>Ga0182739_1001217_pt1 | contig 28010 bp, 29 predicted proteins | sample eDN5th30CBELigBY_FD_128873 | JGI IMG/M metagenome (GOLD analysis project Ga0182739, IMG submission 128873) | Enriched backyard soil microbial communities from Emeryville, California, USA - eDNA 5th pass 30_C BE-Lig BY (version 2) (version 2) | ecosystem: Environmental > Terrestrial > Soil >... | reverse complement strand
CTGCAGGAGGCGAGCCAGCACGGCACCGCCGACACCGCTGAGCACGAGACGCCCCGAGACGGTCTCGCCGTCGTCGATCGTGACCTCGCCGTCCGGCGAGATCGCGGTGACCGTCGCGCCGGTGCGCAGCTCGGCGCCTGCCCGTCGCGCGGCCCGCTCGAGCTGCGCCGAAACCTGACCCATGCCGCCGACCGGCACGTCCCAGTCTCCGGTCCCGCCGCCGACGACGTGGTAGAGGAAGCAGCGGTTCTGCCGCAGGGACGGGTCATCGGCGTAGGAGAACGTCCCGATGAGCCCGTCGGTCAGCGCGATGCCGCGCGCGATGTCGGTCTCGAGCGATCTGCGCAGCAGACCACCCAGCGGCTCCTCGACGACCCCGCGCCACAGTGCGTCGTCGCCGACCCGGCGGCGCAGGTCCGTCGCGGACGGGAGCGGCTCGGTCATCGTCGGGAAGACGGCGCGCGCGAGCGGCGCGAGTCGGTCGTGGAGCGCCGCGAACCTCTCGGCCTCGGTGGGCGTGCCCACGGTGCGGGCGAAGCTCGACGCCGTCGCCGCGGCATCCGCCGTGTCCACGAGGATCCCTCGGGACGGGTTGGCCGGATCGGGCGTGTACGACGAGATGCGGCGCCGACGCAGGGCGATGTCGAGCCCGAGATCGTCGATGATGCGGCGCGGAAGGAGACTCACCAGATACGAGTAGCGCGAGAGACGCGCGTCGACCCCCGCCCACGGGCGCTCCGAGACGGCCGCGCCGCCCACGCGGTCGAGACGCTCGAGGACGAGCACGCGGCGTCCGGCCCTCGCGAGGTAGGCGGCGGCGACGAGGGCGTTGTGTCCGCCGCCGACGATGACGACGTCGTGGGTGGGCATGGCATCACGCTATCGGGCGCGGAGACGGCGAGTAGCGTGGGGGCCATGAGCCTCGAGACGGATCTTCTGGCGCTCGCCGTCGACATCGCGTGCGAAGCGGGTCAGCTCGCGCACCGCCGCCGCTCGGAGGGCGTGGCCATCGCCGCGACCAAGTCCGCGCTGGCCGACATCGTCACCGAGGCCGACCGTGAGGTCGAGGAGCTCATCCGCGGACGCCTGGCCGCCGAGCGCCCCGACGACGGCTTCCTCGGGGAGGAGTCCGGTGCGGAGCGGGGCACGTCGGACATCACGTGGGTCGTGGATCCCATCGACGGGACCGTCAACTACGCCTACGGCATCCCGGTGTACGCGGTCAGCATCGCCGCCGTCGCGGGCGAGCCCGACCCGGAGAGCTGGGATGCCCTCGCCGGCGCCGTCTTCGCTCCCGGGCTCAGCGAGATGTTCACGGCGGCGCGGGGCGAGGGGGCGCACCTCGGACGCGAGCGCCTGCACGTCCACGATCACGACGGGCCGGCCGGCGCGCTCGTGGCGACGGGTTTCGGATACGACCCGGCCACGCACGAGGGCGACCTCGCCCGGCTCGCCCGGGTCATGCCGCTGGCCCGGGACGTGAGGCGCCTGGGTGCGGCATCCGTCGATCTCAGCTACGTCGCGGCGGGACGACTCGACGCGTACTTCGAGCGCGGGTTGAACCCGTGGGATCACGCGGCGGGCGGTCTCATCGTGCAGGAGGCCGGCGGCCGGTTCGGCGGCCCCGATGGGCGCCGGCCGAGCACGACCATGACGATCGCGGCGGCCCCGGCGCTGTTCCAGCAGATCGAACGCGCCCTCGCTCAGTGAGACGGATCTCACCGATATACCGCACGCGTTCATGGCATTCCCAGGCGACCGGAGATAGTGTTTATCTGTTCGTTACCTTCGCCGCCCGCCCGGTGGGGGTGAGATGAAGCCCACAGTCCGCCCGTTGCCCCCACGCGCGACAAGACCCGAAAGCTTTGCGCTTGCCGTTCGACACCCCCGCGCCCGAGTCTGCGCCTCTGCGCCGCTCGCGCCGTGCCTCCGCGCCCCAGGGCGCGTCGAGCGGGGACGCCGCCATCGAGCGGTCCGAGCTCCGTCGACGTGCCGCCGATCAGGACGTCCGCCCCTCTGTCGTGTGGGCGCGTGAGACGCCCGCCGCGTCCGCGAAGCCCGCTTCCGCGACCTCCGGCCAGCTGACGACGTCGGCACCTTCCGCCGCCCCGGAGGAGACCGCCACGACGGATGCCGCTCCCGTGACGGACGCTGCGCCCGCCCCACTGACGCGCCGCGCCGCCCGCGCCCGCGCGGCCCGTGCGACCGAGCCGGCCGCCGCGACCGCCACGGTCTCGGCACCATCGTTCCCCGTCTCGACGGTCGAGACGACCGCCGACGAGACCGCGTCGTTCGAGCTGCTCGAGCCCGTCGCGCCGCTGAGCACGACGGCCCCCGACGACGTCGAGGTGGCCGAGGCCCCCGTGCCCGCCGCGAGCGACGATGTCGTCGACGAGTTCGAGGCTGCCGCCCGTCTGTTCAGCTTCACGGCCGAGACCCCGGTGCAGCAGGTTGCTGAGGCAGACGGGGCACCCGCGGCCGCACCGGCCGAGGAGGCGCCGACCGAGGGTGCCGAGCCGACCGCCGGCCCTGAGCACGTCGCCCCGCGCGGACGCAAGCCCCGCGCCCCCAAGAGCAAGACCCCGCGTCGCAAGGGCGCATCCTTCACGCGTGTCGCCGCGACATCCCTCTCCGTGAGCGCGATGGCCATCGTCGGCCTCCTCGCCGTCGGAATGACGACCCCCGCGATCGCGGTCGCGTCCTCGTCGCCGCAGGGCGACGTCGCACTCGCGACCGAGAAGCCGGCGAAGAAGGTCCTCGTCGACCCGGAGGACATCCAGGCCTACGTCGCCCCGGCCGACGTGCAGAACCCTGAGATCGACCGCGCCGCCGGCAGCTACGCCACCGCGTCGATGCGCGAGCTCGCCGCTGAGGAGGGCGTGACCACGTTCTCGTCATTCTTCACGAACGACCCGACCGCGGCGATCCAGTGGCCCTTCAACGTCGGCGTCCCGATGAGCTTCGGCTGGGGTCCGCGCTGGGGCGCCATGCACACCGGCATCGACCTGACCCCCGGCAACGGCGCGGAGATCCACGCGATCGCTGACGGCGTCGTGCGGTCGGCCAGCGACGCGACCGGCGGCTACGGCGTCAACATCTACATCGACCACACGATCGACGGCAAGCTCGTCACGAGCCACTACGCGCACATGCAGTACGGCTCGATGCGCGTCAAGGCCGGCGACCGCGTCAAGGTCGGGCAGGTCATCGGACTCGTCGGCAACACCGGCCACTCGTTCGGCGCGCACCTGCACTTCGAGATCCTGCTGGGCGGCACGCAGCTCGTCGACCCGCTGCCGTGGATGCGCAAGAACGCCGGTCGCGATTCCCTCGGGAACTGAGTCCGCGAGGATTCAGAGAGCGGCGCGCGCTCTGATATCCTCTTCTAGTTGCCCGCACGCGGGCGGCACGCCCCGATAGCTCAGTGGCAGAGCACTTCCATGGTAAGGAAGGGGTCGTCAGTTCAATCCTGACTCGGGGCTCGCAGCATCCGGCATCGTGACCGCGGATGCCGTCCCGGCAGGGTAGCTCAGTTGGTGAGAGCGCACGACTCATAATCGTGAGGTCGCGGGTTCAAGCCCCGCTCCTGCTACCAAACTAGTCATACTCGAACAAATGACCTTGAGATAAAGGTCTAGGTGTTCGGCAAGAGAAGCATCGGAGACATCTCCGATGCTTCTTTGCGTTTCAGAGGCGTCCCGCACTGCCTCGCGGATTTCAGCAACGAGTGGCTGGAGCTCCCGCTCGACCTTCACTTGGTGACCGTCATCGTCGACCCAGATCCGGGAGAAGAACGCGGCCAGTAGCTGGCGCTTGACGGCACCGCTGGCGGTCCTGAATAGCGCCTCGGGCCTCTCCATCAGGTCAAGGTAGCTAAGTGCACGCGAACCACAGACGTGTGGAATCGAGACTCATACCCTTGCGCCAGATACGAGTCGTGCCCTGGCACTCGACTAGCGCCGACAGGACAAGCGCAGTGGTCGATAGGACGGTCGACGGCGTATCCGGTCAGTGTTTAGCTGAGAGAGGCAAGGCGTGCTGCCAGGCAGGCGTGCGAGCTACTCGTTGACGGCGTGCGGTCCCTGAGAGAACCAACCGAGTTCTCGGCCGCATCCGTCAAGGAGGTGATTCGCTCATGAGCGAGTCAACAGCACCGTCGTCCGCCAACGGCCTGGGCTACGGCCCGGTCAAACCGGTCGCCGTCAGGCTCAACGAGTCGACCCGCGCGCAGTTGGACGTCATCGCCCAGCTGAACGACGCACGGTCACCGACGAGATCCGCCTGGCCATCGAGGCATGGATCGAGAAGACCAAGTCCGATCCCTCCGTGCTTCAGCGCGCCCAGTTTGTGCGCGACGAGATCGAGCGCGAGGCGGCCACCAAGCGAGACGCCATCTCCGCCATCTTCAGCACCGACTCGTCGACGCCGAAGACCGCGCGAGGGAAGGCGCCCAGCAGCTGACGCCCCAGCGCGGGCGCTCGGTCGGAGGTAGAGGTCGCCAACCTCTTCTCCGGCCGGCGCCCGCGCACCTACCTCAGCACTCGTTTGTGCTCAGCGGTTGACGCGGGAAGCTCCCTGCTTCCCGGCCGCATGCACAAAGGAGGCACCTCATGGTCCACGGCATCCTGATCCCCGCGTCGGACAGTCGTCCGCTTGCGCTCCAGCCCTTCGACCGGCTCGAGGACTACCAACTCGCCGTGAACGGCTGGATCGAGGCAGTTGACATCCCAGATATCGTCGCGACGCTGTACGTCAACGAGGAAGGGCTGCTTCGCCAGTTGCCCTACAACCGGCGCGCGACCTTCCTCTGGTGGTTCCATGCGCCGGCCGCGAGGGGCCACACGCGCTTGGTGGGTGACGCGGTCTTGGTCGGCTTGCCCGACTCGGATGGGGCGAGCACGAACATCCCGACCGGGATCGCCCGTAGGCTCCTGGAGCGGACGCCCTTCACCGTGTCCATCCGAGAGCCAAGCGATGCTCGTTGGCATCCGAGCCCGGTCGATCACGAGGACTATCTTGAGGCGATCATCTGGGCGACCCTCCTGATGGAACACGCTCCGGGGCTACAGGTACGGGTCGATGGAACGCCTACGGGCGAAGCCTCAGAGTGAGGTTGCATCCGGCGGCGGTCATTCGTGGGCGCGATCACGCGCCTGCGGATGACCGCCCTTTCAATATCAGCAGCCCCTTTTGGGTCCTGGGAGAACGCAACGCTGTCACGTTGGAGGATGATCGGCCCGCCCGTGACACTTCCAGTTCCACGGGAACGCTCGGCAGTCCCGAGAACCCCGCTGCGGGGCGAGCGCGGGATGAAGACGATGCTCCGGGGTGCTACACCGATACCGACAGCTGCGCATGCACCGCGCCCTTGGCAGTGTGCTCGCTTCTCCTCTGGACGATTCGCTCGCCATGCCTCGAATTCGGGCCGATGACAGTGCACGACTTGCGGCAGGATCTGCCCGCCGCGATGCGCAACTGGTCACGGGGATGACGCGAGGGACACGGCGATCACAGTCGCCGCGACGCTCAGGACGAACACGAGAGCCGGCGGCACAACCGCAAGCAGCGAGGAACGTATCCATCCTTGTGCGCAAATCCCTACAGTCAGCAGGAGTGCGGGGCCGGCCGCCGCGAACGTCAGCATTAGAGCGAGCAGGGGCCCAGCGCCGATGAGCACCAGCCACCCAAGAAAGGCCATCCACAGGGTCGTCAGAACGACGAGAACCGAGCCTATCGCGCGCGCAGCTGAGCGGCTGATCAGTCGATCTGGGAATCCGATGCGAACCGCAGCGGATACAGCAATGAGCGTCGCAGCGCTTCCTATCCAGAGGAATGCTAAGCGTCCCAGTAGAGCTGACGTGAAGTCATCATTCACGAAACCGAGAGGAAACGGGCCGCTCGCTCCGCCAACCACCAGAGCAATGGCCACCCCTGAGGCTATGAAAAGAATGACCGTCGAGATAGCGTGACGTGCGACGATATTCACGCCAATGAGACTAGATCCTGTTGCAGGTTGCATCGGCGAAACCGCGCGACGACTTGGAGTTCTGCCCCGCACTGAGGCTTGGGCGCATCGGTCTTGAGGGCGACGGGAACGGACGGCCAGGCCAACCCGACCCGGACGGATCCGTCGCGGCAGACTGGGCATTTGCCTTCGACCCAAAAACGCTCGTTGGTCCCCATCGGATATGCACGCCCACGCAGAGGGGCAGGGCATCACATTAACGTCGTCGAATGTTGATTGAAGTGCGATCGTAGCTGCGGAGTCAGTGGGAGAGGAGAAGCACCTCGTCCACGAAGATCATCACACCGCAGCGGTAACCGCTCTTGCTGGCGTCGATACCGCGAAGCTCCGTCCTGGTCAGCCCGAAGCGTTCACAAACGACACCTGACACGTCGCCTTCGGCGACGGTGTATTGGACGCTACCGTCAGGTTGGGGCGCTGCCTTACCCTCGGCCATCGGTCGGGCACCACCATCGACGACCGCGGCGGTGCGCGGGCTGGGCGAGGCGGTTGGCGTCGGGGTCGAGGGCGGGCTCAGGCCAGGCGTTGGCCCCACACCTGTGCAGCCCGCCAGCACCACGCACACCAAGAGCACCATTGGTAGCACGAATCCACGTGACACTGGTCCTTCTTTGAGTCCCCGCACGCGCAAACTGTACCGGACGGCTCTTCGAACGGCCGACGAGTGGCCTCGGCTCACGGTGCAAGACATGGTGCACCCGGTGTCGCATATCACTCTCGGCCAGTATCAACTCTGCCGTCTTCCGGCCACGCGAGCAGTTACTCCGGCCGAGTCTATATGGTGTCGACGACGGTCCAATCTGACGCAGTAACGACGGGCGAAAACGAGGCCACCCAGACAGATTGGGTGGGTGATCTCGATGGAAGATTGGGCGTTGATTCGGCGGCTGGTAGCGGACGGGGTTCCGCAGCGGCAGGTCGCGAGGCAACTGGGGATCGGCCGGTCGACGGTCGACAGAGCGTTGGCGTCTGATCGGCCTCCGAAGTATGAGCGGCCGCCTCAGGAGACGTCCTTCTCGCCGTTCGAGGCGAGAGTCAGAGCGCTGCTCGCGGAGCACCCGGAGATGCCGGCCACGGTGATCGCGGAGCGGGTCGAGTGGTCAGGGTCGATCACCTGGTTCCGGGAGAACGTGCGGCGGTTGCGGCCGGAGCATCGGCCGGTCGATCCGGCGGACCGGCTCAGCTGGGCGGCGGGTGACGCGGCGCAATGCGACCTCTGGTTCCCGCCGCGGAAGATCCCGCTGGAGGATGGCACGGCGGTGCTGCTGCCGGTGCTGGTGATCGTCGCGGCGCATTCGAGGTTCGTGACGGCGAGGATGATCCCGACGCGGAAGACGGAGGATCTGCTGCTGGGGTCGTGGGAGCTGATCCAGCAGTTCGGCAGGGTTCCGCGGCGGCTGATCTGGGACAACGAGCCCGGTATCGGGCAGCGCGGCCGGCTCGCGCAGGGCGTGACCGCGTTCGCTGGCACGCTCGCGTCGAAGGTCGTGCAGTTGCGCCCCTACGACCCGGAATCGAAGGGGATCGTGGAGCGTCGCAACGGCTGGTTCGAGACCTCGTTCATGCCGGGACGCACCTTCACGTCGCCGGCGGACTTCAACGCCCAGCTCGCCGACTGGCTCGAGAAGGCGAACAGCAGGATCGTGCGCACGCTCAAGGCCCGGCCGGTCGATCTGATCGAGCATGACCGGTCACAGATGTTGCCGTTGCCGCCGATCCCGCTGCAGCTGGGCTGGCGAGAGAGGATCCGTCTCGGCCGGGACTATTACGTCCGCCTCGACGCTTCGGACTACTCCGTCGACCCGACCGCGATCGGGCGACTCGTCGACGTCGCCGCGGACCTGGAGCGCGTGAGGGTCCGTCTCGACGGGCGGATCGTCGCCGACCACGCCCACGTCTGGGCTCGCGGCAGCATCATCACCGACCCCGTACACGTCGAGACAGCGAAGCGGTTACGGCACCAGTTCCAACAGCCCCGACCTGCGGCGGCGGGCAACGACCTGAGCAGGGACCTCGCGGACTACGACCGCGCATTCGGGATCGAAGGAGTCGCCTGATGGCCACCACGAAGAGCGCCGAGTCGGTCAAGCAGATCACCTATCTGGCCGGAGCGCTCAAAGCACCCCGGATCACCGAAGCCGCCAGCCGGATGGCGGACCAGGCACGGGATGCGGGCTGGTCGTTCGAGGACTATCTCGCCGCCGTCCTGGAACGTGAGGTCTCTGCCCGCAACGCATCCGGCGCGGAGCTGCGGATCAAAGCGGCCGGGTTCCCCGCCCGCAAGACCCTCGAGGACTTCGACTGGGACGCCCAGCCCACGGCCCGGCAGCAGATCGCCGCTCTCGCCTCCGGAGGGTTCCTGCTGGAAGCGCAGAACGTGGTCCTGCTCGGTCCGCCCGGAACCGGGAAGACGCACCTCGCGACCGCGCTCGGGATCGTCGCTGCCCGCCACGGTCACCGAGTGCTCTTCGCGACCGCGACGGACTGGGTCACCCGCCTCACCGACGCGCACCGGCAAGGGAACCTGCCCAGAGAACTCGCCCGCCTCCGCCGTTACGGGCTGATCATCGTCGACGAGGTCGGCTACCTCCCGTTCGAGCAAGACGCCGCGAATCTGTTCTTCCAACTTGTCTCATCGCGTTACGAACATGCGTCGTTGATCCTGACGTCGAACCTGCCGTTCTCCGGCTGGGGAGGCGTCTTCGGAGACCAAGCCGTCGCTGCCGCGATGATCGACCGCATCGTCCACCACGCCGACGTCCTCACCCTCAAAGGCGCCAGCTACCGACTCCGCGGACGCGGCATCGACAGCCTTCCCAGCATCAGAACCCAGGATCCGGCAGACTAACGAAACAACACGAAGGTGGCCTCGTTTTCAAGCGTCGCAATGGCCTCATTTTCGACCGTCGTCGACATATGGTTCATACTTCGGAGCTTCTACTCGACCCCGGACGACGGGCCTCAGGCCGACTCGCCAGTTGCACACGGCTGAGCTCCACGACGATCACGTCAAACGAAGCGTCTTATAGTCACGTGGCGTTGCCCTGGGGCGTGTCTCCTATCCGTCGGAGGGTGTTGGAGGCATGCACTCGCGTGCTATTGACACGGAGGATCAGCGAGCACAAGGATCAACTTCAACTGCCAAGGGGGCGTATATGTCGAAGTCGAAGATCTTCATAGGGTTGGCTGTCACGGCCGCATTCGCAGTCGGCGGAAGCTTGCCGGCTGCCGCGGACACAGTAGGTGCGGACAGTCCAATCCCCGGCCTGGTGAATTCGGACGGAATCTCGGGCCCTGCAATCGCCTCCGGGGTACTGTCCGGTGTCGACTCGAAATCTGTGGCGGGGGCTCTGGTCGTTCTCAACGCTTGGCCGTCGGGAGAAGAGCTGTCGCGTCTGCAGATAGGCGAGACCGTCAAGATATCTCCGGTCGGATTCGCATATGCCGATGCGCAAGGCAGATTCGAACTCAAAATCTCGGACCGTGAACTGTCGCAGAAGTACCGCGATGGCATGGGAAAGATCGATTTCGAGATCAACAGTGTCACCCAGGACACCGTCTTCACCCACTTCTTCACAGCCGATGCCGGTGCAGTCGACGCTAAGGTTGCCGGTCGCACGGGCCTGTCGATCTCAGCGGTGAAAGACCTCGCGCCTCGTTTCAAGGAGCCTGAGTTTGCACCCGACGGCGGCGCGATCGAGAAGGCTTGCGTAACTACGAAGGTCGCAAATCTCGGAAACTTCTGGGTCAACGTTGGTTATGGCTATGTCTCTGGGTCCGGAGCCACCATGAAGTTCACTTACACATCCGGATCATCGTCTGAGCTCGGTGTCGGTGTTTCCACCTCGGGGGCGGCAGGTACCTACTCGGCATCTGGGACAAGTTCGTTCTCCTCGACGAGCACTGTGAGCTACCCGTCAACGAACTCGTTCAAGGCCTGGAAGACGCAGTTCCGCTGGGGGAAGTATCAGAAGAAGTGCGGTCGTACCGGCGGAGGTACCGTCACGACCTATACGGCGAAAGCTGACGGCTACGCCGGCGGAAGCAGCATCCAGACCATCCAGAGCTACCCAACGGCGACCTACTGCGTTTCCAACGCCGCAGGAACATCTTTCACCAAAGCCTCCACAGCGGCGTACTCCAGCTCCGTTGGCGCGTCGACTTCAGGAGTTCTTGGGGTGAACGTGACAGCGAAGACCGGCTACACGTCTACGACGAAGATCACGTTCACATTCACTGCGACGAAGCTCCTGTGCGGAACTAACGGTCTCCCAGGGGGGACGCCGGTGCGTCTGGTCGCGCGTTGACAGGCGTCCGAAGAGTGTGGCTCGCTGCGGCGCCCCTTCTGCTGATCCTTTGTGGGTGCTCCCCTCCATCACCAGGAGGGGAGACCACGATGGGAGGTGAACCGGGGACAATCTGCGCACCGGTGCCCCTGAACGGTGACATTGTATTCGGCGACGTGATCGCGCTCGTCGATGGTCAAGCTCCCGTGACCATAAGCTCCGTCGAACTTGTCGACGCAGTTGGAATTGAGGTCGTCGGGTCGTACGTCGTACCAGTCGACGGCGGGAGTCCGATCATGACGATGTTGCTGACCGAGCCGACCGCAGGATGGAGTGACCGCCGGCGCGCCAAGGGGGAGACGCTGGGGGCTCAACCTGTGAACGTCGCGCTCCAGGTGCAACGATCAGGAGCCGGAGAGAGCAAGGCGGCAGCATTGCGAGTTACTTACACAACCGAGGACGGCGCGACGCACTATGACGATGGAAGTACCTCGCTCAGGCTGGCGGACGTCTGCCCCTAAGATCGCCTTGCTGTTCGGGTGCACCTTCGCGATGTCCGCATGCAGTAGTCCGAGCGAACCCGGGCAGGATGCTTCCCGGCAAGCAACTTCTGTCGTGGCGTTGGTCAATTCCTCGGCGCAGGACGATGACTTGTTCCTCGGACAGTTCTGCGGGGGTGTCCTTGTCTCGTCGACGATGGTGGTCACGGCGTCGCATTGTGTCGAGCAGCGTCGCCCCGACACAATCTCGATCGTTTCCGGAGTTGCAGACCTCTGTCACCCAGAGGCGGGATCTATACACCGCACCCAAGTGCAGGCGGCCGGCGAGGTACCGAACACGGGCGGTCAGCTGACAGTCTTGAAGCTGAAGTCTCGAATGCACGATGTACCCCCAACGCTAAGAGGTCCGGCGAAGGTGCCAGACGGCACTGCCATCGCTCTCGGATGGGGTAGAAGTGAAGTCGGGGGCGTACCTTCTTGCGGCCTGCGAACGGTGGAGCTCGACGTAACGGGCAATGACCGATGCGCATCTATCGCCGCAGCGTGGAGCCTCTCCGAATCCCAGTTCTTCTGTACCATCGCACACGGAGAGGTGAATACCTGCGACGGTGACAGTGGTGGGCCGGTCTTCCGAGCACATGATATCGGGGTGACGGTCGCGGGCTATGGATGCGGCTCGGACGACGCTGGCATCAACATCCTCATCGATCCGAGAGCACTGCGAACCGTCGCCCTTGTGGACTAATTGCGCCTAGTCGGGCCGCAGCGCCACCGAGTGCCATGTGCAAGTCGTCGTCGAGGACCAGGAATATCACGACCACGCGGGGGATGTGTTCCACATATTCGAGGCCGGCTCGGCCTCGGTTACAATCACATCCCGGCAGGAACCCATATCGGACGATTCGATGTAGGCGGCCCCGCCAGGCCAGTTGAATCTTTGAAGCGTCAATCCGGCATGTTCGCCTCGTGGTCGCCAATGCCGGTGATGACCGGTTTATGCGAACGGAACGCTGGGTGTCATGCCGCCTAGGTGCATTGATCTGTTGTGTGTTGACGTGGGAGAGACCCCCGGGGTCGAGTTGGAGCTGTCTGGTTCTTCGACTCGGACCAAACGGAGGTCTCTCGTGTCTCACGCTTGGTCATCGCATCGACAAGAAGACCGATCCGAACAGAATGGACGCCTTTGCGCGGGCGCAGCTGACCGACACCGATCGGGCCCGATTGACCACGCCTACTCCTGAGAGGAGGTGCCGGGATCGAGCGTGTATGTCCCGACGACAGTCTTGCCGTCAGAATCGGTCGCGTCGATCTGCTCCGACCGAGCCGACACTCCTAGAGCCGCATCCGGGCTCTCCGCTGGCGGCACAAAGACGGCCTCGCGGGGCACGAATCCTTCCCCGCCCTGGTCAGTGATAACGAGGACCAGGTCGGGGATGGTCTCCCAGGTGGCGCCGAACGCGCTGCCGTAGGTCTGACCGGAGGCGTTCTTTGGATACTCTTGCGGCTGCAGCCTGCCATCGTCGGTCGAAGAGGAAGCGACCGGTGGAGTGGACTGCATGACCGCGGCGCTCGCAATCGTACCGATCGCAAGTCCACCAACGGCGAGCCCCGCGGTCAGCAGAACGCCGATGACGATCCGTCTTGATCTCATGGCTAGCTTCCTCCCTGCGCAGGGCTGTTGTTTGCACCGTGGACATTGTAGAGGCCGTCATTTGCATTGTAGGTATACAAGAGCCCGAGTCCCCGATAGTTGCCCGACCCGCAGGATCCCGAGGTGAAGCGGTTATAAAGGGACGTGGCTGCGGTCGTGTAGGTCACCGTCGCAGACTTACAGAGCGCGAAAGTCGTTCCGTTGCTGTTCTGCTTGTACAGATAGGCGCCAGCGCCCATGTATCCGGCCGGCACTGTTCCCGACGCGTTCTTGGCGACTTGCCCGATGGCGTAAACGCCGGAACCGCCATTGACTCCGGATCGCCCCTTGTAGGCATATGGCGAGGATGACCACGTGATGTAGGGGCTGTACACAGCTGCGTAAGCGATGCCGGGCGCCGAGCCCACTAGGACACCCAGAATGAGCGCGACTATCGCGCTACGACCGATCGTTCGTTTTCGTGTCACTGCAGTTCCTCTCGGCGTTCTCATTGGATGTTCGTGTTCTGTCTTGGTCTTCTGGCTGTGTGCCGCTACGGTCAGCGGACCCGCGCTTCGACGCAATCAACGGGGTCGATCTTCGCCTCTTCGAGCTGCTTCCACACCGTCGCGACATCCGGCCCCGGCTTTACGCCAGCCTGGGTCAAGCACTCTCGCAGTGCAACCTGAGTGGGTGCGTCGTATTCGTTCTGGAGCTGCCAAGCAGTGTCGATTGCTTCGAAGCCGAGATAGCAATCGTCCGCCGCTCGCTTGCCCTCTTCCGTGATCGCGTAGTCGTAGAATTTTCCCTCGAGATGTGCGTTGATGAGAGGGAAGCCCGCATCCGACACGCACTTGCTGAACGCGGCAAAGGCCGTCGCGTACTGATCTTGATTCACCTGTGCTGCCACATCTTCCTGCGGTGCAGTCCCAGCAACAGCGCCAGACCCACTTTGACACCCGCTCAGTATGAGCGCGGCTCCTACCGCGATCATCGCGAGGGGAGCTGCGGAGAATCGCGCCTTCATGATCCTCCCTTTGGCCTGCTCATGTGTTGAAGCACGGAGAAAGTCCCCCACCGCTGAGGTGTCGGCAGTGTTGGCCTCCGAAGGTGCCACTCTGCTGCCTCGACACGAAGTAGCTTCCAGCGTAATTGGGCGTCCAGTACGTCGGTCCGCCAGAGTAGGCCTCGTAATGGAGTCTGACACTAACCGAAACCGCCGAGCACGAAGAAGGACGCTGCGTCTGGCCGCCCGCGTTAGTGAAGGTCGTCCGATAGCTGGAGCCGGTGAAGGACGACCCGCCACAGGACAATGAGCCGGAGCCAAGAGCGCTGGCGGCGGGAGGAACTGCGATCACCGCGGCTATCGAAACGAAGAACGCAAGTAGTGCGGTGCCGACTCTCCGATGTGCCATAGCCTATGTAGTACCTTTGAGCGGCGTCAGGCGTCAAGGGGCTCCTACCATGCGCTGGGCAACTCTCAGCATTCTCGCCGGGAGAGCGAGGAGATTGGCACGATGGACGACGGCATCGTCGGGGAACTACGCGATCTTCAGGAACGGGCCTACGGCCCGCGCGCGAACATATGGCAAGATTCCGCGGCGGTGCGCCGACTTCAGCAACTGGAGTCGTCCTCGGCGATCGACCCTTGTGTGGCTGATGCGCCGGATTCGACGAAATGTGTCGACCGCGCGTCCGCCTCAACCGCGCACAGTCTGGGAGTCCACTCCAAGAAGGGGACAGAGGTGCTCGAATCGAACACCCGATTTCGAGCAGCCGGACCATCGTGGCTAGTGGCCGTCAGCATTGCCCTGACGGTCGGCATCTCTGCTGCCTGCGCCACACTAATTGCGGGCTCCACCCTTGGCGAGTCACGAGGACAGCACGTGGCGTTTCTGAGCACTCGATCGCCGGACGCGATCGAAAGCACTTTCGGGGCGGCCAATGTGACGAGATTGTTCGAGGAATTCCATGGCCTCACGTTAGTGACCACCGACGGCGTCGACGGCGTCTGCCTCCAAATCGTGCGTACGGCCGACATCACGCCTGGCTCTGACCAGATCAATGGGCAGGTCGATATCGGTTGCGGCGTCGGAGTCTTCGCGCCAACAGTCAACGTGGCGGTCACCGAGCAGTCCCCGGCAGCCATCCGGAAGCTGTTCCCGGATGGCACAGCGTTGAACTTCACATTCGACGACCCACAAGTAGAAGTTCGCTCGGGCTAGCTCCGAACCGCCGATCGGCCTTAGGCATGATGCGAGTGGTGAGCGGCGGTACCCAGCTTGGGGACAGGACCCGAGCTTCGGCGGGAGCCCATCCTCACCTCAGGTCGTGTGGCAGGCGTAGGCGCAGTAATAGCAGCCATTCACGTCGCCGTAGAAACTCTTGGCCGCACGAACGGCGTCGTCACAGTTCGCGTACCAGCCAAGGGCAATCCGGCTGGACGGACTCGGAAGACACCCCTTCGTGCTCGAGAGATCGTGAACCTCATGATCGCCCGAGCCCGGCTGGGCATTCATGTTGACACAGTAATCAGGCATGCCCCCAATCTGCGCACGTCGGTGTGTGCAAGAGCAGAATATCGAGGACGTCCGACGCCGCTTCATTGGTCGCCTCCCTCGCGGAGGGCGCGCTTACCGACACGCGGCAGACGGCCGCCTAGGCAATACCTGCGGGCGGACGCGGCGCTTTTCACCGGGTCGCGGGCCTCAGCACGCTGAGCCCGGAGACCGTCACTTCCCTGTGGGACTTGGTCGTGACCATAGGTCGCGGGCGCCAGAAGCGGGCACTCGCGAGTGATGGCTCTTGACCGGTGCAACCCCACCGCCCACAATGATCCACGTGTGCGCTAGCCGCACCCTGGACGGAGCCGGAGTCCGATCAGCCTCGGCGGAGACGGGAAGGATGGCCCTCAGATGTCGGGGAACCAGAACAGGCGGGACGTATCTGGCAATCGCAAAGACGGCTACAAGGTAACGGACGGTGGTGAGACGACGGCCAAGGCCCGCACTCAGAGTGAAGCGGAGAAGCAAGCGAAGGCCCAGGTCTCGCAAGCGGGAGGCGGGCAGGTGTACATTCATCGTCCCGATGGAAAGATCAGAGACGCGGACACGGTGAAGCCCGGCAATGAGTCCCGGACCAAGGCCACCAAGCACTGACCCTGGCTACACTGACGACGCTTGTCGGCATGTCCGTCCGTGCAGCCTCGTGGACCGCATCTTCGTCTCGAGCGCAGTCAACGCGTAGTGCGCGGGAACGTGCGACCCCGTTGCTCCTGACGGGATCCGGCAACATCAGCTGATAGCGCCGTGGCCTTCGCTGGGACTGTCTGATTTTCGGTGTTTCTGGGTCGGCCTGACCGAAAGGAACAGGCCGTGATGGACACGACCGAGATGATCGATCCTGTGACGGGAGAGATCATCGATGAGCAGCAGCTCGCGGAGCAGTTGCTGAAGCAAGCGAAGGAACAGGGCGTCGACCTCGTCGGCCCCGACGGGCTGTTGAACGGACTCACCAAGCGAGTCTTGGAGACAGCGCTCGAGGCAGAGCTGACCGAACACCTCGGTCACGAGAAGCACCAGCAAGCTGAGAGCGGCAACATCCGCAACGGCAGCCGCTCCAAGACCGTGCTGACCGAGGTCGGTCCCGTCGAGATCGACGTGCCCAGGGACCGGGCGGGGTCGTTCGAGCCGAAGATCGTCAAGAAACGTCAGCGACGACTCACCGGGGTCAACGAGATCGTGCTCTCGCTCACCGCGCGTGGGTTGACGACCGGAGAGGTCTCCGCGCACTTCGACGACGTCTATGGCGCGTCCGTGTCCAAGGACACGATCAGCCGGATCACCGACAAGGTCATCGAGGAGATGACCGAATGGCAGAACCGACCATTGGATCGCGTCTATCCGGTCGTGTTCATCGACGCCCTGGTGGTGAAAGTCCGCGACGGCCAAGTGCGGAACAAGCCGTTCTATATCGCCGTGGGCGTCACGGTGAACGGGGAGAGGGACATCCTCGGGATCTGGGCCGGCGACGGCGGTGAGGGAGCGAAGTTCTGGCTCGGTGTCCTCACCGAGATCAAGAACCGCGGCGCCGAGGACGTCTGCATCGTCGTCTGCGACGGCCTCAAGGGCTTGCCGGAGTCGATCAACACCGCGTGGCCGCTGGCGACGGTGCAGACCTGCATCATCCACCTGATCCGCAACACGTTCCGGTTCGCCTCACGCCACTACTGGGAAGAGATGGGCAAGGACCTCCGACCGGTCTATACCGCCCCAACCGAAGCAGCAGCACGGGAGCGGTTCGAGGAGTTCGACGCGAAGTGGGGTCAGCAGTACCCCGCGATCTCGAAGCTCTGGCGCAACGCCTGGTCCGAGTTCGTGCCTTTCCTCGACTGGGACGTCGAGATCCGCCGGATCATCTGCTCGACCAACGCGATCGAGTCCCTCAACGCCCGCTACCGCCGCGCGGTCAGAGCCCGTGGCCACTTCCCCAACGACGCCGCCGCGCTGAAGTGTCTCTATCTCGTGACCCGCTCGCTTGACCCGACGGGCCGGGGCAGGGCACGCTGGGCGACGAGGTGGAAGCCCGCGCTGAACGCGTTCGCGATCGCCTTCGAAGGCCGAATCAACTAATGACCGCCGGCCCAGAAACACCGTTCATCGGACAGACCCCTCCAAGGAGCGCACGGCGACGGTCGTGGGCTGGTTCTCCGGGCCCGCCGAGGAGCTCGTCCGCCTCGTCCTCGTGCTGCTCGCCGTGTACACCGTGCAGGATGCCGCGTGGTTCGGCTACGGCTGGGCCACCATCGAGATCCTCGTCGTGGCCGTCAACATCCTCGCGATGGCCAGCCTGCTCACCAAGGACGACCCCAAGTCGCGGGAGGCGCGGGAGCTTCTCGCCGCGCAGGGCGTGCCCCTGGACCAGCACCCGGTCTGGGCGCTCGTCGAGCGCGTCAGCGCGATCGCGCTGCACCTCGGCTTCACCCTCATGCTCTTCGCATCGCCGTGGCTCGTGCTCGTGACCCTTCCCGCGCACTCGCTCATCAACATGATGGCGGTCACCTTCGGCAAGAAGCACATCGCGCTCACCGAGCTGGGACTCGCCGTGGCCGGCGCCGTGGCGCTGACCGTCGGCATCCTCCTCGTCTGATCCGCCCGCCGCACGGCGCCCGTCCCCCCCGGGGGCGGGCGTCGTCCGCACGCGGCACAAGACCCCGCGCTCCTCCCATGCACGGGCGCGCAGGCACTAGAGTTCGGGAATGCCAGTCGCACTGTACGTCAACGGCGGTCGATTCGAAGTGGCGGAGAAGTACAGCGCCGACGTCCTCGCCCGGATGGTCTCCAGCCCGACGAGCGAGATGATCACGCTCGAGCTCGCCCACGGAGGCAGCGTGCGCTTCGGCATCACCCCCGGCCTCGCGTGGGCCGTCGAGCAGATGCCCTGACCCCGGCACCCGAGGCCGCTCGCACGCCGCGCCGCGTGCGGCGATGAGACACGCCCGCCGGGCCGAGGAGGCCCTCGCCGACGCGGACGGGATCCGATCCGGCTCTGAGTGGCCACCCCCGCATTCTCCGCGGATCTCCAGGCGAGCCCTGGTAGCCTGCCTGACGGCCCCCGACCCGAGAGGAACCGCGTGAGCGATTCGCCCAAGACTGCGCGCCGCACGCGACGCACCGTTGCGCGGCACGCGAAGCTGAAGTCTCCGCACCCTATGGGGCAGCTGGGCAAGCTGCTCGCGGTGGCGCTCGCGGTCGTCCTCGTCAGCGGCGTCAGCACGGCCGCCTTCTATGCGTGGAACGCCACGGAGGCGCTGGCCGACAGCGGTGTCGACATCGCGGACGGCGACACCAAGCAGCTTCCCCCGTCGATCGGCGAGATCGAGGGCGGCGTCAACATGCTCGTCGTGGGCACCGACTCGTGCGAGGGCCAGAGCACGAAGCTGTTCCCGCGCTGCAAGCACGACCCGGGCGGGGAGCGCAACGACGTCACGATGCTCGTGCACATCGGCGACAAGCCGCGCCGCGTGACCGTCGTCTCCTTCCCGCGCGACATGCTCGTGCCGATCCCCTCCTGCCCCGACGGCAAGGGCGGACGCTACTCGGCGATGAGCTCGCAGCCGCTCAACGCCAGCTACATGTACGGCGGCCTGCCGTGCACGGTCCTCACGATCAAGGCGCTCACGGGCCTGAACATCCAGTTCGCGGCGTCGATCCGCTGGACGGGCGTCATCAACATGTCCGACGCCATCGGCGGCGTCGACGTGTGCGTCGCGGGGCGCATCGATGACCGGCACACAGGTCTGCACCTGACCAAGGGCACCCACACGCTCAAGGGCAAGAAGGCCCTGCAGTTCCTCCGCATCCGCCACGGCATCGGCGACGGGTCGGACCTCGGCCGCATCTCGAACCAGCAGCAGTTCCTCTCCTCGATGGTGCGCAAGCTCCAGTCCGACGAGGTCCTCTCCAACCCGTCGACGCTGTTCGGCCTCGCCAACACGGCCGTGCAGCAGGTGAGCAAGAAGCAGCTCATCCTGAGCGAGTCGCTGTCGAACCCGACCCGCATGGTGCAGATCGCGATGGCGGTGAAGAACGTCGACTACGACGACATCGTCTTCCTGCAGTACCCGACGGCGTACGAGCAGGGCAGCGGGTCGTCGAAGGTGGTGCCTCGCACGGGTCCCGCCAAGGTGCTCTTCCAGGCCCTCAAGGACAACAAGGCCATCAAGCTCACCGGAAAGGCGAGCCAGGGCTTCGGCGTCGAGGTCGAGGGCGAGGCCACCAAGCCCACCCAGCCGACCGCGAGCCCGACCCCCGGCGCGTCCGGATCGCCCACGGCGCCGCCGGCGAACCCGGATGCCGACGCGGTCGAGCTGCCGAGCGCGATCGCCGGTCAGACGGCGGCGCAGGTGACCTGCACGCAGCCGCAGCGCTGATCAGGGCGCGAGCGCGGGAGCCTCGCGCACGCCGAACTCGTGCCGCAGGGCGCTGAGCGCGGCGCGCCAGCCGACCATGCCGTGCACGCCCGGTCCCGGTGACGCCGAGGCCGAGCAGAGATAGACGCCCGGCACGGGCGTGCGCCACGGGTCGGTGGAGATCACCGGCCGCGCCAGCAGCTGGCCGAACGACGCCTCGCCCGCGGAGATGTCCCCGCCGATGTAGTTCGGGTTGTGCTCCTCGACCTCGACGGCGTCCATCGAGGCGGCCGCGAGGATCGTGTCGCGGAAGCCCGGCGCGAACCGCTCGATCTGCGCCACCACCGCCTCCGTGCGGTCCAGGCGCGACCCCGCGGGCACATGCGTGTACGCCCACAGGGTGTGCCGGCCCTCCGGCGCCCGGGACGGGTCGAACACGGTCGGCTGCGACACGAGGACGTACGGGGCTTCCGGATGCCGGCCGCGGGCGACCTCGTTCTCCGCCCGGGCGATGTCGGCGCGCGTGCCGCCGACGTGCACCGTCCCCGCCTCGCGCAGGCGCGCATCCGCCCAGGGCACCGGGGCGGACAGGGCGAAGTCCACCTTCGCGACGCCGTTCCCGTACCGGAAGCGCTCGAGCGCGCGGCGGTAGCCCGTGGGCACCCGATCGCCCGCGAGGCGGAGCAGCGCGCGGGTCGTGACGTCCAGCAGCACGGCCTTCGACGGCGGCAGCTCATCGAGCGACGTCACCTCGACGCCGGTCTCGACGGACCCGCCGTGCGCCACGAGGTCGTCGATCATCGCATCGGTGATCGCCTGCGTGCCGCCGATCGGGATCGGCCACCCGCGCGCGTGCGCATACGAGGTCAGCGACAGGCCCGCGCCCGCCGTGCCCAGCCCCGGCATCGGCAGGATCGCGTGGGCCATCGCGCCGGCGAGGAGGGCGGGTGCGGCATCCTCCCGGAAGCGCACGTTCCACAGCGGGCTGCCCTGCTCGAGCGCCGTCAGCCCGAAGCGGGCGAGCGCGAGCGGATGCCGGGGAACGGGCAGCAGCGGCGCCCCGGTGAACTCCGCGACGGCGTCGGCGCGACGTGCGAGGGGCCCGAGCAGTCGCGCGTACGCCCGCCCGTCCCGGCCGAGCTCCTGGGCCGTGCGCTCGAGCGAGCGGTAGGCGACGGCGCCGCGTTCGCGGTCGAGCGGCTGGCCGAACGAGGCCTCCGGGATCGCGAACCCGACCCGCTGCTCGAGACCGAACGCTCGGAAGAACTCCGACGCGAGGGCGAGGGGATGCACGGCGGAGCAGACGTCGTGCTGGAAGCCGGGGAGGGTGAGCGGCATCGTGCGGGCGCCGCCGCCCGCCTGCGCGTTGCGCTCGAGGACCTGGACGCGCAGCCCCGCCCGCGCGAGCGTCACCGCCGCGGCGAGGCCGTTCGGGCCGGAGCCGACGACGATCGCATCGAACTCGGTCATCCTGCTCCCGTCCTGTCGGTCCTCCCATCCTCGCCCACCCGGGTGGCATCGGCCACCCGGCGTGCGCCGCGGGGGACACTCCCGCTCTCGGCGACGGGGCCGCAACGCAGAGACCGCGTGCCCGGTTGCCCCGGGCACGCGGTCTCGCGCGGATGTCAGACGATCAGCTGAGGGCCTTGGCCTTGAGCTTGTCGAAGTCCTCCTGCGTGATCGCGCCGGAGTCGAGCAGCTCCTTGGCGTGGGCGATCTCCTCGGCCGGGCTCTTGGTCGTGCCGGCGGCCTGGCGGATGTAGTCCTCCGTGGCCTGACGCGCCGTGGCGGCCTCCTTCGCCGAGCGCTCGGCCATGCCGGGGCCGCGGGCGATGAGGTACACGAGGAGCGTGAGGAAGGGGACGAAGATCAGGAAGACGATCCACAGCGCCTTCCACCAGCCGTTGAGCTTGTGGTCGCGGAACAGGTCGTTGATGACCGCGAACAGCGCGAAGATGTAGGCGACGAAGATGAAGGCCCACAGGAACCACCAGATGAGGTCCCAGAACGAGCCCCAGAAGCCCTGATACTCCAGAGCGGTGCCGACGATGCGCACGTGTGTGCCTTTCTCGTAGGGGAGCACGACGCGGGGATGCGCCGTCCGGGGCTCACTTTAGTGGTGGCGCGCATCGCGGCGCGGGAGCACCGGCCGGACGTCGCCGGCCCGATAGCCTCCTCGCGTGAGCACCACCCTGCAGGAGAAGACGACCCAGCGCTCCCTCGAGTCCCTCGCGCTCGGCGTCGGCGCCGTCGCCTTCGTCGTGATCGCGCTCGTCGCGCTCATCGTGTTCGGCTTCCAGGCGGCCCCCATCGCCGGGCCCGGCTCGATCGGGCAGTTCGCGGCCGTGTCGGCCGCGATCGTGGCGATCCTCGCGTTCATCGCCGGTCGCTACGTCGTGCGCGAGCCCGGACATCGGCTCGGCGTGCTGGATGTCGTCGACGTCGCCGCCCTCGCCGTCGCGCACGCGGTCATCGCGCTGCTCACGTGGACGCTCGCGGCGGTGATCCTCGAGCGCGCGTTCATCGACTCGGAGGTCTACGCACTGCCGCTCCTGGCCATCGCGGGCGCGACGGCGGCCGTGACGGCCTACGTCGTGTTCTTCTCCGCCACGCACATGGACCTGCCCCTGCTGGCCGTCGTTCTGGCGGTGTTCCTCGCGGAGGGGATCATCGCGAGCATGCTCACGGCGAGCGACCCGCACTGGTGGATGGAGAACCTCAGCGCGCTCGGCATGACGAAGGACCTGTCCGCGCTCACCTTCAATCTCACGCTCATCGTCGCGGGCGTCATCGTGACGACCCTCGCGCGCTACTCGACGCGCGGCATCCCCACCCCGAACCCCCGCGGAATCGGCCGCACCCGCACGTGCCTGATCGTCGTCGGCGTCTTCCTCGGGCTCGTCGGCGTGTTCCCCGTCGACCGGTTCTTCTTCGAGCACACGGCCGTCGCGTCCGGCATGGTCGTCGCCTTCGGCATCCTCATCCTGCGTCTGTCGGCCTGGATCCCGGGGATGCCGCGGGCCTTCGTGGGGCTGGGGCTGCTGTTCCTCGCCGTCATCGTCGTCCTGGCGATCCTCTTCGGCATCGGGTACTACACGCTCACGGCGGTCGAGCTGGTCGCCGGCATCCTCGTGTTCTCGTGGGTCATCCTCTTCATCCGCAACGCGGCCGCGCTCGTCCAGGACACGGAGGAGGCGCGCGCCTGACGACGGTCGCGGCGTGCCCGGAGGAGGATCCGCGCGCTCCGCCCTAGAGTGCCAACGTGACCGAGGAGCGCTGGCAGCGACTGACCTACTGGCCGTTGATCGGGGTGTCCCTGCTGTTCATCGCCGTGTACTCGTGGGAGGTGATCGCGAACCTCCACGGCGAGGCCCGCGCGATCGCCCGCACGGTCGTGTTCATCACGTGGGTGATCTTCGCGATCGACTACGCGGTGCGGCTCATCCTCGCCTCCCCACGTGGGAAGTGGTTCACCCACCACATCTTCGATTTGCTCATCGTCGTCCTCCCCGCCCTGAAGCCGCTGCGCCTGCTGCGGGTGTTCACCGTGTTCACGGTGCTGCAGCGGACCGTGGGGTCGGCGCTGCGCAGCCGCATCGCGATCTACGGCACCGGGACGGCGATCGTGCTCATCTGGGTGTCGTCGCTCGCGGTGCTGGACGCCGAGCGGGGGCACCCGGGTGCCAACATCGAGAACTTCGGGGATGCGATCTGGTGGGCCTTCGTGACGCTCACCACCGTCGGCTACGGCGACTTCTACCCGGTGACCGGATGGGGCCGCACGATCGCCGTCGGCCTCATGGTGTCGGGCGTCGCGGTCGTCGGAATCGTCACCGCGACGCTCGCGTCGTGGGTCATCGAGAAGGCGGCGGAAGGGCGCGACGACGACGAGCCCGCGACCCGCAAGCAGATGCGCGAGCTCACCGACGAGGTCACCGAGATCAAGACGACGCTCGGGACCGGCGGAAGCTGAGCCGCCGGATGCCCGCGCTCAGCCGAGCAGCTTCGCCTTCGCGGCGGCGAACTCGGCGTCGTCGAGGATCCCGCTCTCCTTGAGGGCGGCGAGCTTCCGCAGCTCCGCGACGATGTCGACGCCGGCGGGAGCGGGAGCTGCAGCCGCCGGGGCGGGGGCGGCAGGAGCGGCCGCGGCGACGGCGTCCTGCGCGGCCTGCTGCATGGCGGCCTGCTGCTGCGCCGCCTGATGCTGCTGCTGCTCCTGTTCGGACTGCGCGCGCTTCTGCTGGCTCTTGGACATCGCGCCGCTCACGGCGGTGGCGGTGCCCGCGACGACGGCGGTGCGGGCGGCGAGGCCGAGGAGGCCGGGGCGGCCGACTCTTCTCACGAAGGGCATGATGCTTCCTCTCTCGTGTGCTTCTGTGCGTTTCTAGGCGTCGTCTTCGACGAGCGCGTCGACGAGTCCGTTGACGACGGGGGCGGGGATGCGCTCGACGGCGAGCACCTCCGCGCCGGAGGCCGCGACCTTCTCGGCGAGGCGCTTGGCCCATGCCATCTCGAGCGCGACGAGCGCGGCGGTCGTGCCGGGTTCGAGGTGGGCGGCGAACTCCTCGATGTCCTCGTCGCCGGTGATGCCGATCGCATCGAGGTCGACGTCGCCGAGACCGAACTCGGCGGCCTGCTCCTCGACCTCCGTGACCGTGACATCGCCGTCGACGGACTTGGAGATGAGGACGAAGTCGAGCAGCCGCACGAGGCCGGCGTCGATGAGCTCGGTGAGCGCGGAGATGACCGCGGGTGACGGGCGGTCCCCGTCGAGGCCGACGAGGTAGAACTCGACGGGCCCGAATGTGAACTGTGCCACGGCGTTCCTTTCCTGGGCGTGGGCGGCGATCCGCCTGCCCCGAACGCTACTGGACCGCGCGTCTCGGCGACAGCATCCGGCGGCCAGGGAGCCCCGCGGGACGGGCGGGCGGTGCGACGGGATTAGGGTGGACGCGATGGATGAGACGCAGCGCCCGTCGGCACGCGGCCCGCGGGCGGTGATCGGCTTCATCGGCATCGGTCTCGCGGCGGGACTCCTCTCCGGGCTGTTCGGCGTCGGCGGCGGCACCGTCATCGTGCCGCTCCTCGTCCTCCTCCTGCACTTCGACCAGCGGCGCGCAGCGGGCACGTCGCTCGCGGCCATCGTCCCCACCGCCGCCGTCGGCGTCATCTCGTACGCGGTGCACGGCTCGGTCGCGTGGATCCCCGCGCTGATCCTCGCGGCGGGCGCCGTCGTGGGAGCGCAGATCGGCACGTGGCTGCTCCCGCGGGTGTCGCAGACCGCGCTGCGCTGGGGGTTCGTCGCGTTCCTGGCCGCGGTCATCGTGAGCCTGTTCCTCGTGGTCCCCTCGCGCGACGCCGTGCTCGAGCTGACCGTCCTGACCGTGTCGGGTCTCGTCGTGCTCGGCGTCGTGACGGGCGTGCTCGCGGGCCTGCTCGGCGTGGGCGGGGGCATCGTGGTGGTGCCCGCGCTCATGCTCCTGTTCGGCACGAGCGACCTCATCGCGAAGGGCACGTCGCTGCTCATGATGATCCCCACCGCGATCTCCGGGACGATCGGCAACGTGCGACGCAAGAACGTCGACCTGCTCGGCGCCGTGCTCATCGGCGCCGCCGCCTGCACCACGACGGCGCTCGGCGCGTGGATCGCGACGCTCATCGATCCGTTCCTGGCGAACGTGCTGTTCGCGGCGTTCATGACCTTCATCGCGGTGCAGATGGCGTTCCGGGCGGTCCGCGGGCGCCGGTCCGGCCGCTGAGGCGCCTCGGTAGGATTGCGGAGTGCCTGTGAACCCCGAACTGGTCGGCCGCGTCTTCCCGCCGACAGCCCCCTACCTCGTGGGTCGTGAGAAGGTGCGCGAGTTCGCCCGCGCCGTCTTCGCCGACGACCCGCAGCACACCGATCCGGCCGCGGCCCAGGCGCTGGGCTACCCCGACGTCGTCGCGCCGCTCACGTTCGCGATGGTGATCCAGGACCTCACGCTGCAGCAGCTGCTCGCCGAGCCCGACTCGGGGATCGCGCTGGAGCGCACCATCCACGCCGAGCAGCGCTTCCGCTACTCCCGGCCCATCGTGGCCGGCGACGAGCTCACGGCGCAGCTGTCCATCAGCGGCGTGCGCGCCATGGGCACGGGCGCCATGGTCACCAGCGAGGCCGAGATCACGGATGCCGCGGGCGCGCACGTCGTCACCGCGACATCCGTCCTGCTCGTGGGAGGAGACGAATGAGCGCGCTCGAGGTCGGCGAGGTCGTCGCGGAGCGGTCCGTCTCCCTGACCCGCGAGTCGCTGGTCCGCTACGCCGGCGCCTCGGGCGACTTCAACCCCATCCACTACCGCGACGACGTCGCCGCGCGCGTGGGTCTTCCCGGCGTGCTCGCGCACGGCATGCTCACCATGGGACTCGCCGTCGAGACGCTCGTGCCGTGGCTGGGCGACTCGGGTCGCATCCTCGAGTACGGCGTGCGCTTCACGCGCCCGGTCGTCGTCGACGCGGAGGAGGGCGCGACCGTCCACGTCGTCGCGAAGGTCGCCGTCGTCGAGGAGGATGCCGCGCGCATCGACCTCACGGTGACGTCGGGCGAGACGACCGTGCTCGGCAAGGCGCAGGTCCGGATCCGTCTCTGACATGCCCGAGGTGACGCCCGTCCCGCTGTCGCGGCTCACGACCCTCCGCACCGGAGGGTCGCCCGCGCGCATGATCGACGCGCACACCGCGGACGAGCTCGTCGACGCGCTCCAGGAGATGTGGGCCTCCGGCGAGCGGTGGCTCGTGCTCGGCGGCGGCTCGAACCTCTTCGTCGGCGACGACGCGTTCGACGGAACGGTCGTCCGCGTGCGCACGACGGGGATCGAGCGGATGCCGGGTTCCCGCCCCGGCACGGTGCGACTGCGTGTCGCGGCCGGACACGACTGGGACGCCCTCGTCGCCTACGCCGTCGACGAGGGGCTGGCCGGGATCGAGGCGATGTCCGGCATCCCGGGCACCGTCGGCGCCGCCCCCGTCCAGAACATCGGCGCGTACGGGCAGGAGATCGAGCAGACGCTCGTCGAGGTCGAGCTCCTCGACGAGGACGGCGACGGGCCCGTCACGGTCCCCGCCGCGGAGCTCGGGCTCGGCTTCCGCACGTCCGTCCTCAAGCACCACCACGGCCGCGAGCCGCAGCGGCGCGCGGTGATCCTCTCGGTGACGCTCGAGCTCGCCGAGATCGGCCACGCGGAGCGCACGATCGCCGGCGAGCAGCTGCGCCGCGCGCTGGGTCTCGAGCCCGCCGACGCCGTGTCCCTGCGGTGGATCCGCGACCACGTCCTCACGGTGCGACGGTCCAAGGGCATGATCCTCGACGACGATGATCCCGACACCTACAGCGCGGGATCGTTCTTCCAGAACGCGATCGTGTCGGCATCCTTCGCCCGCACCCTGCCGAGCGCCTGCCCGCGGTGGCCGGTCAAGCCCGACGTCGACGCCGTGACGGTGATCCCGCTCGCGCAGTACGACGGGCACGTCCCGCCGCCCTCGACGGAGGAGTCCGAGGTGAAGGTGAGCGCCGCCTGGCTCATCGAGCAGTCCGGCATCCGCAAGGGCTTCCGCCTCGGACGCTCGCGCGCCGCCGTGTCGTCGAAGCACGCGCTCGCCCTCACGAACCGCGGCGGAGCGACGGCGGCCGAGATCGCCGAGCTCGCGCGGTTCATCCAGCGGCGCGTGGCGTCGGAGTTCGGGCTCATCCTCCAGCCCGAGCCCGTCCTCATCGACGTCGACCTGTAGGGCCGGGGCGCCGCGGCCGGCGCCGCCTGCGCGTCGCGCGACGTCCCTCGGCGCGGCCACTCTGCGGATTCGTGGCGTCTCTGCTGCCGTCTGCCGCAGACGTGAATCGAATCGGCAGAGTGGGGCGACGAAGGGCCGCGAATCGGCAGAGTCAGCGGGCGACGAGTCGCTGCGGGACGCCGCGACGGGCCGCGAGGCGCGGGGGTCAGCGCTCGCGGCGGCGGGGACGCAGCTCGATCCGCAGCGCGCGGAGGCTCCGCCGCCGGAACGCACCCCACCAGACGCCGGTGCCGTAGGCGATGTCGTCGAGGCGGCGCAGCACGGTGAAGCGGACGATGTCGAGGTCGGCCTTCAAGCGGCGATGCTCGACGACCGCGTCGATGACGGCCATCGCCGCGAGCACGATCCGGAACCGGCGCGACAGCACGGCCGCGACCGCCCCCACCGGCCACCAGTGCCGCAGCGCGAGCGCGGACGCCTGCGTCATCGCGCCGACGAGACCCCCGGCGGCGAGCCGCAGCGGCAGGACGCGTGCGCCGTCGGGCACCTGCAGTCTGCGCGCGAGCCGCCACGCCGCGCCGCCGGTGAGGATCGCGGCGACGGGCAGCGACCACCACCGCGCGCACAGGAGTGCCGCCGCCGCGGCCGCCGACCACGGACGCAGGATCGCGGGCGGGATGGCGTCGGGATGCCGCGTCGCGAGGTCCGCGGCGCCGGTCCCGTAGAAGAGCTTGCGGGCGAACCACGGGCGCAGCCGACGCCGGTGCTCGTGCGCGACGGTCACCGACGGCTCGTACCGGACGCGCCATCCCGCCTCGGCCATGCGCCACACGAGGTCCACGTCCTCGGCGACGCGCATTCCCGTCGTGAAGCCCTCCGCCAGCGCCGATCGGCG
>Ga0182739_1001216_pt1 | contig 28047 bp, 26 predicted proteins | sample eDN5th30CBELigBY_FD_128873 | JGI IMG/M metagenome (GOLD analysis project Ga0182739, IMG submission 128873) | Enriched backyard soil microbial communities from Emeryville, California, USA - eDNA 5th pass 30_C BE-Lig BY (version 2) (version 2) | ecosystem: Environmental > Terrestrial > Soil >... | reverse complement strand
AAAAAGACTCACGGTAAAATTGACTTTGCCAGATAATGTAGCCGATGGTCATGCAGCAGAGGTTGCGAAAAGAATTGCCGGTAAATTGCCCATAGCTGATGTGAGTGGCACGACTATGACTGCCTCTTTTACTCCTGGAGCGGGGCAAGGTCAGGCCGCCGGGATACAAATTTTAAAAATTATTCCGGGAATATTTGTGAATGGTGCCGCCAAGGTAAAAAGTGATCCAACCCAGGCCGGTTTCGATCTGTCGTTTGAAGAATACATGGATAAATTGAAAAGGCAAAATCTCTGTGCGAAGCCTAAAATGATTAGAAAATACGTACATTTGACGGCTTTTCAAGGGCCCGAAGTATATCTACGAAAATGGGGTACTGCAACTGGAACAATTATGAATCTTGTAATCAATCAAGATCCAGATACCGCCAATGCAAGCTTAAAGATAGATATCGAGATGGGTGAGGATCAAAAATTGGTTCCAGAGACGGTGAATAACGGCGCTTTTATAGCGACCATAACCTGTGAACCTAAATAGTAAGCCGTTTTGCTTTAAGATAATAGCTGACAATAAGGGTAAGACAGGATATGATTCTGCGGTTACTCGTAGGTTAATGAAGTTAGAGAGTTTATAAGTAAATTGTATTGAGGATTTATAAATGAAGTTAAAAAAACAGTTTTCAATAGGCTTAAGCCTAGTGTTAACCATGACACTCACGGCTTGCTCTACACCTAAGTTATATCACGAAGCCGAAGGTAACGTTAATGCCGTTGAGCAGCGCATAGCACAAACTCAGCAATCTGGTAAATTTCCAGTAGTAGAACCTGCCACTAAATTTGCAAGAGCAGATGCTTCCTTTGCCGAACCTGCACTGCCTGCTTGGGGACAAAGTCAAATTAATATAAATGCTCATAATTTACCCCTGCATTTCATTGTCGATAAGGTGCTGAGCCGGACCGGAGCCATGGCTGATTACCAGCCCGATGTGAATCAGGCTATGCCCATTACCTTAAATTATAAGGGCACCGTAAAAGGGGCATTAGATCGCATTGCAGCTGCCACTAACTATGGCTACACCGTTGATAATAGCACCCTGACCTGGTCGGGATTTACCACTAAAACTTTTGATATATCCTTTATGCCGGGTGTTTCACAGTATCAAATGGGTAAGGCTTCTGGCGGCCAAAAAACCTTGCAAAGTGGCGAAGGTACTACCTTTGGTTTTTCCGATGTGGGTAGCCAATACAGTAATTTACAGGGCAGCTTGTCAATATGGAATGATCTCACTCAAGCCTTAGAAGAGTTAAAATCTAAAGATGGTAAGGTATTCGTTTCACAAGCGACTACTTCCGTAACCGTAACCGATAGGCCGCAGACTGTAAGAGTTATTGCTAACTATTTAAAACAGCTTAATAGAGAGTTATCTCGTCAAGTGGCTTTAGATGTACAGGTATTGCAAATCAATTTAGGCGAAGCTTATGAATACGGTATCAATTGGGATCTGGTTCGTGCCTTTGCTAGTAATAATTCTCAGTTCGGCCTCTCCGGTAGCTTGGGGCAGAGCATTAACTTGCAACCACTTAATGGCCAGGGTGACAGCGGATTTATTATAAAAGGCGCTCCAAGTGGCGATAAGTTTTTAAATTCCGTATTAATCAAGGCCCTGAGTCAACAAGGCAAGGTGAGCGTGATTACTCAACCCCGTACCGTTACGCTTAATAATCAGGTAGCTGAATTAAGCATTAATAGTCAACAAAGTTATTTGCGTCAGGTTTCGGTGACTCAAGGAACTAATGTAACGGGTGGTACCACCACCTCGGTTACCCCGGGTGTGGTTTCTACCGGTTTTAATTTGTATATTTTGCCTAAAATTCAGGGTAATAAGGTTTACCTGCAAATTAGCAGTACCTTAGCTAATTTAGTACAAATTAGGGAAAGATCTTTTGGTAGTAAAGATACGGCGGGTGGGCAGTTTTCTATACAATTACCCGAAGTCGATGAAAAACGCTTCAACCAGAAAACTTTAGTGCCTAGCAGTGCTACCTTAGTAGTGGCTGGATTTAAGCAGTTGCGCAACACCGCCAATAAACAGCAATTGTTTGGTCAGCAGGCGTTGGGTGGACATGGCGCACAAAAGGAAAATTCCGAGATTATTCTACTTATTACGCCAACCATAATGGAGAACAATAACTAATGGCTGTAATTAGAAGAGAGGATGGCGTGCAATTCGTGGTACAATCGTACCGCGAATTGCTGACGCAAAAAAATCCCGCCTTATTAAAGAATGAGATCCGCTTTATCGGTAAAACGAATGGTGATTATGCTCGCTTATTTAAGCAGCGCGAAAACCAATTCGAGGCGGTATTTTCCCGTGACCCAGGTTATTTATTAGGGGAAACGATTTGGTATCATTTTGGTAAACCTGCCGATTTGATTTACTGTGAAGCTTTACCCGATGAGCAACATGCTCTGGTAGTTATAGTACGTTCCGGCAGTGTTTATTTGGATGCTAAATTACCATTAGCCGGTTTACAAGATGAATTTATTTCCTTGGCTACTGGCAATAATCGGTTTGTTATCTATACTAGTGGTGAGGTGCCCTTGGTACAGAACCCCGAAGCAAACAAATTTGCTTTTGAGCCTCAGTTAGTACAAGCTTTTAACGTTTTAAATGAACCGCTATTTCCACGGTTACCGGTTAATGATAATTTAAAATTATTATCGGTTGATCAGGCTATTAAGGCACAGCATTTAGATAAAGGGCTTTCCCCAGCATTACTAGTTGCAAGCTTGTTAGTAGCGGGTATTATTTTATATTGGTTATTTTCGGGTAAGGAGCAGCCACTTCCACAAATTACTCAAGTACCGGTGGAGCGGCCAGTTATTGAGCCAAGTGCGTTACAAGCTCAACAATTGCAAGGGCCTTCTCCTGCTCAGCAGCTACAGGTGATAGCCGATACGGTAAATGATTTACATAGCCTTGCCGGTTGGCAGCCCAGTATACTGGATTTTGATGGTAGTGCCTCTCTTAATGTGCAAATGCAGTCCGTAGGCGGTAGTGCCACCATGTTATTAAAGTGGGCTAAGGCATACGGGGCTAAGGCCGATCTATCTTCGCAAGGGGCTAGGATACGGTTTCCTGTAAATCTGCCAGGTCGTACTATCATGCCTCCTATGATGAAAGAGGATGAGGTTTCGGCGGGTATAGTAGATAAAATGTTACAAACTCTACCTGGTAGAAGTGTGCAAATTAATTCACCTGAGTCTTCGGGTGGATTGGTAGAAGAGCGGCTAACTGTTAATTTTTCAAATATTTCGCCTACAACGTTAGTGCTAATTGGTAAGCAGGTAGAAGGATTGCCTGTAAAATTAACAAAATGCTCGGTGAATAACGCCGATGGATTGTTATCGGGTCAACTTGAATTGTTGGTAATAGGGGATTGATACCTATGAATTTGGATACAAAGCAAAAAATATTAATTCCGGTAACTGTGGTGGTTCTGGGAATATTAGGGTGGCAGTTATATGGTCTTATGGCTACTGATAGTGTGGCAACACCATCTGTTAGACCTACAACCATGTCAGCTATAAATAATGTGGCACAGCCGAGGCAGCCGATACCAGCCGCTGACATGGCCGCACCTCAAGCGGTTAGACAACCTGCCGCGGTTGTTTCAGACCAAGATAAGCAGAGGCTAAGAGAGATATCTCAAAGTGATACCGAATACTTGAAACTGATACAAGAATATCAGTTGTTACAGGTTCAGCGCCGTATTGCCGAAGATACGCGTGCAATTGCCGTGGCTAAATTGGAAACGGTTAAAGCCTTGGCTGAAACCAGCACATTTGGCGGTTCCGGTAATTTAGGTTCTAATCTACCCATGGGCAAAATGGATGGCGATTATAAATTGGTTTTTACCGGACAAGAAGCAGGCCAATGGACCGCAACCTTGAAAATGAATGACCAGCTAATGGACGTTGTAACCGGTACCAATTTACCCGATGGTTATAAGGTAATGATGGTAGATGGCGATAGTGTCACTTTACAAAAAGCCGATAAACAAAAAGTGGTTAGCTTTTTAGGGATTAATGAAAGTCAAGTAGCTAAGCAGGAAGAAAATGGCCCGGCTGCCAAGCAAGCAAAGGCTGAGGCTTTATTACAGATTATCGCGCCAGAACAGGTAAAAAAAAAGCAGCTTGAGCTAGCTACTGCAAAGCCAGACACTAAAACCTCACTAGCACCTGTCGCTCAGACGAGTGCTAGTAAACCGGCAGAGTCACCATTAGCTAAGCCAAGTGTTCCGGCTGCTAGCAGCGAAGCGGTAGAAAAGCCTCAAATAACTAATGCTAAATCCGATAAAAGTGCCTTAACCGCTGCTTTTTTGGCTAAGGATGAAAAAAAGCAAGCCCCTGCTATTAAGCAACCCGCACCTTCAAATGAAGTGACGCCCGTTGTCGTGCCCGAGCATAGCAAAGCCGCTTCTCAAGCCAACGTCGAGAAGAAAATTGAAATTACCTCGGGAGTGCCAGCGAAGCCAGTTGAAGCCGCTACTATCTCTAAAGTAGAATCGGCTAAATTGGTTACGCCATTACCCGCTGCTAAACCAACGGTAGCTGCCGAGCCAGCGAGCAATATGGGTGTGGGTGGTTTTACTATTCAACTCATGTCTGATCGCAATGAAGCTGCTGTTAAGGCTTTTATTAAAGAAAATAATTTAGCCGATAAAGCTAGCTATTCTCAGTCGTTTAGCAACGGTCAGAAATGGTATGTGTTAACTTATGGTCAATATAGCAGCTACGAAGAGGCGAAACGCGCTTTACACGATTTGCCTAAAACCTTGCAGGGTTGGCAGCCCTTTGTGCGTAAACTAGAGGGTTTAAAAAAAGCGGTTCCAGCCAAAAAACCTGTGGTAGTTAAGCCAGTGAATAAACAAGCTTTACCATCGGCGGCGAATAAACCCGTTTCTGTCCAGGTAAGTAGCGATCAAGAACCGAGCGAAATAATTTATTAAGCATCGGTAATGCTGACTAATATCCGAATTGTTTTAATCGGTACCAAACACCCCGGTAATATCGGTGCCGCGGCCCGCGCTATGAAAACCATGGGTTTGCGGCAATTCTATTTGGTAAATCCCGCCGAATTTCCCAGTCCAAAAGCCGTTGCAATGGCTTCAAATGCCGATGATTTATTGGCAGAAGCCATTGTGGTGGATAATTTAGAACAAGCGTTAGCAGGTTGCGGCCTAGTCATAGGAACGAGTGCCAGGCAGCGTAAATTACCTTGGCCCTTGCTCATGCCTCGTGAATGCGCCGAACTTATGACCCAGCATAGTACAACTCAAACAGTGGCTTTAGTTTTTGGACGTGAAGATACCGGGCTATTAAATGAAGAGCTGGATCGTTGCCATTATCATGTTACTATTCCCGCTAATCCAGAGTATAGTTCTTTAAACTTAGCCGCGGCTGTACAAGTGCTTAGCTATGAGCTGCGAGTAGCTAGTTTGAAGGAACCATTAAATTCCGAACCTCTTGATGATGAGTTTGCCCTTGCTTCAGCCGAATATATTGAGCAATTTTATCAACACTTAGACAAGGTATTGCATAAGATACGCTTCTTAGATTCGCAAAATGCTGAGCGTATTATGCGACGTTTACGCAGATTATTTGGCAGAACGATGCTTGAGCGCAAGGAACTTAATATTTTGCGGGGTATTTTAGTGGCTATAACTAAACAACTTGATTAAATAAACGGGCTGCTTAACTTTTTTACCAAGGACTCGTGTCCTGCCACCTACGTTTCTAAGTAAAGCCCGCCTGGTTTTGCTAAGAAACCAGCCTTGCCCCATCCTGGTCAAGGCGCTTCAGCGGGACAAAGCGGTGCTTGGTCTGTTACCGCTTTCGCCCCCGCAGGCTCGCAGGCTACGCGGGTGGTGCCCCGCCTTTGGTGTCACCCGGTTTGTTAAAAAAGTGGAGCAGCCCGTTAAATAAAGATTAAGTTATACCATTTATCCAAATAAATGATCGAGATAAAAGGGGTGGCAGCGGAGTTGGGTTCCCTTCTCGCCCGCAATATATGAGGACGTGAAGGGGAACTCGGCTGACAGGACCCCAGTCTATTAAGGAGCATTTATTTGGATAAATGGTATTACGGGTCACCATCTTGGATGACTATCGGCAAGTTGCGCTTACTATGGCCCATTGGTTAAATGAAAGATAGTTTGCTATCGCTCGTCAAGGGATAGCGGTGAGCATAGTATGTGTTATACTTTCAGTTCAATAAAACTTAGGTGTAGCAATATGAAGAATGAAGTCGGTGTATTTGAAAGTCAACAGCAAGCCATTACCTTGACGCCAGCCGCTTTGGAACATTTACAGAAAACTATTGCCAAGCGTGGCAAAGGGGTAGGGATGCGCCTAGGCATTAAAAAAACGGGTTGCTCCGGTTTTGGGTATGTCACTGATATTGCCGAGACGATAGAATCCGATGATCGGGTATTTTCCATCTCCCCCGATCTAGTTGTAGTAGTTAATCGGCAAAGTTATCCTTATTTGCAGGGAACAACCATTGATTATGTACGCAAAGGTTTAAATAGTAATTTTGAGTTTTATAATCCTAATGCCAAAGTGACCTGTGGCTGTGGGGAGAGCTTTGGTACCGAAGCTCCTTAGTTGTGGATGTAAAGCTTCTTTGGAGCTTATATGCTAATTAATGAGGATGAAAAAAAATACACCCTTTTTGTTTCCGATCTTCACTTGTCAGAACATACCCCCGAGCTTAATCAAGAATTTCTTAGACTTTTAGCGGGTAAAGCAAAACAAGCCGATGCTCTATATATTTTAGGCGATTTTTTTGAAATGTGGATAGGTGATGATGATAAAACTCCCTATAACGATGCAATAATTGCCGCCATCAAACAATTCAGTGAAGTCAAACCCGTATACTTTATGGCGGGGAATCGTGATTTTATGGTAGGTCATGTATTTGCCCGCAGCAGTGGCTGCCAGTTATTAACCGATCCGACGGTTATTAATCTTTATGGCAAGCGAACTTTATTAACTCACGGTGATTTTCTTTGTACCCAAGATAAAGGACATATTGCTTTTCGCCGATGCACTCAAAAACGTTGGTTACAAAAGCTACTGTTAAAATTGCCTTTATCATGGCGCAGTCGATTGGGTAAAGGATTGCGTAAGCAAAGCAAACAAAGAAGTAAAAGAATCTCAACTACACTCATGGATATTAATCAGTTAGCATTAGAGACCATGATGCAACAACATCGGGTTAAACAACTGATTCATGGACATACGCATCGCCCCAGCATTCATTATTTTCATTTAAAAGGGGAACCCGTATGCCATGTGGTACTAAACGACTGGGACCAAGTAGGCTATATGCTAATCTATAGGGCGGATCATACTATGCGCCTAACCACAACTAAAGACCCTGGCTATTAGGCCAGATTCTGCTAAAGTTATTGGCAACTATTTCGCCATCGTAAGAGGTATTTCATGTATTATTTAAAATTTATAGCTGCTATTTCATTAGGTCTTATTAGCAGTATCGGTTTTGCAGAAAATAAGCCTGTACCGCTTAATACCGTTAAACTACAACTTAACGATGAGGCTTGGGTTAAAACGGCGAATGCTAAAGTAGTAATAGCTATAGATGCTACTTTAGACCAAGCTCAGTTAGCTAATATCCATGGTCAAATCATGGCTAACTTGCAAAAGATTGCCCAGAATACAGACTGGCATATTACTCAATTTAACCGTAGTAAAGATCAGTCCAATTTAGAACGTTTGCAGGTGTTAGCCGAAGCTCGCCTTAAAGAGCCGGAATTAGCGCAAATTAGCAAACGGGTTGATGCGGTGAGTAAACCAGGCGCGGCTTATCGGATAGCCGGCATAGAATTTAATCCCAGTTTGGCCGATTTGGAAAAGGCAAGAACGGATTTACGCGAGAAAATGTATCAGCAAATTAAAGCCGAATTAGCTAATTTAAATAAAGTTTATCCAGAGGCCCATTATTTCGTGCATGATATAATGTTTAGAGAAAATACCTTGCCTTTACTTAATCGTAATAAGCTAATGATGTTAGCTATGGATAGTGTACCTCAAGCCGATCATCAAGGTCTACAGGTAGGCAATCAGTTGCAATTAACGGCGGATGTAGTATTAGCGGCTAATTTAATCACCCAGTAACGTAGGGATAGAACCTATAGTGCCTATGGCTAAAATTGAGTAGGGTAGCGATTTCAGGAATAAAAAATGGCAACTTATAATTATCTGCAAGCTTGGTTTTTATCATTTTATTCGAAAAAGTTTTATTGGGCGGCGGGACAGCACTGGCGCGGTACCGGATTGCTATATTTACTTATCTTATTGATGGTTTGTTTAGCGATAAGCTCTATTAAAATGCAAAAAATCATTAATGATTTTGTGGTAAACATCGCCTCCCCAACGTTGGCTCAGTTACCCGAGCTGGAAATCAAACGTGGATTACTAACCGCAAAAGCTAGTATGCCTTATATTATTAAGGATATCCAAACGAGTAAGCGCATAGCAGTCATCGATACCTCTGGTAGACTGAATGATTTAGCTCAGGCAGAGGCTCCTATTTTAATCACGCAAAAGGCTTTAATTTACAATAATATGCCCAATGGAGTGGCGAAATTATCATTTATAAATTTACCCGATATGAATATTAATCAGGCTAAGGTAAATAGTCTTTTGCTATTGATTAAGGAGAAAGCCATTTATTTCCTTTATGCTTTATCTGTGGTCTATTATTTTATCGTCGCCCTATTTTTATTAGGTTTATTTAGTATTTTTACGGTTATTATGGTTAAACAACTTAATTTAACGCTGCCCTATAAAACTTTATTTCGTTTAACGACAGTGGCAGCTACTCCCATTATTATAATGGGACTGCTGGTAAATTTGTTTGCTATACCGTTGCCTTATCCTTTGATTAGCTTTTTCTTTTTAACCGTGATTTATATATATTTTGCCGTTAGGGCTAATAAACCCTTAGAACCCATGGTAAGTATCTAACCAAAGGTTTCCGGGTATTTTAACAGGATTAGTTTATTTGCCTTGGCTGAGCCTCGCTTAGCTTATTGTTCCCCTCAAATTTTTTATAGGAGTCAATCAGAATGTCAAAAGACATTTGTCATAACCACGATCAATTGAAGCTAAGCAAAATGCCTGATCCGGGTTCGCAAAAATCAAAGGTGAAAAACATAAATTATATAGACGCTGTTAAAGAGCTAAAAACGATTAGAGACATGCTGCGTTTTGCGATTACGCAATTTAATGCGGCCGAGTTGTATTTTGGACATGGTACAGATAATGCCTGGGATGAGGCCTTTGCCTTGATAATCCGTGCCTTACATTTGCCATTTGAGGATAATTCCCTGTTGCTGGATGCAAGGCTCACAATTCAAGAACGGCAGACTTTACTAGAATTGATTAAAAAGCGGGTTGAAGATCGCATCCCCGTGCCTTATTTAATTCAAGAAGCCTGGTTTGCCGGTTTGCCATTTTACGTTGATGAGCGAGTATTGATTCCTCGCTCCCCCATAGCCGAGTTGATTGAGCAGCAATTTACGCCTTGGATAGATCCCGCACAAGTCGGTGCTATTTTAGATTTATGCACCGGCAGTGGTTGTATAGCTATCGCTTGTGCAGCCGCCTTTCCCGAAGCCGAAGTAGATGCCGTCGATTTATCTAAAAATGCCTTGGCCGTAGCAGAATATAATGTTGGCAAACATCAGCTTGAGCAACAGATTAAGCTTTATGATTCCGATTTGTTTTCGGCTTTACCTGCAAAACGTTATGATATCATAGTGAGTAATCCGCCTTATGTGGCCGACGCCGAAATGCAAGTTTTGCCGGCTGAATATAGGCATGAACCCGAGTTTGCGCTAACTGCGGCCGATGAGGGCTTAGCTATTGCCTGTAAAATTTTACAGCAAGCGGCCGACTATTTATCGGAAAATGGCATTTTAATCGTTGAAGTAGGCAACAGCGAACAAGCATTAGTAGCGCGTTTTCCAGAGGTGCCTTTTATGTGGTTGGATTTCGAGCGGGGCGGACAGGGTGTATTTTTATTGACCGCAGAGCAACTCAGACAATACCAAGCTTATTTCCAGTAGCTTAGTTATAAAAGTAAAAACCTTAAGTGAAGTAAACGATGGCAAGTAATACATTCGGTAGATTATTCTCAATCACCACCTTTGGCGAGAGTCATGGGCCTGCTATGGGCTGTATTGTGGATGGATGCCCGCCGGGTTTACCGCTTTGTGAGTCAGATATCCAAACTGAATTAGAACGCCGTCGGCCCGGTAACTCGCCTTTTGTTTCTCAGCGGCGCGAATCCGATACCGTACAAATCCTTTCTGGCATTTACAATGGGAAAACTACTGGCACTGCAATTGGCTTACTGATTCCAAATCGAGATGCTAAGAGTAAAGATTATGCCGAGCTAAAAAACATTTTTAGGCCGGGACACGCCGATTATACCTACCAGGCTAAATACGGCATTCGAGATTATCGGGGTGGAGGACGTGCCTCCGCTCGTGAAACGGTCTCTTGGGTTGCAGCAGGAGCGATTGCCAAAAAATATCTGCAAATCCATCATAAAATCACTATTCAAGCCTGCCTCATTCAAATGGGTAATATCATCGCGGAGCAATTGAATTGGCAGGCAGCCGCGGTTAACCCCTTTTTTTTTGCCGATCCGACGAAGTTAGTGGAACTAGAGGCAAAAATTCACGCGCTTAGACGTGAGGGAGATTCCATTGGGGCTAAGGTGCAAATTAAGGCCGAAAATGTTCCCACGGGTTTGGGTGAGCCTATATTCCATAAGCTGAGTGCAGATATAGCCCATGCAATGCTGACTATTAATGCGGTTAAGGCTGTGGAAATCGGAGATGGTTTTGCTTGCGTTGAACAAAAAGGCAGTGAGCATAGGGATGAAATCACCCCAACGGGTTTTATCACGAATCATGCCGGTGGGGTGTTAGGTGGCATTAGTACCGGACAAGACCTTAGAGTGACTATCGCGGTTAAGCCAGCCTCCAGCCTTCGTATTCCAGCGAAAACGGTGGATGAGTTTAGCCTGCCCGCTATCGTAGTTACCAAGGGACGGCATGATCCCTGTGTGGGAATACGCGCGGTGCCCGTTGCTGAGGCTATGTTAGCTTTGGTCTTGATGGATCATATTTTAGCCGATAGGGCACAAAATTTTCATAGGTACAAATATGAATAGAAGAATAGATATTGCGGTAGTTGGAGCAACCGGCGCGGTAGGAAAGACCATGCTAGCTATTTTAGCCGAACGCAAATTTCCGATAGGTAAGCTTTATGCCTTAGCCAGTGAACATTCTGCTGGCAAAACAGTGGATTTTGCTAACCAAAACTTGGTGGTGGCTCCCTTAGCCAAGTTTGATTTTCGTCAGGTACAAATTGCCTTATTTTCAGCTGGTGGAGCTGTCTCAGGGAATTATGCGCCTATTGCGGCACAAGCAGGTTGCATAGTGATCGATAACTCCTCCCATTTTCGTTATCAAGAAACCGTTCCCTTGGTAATAAGTGAGGTGAATCCCGAACAAACGGTTCACTATAAAAATCATAATTTAATTGCTAATCCCAACTGTTCTACCATGCAAATGCTGGTCGCTCTAAAACCCATTTATGATGCGGTAGGTATTGAAAGAATTAATGTGGCAACTTATCAATCGGTTTCTGGAGCTGGCTGGCGTGCGGTTAATGAACTCTATGGGCAAACCACTAAGATATTAGCCGGCCAAACCGTTGAACCCGAAGTATTACATCAACCCATTGCCTTTAATGTCATACCGCAGATTGCGGCTTTTCTGGATAATGGTTATACCCAAGAAGAAATGAAAATGATTTGGGAAACCCGGAAAATTTTAGCCGATAATAATATTAAGATAAATCCAACGGCTGTTCGGGTACCCGTGGTCCGTGGTCATTCGGAAGCCTTACATATTGAAACCCGTGAAAAAATAACGGTCAAGCAAGCACATACTTTGCTAGCGGCGGCTCCCGGCGTTAAAGTAATAGATGATCCTGCTGCCGGGATTTATCCGACGCCGGCTCAACATGCCAGTGGCACCGATTGGGTCTATGTGGGGAGGGTTCGGCAGGACTTATCTCATCCCAGAGGGTTAAATTTATGGGTGGTCAGCGACAATTTGCGTAAAGGGGCTGCTTTAAATGCGGTACAAATTGCCGAGCTTTTAGTCAAAGATTATTTATAATTTTAGGCCGAGCTGAGATCCCAATTTAGCTGCAAACCAAAGACGTTACCTGCATTTTTAGAAAAGCCTTGGTTATACAAACTGCCTGAGCCCATGGTTTGTAGGGTATCAATAGCGCCTTTTTGCATAAAATAATGCGTCCAGCCTAGGGCTAGTTGTAACTTGTCATTAAAGCTATAGTGTACTCCGCCAGACATTATATAACGATTACTGTCTGGTATAAGTAGATTACGATAAGCGGAATTTACCGGACTTTGATCGTAACCGGCGCCAGCTCTTAAGGTCCAGTGTCGGTTTAATATATAATCAACCCCTAGAGCAAAACGCCAGGTATCATGGAAATATTGCGGAATCGTGACTGTTACTTGATTAGATGGGATAGGTATTAAGTTACCCTCAACAGCGGCGATATTATGGATGACAATCTCTTTAAAACTGCTCCATTGGGTATAGGTAAGGCTGGTCGATACGCTCAAATCAGGGTTTAAGATATGATAAAAACTTAAAGTAGTATAAGCGGGTAAAGTCAACGCTAAGTTAAGAGTGGTTGAAGTACGAGTGCCTTGGTGATCATCATTTAAATTAGCAAGTGGGCCCGTAATGGTGCTAGTGCCTGTGGCGTGATGGTTAAATTTGGAATGATAGCTTAAGCCTAAACGGGTGTTGGGCAATAATTGATATAGTAAACCGGCATGCCAACCATAGGCTGTATCGGAAAATACATTTTCGATGATAGAGTCAAACTTATCGAGCCTACCATAAAAATCTTTAACAGGAATGCCCGCAATTACCTGCATTTGGCCTACCAAGCGTTGTGCGTCAATCCCTATGCCTAGGGCAAATTTGTCCGTCAATCTTAGGCCTATACTGGGGCTAATGTCTATGGTAATTAGCTTGGCATGAATAACTGAATAACGCTGGAAGCCTTGGGGTGAGTAATCAATGGATAAGCCGAAAGGGCCGGTCACATTGAAACCGAATCCCCAATGAGTATTGATAGGCAGGGCATAATAAAATGAAGGAATAAGATTGAAGCTGCCTCCTGTAGCATGTACCGGTTGCTGGCCGCTATTAAACTTTGGTACTTTGCTGATAAACCACTGACTTTGACCCGTAAAAGTAGTATCTAACTTTAAGCCTACCATATTAAAGACCAACTGCTGATGCTTAAGATAGCTTAAGCCTGCTGGGTTAAGAAAACTGGTGCTGGCGTCATCTGCGCGAGCGGCATCACCGGCACCAGCATTACCGGCTAGTATGCCTGTAAGTTCAAACAACTGTAAGCCTGAAGCATTCGCAGAGTGGATGAAAATTAATAAGCTTATAGAACTCACGATGGCCTTTGAAAAAAAACTCATTGCTAAGCTCCCAAGGCTATTGTTTTAGTTGTACAGAAGGTTGCTTAAATGACTAGGATAACATAAGCTGCTAAAAAATTTATTACTAGGAATTTACATGAGTTACTCGCACCAATTTATAGATGGTAGCCATTCGATTTTGCCAGTAGGAAAAGTAGTTTGTGTAGGTAGGAATTACATGGAACATGCTAGGGAGTTAAATAATCCCGTGCCAAGCATGCCTCTATTGTTTATGAAGCCGGCTACGGCACTCAGTGCGATACGTGAACCTATCCGAATTCCTGCCTATTCCAATGATTGTCAGCATGAGATTGAGCTGGCTGTTTTAATGGGTAGGAAATTATCCTCTGCCGTTGTTACCGAGGTTAGTCAGGCTATAGCTGGTTATGGTTTGGCGCTTGATTTGACGCTGCGCGATATTCAGCAGCAACTTAAACAACAAGGACTGCCTTGGGAAAGGGCTAAAGCCTTTGATGGATCTTGTCCCATTACGCCTTTTGTTAGAACAGAGCTTATTGATAATCCGCAACAACTTGAGTTTAGCTTAACCCTTAATGGCATCATCAAACAACGGGGAAATACCCAAAATATGATATGGCCTATCTATGAACTGCTGGCTCATATCTCAAATTATTTTACCTTAATGCCCGGGGATATTGTTCTCACCGGGACTCCGGCGGGTGTCGGAAGTTTACAAGCTGGCGATGAGTTAATCCTTGAATTAGCACGATACTCTCGTTTTTTAGCTAAAGTGGCTGGTTAATTATTAAGTTTACGCGCTGCTCAACTTTTTTACCAAGGACTTGGGTCCTGCCGCCTACGTTTCTAAGTAAAGCCCGCCTGGCTTTGTTAAGAAACCAGCCTTAACCCATCCTGGTCAAGGCGCTTCAGCGGGACAAAGCGGTGCTTGGTCTGTGACCGCTTTCGCCCCCACAGGCTCGCAGGCTGCGCGGGTAGGGGCCCGCCTTGGGTGTCACCCGGGTTTTAAAAAAAAGTTGAGTAACTCGTTAAATTTAGCTAATTTGATTTGCCGCCAGCATGGCTTAAGTACTTAGGTCTAAGCTGAAGTAGAGAACGATTAGAGTTAAATCTTAAACTTTTATTGATTAGCAAAAAAATTATTAGGATTTATATTATTTATTTATTAATATTGCCACTTAATAGTTTTCTTCTTTAATGAGTGACGACCTTAATCATGCTCCAAGTATTACGCTCTACCATAACGCCCTTAATTAGTTTGATTATTATCATCCTCGGTAGCAGTTTGATGACTACCTTGTTGACCGTTAAATTATCACACTTGGGCGTATCCAGCCTTATGATAGGTGCCATGTCGGCTGCTTTTTATGGTGGTTTAGTGTTGGGCTCTTTTAAAATCGAGCCTTTTATCGTAAGGGTAGGGCATATTCGGGCTTATGCGGCCTTTGCTTCGACTCTCGCCGTGGTTTCTATTTTGCATGGGTTATGGCTTAACACCTGGGCTTGGTTAATCTTACGCCTGATAGCAGGGTATAGCATTGCGGGTTTATTCGTGGTGATTGAGAGCTGGTTACTCGCCCGTAGCACCGTTCAAACCCGTGGACAAGTATTGGCTCTTTACATGACCGCCTTATATGCGGGGCAGGCAGCAGGTCAATTATTACTCAATGTCAGTGATATTAATACCTTAGTGCCTTTTTGTTTAATTACCATGTTATGTTCCTTATCCATTATTCCCTTATCTATGACCTATATAAAATCGCCTAATCTGGGCGAGCCCTCGGTACTTAATTTTTTAAAGCTCTATAAAATTTCTCCTACCGGGGTTATTGGTAGTTTTGCCTCGGGTTTAGTGCTTGGCGCGATTTATGGATTATTACCCCTGGCAATGAGCCAACTGGGGTACTCTATCAAAGACATTGGTTGGTTAATGGGCTTGACCATTTTTGGTGGCACCGTATTGCAATACCCCATTGGTCATGTGTCAGACCGCTTTGATAGACGCTACGTATTAATGGTTATTTATTGGCTAACTTTAGCTACTAGCGTAAGTCTATTGGTATTGGGCGGCAACTTAAAAGTTTTATTTGCTATTTTAAGCTTTAGTTTAGGTGGCTTTGCCTTTGTTCTCTATCCGCTGGCTATTAGCCATGCCTGTGATTATTTGGCTCCTAAAGATATCGTTGCAGCCACGGGTGGTTTATTATTGGCTTATGGCGTTGGCGCCACAGTAGGTCCACTTATGGCTCCAATTTTCATGCATACCTTGGGGCCACGAGGCTTATTTGTGTATTTTATTTTAGTGGCGGGCGCCATGGCAGGTTTTATTTATTGGCGCAGCAAAGTAAAGCCATCGGTTCCTTTAGCGGAGCAACAAGAATTTGTGATGGCTGCTATAACTACGCCTATTGTTAACGAGCTAGATCCACGCGCCACGGATGCTGAACAACAGGGTTGAGGCCTTTATGTTGCATGAACAATTAGCAAAAGATACGATTGCTTTATTAGATTGGCCTTTATGCAAGGTTTTATTGATGAATGACAGTCAATATCCTTGGCTTATTTTAGTACCGCGGCGGTTAGCTATTAAAGAAATTTACCAGCTTGAGTTCATTGAGCAACAACAATTGTTGCAAGAAATTAACGGGGCCTCGCAAGCTTTGCTCAATTGCCAACCCGATAAGTTAAATGTAGCGGCCCTAGGTAATCAAGTGCCGCAATTGCATGTGCATGTGATAGCACGTTTTAAGACCGATCCCGCTTGGCCGAGGCCGGTATGGGGAGCGATGCCTGCTAAACCTTATTCGACCGCCCAATTAGATAAGGTAATAGGACAATACCAACAATGGTTAACAAGATTTCATGCGATGGTTTAAACGACTTGGTTTAGGTTTAGGATTAATAATTTGCCTATTAATTGCCTGGCAAATCAATGCTTGGTGGCGATTTTTGCATACGCCCATAATAATTGATAAGCCACAGATTATCGAGCTTAAACCGGGCACGGGCTTATGGAGTTTAACAAAAGAATTACAAAAGCGTGGCCTATTAAGTCAGCCTACTTATTTTGAATGGTTGGCAAGAATTACCGGGGCTGACAAGCGTTTAAGAGCGGGGGAGTATGCTGTGCCGGTGGGGATCACGCCGCTTGCCTTACTCGATTTGCTTAGCTCAACCAACGTGATTCAACATAACTTAACCTTGATAGAAGGCTGGAATAATCAGCAGATATTGGCTGCCTTAGCTAATCATCCGGCTATATCCCATACCTTAGCCGGTTTAAGTGTAACCGAAATAAAACAGCGTTTAGGGATTAAAGAACTTAATCTTGAGGGATTATTTTATCCCGATACCTACCAGTTTACTAAGGGTACTACCGATCTGGCTTTTTTGTCACGAGCCCATAATCTCTTACAAAATTATTTACAAACTGAATGGATGGCTAGACAGCCTAATTTGCCTTATCAAACCCCTTATCAGGCACTTATTGCCGCCTCGCTGATTGAAAAAGAGGCCAAACTTGGAGAGGAGCGTCCCTTAATTAGTGGTGTTATTGTAAAACGTTTACAGAGCAACATGCGCTTACAAATAGATGCTTCGGTCATTTATGGCTTGGGCGAAAATTATACGGGTAGGTTACGTAGAAGCGATATGCGTGTAGATACGCCTTATAATACCTATTTATATAAGGGGTTACCGCCAACCCCTATTGCCATCCCCAGTTTGGCTTCGATTCACGCGGCTTTGCATCCCGTAATTACCAATAATATTTTTTATGTGGCGCGGGGGGATGGAGGGCATTATTTTTCAGCCGATTTGGCGAATCACAATGCGGCTATCCGGCAGTTTTTGCTTAATAAGCAAACCAAGCCAGTTTTAATACCCGCCGGGAATTATTCGATTAACCTTTTTAACCTGAATCAATCAGCAACTAAGTTTTGTAGTGCTAATCTTAACTAATGGACGAGAGTCTTCACCGGCTTGAATTTCTTTGATAGGTAGCTGTAATCTTAGAGTCAAACTATGTTGTTCCAAGTAACTCTGATAGACGCCATATATTTGCCTGGGTATTAAATAAAAATGTTCCACTATTAGGTTTTACTGCGGTGGCGTACAATTATCCTAAGGTGAATAAATCCAGAGGGTTGTAAATATTCATTAGATCGCTTTCGAAACTCTACTTTTGCTGAGAATTTGTGTGTCGATTCGGTACTCGAATCCTCACGTACTTCTAAGTACGCTGCGGTTCTGCGCGCCGAGTCTCCTGCAATTTCCCTAGCATAAGCGAGTTTCGAAAGAGATCTATTAGAGTTCTTGCCTAAGCTCCATGGTTAGACAATCTCTCTGGTAGGTTAGGCAAGCACTCTATTGTAAAATAAAGGAGACAGCTATGTCAGAGCCGCATACTCATGGTGTTCATGAACATATTATTGAAGAGCAGGCACATAAGGGAATTAGTTTAGCTCAATATGTAGCCATTTTTACGGCTATCTTATCGGTCTTTATAGCTTTAATTAGCCATAAAAGCCATCATTCCGAAAATCAGGCTTTTTTACTGAAGAATGAAGCCCTACGTTTGACTAACCATTCGGCTAGCCAATGGGCTTATTATCAAGCCAAAACTTCTAAGGGAAATCTGGCCTTATTAGCCTCCGAATTGACCAGCGGCGAGCGGGCAAAATATTATAAAGTAGAAGCCGAACGCTATTTATCCGAGGCTACTCACATCAAAACTCAAGCAGAATATTTTGATGAACATGCAAGACAAGCGGATAAGACGGGTAATGCAATATTTAAAATTCACCATAACTTTGCCCAGATCTTAATCTTATTGCATATAGCTATTGCCTTAGGCGCGGTAACCGTACTTACTCATAAACGTTGGTTATTTTTTGTGGCTTTAGCCATTGCCATAATAGCTTGTCTTATGGCCGGCAGGCTTATTTTGCTAGCTTAAATATACAAGGTACTTAGCCAGCGCGAAACTAAGATATAACCGTTACATTTATCTGCTTTTATTCCTGATTTCTTAAATGCGCTATGTATAAGTACTTATTTTTGAGTTCCCACTAATGCCTGGATAATATACTTGCCCAGGCTTGTCTGGAGGTTACTAGCAAATAATAGTATATAATTCATCGCCTAATCGGCGACTACCTGTTACAATTTTCCCATTTATTGAATGGGTCAATCACCATTGCCATGCAGTTTGAACGAAAAAAAAATTATTTTATTACCCTCGAGGGGACGGAAGGGGCCGGAAAATCTACCGCATTAAGGTTTTTGCAGGATGCCTTATTAAAGGCAAAGATCCCGCTAGTGACGACCCGGGAACCCGGTGGTACGCCTATTGCCGAAGAGATTCGTGCTTTGCTGTTAGGTAAACATGCGGAAATCATGAGTTCCGATACCGAATTATTACTCATGTTTGCCTGCCGCGCTCAGCATCTTGCCAATCTGATTCGACCTGCCTTGGCGGCGGGACAGTGGGTAATCTGTGATAGATTTACCGATGCCAGCTATGCTTATCAGGGCGGAGGGCGTGGTATTGCGGAATATAGGATTGCGGCTTTAGAAACTTGGGTGCAACAAGGCTTGCAGCCTGATATTACGATTTTATTGGATTTACCCGTTGAAATAGGGCTGCAACGCATAAAAAAACGAGGTAACTTAGACAGAATTGAAACCGAACAGCACGCTTTTTTCCAACACATTCGAGATAGTTATCTTGCAAGAGCTAAACAATTTCCTAACCGATTTAGAATAGTTGATGCAAGCCAATCTTTGGCTAAGGTTAAAGAAGCGTTACAAGGAATTATCAATGACCTGGTTGACTAAAATTCTTAAATCCCCGCAAAATTTACCGGCTAGGCGTCTAAATGCCGATAGCTGTTTTTGGATTTTTGTATTCATTCACGTTTTACTGTGGACCTTAGTACCGGCTTTTACGCATTTGAATTTGCCGTTAGATGCGATGGAGGGGACTACGTGGGGACGCCAGTTTGAGTTGGGTTATGATAAAAATCCTTTTTTGAATGCCTGGATTACCGCGGGATTGATGTGGATAAGTCAACGTACCGATTGGGTCATTTATTTTGCGGGTGCCTTATGCACGGGGATCTGTTTTTGGGCGGTTTATCGCCTAGGTCGTAAATTTTTGCATCCTTGGCATGCCTTACTTGCAGTCATGTTGTTAGAAGGTATGCAATATTTTGGCTTATCTGCCATGGATCTCAATGATAATGTATTAGAGATAGCCCTATGGCCCTTATTAGCCTTAAGTTTTTATAACGCCTTACAAAAACAATGCGCTAAGGATTGGTTGTTAGTTGCGCTATGGGGCGCACTTGCTACCATGACCAAGTATTATGTGGCGGTTATTTTGGCTCCGATGTTGATTTTTTTGCTGATCAATAAAACGGCCAGAATAAGTTTTACTAAACCCGCTTTTTATGGGGCTTTGTTGCTGTATTGTAGCTTGATAGCCCCGCATTTTATCTGGTTATATCAGCATCAAGGTACTACGCTTGATTATGCCTTGGCTAAAACCGCCAGTGATCCGGCTATTAAAGCGCATGTTTATTATGCCTTGCATTTTGGTTTAACCTATTTGGCAGCCTGTATCATTCCTTTATTATTATTTAGCTTATTTTATATGGGTAAGTCGCGGCCTAGTTTAACGCCGGCCCGCTATGTCATAGAGCCTTTTACCTGGCAATTTATGGGTTTAGTTGGATACGGCCCCTTTATTACCACCTTGTTGTTGTCGGTTGTTTTTGGTTGGACCTTACATACCGGATGGGGCGCGCCCTTGCCGGCATTATGGGGTTTAGGCTTACTGGCTTTTATGCAACCTGTGATTACTAAGCCAAGATTTTCCCGTTTTGTGGTTATCTTAGTGGGATTAATAATTTTAACTGTAAGCATTTATAGTTATAGTAAATTAACCGCGGGTGATACCTCTAGCGCCAATTATCCGGGCCGTACCATGGCTAGAGTCTTAACTCAAGCTTGGCATGAGCGCTATCATACTAAGCTCCATTTTGTTGCAGGGCCGCGTTGGGAGGCCGGTAATATTGCTTATTATTCAGCTGATAAGCCCATAGTTTATATGGAATGGAATGCTAAGGTAAGCCCTTGGATTGATGAGCGAGAATTAATAAAACAAGGAGCCCTTTTCATTTGGCCTGAAAAATCCGCCTATAAAATTGAGTTTGAGCAACTCAAGCAGCGTTTTCCTAATTTACAGGGATTAAGCCTGCTGCATTTTTCATGGCAACGCCAGGCTTATCAACAGACTCCGCCGCTTGCCATTTGGGTAGCCTATTTGCCACCCGAGGAAGCGAAATGAAGGGTATATATCCCTGGCAAGCTGAGCAATGGCGATATCTGCACCAGCGTATGCTCAATAATAGCTTGCCTCATGCCCTTTTACTAGCGGGTCAGGCTGGCATGGGTAAACAGCATTTTGCTCTGTGTTTTGCTAAGGCCGTATTATGTTTAAAGCCAGATATTAACGGTGAGGCTTGTCAGCAATGTAAATCCTGTTTGCTATTTGCGGCTAATAATCATCCCGATTTTAGCTTTATTCAGCCGATAGAAATTGGTAAACCAATTAAAATCGATCAGATCCGCGGCTTAATTCAGACTCTCATAGCCACAACTCAATTAGCAAAGTTTAAGGTTGCCATCATTCAGCAGGCTGAAGCAATGAATACGGCTGCTGCTAATGCTTTATTAAAGACTTTGGAGGAACCCGAAGGGCAAAGTCTGATTATTTTAATTGCCTCTAACCCCGGTATGTTAGCGGCGACCATTCGCAGCCGTTGCCAACGGGTTAATTTTTTTCCGGCTTTGAACGATAGTGCAAAGCAGTGGTTAGCCAAACAACTGCCCGATAAAGCCACGGAAGAATTTTTATGGCTAAGCGAGGGCGCACCCTTAACGGCGTTAGTTTTGCAAGAGAGCCTGGCTCGGCGTAATGAAACCTTAAGTCAGTTACTGAATTTAGCTCGCCAAGAATTAACTCCTATTGCCCTTGCCGCTAATTATCAAAAAGCTGAAGCGATGGAGTTTTTGACCGGATTGATGGGGTTGGTAAGCGATCTTATTAAATTAAATTTGACGCAAGATAGTCAATATCTATTCAATAAAACTTATTTTAGTGAGCTACAAAAATTAGCAAAATCTGCCACACTTATTAAGTTATATGATTATTTAGATGAATTAATTTTAGTACGCCAACAATGCTTAGCCGGCATTAATTTTAATCAGCAATTGTTATTTGAACGCGTGCTATATCAATGGCAAAATTGTTTTATATAATTTATAAGCTTAGTTATAAATAACAAGCTGTGGGACGGATAAAGCTATGTCTTTAGAACAGTTAGAATTGGAAATGTTAATCATTGATATTCAAACCAAGGATCAATTATACGCGAGTTATATGCCTTTTATTAAAAACGGTGGCTTATTTGTCACCACCGATAAAAGCTTTCCTTTAGCAAAAGAATTGTTACTGCTGGTAAGATTATTCGATGAAAAGGAAAAATTTCCCATTAAAGTTAAGGTAGTTTGGATCACACCCAAATTTTCACAGGGGCGGCGGCACGCAGGGGTTGGAGTGCAATTTTTAAGTGATAATGCTCAAGAGCTGCGTAGCAAAATAGAAAACCATTTAGCCGGTTATAATGCTACCGATAAAACAACGGAAACCTTATGAAACTCGTGGACTCTCATTGTCATTTAAACATGCTTGACCTATCGCTTTATCCAGAAGGCATTACCGGGGTTTTTGCTAAAGCCAAGGAACTTGGGGTTGAACATATGCTATGTGTTGGCGTTGATTTGCAACGCTTTCCCGAGGTGCTTAGCTACGCCGAGTGCTATCCTCACGTTTATGCCTCGGTTGGACTGCATCCTACCGAACAAGTGACAGAAGAGCCTAGCTTTGAACAACTGGCTAAACTAGCGAATCATCCTAAGGTAATTGCCATTGGCGAAACGGGATTAGATTACTATAGAGTAGAAGGAGAGGTAACCTGGCAACAACAGCGATTTTGCCAACATATTCAGGTTGCTAAACAGCTTGCCAAACCCTTAATTATTCATACCCGCCAGGCCAGACAAGATACCATTGCCATACTTAAACAGGAACAAGCGGCAGAGGTAGGTGGAGTTCTGCATTGTTTTACCGAGGATTGGGACATGGCAAAAGCGGCCATGGATTTAAATTTTTATATTTCATTTTCGGGTATTGTGACCTTTCGTAATGCGTCTGAACTACAAGCTATTGCTAAACGTATGCCACTTGAGCGGATGTTGGTTGAAACCGATGCCCCTTATCTCACTCCAATGCCATACCGTGGTAAGCCAAATCAACCGGGTTATACCCGCTATGTAGCCGAATTTATTGCCGAACTTCGGCAGGAGCCTTTAGAAAAAATTGCCGAGCAAACCACGGCTAATTTTTGTAAATTATTTAAGGTTAAACTCACTTAAAACCCATTTTATCAAAGAATGGTTTAGTCATACGCTATAGATTAAAATGGCGCTACATTATTTTAAAGAATTTACTATGTTAAATTGGCATTTACCATCAGGCTCATTGCAAAAATTAAGTTTATTAGATTATATCTTCTTGGCTACCTTATTGTGGTTGGCGTTTTACCTAGGTTGCGGTAGCTATGCCATTTTGGATATGAATGAGGGGCTGTATGCCGAAATCGCTAGAGAAATGCTGGAACAGCAACAATACCTGATTCCTCAGTTAAACTATGTTCCTTATCTTGAGAAACCACCGCTCTTGTATTGGCTTATCGCTTTAAGTTATCAATTATTTGGGATAACCGAATTTGCCGCTCGCTTGGTGCCGTCCACTTGTGCAGTATTAGCGTGTTTAAGTTTAGTATGGTTTGGCAAGCGAGTAGGGCAACCGAGAGTAGGTTGGTTAGCCGCGGTTATTTTAGCGAGTAGTTTTGGCTTTATTTTGATTGGCCGCACCGTATTTTTTGATATGCTGCTGGTATTATGTTTATGGCTTAGCCTTTGGTGTTTTTATCTTTGGTATCAAACCGATAAACGTAGCTATTTGCGTGTAGCCTATGCTGGTTTAGCGGGTGGATTATTGACCAAGGGATTGGTCGCCTTGGTATTTCCTGCGAGTATCGCCGTCATTTTTTTATTGACCGAGCCTTGTGGCTGGCGTAAGCGATTGCAGCTGTTTGATGGCTGGAGCTTACTATTATTTTTTATCATCGCTACTCCCTGGCATTTACTCGCTTCTTTAAAACAACCGCATTTTGCTTGGGATTATTTTATCAATGAGCAATTTTACCGCTTTTTAGATAAACGCATTCCTAACGACTATCATACGGGACCTATCTATTTTTACTTACCGTTCATTTTAGCTTACTTATTTCCTTGGTGTTTATTATTGCCGGTGTTAAGAAAAATTTCTCTAAAAGATCCCCTGCAGAAATTTTTAGGCTTGGGGTTTTTGCTGCCCTTAATTTTTTATTCAATTTCTAAAGCTAAGGGTGATTATTACATGGTGGTGGGAATGCCCCCCCTGGCATTGCTATTAGCTCTGTTTTTAACGAGGCAGTTGGAAAAGGGTAAGATTTTAGCCGTTAAGTGGATTTTTTTGGGTTTGGCCGGTTTAGCTTTAGTACTGTTGGCATTATTATATTATGTTAATTGGCCATCTTTGCCGCAGTTTTCCTTATTAAATCCATTAAAATTATCGACCGAGCTAAAGCAATCCATAGGCTGGCTTATGGTAGTCAGTTGTGGTTATTTAACTTTAGCAAGTCTTGCCTGCCTAACTAAGCGTGGGGTGCTATTACCGGTTTTTGGCTTGGCGGGTTTTAGTGTGTTAATGGTTAATATTTATATTTATACCCGGCAAATTCAGCAAAATAGCTATTCACAAAAGCACGTCGCGCAATACCTATTAGCTCATGCCGATAAGCAGCCGGTTTATCTTTATCAAGATTTTGAACGTTTATCTTCGGTATTGTTTTATGTTAGAGAACGATTAGCCATTATTGACAGTCAAAGTCAGGACTTATATTTTGGCTCGCATACTCCGGCGGCAAAAGATTGGTTTATTACTGGTGATGATTTTCTGCAACAAGCCAAGCAGCAGCCGCAATATATTGTGATGAGAACCGATAGACTAACGGATTTTAATCAGCTTATGGCTAAACGATTAACCGTAACCCCCGTATTTTTAAGCAAGCGAGCCACTATTGTTAAAGTTCAGGCTCTGAGGAATTAACTTTATTAGGCGGGATGTATAAGCCCGCATCGTCATCGCTGATAACCCCGTCTTGATTCCAGGGTAAATCATGGTAAACCGTACGTTCTGATAATTCGAAAAAAGGATATTTAATGATTTCAAAATAAGGTGAATAATCAAAATCACTAGGCGTATAGAGCCTGGTATTACGTGGAATGAGTTCTATCTTGCCATCGGGCTGTTTATGAATTAGTGGTAAAATGGGAAAGCGCACCGAATAAAAGGCTTCTGCAATCATGGCCGAACAGATTTGTTTGGTGGGCACATCCGCATTATGGTTAAACAGACTTGAGCGCCAGCGTTTGGGTAATAACCCCCAGGGAAACAGAAAACGAGCTAAATCTAAAATGTGTCTGACATTATATTCGCTGCCTAAACGCTTTAAGCTAAAGGCTAGAATATTAATGGCGTCTTTACGAGCGAGCGCACGTGGGCGGCAAATGCGGATATGCTCCCTTTTATAAATACTTAAGGGAGAAATCACGGTGCCTTTACCCAGTACCGTTTCAAGAATCAGCTGATCGGATTCATTGCCGGAATAACTGGCTTTAGCTAAGGCATATAGCTTTGGATCTTCAATGTTAGCTAGTCGTCCGATGTAAAGTACGGCATGAGTCCAGGGACTCAAGGTGACTGCTCGGATAATACGGCTGATACGGGTGCGTCCTTCAATCAGTAACACATCCCCAATTCGTACTTCATAACTGATACGTTCGAAATCGCTGAGTGGTATGGCACGAGGCGGATCAATATCGCTGGCTAACCAACGATAAAAACCTGACATAATCCGTTTTAGTTGAGTTTGTTTTTGCTGTTTAAAGCCTTTGTCTATAGTGTCCATTTGTACCGCTAGATTTGAAATTGTTCTATATGTCTTTAGCTAATTGATTTGCAATACCTAAATAATTAGTTGGAGTTAGGTTTTGTAATTGTTGTTTTATCTCAAGGGGTAAGTTTAGTTCACTAATGAAGATCTGTAAATTTTGTTGAGTTAATTTTTTACCCCGCGTCAGGGTTTTTAATTTTTCATAGGGTTGCTCAATACCATAACGCCTCATAATCGTTTGTATGGCCTCGGCTAATACTTCCCAATTAGCTAATAAATCTTGTTGCAGGCATTCGGTATTTAGCTGCAATTTACCAAGCCCTTTTAAGGTCGACTGATAAGCCACCAAACAGTGGCCAAAAGCCACGCCTAAATTGCGTAGTACGGTTGAATCGACCAAATCCCGTTGCCAACGCGAAGTAGGCAGCTGCTGAGCAAAATAGTTAAATAGCGCATTAGCGATGCCTAAATTTCCCTCGGAATTTTCAAAGTCAATGGGGTTGACCTTATGCGGCATGGTAGAGGAACCTACCTCATGCGCCACGGTTTTTTGGTTAAAATAGCCCAGCGCAATATAACCCCAAATATCACGGTTTAAATCAATCAAAATGGTGTTAAACCGCATCATGGCATGAGCAAGCTCGGCAATATAATCATGAGGTTCAATTTGGGTGGTATAGGCATTCCAATTCAATCCGAGTCCTTGCACAAATTGTTGAGCAAGTTTGAACCAATCAACGTTAGGATAGCTTAGATAGTGAGCATTAAAGTTACCCACGGCGCCATTGAGTTTGCCATTTATTAAGATCTTTTCAATCCGTTCGTAAGCCGTAGCTAAACGAGCGGCAAAATTAGCAAACTCTTTGCCTACCGTGGTGGGTGTAGCCGGCTGCCCGTGCGTGCGAGCTAACATGGGTTGGTTGGCATTTTCGTGAGCTAAGGATTTAACCAGGGAGAGCAAGTTGTTTAGCATGGGCATTAAACTGTCTTCTCGGGCTGTTTTTAGCATGAGTGCATAGGCTAAATTATTAATATCTTCTGAGGTACAAGCAAAATGAATAAATTCACTCAATGGACTGAGTTCTGCATGATCTTGAAATTTTTCTTTTAAAAAATATTCAACGGCTTTCACATCGTGATTGGTGACGGATTCAATAGCCTTAATCTGTTTAGCCGAAGTCTCATCAAAATCGGTGATGAGTTTGTCAAGAAATGCTAGCGCTTCATGACTAAGCGGTGGTATCTCATTAATGTCCGGCGCCGCCGCTAATGCTTCAAACCAGCGGATTTCTATCAGCAAGCGAAAACGTATCAGCGCATATTCACTAAAGATAAGCCGCAGGGTATCTACTTTATTGGCATAACGTCCATCAAGCGGGGATAGTGCAGTTAGTTGAGTTGATTTTATCATGCGTTTTATTTGGCCACGGAGTTTAATAGTTCTCGCATTTTAGCCTTAATCATCTCAATTGCAATACGATTTTCACCGCCGCGAGGTACGATGATATCGGCATAGCGCTTAGAGGGTTCTATAAACTGTAAGTACATGGGTCTTACCGTAGCGAGGTATTGTTCTAGCACAGAATCCAAGCTTCTTCCACGCTCTAACATATCGCGTTTTAACCGCCTGATTAAACAAATATCTAAGGGCGCATCCATATAAATGCGGATGTCCATCATTTTGCGAAGTTTAGGATCGATAAACAGCAAAATACCTTCAAGCACGATAATGGTATGCTTGCCAACCTGCCGGGTGGATTTTTCGCGGGCATGTATATTGTAATTATACATGGGAATTTCAACGGGGTTACCGGTCTGTAATTGCTGTAAGTGTTTGACTAATAAGGAATGTTCGATTGCATCGGGATGATCGTAATTAATTTTTTGCCGTTCTTCAAACGGCATATCTTGTTGGTCTTTGTAATAGGAGTCTTCGGAAATAACCACGACTTGATCAGAACCTAATTCTCTTACAATAGTATTAGCTAATAAACTTTTGCCCGATGCCGATGCGCCTGCGATGCCAATAATTATTGTATTATTTTTCATTAATTCACTTAGTTAAATAGAGTTGGGCGTAATTTTACGCTGATTGGCTAGCCCGTGCAACGTTTTGCTAGAAAATAAGTACCTACGCCGACGTTTTCAGGTATTGCAAAAGTGGGTATGGCTAAAGTGGGCCCTCAACGCCCGCAGCTTAAGCAAGGACGATGGGGTAACTTAAGTGACTGGACTTAAGCCCTTTAACCTGAAAACGTTGGCTTAGGTACTTAATAGTATAGAGTAAGGTGTTTTTT
>Ga0182739_1001214_pt1 | contig 28065 bp, 28 predicted proteins | sample eDN5th30CBELigBY_FD_128873 | JGI IMG/M metagenome (GOLD analysis project Ga0182739, IMG submission 128873) | Enriched backyard soil microbial communities from Emeryville, California, USA - eDNA 5th pass 30_C BE-Lig BY (version 2) (version 2) | ecosystem: Environmental > Terrestrial > Soil >... | reverse complement strand
GTTCGCGCCTGTACCGCAAGGCGAAGGAGCAGGTCACCCACTCGCTCGTCTACGCGTACCGCGACCGTCGCAAGCGCAAGGGCGACTTCCGTCGTCTGTGGATTCAGCGCATCAACGCCGCGAGCCGTCAGAACGGCCTGACCTACAACCGCTTCATCCAGGGTCTGGGTCTCGCGGGCGTGCAGGTCGACCGTCGCATGCTCGCCGAGCTGGCCGTCAACGAGCCCGCCGTCTTCGCCTCGCTCGTCGAGACCGCCAAGAAGGCGCTCCCGGCCGACGTGAACGCGCCGAAGGCCTGACACCGGCACACGCCGCACGGGGCGTCCTCCTCCGGGAGGGCGCCCCGTCGTCGTTCCCCGGCGCGGGGTCGTTCTCGCACGACGGGTCGCCGACCCTACACTGAGAGCGTGCTCGAGAACCCCCGTTCCCCGCGTGTTCGCGCCGTCGCGAAGCTGACCAAGCGCAGCGCGCGGCATGAGACCGGCCTGTTCCTGCTGGAGGGTCCGCAGGCGGCGCGCGAGGTGCTGGCCTACCGGCCGGACACGCTCGTCGAGATGTTCGCGACGCCGGCGGCGATGGAGAAGCACCAGGACGTGCGCGACGCCGCGCGCGTCGCGGGGGTCGAGGTCGTCTTCACGACAGAGTCGGTGCTCGATGCCATGGCAGACACCGTCACGCCGCAGGGGATCGTGGCCGTCGCCCGCCAGTCGCCGACATCCCTGCGGGAGGTCTTCGCCGCCCGTCCCGCGCTGCTGGCGATCTGCGAGGAGGTGCGCGATCCGGGAAATCTGGGCACGATCATCCGCGCGGCCGATGCGGCGGGCGCGGATGCCGTCGTGCTGACGGGCCGGACCGTCGACCCGTACAACCCGAAGGTCGTGCGCGCGACGACGGGCTCGCTGTTCCACCTGCCGGTCGCCGTCGGCGCAGACCTGGCAGACACGGTGGAGCGCGCCCATGCGGCGGGGCTGCGGGTCGTGGCCGCCGACGTCGGGGGAGAGGACTTCCTCGGGCACCGCGCGACGCTCGCCGAGCCCACGGCGTGGCTGTTCGGCAACGAGGCGCGCGGGCTCGACGAGGCGGCGCTCGACCTCGTGGACCTCACGCTGCGCCTGCCGATCTACGGGCGGGCGGAGTCGCTGAACCTCGCGACGGCGGCGAGCGTCTGCCTGTACGAGAGCGCTTTCGCACAGCGCACGGAGGGTGCCGGATGAATCCCTACTCGAAGACGAACGCGCGCACCGAGGGGCCGCGCCCGCCCTGGTGGCAGCGACTGCGCGAGTGGCTGCGGCGCCTGTTCCGGCGGTGAGTCGACGGTCTCATCGGTCGTTCCGAGTCTGTTACAGATCGGTAAAGGTGCTGTGGATAACCTGAACACGCCCGGTCCCTAGCGCATACGCTGGCCGAATGACGGCTCCTGAGCACGACGCAGCACCGGCAACGTCCAACATCTCCGTCCGCCGCGGCGACCCGCTCGTCGTCATCGAGAGCGTGCAGAAGCACTACGGCGACTTCCATGCGCTGAAGGACATCGACCTGACGGTCAATCGCGGCGAGGTGGTCGTCGTCATCGGTCCGTCCGGCTCTGGCAAGTCCACGCTCTGTCGCACGATCAACCGTCTCGAGACGATCACGAGCGGCACGATCGCGATCGACGGCAGAGAGCTCCCCAAGGAGGGCAAGGCGCTCGCGGGTCTCCGCGCCGATGTCGGCATGGTGTTCCAGTCGTTCAACCTGTTCTCGCATCTGACGATCCTCGAGAACGTCACGCTCGGGCCGATCAAGGTCAAGAAGGTCAAGAAGGCGGATGCCGAGGCCGAGGCGAAGCTGCTGCTGGACCGCGTCGGGGTCGGCCAGCAGGCGGCGAAGCTGCCCGCGCAGCTGTCGGGCGGCCAGCAGCAGCGCGTCGCGATCGCCCGCGCGCTGGCGATGAAGCCGAAGGTCATGCTCTTCGACGAGCCGACCAGCGCCCTCGACCCGGAGATGATCAACGAGGTGCTCGACGTCATGATCGGCCTCGCGCACGACGGGATGACCATGATCGTCGTCACCCACGAGATGGGCTTCGCCCGCAAGGCTGCCGACCGGGTCGTGTTCATGGCCGACGGCCAGATCGTCGAGGAGGCGACGCCGGACGAGTTCTTCACGAACCCGCGCAGCGACCGGGCGAAGGATTTCCTCTCCAAGCTCATCACCCACTGAAGCGCTCCACACCGAGACGTCCGCGCGGCACCAAGCGCGGTCACCGCAGATACGAAACCAGGAGGATCACATGCGCAAGACACGCATCGCCGGAGCATTCGCCGGCATCGCCATCGCCGCTCTCGCCCTGACGGCGTGCAACAGCGGCACACCGGGTGACGGCGATGGCGACGGCACGACCGAGAACCCCTGGACCGTCGCCACCGACGTGACGATCGACGGCAGCCCGACCTTCGACCGGATCAAGAGCGCCGGCAAGGTGACGGTCGGCGTCAAGGAGGACCAGCCGGGGCTCGGCTACCTCAACCCGACGACCAACACCCGTACCGGGTTCGATGTCGACGTCGCCCGATGGATCGCCGCTTCCCTCGGGTACGACGAGGACGACATCGAGTTCACGGCGATTCCGTCGGCGAACCGGGAGCAGTCCATCATCAACGGGGACATCGACTACTACGTCGGCACGTACTCGATCACAGATGCGCGCAAGGAGCAGATCTCGTTCGCCGGGCCGTACTTCATCACGGGGCAGGGTCTCCTGGTGGCTGCCGACAACGACACCATCACCGGCAAGGACTCGCTGACGGCCGACATGACCGTGTGCTCGGCGACCGGATCCACCTCGATCCAGCGCATCAAGGATGAGACGCCCGCCAAGACCAAGGAGTACGACACCTACTCGACCTGTGTCGAGGATCTCAAGAACGGTCAGGCGGACGCCGTCACGACCGACGAGGCGATCCTGATCGGATACGCCGCGCAGGATCCCGACAACCTGAAGGTCGTCGGCGACGTCTTCAGCGAGGAGCGCTACGGCGTCGGCATCCCGAAGGGCGACACCGCATTCCAGGAGTTCATCAACAAGATGTTCACCGACGGCGGCGACGTCTGGAAGGCGATCTTCGACAAGAACCTGGGTGCGTCGGGCGTCACGGCCACGCAGCCGGCGGTCGACCCGGTCGGCTGACGGCTCTCCGGCGGCGGCGCGCGAGCGCCGCTGCCGGACATCGATACGAGCGAGGACGAGAGGCGGAACATGGGTGTCATCACCGACAACCTGGACCTGTGGGCGGAGGCGTTGCAGGGCACGCTCGTGCTGTTCTTCGGCGGCGGGCTGATCGCCCTGGTTCTCGGCCTCGTCGTCGGGGCGATGCGCGTCTCGCCGATTCCGATCGCGCGGTCGGTGGGTGCGGTGTACGTCAACTGGATCCGCAACACCCCCCTGACGCTCGTCATGTTCTTCTTCGCGTTCTGCGTGCCCATCCTCCTGCGCGAGCGCATCGATCCGATCGTGCTGCCGACGATCGCCCTCGGGGTGTATACGGCCACGTATGTGGCCGAGACGATCCGATCCGGGATCAACACCGTTCCGGTCGGTCAGGCCGAGGCTGCCCGGGCGATCGGGCTCACCTTCGGCCAGGTCATGACTCTCGTCGTACTCCCGCAGGCCAGTCGGTCGGTCATCCCGCCCATGATGAGCGTGTTCATCGCGCTCTTGAAGAACACGACGGTCGCGGCGGGCTTCTCGGTGCTCAACCTGGGCTCGGTGCGATCGTGGCTTGCTGAGCCTCCTCGCTCAGAGAACCAGCTGGTGGTTCTGCTGTGGGTCATGGTCATATTCATCGTGCTCGTGCTGCTGCTGGCGTGGCTGCAACGGGTCATGGAGCGCAAGTGGAGGATCGCACGATGAGTTCGTCCGTCCTGTACGACGTCCCCGGGCCGAGAGCGATCGCGCGCAACCGCATCCTGGGCATCGTCACCGTCGCCCTCGTCCTGGCGATCGGCGCGTGGGTGATCTGGCGATTCGCGGAGACCGGACAGTTCAGTGCCGACAAGTGGGAGATCTTCACCTACGGCACGGTCTGGATGCGCATCCTCGACGGTGCGATCGCGACGCTGTCGGCGTTCGTCGTCGCGGCTGTCGGCGCACTGGTGCTCGGCTTCATCCTCGCCATCGGACGACTCTCGGATCGGGCGTGGATCCGGATCCCGGTCGGCTGGATCACAGAGGTCCTCCGGGCGATCCCGGTCCTGATCTTCATGATGCTGCTGTACTACGGCCTGCCGGTCGTCGGCATCAAGATGGAGCCGTACTGGGCCGTGGTGATCGCGCTCGTCGCGTACAACGGATCGGTGCTCGCGGAGGTCATCCGCGCCGGCGTGGAGTCGCTGCCCCGAGGGCAGAGCGAGGCAGGCTACGCCATCGGCCTGCGCAAGTCGGGAGTGCTCCGACTCATCCTCCTGCCTCAGGCGATCCGCGCGATGATGCCGGTCATCGTCGCCCAACTGGTCGTCACCCTCAAGGACACCGCCCTCGGGTTCATCATCACGTACAAGGAACTCCTGTACGTCATCAAGCTCCTCGGCTCGAACGCGGAGTTCCACTCCCCGCTCATCCAGACCGCTCTGGTCGGCGGCACGATCTACGTCGCGATGTGCCTGGCGCTGAGCTACGTCGCGTATCGGGTCGAGCAGCGGACGAAGCGCCGCCAGCGCGCCTTGGCAGGCACCGCGTCGACCCATCACCCGGTCGGTGAGACGACCGACACCGAGCTGATCGCGCTGCAGAAGGGCGCAGGCAAGTACGACTCCCACGGCCTGTGACCCGGCCGACGCCCACGGAGGTGTCTGAGCGGACAGGCCCCGTCGTGCCGCGCCGGTAGACTCGTCTCTCGTGTCTGACGCACCAGAGATCACTCCCGAGAACGTGGATGCCGCTGTGAACGACGCCCTCGTGGCGATCGCCTCGGCGGAGGACACGGCAGGGCTCAAGGCCGCCCGCAACGCCCACACCGCGGAGGGGTCGCCCCTGGCCCGGCTCAACGCCCAGCTGCGGCATGTGCCCAACGACAAGAAGGCGGAGCTCGGGAAGCTCGTCGGGCAGGCACGAGGCCGCGTGACGCAGGCGCTCGCCGCGCGCGAGACCGAGCTCGCCGAAGCCGAGACGGCGGCGCGCCTGGAGGCGGAGCGGATCGACGTCACGGCGCTGCCGCAGCGGGCGCGCGTGGGCGCGCGGCACCCGCTGACCCTCCTCCAGGACCAGATCGGCGACATCTTCGTCGGTATGGGCTGGGAGGTCACGGAAGGCCCCGAGCTCGAGCACGAGTGGTACAACTTCGACGCGCTGAACCTCGACGCCGACCACCCGGCGCGGCAGATGCAGGACACGTTCTACGTCGACCCCGTCGCGCAGCACCTGCTGCTGCGGACGCAGACCAGCCCCGTGCAGATGCGCTCGATGCTGACCCGGGAGCTGCCGATCTACATCGTCTCCCCGGGGCGGGTGTACCGCACGGACGAGTTCGACGCGACCCACCTGCCCGTGTTCAGCCAGTTCGAGGGGCTCGTGATCGACAAGGGGATCACGATGGCCCACCTGCGCGGAACGCTCGACCACATCGCGCGCGCTCTCTTCGGCGCGGCGGCGAAGACGCGACTGCGCGCCAACTACTTCCCCTTCACCGAGCCGTCCGCCGAGCTCGACCTCTGGCATCCGACGTTCAAGGGCGGCGCGCGCTGGATCGAATGGGGCGGATGCGGCATGGTCAACCCCAACGTCCTGCGCGCGGCCGGCATCGACCCGGAGGAGTACTCGGGCTTCGCGTTCGGGATGGGGATCGAGCGGACGCTCATGTTCCGCTCCGACGTGAAGGACATGCGCGACATGGCCGAGGGCGATGTCCGCTTCAGCGAGCAGTTCGGAATGGTGGTCTGATGCGCGTCCCGCTTTCGTGGCTCCGCGAGTACGTCGACGTCGCAGAGGACGCCACACCCGAAGACGTCCTGGCCTCCCTCGTCTCCGTCGGATTCGAGGAGGAGGACGTCCACGGCTTCGGCCTCACAGGCCCCATCGTGGTCGGCCAGGTCATCGAGTTCGTCGAGGAGCCGCAGTCCAACGGCAAGACGATCCGCTGGTGCCAGGTCGACGTCGGCGACGCGAACGGCGGCGTCCGCGGCATCGTCTGCGGCGCCCGCAACTTCTTCGCAGGCGACAAGGTCGTCGTGACCCTGCCCGGCGCCGTGCTGCCGGGACCGTTCCCGATCGCGGCGCGCAAGACCTACGGGCACGTGTCAGACGGCATGATCGCCTCGGCCAAGGAGCTGGGCCTCGGCGAGGAGCACGGCGGCATCCTGCGCCTGGTCGAGCTCGGTCTCGACCCCGAGCCGGGAACGGACGCGATCGCGCTGCTGGGCCTGGACGACGTCGCGGTCGAGATCAATGTGACCCCCGACCGGGGCTACGCTCTGAGCCTGCGCGGCGTCGCGCGCGAGTACGCGCACGCCACCGGCGCATCGTTCCGCGACCCGGCCGAGCGGGCCTTCGAGGACCTGCAGCAGCCGACGACCGGGTTCGAGGTCGCCGTCGTCGACGACGCCCCCATCAGGGGCCGCGCCGGCGCCAGCGAGTTCGTCGTGCGCGTGGTCCGTGACGTCGATCCGACGAAGCCGACGCCCGCCTGGATGGTCGCGCGGCTGACGCTGGCCGGCATCCGCTCGCTCGGCATCCTGATCGACATCACGAACTACGTCATGCTCGAGCTCGGAAACCCCATCCACGGCTACGACCTCGACCGCCTCCAGGGCGGGATCACCGTGCGCCGCGCCCGCGCCGGGGAGAAGCTCACGACCCTCGACGGCAAGGAGCGCGCGCTCAGCACCGAGGATCTGCTCATCACCGACGAATCCGGTCCGATCGGGCTGGCCGGGGTCATGGGCGGCGGCACGACGGAGATGACGGACGCCACCCGCAATGTGCTCATCGAAGCGGCGATCTTCGACACGGTCACGATCGCGCGCACGGCGCGGCGCCACAAGCTTCCCAGCGAGGCCTCGAAGCGCTTCGAACGCGGCGTCGACCCGCTGATCCCGTTCGTCGCCGCACGCCGTGTCGCCGACCTCATGGTCGAGTACGCGAGCGGAACGCTCGACACCCAGGTCGGGGGAGCGCTGTTCGCGGAGGTGTTCGTCGACGCCATCGAGCTTCCGCGGCCCTTCGCGGCCGGGCTCATCGGCGTGGACTACACCCGCGAGGAGGTCGTCTCGGCGCTGACGATGATCGGCTGCGAGGTGTCGGACTCCGAAGCCGGGGACTCCTGGACGGTGATCCCGCCCACGTGGCGTCCCGACCTCACGGACAAGTGGACGCTCGCCGAGGAGGTCGCGCGCATCACCGGCTACGACCGCATCCCGTCGGTGCTTCCCGTGCCGCCGTCCGGCCGCGGCTTCACGCCGGCGCAGGCGGGCCGCCGCCGCGTCGCGAACGCCCTGGCCGCTGCGGGTTTCGTCGAGACGCCCTCCTTCGGGTTCACGACGGAAGAGGCCAACGACCTCCACGGCTCCGCGTCGGGCGAGCACCTGCCGAGCGTCAAGCTCGCCAACCCGCTCGACGGTCAGGCCCCGTTCCTGCGCCGCTCCCTCGTGCCCGGACTGCTGCAGGTGGCTCATCGCAACATCTCGCGCGGTCTCATCGATCTGGCGCTGTTCGAGACGGGCACGGTGTTCCTGCCCGCTCCCGGCGTGCGCTACGGCACCGATGTCGTGCCGCCGGCGGCGGTGCGTCCGGATGCCGCGACGCTCTCGGCGCTCGATGCCGCGATCCCGCCCCAGCCCCGCCATGTCGCGGTCCTGCTCACGGGCAGTCGCGTGGCGAAGCAGCCGGGGCAGCAGGCCGAGGCCTTCGACCTGTCCGACGCGGTCGACGCCGTCCGGGTGATCGCGGCGGCCGCGGGCGTCGAGGCCGAGGTGTCGCAGGGGAGCCGCGCCGCGCTCCACCCTGGCCGTACCGGCGTGGTCTCGGTGCGCGCGGATGCGACCAGCGACGGGACCGAGGTGGGCTACGTGGGCGAGCTGCTCCCTGCCGTTTCTGAGGCTGCCGACCTCCCGGGCCGGGTGATCGTCGCCGAGCTCGACCTCGACCGGCTGCTGGAGGCGGCGCACGGCCGCGTGGTCGCTGCATCCCTCTCGGCGTATCCGGCAGCGACGCAGGATCTGTCCCTCGTGGTCGGAGCGGACGTTCCGGCGGGCGAGGTGCGCGACGCGCTCGTCGCCGGCGCCGGCCCGCTCCTGGAAGCCGTCCGTCTCGTCGACGACTACCGCGGCGCCGGGCTGGCGGACGGTCAGAAGAGCCTGACCTTCGCGCTCCGCTTCCGCGCCGACGATCGCACGCTCACGGCGGCCGAGGCCACCGAGGCGAAGCTCGCGGGCGTCGGCGTCGCGGCCGAGCGGTTCGGCGCCACGATCCGCGAGTAGCCGCATGGGCCGTGTGCTCCTGTTCCCTGTCGCGGCGCCACATGTCTGTGGCGCGTCAGCAGGGAGGGGGCGCGATCGCCGGTGGCGACGGCGGGTAGGCTCGGGACGATGAGCGAGACAGCCCTCCGCATCAGCGGACTGATGAAGACGTTCTCGCAGAAGGTCGCGGTGGCGGGCATCGACCTCGTCGTCCCCGCCGGTTCCTTCTTCGGCCTGGTGGGACCCAACGGCGCGGGCAAGACCACGACGCTGTCGATGGCCACCGGCCTGCTGCGTCCCGACGCCGGCAGCGTCCAGGTGCACGGGATCGACGTCTGGCAGGACCCGGTGACAGCCAAGCGCATGATCGGGAACCTCGCCGACGGCGTGCGCCTGTTCGACCGACTCACCGGCGAGCAGCTGATCACGTACACGGCGATGATGTTCGGCGTGCCGCGCACCGAGATCGCGCGGCGGGTGTCCGACCTGCTGGACATGATGGACCTGCGAGAGGGTGCGGGCACGATCGTGGCCGACTACTCGGCCGGAATGACCAAGAAGATCGCGCTGGCATGTGCGCTCGTGCATGCGCCTCGCCTCCTCGTCCTCGACGAGCCCTTCGAGTCGGTGGACCCTGTGTCGGCCGCCAACATCGAGGACGTGCTGCGCGGCTACACGGCATCCGGCGGGACGGTCATCGTGTCGAGTCATTCGATGGACCTCGTCCAGCGGATGTGCGATCACGTCGCCGTCATCGCGAACGGCATCGTGCTGTCGGCGGGGACCGTGGACGAGGTGCGGGCCGGTGAGAGCCTGCAGAACAGGTTCGTCGAACTCGTCGGCGGACGCCACACGACGGAGGGGCCGGAGTGGTTGCGACCGTCCTGAGGCTGCGCTACCGCAGCCTCGGCAACACGCTCGCCCGGAACCCGTGGCAGCTCGTCGGCTTCTGCTTCGGCATCCTGTGGGCGCTGTCGATCCTGGCGGCCGTCGCGGTCGCGATGGGGGGAGTCGCGCTGACCCAGGGGCCACCGGTCGCGTACGTCGTCGCCGTCCTCGGCGGATCCGCGCTGCTGCTGGGGTGGGTCCTCGGTCCCGTCCTCGTCGCCGGGACCGACGCCACGATCGACGCGGCGCGCCTCGCGCCGTTCCCGCTGAGCAGGCGTCAGACGATGCTCGCGCTCACCGCCGCGGGGCTCACCGGCATCCCCGGCATCGCGACGGCACTCGCCTCCCTCACGACGATCGTGCTGTGGCTCCGCTGGCCGGCGGCCGCCGCTGTCGCCGTGCCCGCCATCGCGATCGCCGTGCTGACCTGTGTCGTCTCCAGCCGCCTCGTCACGACCCTCTCGACGGGGCTCGGCGGCAACCGCCGAGCGCGCGAGGTGATCGGGACGCTCGTGCTCGCGGTGGTCATCATGACGGGGCCGATCCTCACGGGGGTGCTCACGCTGCTCAGCGGTGCAGGGGGCATCGCGGATCGGCTCCTGCAGGCAGCCGACGTCCTCGGATGGACGCCGCTCGGCGCCGCATGGGCGGCACCGGCCGCTGCCGCCGACGGCGCGTGGGGCGCGGCGGCCGCACGGCTGGCGATCGCCGCCGGCACGCTCGCGGTGCTCTGGCTCCTGTGGGATCGAGCGATGGAGGCATCCGTGGCCTCCCCTCCCCGCCAGACCGCGCGGGCGCTCAAGCCCGGGTCGCTCGGGTGGTTCGGCCGCATGCCCACCGGCGCCGTCGGTGCCACATGGGCCCGTTCGCTGACCGGCTGGCTCCGCGACCCGCGCTACCTGCGCCAGCTCCTGGTCGTGCCCCTGTTCCCTGCGCTGTTCGCCTTCACGACCGGGGTCCACGGCGTCATGTTCGCCGCCTCGGCCGCTTTCGTCGCGCTCATCCTGTCGATCGCGTCGTACAGCGACATCTCTTACGACGGCACGGCGTTCGCGACCGTCCTCTCATCGGGAGGGCGCGGCAGGGACGACCGGCTGGGGCGGGTGCTCGGCGCCGCGTGCATCGGCATCCCGCTCGTCGTGCTGGTCGCCCTCGTCAGCGCGTTCCTGTCCGGCACGGTCGTGCATCTGCCGGCGCTCCTGGGCGCGTCCCTGGGGATCCTGCTGGCGGGCTACGGCGTCACCGCGATCTCCTCGGCCCTCATCGTCACTCCCGTCGCGGCCCCCGGCGACAGCCCCTTCCGCTCCGTGCCGGGGCAGACGTTCGTCGGCGGACTGCTGGTGTTCGTCGTCATGGGCGCGATCCTCGTCGTGTCCGCGCCCTCCGTCGTGCTGGCGTCGATCGCCGTCAACGTCGCCGCCGACGCCGGATCCGCGGCGCTGAGCTGGTGGGCGCTCGCCGTCGGTGTGTGCGGCGGTGCCGTCGCGGTCACTGCGGGCGTGATCGCGGGCGGGCGCGTGCTCGACCGCACGGGGCCCGAGCTCCTGCAGCGCATCAAGGCGTTCCCGACGAGCTAGGGAGCGCTTTCGCCGTCAGCGGACGGCTCTGGCCATGCCGAGCCCATCGTGATCGGCTGGACCAGTGACGGATGTTCTGATCCTCGGCGGCACGGGCTGGCTGAGCGGGCGGATCGCGCAGCGCTGGGTCGGCGAGGGCGCGGCGGTGACGTGCCTGGCCCGGGGTGCTCGGCCCGCGCCCACCGGCGCGGGGCTGGTGACCGCGGACCGCGACCGGCCGGGTGCGTATCGAGAGGTCGCCGGACGAGACTGGGACGAGGTCGTCGACATCTCCTCCGTGCCGGGACAGGTCACCGAGGCGGTGAGGATCCTGGGGCCTCGCGCCCGCCATTGGAGCTATGTGTCGAGCCGGTCTGTCTACGCCGCCAGTGACGGTCCGGGCGCCGACGAGAGCGCGCCGCTGGCCGAGCCGGCGCTGCCGGGCGAGGAGTACGACTACGCGCGGGCGAAGTCGGCGGCCGAGGCTGCGGTGCGGACGCTGGGGGAGCGGGCGGCGATCACGCGACCCGGGCTGATCGTCGGCCCCGGGGATCCGAGCGACCGGTTCGGATACTGGCCGGGCCGGTTCGCGCTGGCGGGCGCCGAGCCGGTGCTCGTGCCGGTCTCGGACGATCTGGCCGTCCAGGTCGTCGACATCGATGACCTCGTCGACTTCGTCGTGTCGGCCGCGCAGCGCGACTGGCACGGCGTGGTGAACGTCTTCGGCCCGTCGATGCCTCTGTCGGACGTGCTTGCGGCCTCTCGTGCCGCTGCGGGGCACCGCGGACCGGTCGTGGGGGTCTCGCCCGAGTGGCTCCTCGCCCACGATGTCGCGTACTGGGCGGGCCCGCGGTCGCTGCCGCTCTGGTATCCCTCCGACATGTCGGGGTTCGCTGACCGCGATGCGAGCGCGTACCTCGCTGCCGGCGGACGCATCCGCCCGCTCGGGGAGACGATCGAGCGCGTGCTCGCCGACGAACGGGCGCGAGGGCTGGACCGTCCCCGTCGCGCGGGACTGACGCGCGACGAGGAGCTGACCCTTCTCGCTCAGCGGTAGCGCCGGCCCTCGTCCCGGCGGTACAGGACGACGGCGAGGGTTCCGAGGACCGCCGTCCACGCGATGATCCCCAGAACGGCCCACAGCGGGATGGCGTCACCCAGGGCGGCGGCGACCACGATCTCCCGCGCCTGCCGGATGGGCAGGAACTTCGAGGCGAGGTCGAGCCAGTCGGGGAACAGCACGGGAGGCAGGAACAGGCCGCCGCCGAAGGCGAGCAGGAACATCGCGACCTGGGTGATGGCGATCGCCGCCTTCGGGCCCGCCGTCGTCCCGATCACGAACCCGATCAGGGCGGAAGGGATCGCCGTGAGGATCACGAGCCCGATGGCGGCCAGAAGCTGGGGCAGCGGTGCCGTGGCGCTCGTGAAGAGGCCACCGACGATCAGGAGAGGGACCATCGCGACGGTCGCGGCGACCAGCGTCGCCAGGAGGATGCCGCCGATGCGGGCGGCCGGTGAGCCGGGGAGGGTGCGCAGGTAGGGTGCCCAGGGCTTGGAGCGCTGCTCGGCGAGGTCGAGCCCGATCGAGAACAGCCCTGCCGACATGTATGCGAAGACGACCATCGAGGCGACCGCCTGCGTCGCGAACCCCGGGTCGGACGTGACCATGCGCTGGGGCAGGACGAAAAGGCAGAAGGCGAGCGTGGGGAAGACGACCGTCCCGATGACGGCGATCGGCACCCGCAGCGTCTCGAGCAGGTTGTACTTCGTGTGGACGAGGGTGAGGCCGAGCGTCGACATCAGTGGGCTCCCTTGGTGATCGTGAGGAAGGCTTCTTCGAGGGTCGCGCCGCGCACGGACAGGTCGTGGAACGCGATGCCGGAGGCGACCAGTGCGCGAACGAGCGCATCCGAGTCGGCGACGACCGCCGTCGCCGTGCCGTCGGCGTCCTCCGTGACGGTGGCCGACGGGTCGAGCCGGCTCAGCTGCGCGGCGCCGACGCCCGCGACGGTCAGGCGGCGCCGGGAGACGCCGGCGACGACGGCCGAGACGGTGTCGTCCGCCCGCACCCGGCCGCCGTCGATCACGACGACGCGTTCGGCGAGCTGCTCGATCTCCTCGAGGTGATGGCTCGTGACGACGATCGCGCACCCCGCCGCGTGCCGCGCGCGCACGGCAGCCCACAGCGCACGGCGGGCGTCGACGTCGAGCCCGGTCGTCGGCTCGTCGAGCAGCACCAGCTCGGGGTCGCCGACGAAGGCGAGCGCGACCGAGACGCGTCGCTGCTGACCGCCGGAGAGCGAGCCGCACTGCTTGTCGACGAACGCGCCGAGTCCGAACTCCTCGATGATCGCGTCCCGGGGCGCTCGCCGCGGGAAGTGGGCGCCGACGTAGTCGATGACCTCGCCGACCTTGAGCGACTCGGGCAGCGCCGTCGCCTGCGGCGTGGATCCCAGGCGCAGCCGCGACGACGATGATCGGGGATCGCCGCCGAAGAGCTCGACGGATCCGGACGTCGGGTGGCGCAGCCCCTCGACCAGCGACAGGAAGGTCGTCTTCCCCGCGCCGTTGGGGCCCAGCAGGCCGACGCATTCGCCGTCGTCGATCTGCAGGTCGACGGCATCGAGGGCGAGGGTGTCGCCGTATCGCTTCGTCAGGGCGCGGGCGTGCACGAGGGCGGTCATGAGGCTCCTCCCAGGAGGTTCAGCAGGTGGGTGCGGTAGGTGCGGAATGCGCCGCGGCCGACGGGCGTGAGGGCGATGAAGGTAGCGGGCTTGCGCCCGGAGAAGGTCTTGGTGAGCTCGACGTAGCCGGCGGTCTCGAGCTTGGCGAGGTGGGTCGTGAGGTTCCCCGCCGTCATGTCGAGGAGCTTCTGCAGCGCGGGGAAGGTGATCTCGTCGCCGTCTTCGAGGGCCTCGGCCAGTGCGGTCATGATCCGCAGCCGCGCGGGCGCGTGGATGACGGGGTCGAGCTCGGTCATCGTGACGATCCCTCCGACGGGAGCACGCCGCGCGCCATCAGCGCGGCGACGACGAGCATGGCCACCGGTCCCACGGTCGCGTAGACGAGGTAGTGGGTGGGGGAGCCGGCGAAACTCGCCGCCAGTGCTGTGGCGATCATGACCACTCCGAGCGCGTACTGCACGGGGGCACGCCAGAGCGCACCCCCGGCCAGGTAGAGCACACCGACCAGCAGCACGAACAGGCCGGGGGCGAGGATGTTCATGGTCTCGCTGGGCATGCCTGCCCGCCCGACGGCGCCGAGCAGCGCCCCCGCGCCGAGCATCGAGATCGTCCACGACCAGCCGTACAGAGCACCGGCCAGCCTCGACGGCCCTCGGACTCCGACGCCTGAACGGATGCCGGCCACGATCGAGACGACGATCGCGACGGCCATGAGAACGATGAACACGATCGCCGCGGCCGTCGCCGGCATCCGGAACCAGGGGTTGCCGCCGTCGGCGTCGGAGCTCCACAGGCAGGCGAACCCGACCGCCCAGCTCACGGCCCAGACGACGAGCATGGCGACGTAGGGACGCAGCTCCCATCGGCGAGTGCGGCGGCGCTGGTCGCGCATGAGATCTGCCATCGCGGCGGGGTCGGCGGGGAGGTCGTCGCGCTCAGACGCTGTAGTCATGCAAACAACTTTGCACAACAAACTACTTTGCGTCAAGGGGAGATCCGACTCGATTTGCGGTGGTCGGCGCCGTGACGCTATCGTCGCGGCATGCGCTCGGCAGCCACGACCACCGTCTCGACGGTTCTGCGTGCTCGCCGACGCCGCACGGGCGACCGCCGACTCTAGGCGACCCCGCATGCTCCCCGCATCCGCCGGGTGGAGCAGCCGGTGTCGCCGTCTCGGGCCCCGTTCCTCAGACAATAAGGTTGGACAATGACCTATTCGGTCGCCGTTTCCGGCGCATCCGGCTATGCCGGCGGCGAGATCCTGCGCCTGCTCGCCGCACATCCCGACATCGACATCCGCACCGTCACGGCGCACTCGAACGCGGGGCAGCCTCTCATCGAGCAGCAGCCGCACCTGCGGTCGCTCGCCCACCTGACGCTGCAGGACACGACCCCCGAGGTCCTCGCGGGCCACGACATCGTCTTCCTCGCCCTGCCGCACGGTCAGTCCGGCCAGTACACCGACGCGCTCGGAGACGTGCCCCTCGTGATCGACGCGGGGGCCGACCACCGGCTCACCTCGCCCGACGCCTGGGCGGCGTTCTACGGCGGCGACTTCCACGAGCCGTGGGTCTACGGCGTGCCCGAGCTCCCCGTCGGCGGGGGCACGCAGCGCGAGGCGCTCGTCGGAGCCTCGCGGATCGCCGCGCCGGGGTGCAACGCCTCCACCGTCTCGCTGAGCCTCGCCCCTGGCGTCGCTGCGGGCGTCATCGACCCCGACGACATCGTCTCCGTGCTCGCCGTCGGCCCCTCCGGCGCGGGCAAGAGCGCCAAGACGCACCTGCTGGCGTCAGAGATCCTCGGCAGCGCGAACCCGTATGCCGTCGGCGGCACGCACCGGCACATCCCCGAGATCAGGCAGGCGCTCCTCGCCGCCGCCCCGTCCGCGGATCCGGCAGAGGTGCGCATCTCGTTCACCCCCGTCATCGTCCCGATGTCGCGCGGCATCCTGGCGACCTCGTCCGCACCGATCGCGGACGGCGTCACGGATGCGCAGATCCGCGCCGCATGGGAGGACGCGTACGGTGAGGAGATCTTCGTGCGGCTTCTGCCGGCCGGGCAGTTCCCGCGCACCGCCGACGTCCTCGGCGCGAACACCGCCCTGCTGGGGCTCGCGATCGACCGCGCCGCGAACCGCGTCGTGGTCGTGGCAGCCGTCGACAATCTGGTGAAGGGCACGGCCGGAGCCGCTGTGCAGTCCATGAACATCGCCCTGGGACTCCCGGAGACGACGGGCCTGACCGTGAACGGAGTCGCGCCGTGAGCGTCACCGCCCCGCAGGGATTCGAGGCCGCGGGAGTCGCGGCAGCGCTCAAGTCGACGGGAGCGGCCGACGTCGCCGTCGTCGTCAACCGCGGCCCGCTCAAGGCCGGCGCCGCCGTCTTCACGAGCAACCGGGCCAAGGCGAACCCCATCCTGTGGTCCGAGCGGGCGATCGCCGACGGTGTCGTGGAGGCCGTCGTGCTCAACTCCGGCGGGGCCAACTGCTTCACGGGTGCGTTCGGCTTCCAGACGACCCATCAGACCGCCGAGCGCGCCGCCGAGCTGCTGCAGGTCAGTGCGGGAGACGTCATCGTGTGCTCGACGGGGCTCATCGGCACCGGCGACGAGGTGTTCCGCGCCAAGGTCCTCCAGGGCACCGCCGATGCGATCGCCGCCCTGAGCGACGACGGCGGCGACGACGCGGCGCGGGCCATCATGACGACCGACTCCCGCCCCAAGCTCGCCGTCGTCACGCGCCACGGCTGGACGATCGGGGGCATGGCCAAGGGCGCAGGCATGCTCGCCCCCGGCCTGGCGACGATGCTCGTGGTCATCACGACCGATGCGGTGCTCGACGCGGCCGAGCTCGACACGGCGCTGCGACGCGCGACGCGGCTCACCTTCGACCGCCTCGACTCGGACGGCTGCATGTCGACCAACGACCAGGTGACGCTGCTGGCCAGTGGCGCCACCGGCATCCGTCCCGACCTCGACGAGTTCGCGATGGCGCTCACCGAGCTGTGCCTCGACCTCGCCGAGCAGCTGCAGGCCGATGCAGAGGGAGCGAGCCACGACATCTCGATCCAGGTCACCGGCGCCGCCAGCGAGGACGACGCCGTGGCCGTCGGGCGCTCGGTCGCCCGCAACAACCTGTTCAAGGCGGCCATCTTCGGGAACGACCCGAACTGGGGCCGCGTGCTGGCCGCGATCGGCACGACCGACGCCGCCTTCGACCCGTACGACGTCGACGTGTGGTTCAACGGCGTGCGGGTCTGCAGCGGGGGAGCCCCCGATCGTCCCCGCGAAGACGTCGACCTGACGCCGCGGGCGACCGCCATCCTCATCGACCTGCGGGTCGGCGACGCCGCCGCGACGATCCTGACGAACGACCTGACCCACGACTACGTCCACGAGAACAGCGCCTACTCCTCATGACCGATCTGCAGCAGACCACGCCCGAGGAGGCCGCAGAGAAGGCCGCCGTGCTCATCGAGTCGCTGCCGTGGCTCCAGCGGTTCCGCGACCAGATCGTCGTCATCAAGTACGGCGGCAACGCCATGGTGTCCGAGCAGCTGCAGGCGGCGTTCGCGCAGGACATCGCCTACCTGCGCTTCGTCGGCGTCAAGCCGGTCGTCGTCCACGGCGGCGGGCCGCAGATCTCCCAGATGCTCGACCGGCTGTCGATCCCCAGCGAGTTCAAGGGCGGCTACCGGGTCACCTCGACCGAGGCGATCGGCGTCGTGCGGATGGTGCTCACAGGCCAGATCAACCCGCAGCTGGTCGCGAAGATCAACGCCTACGGCCCGCTCGCGACGGGACTGTCGGGAGAGGACGCGGGACTGTTCCGGGGCCGCCGCCGCGGCGTCGTGATCGAGGGTGTCGCGCACGACCTCGGATACGTGGGCGACGTCGTCGGCGTCGATCCGCAGCCCGTGCTCGACCAGCTCGCGGCCGGCCGCATCCCCGTCGTGTCCTCGATCGCCCCCGACCACGACAATCCGGGGCACTCGCTCAACGTCAACGCGGATGCCGCGGCCGCCGCCCTCGCGGTCGCGCTCCGCGCCACCAAGCTCGTCGTGCTGACCGACGTCGCCGGCCTCTACGCCGACTGGCCCGACCGCGACTCGCTCGTCTCGCACCTGACGGCTCCCGAGCTGCGCGAGATGCTCCCGCGGCTGGAGTCGGGGATGATCCCCAAGATGCAGGCATGCCTCGACGCCGTCGACGGCGGCGTCGACACGGCCGCGATCATCGACGGCCGCCAGCCGCACTCGGTGCTGGTGGAGATCTTCACGGAACACGGAATCGGAACAGAGGTGGTGGCACAGTGACGGAGACGACGACGACCCGCTGGCAGGATGAGGCGGCGCGTCATCTGGTACGCAACTCCGGTGACCGCCTGGCCCTCTTCGAGCGGGGTGAGGGGGCATACCTGTGGGACGGCGAGGGGCGCCGCCACCTGGACTTCCTGGGGGGCATCGCCGTCACCTCGCTCGGGCACGCGCACCCCGTGTTCGTCGAGGCCGTCTCCCGGCAGGCGGCCACGCTCGCCCACGTGTCGAACTACTTCGCGACGCCTCCCCAACTCGAGCTCGCCGCCCTCCTCAAGGAGCTCGCCGGTACCGGCGAGGAAGGACGCGTCTACTTCGGGAACTCCGGCGCCGAGGCCAATGAGGCCGCGTTCAAGCTGGCACGCCTGCACGGCGGCTCCCAGCGTCCTCGCATCCTCGCCCTCAAGAGCGCCTTCCACGGGCGGACGATGGGAACCCTCGCGCTCACCGGCAAGCCCCAGATGCAGGAGCCGTTCCTGCCGATGGTGCCCGGCGTCGAGTTCCTCGACTCGACCGTGGCGGCACTGGAGGCGGCGATGGACGACAGGGTGGCCGCGCTGTTCGTCGAGCCCATCAAGGGCGAGGCGGGTGTCGTCGAGCTGCCCGAGGGCTACCTCGAAGCGGCCCGCGAGCTCACGGCGCGCCACGGCGCGTTGCTGATCATCGACGAGATCCAGACCGGCGCGGGACGCACCGGCACGTGGTTCGGCTTCCAGCACACCGGCATCGTCCCCGACGCGATCACCGTCGCGAAGGGCATCGGCGGCGGCTTCCCGATCGGCGCGCTCATCACCTTCGGTGCGGCGAGCGACCTGTTCTCGCCGGGGACGCACGGCTCGACGTTCGGCGGGAACGCCCTGGCCACCGCCGTCGGCGTCGCGGTCCTCCGCGAGATCGAGCGGGCGGGTCTGCTGGCCAACGCCGTCGAGCGGGGAGCCCAGATCCGCGCCGCGGTCGAGGCGATCGGCTCGCCGCTGGTCGAAGGAACGCGCGGGCGCGGCCTTCTCATCGGCATCGGCCTGCGGCATCCCGTCGCGGGCGCCGTCGTCGCCGCCGCGCAGCAGCACGGCCTCGTCGTCAACGCGGCCAACGACGAGACGATCCGGCTCGCGCCCGCCCTCACGATCGGCGACGTCGAGATCGACGAGTTCGCCGACCTGTTCGCCCGCGCCCTGCACGCGGTCGAGACGTCCCTGTTGCTCGATGAGAACCCCACGAACCCGGAGGAGCCGGTATGACCCGCCATCTGCTGCGTGACGACGACCTGTCGCCCGCCGAGCAGGACGAGATCCTCGACCTCGCGCTCGCGCTCAAGAAGGACCGCTGGAAGCTCACGCCGCTCGAAGGCCCGCAGACGGTCGCCGTGATCTTCGACAAGTCCTCCACCCGCACGCGCGTGTCCTTCGCCGTCGGCATCGCCGATCTGGGCGGCTCGCCACTGATCATCTCGACCGCCAACAGCCAGCTCGGCGGCAAGGAGACGCCGTCCGACACCGCCCGCGTGCTGGAGCGCCAGGTCGCGGCGATCGTGTGGCGGACGTACGCGCAGGCGGGACTGGAGGAGATGGCGCGGGGAACGCGCGTCCCGGTCGTCAACGCCCTCAGTGACGACTTCCACCCCTGTCAGCTCCTGGCCGACCTGCTGACGATCCGCGAGCACAAGGGCGACCTGAAGGGGCTGACCCTCACGTTCTTCGGCGACGGCAAGTCGAACATGGGCCACTCGTACGTGCTCGCCGGCGTGACGGCGGGCATGCACGTGCGCGTCGCCTCGCCCGAGGCGTACGCGCCGCGCGAGGACGTCGTCGTCGACGCCGACCGGATCGCGGCGGAGACCGGCGGATCCGTGACGCTCTACACGGATCCCGTCGAGGCGGCCGCCGGAGCCGACGTCATCGTGACGGACACCTGGGTCTCGATGGGCAAGGAGGAGGAGAAGATCGCCCGGCTGCGCGACCTCGGCGCCTACAAGGTCACGCAGGAGACGATGTCGCTCGCGCAGGACGACGCGATCTTCATCCACTGCCTGCCCGCCGACCGCGGCTACGAGGTCGATGCGGAGGTCATCGACGGACCGCAGAGCGTCGTGTGGGACGAGGCGGAGAACCGCCTGCACGCACAGAAAGCACTGCTGGTCTGGCTGCTGCGCCAGCAGTGATCCGCGTCGGCGCGTGAGCACGGACCGCCTCCCATGAGCGAGCGCACCCGCGCCGCCGACGAGGGGCGCGGCCGGGGATGGCTCACGTCCGGGTCGCGCCTGGCCGGCGTGGACCTCGCGCGCGGACTGGCCGTCCTCGGCATGCTCGCCGCGCATCTGCTGACGATCGAGACGTTCGACTTCGCACGGCCCGACACGTGGGTGGGTGTGGCCGGGGGCAGGTCGTCGATCCTTTTCGCCGTGCTCGCCGGCGTGTCGATCGCCCTCGTCAGCGGCGGGCCCGTGCCCGCCCCCGCGGAGGCGCTGCGCACCGTCCGGCTCCGGCTGACCGTGCGTGCCGCCCTGCTGTGGGTGATCGGCGTCGTGCTGATCCTCACGGGCGTGCCGGTCTACGTCATCCTGCCGGCGTACGCGATCCTGTTCCTCCTCGCCCTGCCGCTGCTGGCGCTGCGAGCCCGGACGCTGTGGGCCGTCGCGGGGGCGTCGGGCCTCGTGCTTCCGGTGCTGCAGCCGCTGTTCGACGCCCTGCCGCTGTGGGACGTCCCCGCGGGAGAGGATCTCGCGCTCCTCGTGGGCTGGCACTACCCGTTCACCCTGTGGTTCGCGTTCCTCGTCGCGGGGCTCGCGGCGGGCCGCTCCGACCTGCGCGCGCTCCGCACGCAGCTCGCCCTCCTGGCGGGTGGTGCCGCGGCCGCCGTCGCCGGGTACGGGGCCGCTGCGCTCACCGGGGTCCGCGGCGCCGACGCCCCGGTCGAGGCGCTGCCGGACGGGGAGGCCGGGCTCACGGCGGACTCCTGGATCGCTGCGGTGTGGACGGCGGACGCCCACTCCGGCGGTCTCCTGGAGGTGGTCGGGTCCGGCGGGTTCGCCCTCGCGGTGCTCGGGGCCTGCCTGCTGCTGTGCCGCACCGTCCTCGCGTGGATCGTCCTGCCGCTGCGAGCCGTCGGTGCGATGCCGCTGACCGCCTACGTCGGGCAGCTCGCCGTGTGGGCGGTCGCGGCATCCGTCCTCCTCGGGGAGACGGGCGATCTGACCGGCTTCCGGGCGCTCGACCCGCTCGGTCCGTTCGTCGTGTCGACCGTGGCGTTCTGCACCGCCTGGGTGCTCCTGCTCGGGAGGGGGCCGCTCGAACGGCTGCTCGCGTGGGCGGCGCGTCGCATCGTGTCAGACTGACCGCCGCCTCCGGTGCCGCATCCGGCGCGCTCATCCGGCTGGAACTGCGCCCACGAGACCGAATGGGCGCGGTTGCGGCCGGATGAAGTGTCACGGCCGCCATCCGGTGCGTACCAGGGCCGCGCGCATGCGAGCGACGGCGGGCGCGGGATCGGGGTAGACATGCGCGGAGGTGAGCCGGGCGACCGACCAGCCCGCCGCCTCGCATGCCGCGTGCTTGTCGATGTCGCGGTTCCACTGCCGGCGGTCGACGCGATGGTGGTCTCCTTCGTACTCGAAGAGCAGCCGGCGCGCGCGATAGCCGAGCTCCGTGTACCCGATGGCGCTCCCGTCGAGGGCGAAGACATCGATGTCGAGATCGGGTTCGGGAAGCCCCGCGCGAACGGCGGCCAGACGCACCCGCGTCTCGCCGGGGGAGGCGGACCCGACGCGGACGGATGGCAGCGCTGCGCGGAGCCGGGCGACGCCCTCCCTCCGGCCGGCGAAGGCGGCGTCCCGCAGCTGCTCGATAGTCCCGAGCGCGTCGGACGGAGACCCGCGCTCCATTCCTCGCCGACGAGGGATGTGGACGATCGCATCCCCGAGCTCGATGAGCTCGTCGACCTGCAGCAGGGGCGCCAGCTGCGCCCACACTGAAGCAGGGCTCGCGAGCGGACACCCGTCGCGTTCGCGGACAGACGTCAGCTCCGGTGACAGCTGGTGGCCCCGCATCCCCTGGCCGCGCGGCGCCCGGCGCGAGCCGAGGACGGCGACGTCCAGCCCGCGCGGCGCCGCGCCCGCACTCGGGTCGCCGGCGATCACGAGCCGCAGGAGCCGGAGGGGCACCGGCAGGCCCCAGATCACCGCCGCCGTCACGTGGCTCAGGAACCATCCGCCGCGGGCCACGGCCGACCACGCTCGGGCGCGCCGCGCGATCAGAGCCCTGAGCTCTCCGGCCTCCCTCGCGATCGGACTCTCATCCTGGTTCCCGCCGCGGTCATGCAGCGGGGCCAGGACGAGCATCCGAGCACCCCGGAACGGCCGTTCCAGGTCGGCGCCGAGCAGTCGGGACTCGCCGATGCCGTGGAGTCGTGCCTGTGCGAGCGAGAACTCGGTGCCGAGCGATGAGGGAAGCGGCTGCGCGCGTCGTGCCATCCGTCCACCTTCGTCCGCCCGATCCCCGCCCGGGCCCGAGAGCGAGCGGATGTGGACAGCGCGCACGCGCTCCTCACCTGGGGAGGAGACGCCGCCGCCCCCGCCCCGTCGCTCATCCGGCCCATTCCGCGCTCATCGCGGCCCATCCGTGCGGTTCCGGCCGGATGAACGCAGCACCGGCCGGATGAACGGAGCGCCAGGCGGAGGAAGGGGGCGCGGGGGGCGGCGCTAGGCTGGTGCGGTGACGGAATCTGCAGCGCATGGCACGAACGAGGGCGCACTGTGGGGGGCGCGATTCGCGACGGGACCCTCCGCGGAGCTCCAGGCGCTCAGCCGCTCCACCCACTTCGACTGGGCGCTCGCGCTCTATGACCTCGCGGGCTCCCATGCGCACGCGAAGGCACTCGCCGCCGCCGGGTATCTGACGGCCGAGGAGGAGACGCGCATGCACGCGGGGCTGGATGCGCTGGCTCGCGCCGTGCAGGACGGCACCCTCGTGGCGCAGCCCCACGACGAGGACGTGCACGGTGCGCTGGAGGCCGCGCTCATCGCGCAGATCGGCCCGGAGCTCGGCGGGAAGCTCCGCGCAGGACGCGGCCGCAACGACCAGATCGCGACCCTCGTGAGGCTGTATCTTCTCGATCACGCCCGGGTCGTCGCGCATGACCTGCTCCGCGTGATCGACGCCGTCGTCGCTCAGGCAGAGGCCCATGCCACGGCGATCATGCCGGGCCGGACCCACCTGCAGCACGCCCAGCCGATCCTGCTCGCCCACCACCTGCAGGCCCACGCCTGGCCGCTCGTGCGCGATCTCGAGCGACTGCGCGACTGGTCCGCGCGCGCGAGGGTCTCTCCGTACGGCGGGGGAGCGCTCGCCGGGTCCACTCTCGGTCTCGACCCGGCACTCGTGGCGCGTGAGCTCGGGCTGTCGCAGCCGGCCGAGAACTCTCTGGACGCCACGTCGGCCCGCGATGTCGTCGCGGAGTTCGCGTACATCACGGCGCAGATCGGCGTCGACCTGTCGCGGTTCGCCGAGGATGTCATCCTGTGGAACACGCGGGAGTTCGGCTTCGTCACCCTCGACGACGGCTACTCGACGGGGTCGAGCATCATGCCGCAGAAGAAGAACCCGGACATCGCCGAGCTCGCCCGCGGCAAGGCGGGGCGCCTGATCGGGAACCTGACCGGCCTGCTCGCGACGTTCAAGGCTCTGCCGCTCGCGTACAACCGCGATCTGCAGGAGGACAAGGAGCCTGTCTTCGACTCCGTCGCGACGCTCGAGGTCGTGCTCCCGGCGTTCGCGGGCATGATCGCGACGCTCCGCTTCGACACCGATCGCATGGCTTCGCTGGCCCCCGAGGGCTTCTCGCTCGCCACCGACGTCGCCGAATGGCTCGTCACGCGCGGCGTCCCCTTCCGCGACGCCCACGAGATCTCCGGAGCCCTGGTGCGCGCGTGCGAGGAGCGCGGCATCGGCCTCGAAGACGCCGACGACGCGCTGCTGTCGGAGGTGTCTCCCCATCTCGGCTCCGGCGTGCGCGATGTGCTCACGATCGAGGGATCGGTCGCCAGCCGATCGGGTGTCGGCGGCACGGCGCCGGCGCGTGTCGTCGAGCAGCGCGCCCAGCTCGTCGCGCGGGCGCAGGCGGCGGCGCGGGCGATCGACGCCGAGGAGTGATGGGGCGTTTCCGAGTTTTACCTTATTTAGGTGCCTAATAAGGTATGATGCGGAGACATGAGTGATCTCGTCGGACTGATCGTCGACATCGTGCGGTCGCGCGACCTCCACGACCGGGAACGCGGCCAGCGCGCGGTCCGCGAGAGCTTCGAACGCGCCCATCGGTCGGTCGACGCCGTCGAGCCGCTCTGGGCGACAGCCGGCGACGAATTCCAGGCCGTGTACCGCGACGTCCGCGACGCCCTCGCCGTCACGGCGCACGTCCGGCTCCTCCTGCCCGACGGCGTCGACTGCCGCTTCGGAGTGGGCAGGGGCGCCATCAGGGTCGTCGAGCAGTCCGCAGGCGGCCATGCGATCCAGGACGGCTCCGCATGGTGGAGCGCTCGCGAGGCCATCGAGATCGTCCACCGTCGCCAGCGGCACGGTCATCCCTATCTGCGCACGTGGTTCTCGGAGGAGGACGGCACCGCGGCCGACCTCGTCAACGCGTACCTCATCTCGCGCGATCATGCCCTCTCGCGGATGAAGCCGCGGGAGAGGCGGATGGCGGCCGCCTTCGTCGCCGGCCACAGTCAGGCCGAGATCGCCCGTGAGGAGCATCTCTCCCAGTCGGCGGTCTCGCAGCTGCTCCAGCGGTCGGGTGCGACGGCGCTCATGCTCGGCCTCAGCGTGCTGGACGGGGACGACCGCGGCCCGTCCGAGCGCGAACCGGCGCCGCGCCGGTGATCAGGACGCAGCGACGAGGTACACCGCGCACACGCACAGCGCCCAGGCGATGCTCGTGAGCGTGCCGAGCACGCGTGCCGCCTGAGTCGTGTTGCCCTCGCCCTCGCCCATGGCGTACGAGCCGAGGGCCTTCACGCCGACGATCAGCGCCGCGACCTCGGGCAGCCCCAGGACCAGCGCCAGCGAGAAGCCGAACCGCTCGACGAGGCCGACCCATCCCGACGCCGGAAGATCGGCGTTCGGCTCCCTCGGCGGCATCTTCAGCGCGCGGGAGAGGACGACCTCGGTGACGGGCCATCCCATGAAGGTCGCCGCCGCGACCGTGGCGAGGCCGATCGCGGCCCGCATCGCCGTGTCGGGCGGCGGGATCTGCAGCGCGAGGGCGAGGGCGACCGCCGTCAGTGCGACGCACAGCACGGTGACGGCCAGGCCGTGCGCCCAGCGCGCCCGGGGATCCAGTGAGATCAGGCCGAGCATCGCGACCACGACGAGGATCGCCACGATCATCAGTTCCATCGGCACCTCCGCCTCCATCCTGGCGGACGCGCCCGTCGTCGTCCTCCTGGCGAGGCGCGCCGGTCGCAGGATCGCGCCGTGCCGAGTGCACGCACGTGCGTTGTCGGGAGTTCGGGGGAGGATGCCGGCATGGACGCACGGATCGCACCCGCTCACGCCCGCCGGCCCGCGTGCGACGGACCGGTCCGAGCCATGATCGATCGCATCCGTCTCGCGCCGGCGACCGCCCGATCCGCCGCTGCCTGTGGGGCCGGCCGATGATCGGCGCGGGGATCGTCCTGCTCTCGGTGGGCGCAGCCGACCTCATCCGTCAGTACGTCCCGCGCCGGGCATGGCCCGCCGCCTTCGCGCTGGGTGCGATCGTCGTGCTGATCGGCTCCGCCGGCGCAGACGCCGCCGTGTGGTGCTTCGTGGCGGTCGCGACCGTCGCGCTGTGGATGCTCGGGACCCCCGGGCGGCGCGGCGGCAAGACGGGGCTGTGGCCGGTCGTCCTCGTGGCGGCCGTGTGCCTGCTGTCGGTCGCGCTGGCCGGCGTCCGCGCCGACCAGGGGCCGCTCGCGCAGCTCTGGCCCACCGCGTCGCCCCTGGGCGCCCTGAGCCTGGACGCCGGCGTCCTGGTGCTCGGCTCGATCGTGTTCCTGACGGAGTCGGGCAACGTCGTCGTCCGGGCGGCGCTGCGCGACGGACAGCTCCCCGACGAAGAGCCGGTGGCGCTCAAGGGCGGCCGTCTCATCGGGCCGCTGGAGCGGGTGCTCGTCTTCTCGCTGACGCTCACGGGGGCCTTCACGCTGCTGGCGGCGGTCCTGGCGGCGAAGGGCATCGTGCGCTTCCCCGAGATCTCGCGCGACACCGATGCCGGGACGCGCGCGGAGTACTTCCTCATCGGCAGCCTGGTCAGCTGGGTCACGGCGCTCGGGGCCGCGTTCCTTGTGTGGTGGGGCGGCGCAGGCTGACCGCGTGAGATCCGCCTCCGCCCGACCCCTTGCGGCATCGCGTCGTGTCGCGCAGGGTGGGGACATGGCCAAGATCGAGCACTTCGAGATCCCCGCCGACGACATCGCGCGGGCACAGGCGTTCTACGCGACCGTCCTCGGTTTCGAGTACGAGCCGTGGGGCGACGAGATGGGCATGCTGAGGCAGCCCGAAGGGGAGGGCATCAACGGCGATCTCCACGTCCGCGGCGCGACCCCGCATCCGACGGTCGTCTTCACGGTCGACCGCATCGAGGACACCGTCGCGCTGGCCGTCGCCAACGGCGGCTCGCAACTGGGGGAGATCCAGCCGCTCGACGAGAGCTCGCGGTGGGTGTACATCCGCGACTCCGAGGGGAACATCATCGGGCTCTACGACGAGGTGTCGGCGGCCTAGGAGCTCTGGCCGGGGCCGCCCGATCCGCGCTGGTAGCCTGGAGCGCGTGTCTGAAACCGTCGTGAGCACCCCGCCGGCGATCGCCGCGTCGGCGCCCGCCAACGACCCGACGTTCGAGAACGTATGGGACGAGATCGTCTGGCGTGGCCTGGTGCACGTGTCCACCGACCAGGAGGCGCTGCGCGCGCTGCTCGGCGGGGATCCGATCACGTACTACTGCGGTTTCGACCCCACGGCATCCTCGCTGCACCTCGGCCATCTGGTGCAGCTGCTGACGATGCGCCGGCTGCAGCTCGCGGGCCACCACCCGCTCGGCCTGGTCGGCGGATCTACGGGGCTCATCGGAGACCCGAGGCCGACGGCCGAGCGCACGCTCAACTCGCGCGAGACGGTCGCCGAGTGGGTCGCGAGCCTGCGCGCGCAGGTCGAGCGCTACCTCAGCTTCGACGGCGACAACCCGGCGCGGATGGTCAACAACCTCGACTGGACCGCGCCGCTGAGCGCGATCGACTTCCTGCGCGAGATCGGCAAGCACTACCGCGTCGGCACGATGCTGAAGAAGGACGCCGTCGCCGCGCGCCTGAACTCGGATGCCGGGATCAGCTACACCGAGTTCAGCTACCAGATCCTCCAGGGGCTCGACTTCCTGGAGCTGTACCGCCAGTACGGATGCGTGCTGCAGACGGGCGGCTCGGACCAGTGGGGAAACCTCACGAGCGGGACCGACCTGATCCATCGCGTCGAGGGCGTCTCGGTGCACGCGATCGGCACGCCCCTCATCACCAACAGCGACGGCACGAAGTTCGGCAAGAGCGAGGGCAACGCGATCTGGATCGACGCGCAGCTCACGAGCCCGTACGCGTTCTACCAGTTCTGGCTCTCGACCGCCGACGCCGACGTCGTGGAGCGGCTCAAGGTCTTCACCTTCCTCACGCGCGAGGAGATCGGGGAGTACGAGCGACTCGTCGCGGACGAGCCGTTCCGCCGTGCCGCCCAGAAGCGGCTCGCGCTCGAGGTCTCCGCGACGGTGCACGGCCCGGAGGCGACGGCGGCGGTCATCGCGGCTTCCGAGGCGCTGTTCGGCCAGGGCGACCTGACGACGCTCGACGCCGCGACGCTGCGCACCGCGCTCGAGGAGCTGCCGAACGCGACGGTCGCCGCGGGGTCGTCCGTGATCGACGCGCTCGTCGGCACGGGTCTCGTGGCGAGCGTGTCGGAGGCCCGCCGGGTGATCGCCCAGGGGGGCGCGTCGCTCGACGGCGTCAAGATCGAGGACGAGGCCGCCGTCGTGACGGGCTCGCTGCCGGGCGGCGTGTCCGTGCTGCGCCGGGGCAAGAAGACGCTCGCCGGCTTGTTCGTGACGCGCGCGGGCGACTGAGCCCGGCGCGCCGTCGCGGCCGACTCCCGAGGACATCGAAGGATGCCGTTCACCCCGTCGCAC
>Ga0182739_1001210_pt1 | contig 28134 bp, 27 predicted proteins | sample eDN5th30CBELigBY_FD_128873 | JGI IMG/M metagenome (GOLD analysis project Ga0182739, IMG submission 128873) | Enriched backyard soil microbial communities from Emeryville, California, USA - eDNA 5th pass 30_C BE-Lig BY (version 2) (version 2) | ecosystem: Environmental > Terrestrial > Soil >... | reverse complement strand
CTCCGGGGTCGAGGCCGCCCGCGCCTCGGAGCATGGGCTGGGCCAGCTGATCTTCTATCCCGAGGGCACGCGCACCCGCCCCGGCCAAAAGGCGCCCTACAAGCATGGCGTGACCCTCGTTCAGGGCGCGACCGGGTTGCCGATCATTCCGGTTGCGGTGAATTGCGGCATGTTCTGGCCCAAGCGCGGCTATCCGATCCGCCCCGGAACCGCCGTGGTCGAGTTTCTGCCGGCGCTGCCCGACGCGCAGGGCCGGGAAAACCTGCTCGGGCAGCTTGAGAACCGGATCGAGGCGACCAGCGACGCGCTGTTCCAGTTGGCGGGGGGCGAACATGCGCTGGCTTGAGGCGGCGGACCTGCCGCAGATCTATGGCGCGCCGGGCGCGACCTCGATCCGCAAGGTGGCCGATCATGTCACGGCGGAATATGCCGCGATGCTCGATGCCGCGCGCTTCTGCGTGCTGGCGACGGTCGGCCCGCGCGGCGTCGATGCCAGCCCGCGTGGCGATGACGGTCCGGTCGCGCGGCTGATCGATCCCCGCCATGTGGCGCTGCCGGACTGGAAGGGCAATGACCGGATCGACTCGATCTCGAACATCGTCGCGGATGGCCGCGCCAGCCTGATCTTTCTGGTGCGCGGCTCGGGGAATGCGCTGCGTCTGAGGGGGCTTGCGCGGGTGACGGATGACGCGGACCTGCGCGCCTCCTTCGCGCGGGACGGAAAAGAGCCGAGGGCGGTCATTGTCCTTCAGGTCCGGGAAGCCTATTTCCAATGCGCCCGCGCAGTTCTGCGCGCCGGTTTGTGGGACGGAGCCGACGATTCCGCCGGATTGCCCACGCCGGGAGAGATTCTTGCGGCCCTCACCATGGGCGAGGTGGGTGGCGAGACTTACGATGCCGAATGGCCGGAACGCGCCGCCCGCAGCATGTGGTAGGCGCGCCTCCGGCCCTTCGGCGCCATGCGCCTGAACGAAGGACGGACGGATGAGCCCCATCATCGACATTGACCACCTCTCGAAACGCTATGATTCAGGCACCTTCGCGCTGAAGGATGTTTCGTTGCAGATCAACGAGGGCGAGATCCTCGCCCTGCTTGGCCCGAACGGCGCGGGCAAGACCACCCTGATCTCGATCATCTGCGGCCTCGTGACCCCGACCGATGGCACCGTGCGCGTCGGCGGGCACGACATCCGCACCGACTGGCGCGCGGCAAGGAAGCTGATCGGCCTCGTGCCGCAGGAAATCGCGCTGGAGCCGTTCGAGACGGTCATCGACAGCGTGCGCTTCACCCGCGGCCTTTACGGCGCCGGCCGGGACGACGCCTATGTCGAGCAATTGCTGCGCAGCCTCGCGCTCTGGGACAAGCGCGACGCCAAGACGCGCGAGCTGTCGGGCGGCATGAAGCGGCGCGTGCTGATCGCCAAGGCGCTGTCGCACCGGCCCAAGGTGCTGTTCCTCGACGAGCCGACTGCGGGCGTTGACGTGACGCTCCGTCGCGAGATGTGGCAGGTGGTGCGCGATCTGCGGGCCGAGGGCGTGACCATCATCCTGACCACGCATTACCTCGAGGAGGCCGAGGACATGGCCGACCGCATCGGCGTCATCAACAAGGGCGAGCTGCTGCTGGTCAAACCCAAGGCCGAGCTGATGCGCGATTTCGGCAAGAAGCGCCTGACCATCGCGCTTTACGATCCGCTGGCGCGGATCCCCGAGGAACTGGCGGCGTGGGGCGTCACGCTGTCGGTCGACGGACTGCGGCTGGGATATGACTATGACATCAATGCCGAGCGGACGGGGATTGCCCGCCTTCTGGGCGAATTGACCCGCCACGGTATCGCCGTGCGCGATGTATCCACCAAGCAAAGCAACCTCGAGGAGATATTCATGTCCCTTGTCGAGGACCAGAAGCAAGAGGTTTCGGCATGAACTGGCATTCCGTCCGCGCCATGTTCGACCACGAGATGTCGCGTTTCTTCCGCACCATCTGGCAATCGCTCGCCTCGCCGGTCCTGTCGACCGTGCTTTACTTCGTCGTTTTCGGCGCGGCCATCGGCGGGCGCATCCAGGCGATCGAGGGCGTGCCCTATGGCGCCTTCATCGTGCCCGGCCTGATGATGCTGACCGTGCTTCAGCAATCCGTCTCGAATGCGAGTTTCGGCATCTATTTCCCGAAATTCTCGGGCACGATCTATGAATATCTGGTGGCCCCGACCGGCTGGCTGGAAGTGACGCTGGGCTTTGTCGGCGCGGCGGCGACCAAGGCGGTGATGATCGCGCTGGTGATCCTCTTGACGAGCTTCTGGTTCAACGGCGTCCATATCGCGCATCCGTTCTGGATGTTCGCCTTCCTGTTTTTGACCGCGCTCGCCTTCTCGCTTCTGGGCTTCATCATCGGGCTTTGGGCGAAAAGCTTCGAGCAATTGCAGGTGGTGCCACTGATGGTCATCACGCCGCTGGTTTTCCTTGGCGGCGCCTTCTACTCGGCCGCGATGCTGCCGCCCTTCTGGGAGGGGGTAGCCAAGCTCAATCCGGTCCTCTACCTGATCTCGGGTTTCCGGTGGAGCTTCTTCGGCATCGCCGATGTGCCGGTGGGCGTCTCGCTGATTGCGGTCGCGCTGATGATCGTCGTCTGCATGGCCGCGATCCGCTGGATCTTCCTGACTGGCTGGCGTCTCAGGGAATGACCGGCTGACCGTCCCGCTTTCCGCGCGGAGGGCGGGCCGGTCCGGCCTCAGGGCTGGTGCTGGATCACGCCGGTCGAGCGGTCGAGATGGGCCTGCATGGCCGCGACCGCGCCCTCGGCATCCCCGGCCTCGATCCGCTCGACGATGCGCAGGTGGTCGCCCAGCGTCACATCCTCACGGCCCGACCAGTGCAGCAGGTCGTTGTGATAGCGAAAGACCCAGTTCAGCATCGCCTCGCTGACGGCGCGCAGGATCGGGTTGCCCGAGATCTCGGCGATGCGGCGGTGAAAGGCGATGTCGCAAGCGATGAAGGCGGGCGCGTCGCCCAAGGCCGCCCGCTGGCGGGCGATCAGGTCGCGCAATTCGGCGACCTCCTCGGGGGTGGCTCTGGCGGCGGCGATGCGGACCATCCCGCTTTCGAACAGGCGGCGGACATCCTTCAGGTGGTCCAGCGCCTCGGGCGCGGTGGACAGGATCACCTGCGCCATGGTGTCGGCCTGATGCAGCGCGATTTCGGCCGTCAGCGGGTTCACCCGGCTCCGCTCGCCATGGACAATGGTGATCAGCCCGCGCATCTGCATCGCCTGCAGCGCCTCGCGCACGGCGGGGCGGCCGACCCCGAAGCGCGCCATCAGGTCGCGTTCCGAGGGGACGGTATCGCCCGGCTTCAACTCTCCGCTGAGAACCATGGCGGTCAGCCGCTCCAGCACCAGATCCGAAAGCTTCCGGCGCACGATCCGGTCGCTGGTTTCGGACGAGGAGGGGGAGGAGGTCAGCGCCATGGGTCATCCTTGAAAATCCGGCTGCCAAACTAGGCGCGTAGAGCCGGGAAGGCCAGCGCTCAGGTGATGCGGCGGATGCTTTCGGCCAGTTCTCCAGGCTCGAAGATGCCCTTCCAGTCGTCGCGCATCAGGCGGGGCATGCCGTTCTCGATCGCCTTGTTGCAGGCGTCCGAAAAGACGCCCTGCACATGGCCGAAGGTGACCGCTCCAAGGATGTTCAGGTGCCCCAGCAGGAAGTCCCGCGCGGCTTCGGCGGGGACGCCGCGGGCGACGACCTCCTCCATGCCCTGCTTCATCACTGCCAGCAGGCTTGCGGCCAGCGTCTCGGCCAATGCGGGCTCCAACAGCGCGATCTGCTCCATCGTCAGGCGGTGCGAGCGCAGGATCGGCGCCCAGATGATCCGCGCCACCTCCTCGCCCTTGGCGAAATCCGCCTCCGGTCCCTGCATCAGCGCGCTGACGATGGATTGCCGCGCGGCGATGCCGCCGAAATGGTCGTTGCGCCCCTCGGGCGTCGTCTCGTCGTTGAAGATCGGCGGGTGGCAGGGATGGGTCACGAAATAGCTGATGTCGTCCCGTTCCGGCAGGTGCCCGGCATAGGGCGCGGCGGCGTCGAGGATCACGACCATGGTTCCGGGCGCGAGCTGGGGCACGATCTTGGCCGAAACCGCCCCGATCGCGGTGTCGGGCACGGCAAGGATCACCACTTCGGCCCCGTCCAGCGCCTCGGCCTGCGAGGTTGCCGCGACCCCCAGCTCGTCGCGCAGGCGGGCCTGTCCGGCCTCGCTGATCTCGACATAGCGGATCTCGTGGGTGCTCTGCGCAAGGTTCCGGCCAAGGCGGACGCCCATTTTCCCGCCCGCGCCGATAAGTGCGATCTTCATGGCTGCTCTCTCCATCCCATGCGGGCCAGCATTCCCTGCGCGCGCCCGCCTTGTCAACTGGTATAACCTGTGAATATGGTGATTTGTGCAGGCGTGGAGGGCAGGGCGATGGAACGGTTCGAGGCAGTCTATGAGATCGAGTCGCCCTGCGGCATCGCCCATGCCGCGGCGGTGCTGGCGGGCGAGCAATCGACTGGCACCTTCGTCAAGCTGGCGCTGGAGACCGACGCGCTGCGCGACCGATCCGGCGCGCGGATCGAGGCGGTCGAGGTGGTGGAAAGCCGCGCCGCGCCCGCGCTTCCCAGCCGCAGCCGGGGTAACGCCTATGAGCGCGGCCGCATCCGCATCAGCTGGCCCGACGAGAATATCGGCCCCTCGCTGCCGAACCTGATGGCGACGGTCGCGGGGAACCTCTTCGAACTCTCTGAGATCTCGGCCCTTCGGCTGGTCGACCTGACCCTGCCCGAAAGCTTCGCACGCGGAAATCCGGGTCCGCGTTTCGGGGCCGCAGGGACGCATCGGCTGGCGGGTGTCGATGGCCCGCTGATCGGCACGATCATCAAGCCCAGCGTCGGCCTTTCGCCCGAGGAAACCGCCGCGCTGGTCAGAACGCTCGCCGAAGCCGGGATCGACTTCATCAAGGATGACGAGTTGCAGGCGAACGGGCGCTATTGCCCGCTGGAGGCGCGGGTCGCAGCCGTGATGCGCGTCCTGAACGACCATGCCCAGCGGACCGGCAAGAAGGTCATGTATGCCTTCAACATCACCGACGAGACCGAGGCGATGTGGCGCCATGCCGACATGGTGCGCGAGGCGGGCGGCACCTGCGTCATGGTCTCGATGATCCCGGTCGGGCTCTCGGGCCTGCGCGCGCTGCGCGACCGCGCCGGGCTGCCGATCCATGGCCACCGGGCGGGCTGGGGGCTGTTCTCGCGCTCTCCCGATATTGGGATCGGTTTTCCGGTCTGGCAAAAGCTGTGGCGGTTGGCGGGCGCGGACCATCTGCATGTGAACGGCCTGGCGAACAAGTTCACCGAAGCCGATGACGTGGTGGCCGAGGCCGCGCGTTCGGTCCAGTCGCCGGTCTGCACCGGCGGGCCGGACCATGTGGCGATGCCGGTCTATTCCTCGGGCCAGACGGTCTGGCAGATGGCGCCCGCGCGACGGGTGCTGGGGAATGACGATTTCATCTTTTGCGCCGGTGGCGGCATCATGAGCCATCCGGGCGGGCCGGGTGCGGGCGTCGTCGCGCTGCGTCAGGCGGCGGAGGCGGCGCGCGACGGGATCGAGATTACCGAGGCCGCCCGGTCCCAGCCCGAGCTTGCGGCCGCGCTTTCGGCCTTCAAGCGGCCGGAGATCATGCTGTGAGCCTGCCGCCGGGCCTGCTTCTGGGCTGGTATGGCGATGACTTCACCGGCTCGGCCGCGGTGATGGAGGTGCTGAGCTTTGCCGGTCTGCCCGCGATCCTCTTCCTCGAACCGCCCGAACCCGAGGAGCTTGCCGCGTTGGAGGGCATCCGCGCCGTCGGCATCGCCTCGACCGCGCGGACATGGTCGCCGGACCGGATGCGGGCCGAATTGCCCCAAGCCTTCGCGGCGCTTGGCGGGCTGGGCCTGCCGCTGATCCATTACAAGGTCTGCTCGACCCTCGATTCCTCGCCTCAGATCGGCTCGATCGGCTGCGCGGCCGAAATTGGCATCGGAGCATGGGCGAGCGTGCTGATCGCCGCGCCGGAAATGGGGCGCTATCAGGCCTTCGGCTCGCTTTTCGCCGAGGCTTTCGGCGCGGTGCATCGGCTGGACCGGCATCCGGTGATGTCGCGCCATCCGATGACGCCGATGGACGAGGCCGACGTGGCCCTCCACCTCGCGCGGCAGACCGACCTGCCCGTCGGCTGCATCGCGCTGGCCGATGAACCCGAGGCGGCGCTTGCCCGGCTGCGGGCCAAGGGCGTGCGGCTGGTGACGCTGGATGCGGTGGATGAGGCTGGCATGGCGCGCTGCGGCCAGCTGATCTGGGACCACCGGTCCGATGCGCCCTTCGTCATCGGCAGTCAGGGCGTCGAATATGCGCTGGTCGCGCTTTGGCGGGCGATGGGATGGCTGGCCGAGGCGGCCCCGCCGCCCTCGCTGGGCCGCGACCGGCTGGCGGTAGTCTCGGGTTCGGTCTCGCCCGTGACGGCGGCGCAAATCGACTGGGCCGAGGCGAACGGATTCCAGCCGATCCCCTTCGACGCGACCAATCCCGGCCTCCCGGCGATTGCCGCCGCGGTCGAGGCGGCGCTTGCGGCGCTGGAGCGGGGGCTTGATCCGCTGGTTCACACGGCGCGCGGACCGGATGACCCCGCCGTCGCGCGCTTCAACGCCCGCTTCGGCAAGGATGCCGCTGCGAACGAGGCGGTGGGGAACGCGCTCGGTCGTATTCTGGACGAGGTGATCCGCCGCTCCGGGTTGCGGCGGGCGGTGATTTCGGGGGGCGATACCTCGGGTCACGCGGCGCGGGCGCTTGGCGTTCATGCGCTGCGGGCGCTGGCGCCGACCATTCCGGGTGCGGCGATCTGCGCGGTTCAGGGCGGGCCGCATGACGGGCTGCAACTGGCGCTGAAGGGCGGTCAGATGGGCAGCCCGGATTATTTCGGCTGGGTGCGGGACGGCGGTGGCGTCAGGCGCGCGCCATAGGGGGCGGAAAGCCGCGCCTCGATCCCGCCGCCATCCTCCAGCCGCAGCCAGTCGCGGCCTTTCGCGGCGACAACGCGCCCGGCCATCCGCGCCAATGCCGCCACGACCTCTCCGACCGGCCAGAGGGTGCCGTCCGGGGCGATGATGCCGCGCGGGCCGGAAAACGCGGCCGGAACCCATGCCTCGACCCCCGAACCCGCCTGCGCGATCGCATAGCCTGCGGTAAAGGCGGCGGCGAATGGTTGCGACTGGCGGGGATCGTCGCCGGACTTGCAGACTGGCCGGCCATCCGGGTCGGGCACCCCGCGCGAACCCGAGGGGTTCTGCCTCATCCCGATCGTCGTCGGACCCAGCCGGTAGGGCCGATCCCCGACGATGGCGCGGCCCGAGCGCAGGATATGCGGGATGGTCTCCAGCGTCTGCATCACGCTTTCATCATCCGCCGCATGGACGATCGGGTTGGTGCCATGGGTCACATGGTCGAGCAGACCTACCGGCGGGTGCGTGCGGTTGAACTCAGTGAAATAACCGAACATGCCGCCGCCCAGCGGCAGGCCCGGAAAGGCGGCGCGGGCGGCGGCATAGACCGCCTCCAGCGGCGGGCGGGTGCGGGCTTCGGGCCACCAGTCCGCCGCCGGAGAGACCGCGAGGCTGGAAAGCCGCAGCCCGGCAGCGGCGACGGCCTTGGCCAGCGCCGCCATCTCGGCCCCGAGGTCGTCCGCAGAGGCCGCGACATATTCCAGATCATATTCGGCCGGAAAGGCGGATTGCAGCCGGGCATAGTCCCGCAATTCCGCCGCCCCATGTCCGTCCGTCGGATCGAAATGGCAGAGGATACGCTGCGGCCCGACCTGCCGCAGCGTCGCGACATGGGCGAGCGTCGAGGCGATCTCGGCTGGCGCGACCGCCAGCCCGATCTGCGGCATCACCGCGCCTTCGACCGAGGCGGGTGCGGATGGCGAAAGCACCGGGCCGGGACGAAAGCGCAGGGTGACGGTTTGCACGACCTCCTGACCGGCGGGCAGCAGATAGGGGCGCGGCAGGGCAGCGGGGCGGCTATAGGTCTTGAAGCTGGCATCGGACCAGTTGCGCTGGTCTTCGGTCTCGAAAACATCGCCGGTCAGTTCGCAATCGACCTCGGCGCCGCTGACGCGATGGGTGATCGCGGCGAGGTCCATGAAGGGCTGCCACGGCGCGATCAGGTCGGGAAAGCGCGTCTCCTCGGCCCGGCCATCGGAATGGACGATCCGCGCCCAGCCGCCCGCCACTCCTTCGATCGGGTGCAGGATGACGAAGCCCGCGCGGTTCACCAGCAGATCGGCCGGGGGCAGCGCCCGCCCCTCGACGCGCAGCATCCCCTCGGGCCGGGCGTCGATATGGATCGTCGTCCGCAGCCCCTCGGTCTCGGTCACGAAATCGACGCGCAGGCGGTCCGCCTCCTGCCTGACCGAAAGATCGCGGATGCGGGCGGGCAGGGTGGCCCAGTCGGGGGCGCGGACCAGCCATGCGATGCCCCGGATCGCCTCGACATCGTTCCAGCGGATGTCGCGCAGCGCCCCGTCCTCCAGCCGGAAGGACAGCGGGCCGATCGTGAAGCGGGTCATGCCTCCTCCAGCCCGACGCTGCGTTGTTCGGCAGCCGAGAGATAGGCGCCCTCGACCAGTGCCAGCGTCCTGAGATTGTCCGCGCCCGAGGTTTCCGGCGCGGTCCCCGCCTTGATGCAATCCACGAAATGCCGCTGGATCAGCAGCACGCTTTCCTGAATGTTGTGCCACGGCTTCGCAGCCCAGGGCAGGAGCGGGGGCGAGACGTCGCGCGCCCCTTCCGGCAGGATCAGGCGATAGCCGGCCTCCAGCCGCAATGTCCCGCGCTCTCCGTCGATTTCCAGCAGCGTCTCGGGGAAAGTCTCGGGCGCGCGCCGGGTGGCATAGGAGCAATCGACGACCGAGGTGGCCCCGCCCTGATGCGCAAGCAGCATGGTCGCGACATCCTCGCCCCGGATGGCGGGATTGACGCGCCGCGTAGTGGCGGTGATCCGCGTCGCGTCGCCCAGGAGCGCGCGGGCGATGTCGAGGATATGGATGCCCAGATCCTGAATGATGAAACGCTTGTCCGTGGCAAGGTAAGGCTGGCCCGAGAACACGTCATAGCCCGAGCGGAAGCTGACGCGGGCAAAGAATGGCGTGCCGATGGCACCGCCGCGCACCGCCTCGATCGCGGCGCGGATCGGGGATTGCCAGCGGAAATTCTCATGCACCATCAGCGTGACCCCGGCTTGGTCGGCGGCGGCCACCATGGCGCGGGCGTCCTCCATCGTCTCGGCAAAGGGTTTCTGGCAGATGATATGAACGCCCGCTTGCGCCGCCATCTCGACCAGCGGGCGATGCGAGGCGACGGTGGTGGCGATGTCCACGAAGTCGAAGCCGCCATCGGCGAACATCTCGGCCGCGTCGCGATAGGTCCGCGTGATCCCGAAACGCGCCGCCGTCTCGGCCAGACGGGTGGGGTCGCGGTCGCAGAGGGCGACAATCTCGGCCACGCCCTGCCAGCCGTGAAGCTGGTTCTGCGCGAAGAAGCCGCAACCGATCAGCGCCCCCCTCATGCCGTGGCCGCCTGTGCTTGCAGCGCGACGCGGGCCTGAAGCCGCTGCTGCGCCTGATCAATCACCACCGCCGCGATGATGACGAGGCCCTTGATCACGGTCTGCCAGAACGAGGAGACGCCCATCATCACCAGCCCGTCCGACAGCACACCGATGACGAAGGCCCCGACGATGGTGCCAAGGATGCGGCCCCGTCCCCCCGACATCGAGGTTCCGCCAAGGACGGCGGCGGCAATCGCGTTCAGCTCGAACGTCTCGCCGGTGGCGGGGTGGGCCGCGACAAGCTGCGAGGAGATGATCAGCCCGACCAGCGCCGCGCAGAAGCCCGAGAACATATAGACGAACATCTTGACCCGGTTCACCTTGACGCCCGACAGCGCCGCCCCGCGCTCGTTCCCGCCGACGGCATAGATATGGCGGCCCAGCGGCGTGCGGTTGGCGATATAGGCGGCCATCAGGCCCACGCAGATCAGGAGCCAGATCGAGATCGGGATGCCCAGCAGGTTGCCCGTCCCGATCAGCCGGAACGTGTCCGAGCCGTATTCGGGATTGCCGTTCAGGTTCGGGAAGGTGCGCCCGTCCGACGACAGCATCGCCGCCCCCCGCGCGACATAGAGCGTGCCGAGCGTCGCGATGAAGGGCGCGACGTTCAGCCGCGTGATCAGGAGGCCGTTGACCGCGCCGACCGCCACGCCGACGAGAATGACGATCAGGCAGATCTCGATGGTGTTGAACTGGACCGACCAGCCAAGGCCAAGGTCGATGCCGTAAAGGATGAGCCAACCCGCGACCATGCCGCAAAGCCCGACGATCGAGCCGACCGAAAGGTCGATCCCGCCCGAGATGATCACGAAGGTCATGCCGATCGCGAGGAAGGCGTTCAGCGCGACATGCTTCGACATGATGACGAAATTCGCGGCACTGAGGAAATTCGGCGCGGCGAAGGCGAAGAAGGCAAAGACGGCGATCAGCGCAATGAAGGTCCGAAGCTTCAGGAGCAGAAGCAGCAGGTTGCCCGATCCGGCTTGGCGGGGCGCGGTGGCGGTCATCATTCGGCTGGCTCCCTCGGGTGATTGTGGCCGGTTGCGGATGCAGAGATCAACCCGGTTTCGGTCGCTTCGGCGCGCGGATATTCGGCGGTGATGCGGCCATTCGACATGACGAGGATGCGATCCGACAGCGACAGCACCTCGTCAAGGTCCGAGGTGACGAAGACGATCCCCAGCCCCTCGGCCGCGAGGCGGCGCATGGTGCGGAAGACCTCGGCCTTGGCGCCGATGTCGATGCCGCGCGACGGCTCGTCCATCAGAAGGACGCGGGGTTTAGTCATCAGCGCCTTGCCGATGACGACCTTCTGCTGGTTGCCACCCGACAGGCTGGATACCGCATGTTCGGTGGAGGCGATCTTGATCCGCAGCCGCTCGACGAAATCGCGCACGCGGGCGCGTTCGGCGGCAAGGTCCATGTGGAAAAGCCGGGTGAAATCGCCAAGGCTCGACAGGCTCATATTCTCGCGGATGGCAAGGATCTGGACCAGCCCGTCATTCTTGCGGTCTTCGGGGATCAGGGCGATGCCGCGCGCGATCCGGGCGGCGACATCGCGGGCCAGCAGGGGTTGCCCATTGACGAAATAGCGGCCCTTCGCATGGCGATGCTTGCCGATGATGCATTCCAGCAGCTCGGACCGGCCCGCCCCCATGAGGCCGTAGACGCCAAGGATCTCGCCCGCGCGCAGCGACAGCGAGACGTGGTCGACCGCCAATCCTCCGCCCGCGCGGGGCAGGCAGACATCCTCGGCGCGAAACACCTCCTCGCCGAAGGGATGCTCGATCTCCTTGGCGAAGTCCTTGGACGCCTCGCCGATCATGTGGCGGACGATCCATGCCACGTCGACGCCCTCCATGCTGCGTGTGCCGGTGATGCAGCCGTCGCGCAGGACGGTGATATGATCGCCGATGCGGATCAATTCCTCCAGCCGGTGCGAGATATAGACGATGCCGACGCCGTTGCGCTTCAGATCGGCGATGACCCGGAACAGGATCTCGACCTCCGCCGCCGAAAGGGCCGAGGTCGGCTCGTCAAGGATCAGGATGCGGGCGTCCTGCGCGAGGCTTTTCGCGATCTCGACGATCTGCTGCTGGCCGACGCGCAATTCGCCGACCGGGGTGTCGGGGTCGATCTCCTGCTCCAGCCGCCGCATCAGGGCGCGCGTCTCGCGCCGCTGGGCCTCGGCGTCGATGTCGATGCCCCCGCGCAGCTTCTCGCGGCCGATGAAGATGTTCTCGGCCACGGTCATGTTCGGGAAGAGGTTCAGTTCCTGAAAGACGATGCCGATGCCGTGGCGCGCGGCATCATCGGTGCCGTGGAAGGTGACGGGACTGCCATCCAGCAGGATCTGCCCCTCGGTCAATTGCTCGACCCCGGCGATGACCTTCATCATCGTGGACTTGCCGGCGCCATTCTCGCCCACCAGCACATTGACCGCGCCCATATGCAGGTCGAAATCCACCGATTTCAGCGCGATCGTGCCGGGATAGACCTTGGTGCCGTCGCGGATCTGAAGGCCGATCATCTGACCTCCAGCGTCACGGGGGTCAGCAGGATTGCCTCGCCCTTGGTTCGGATGGTGAAGGGGCCGGAAAAGGCGACGCTGCGCCCGGTCAGGTCGCCCTCGGGCAGCTTCAGGCCGGCATGGGCGTGGTCGTTCAGCGCGCGGGCAAGCTTCGCGAATTCGATCTGGTCGCGGTAATCGGTGAAGACGAGGAAGTTCAGCGAATCGCGCAGCGCGGTCCCCTTCATCACCGGGCCAAGCTGCACCGTCACGTCGCCCTTGCCATCGCCATCGGTGTCGAGGTCGAGCTTGGCCGCGCGGCTCTGGCGGTCCTCGGCCACGACCTTGCCTTCGCCCTTGGCGATGAAGTTCCACGGGCTGCCCTCGGCCGCCGGGCGGAAGCCGTAGCTTGCCGCCGCATCGGGGCCATCGACCAGCGCGGCGCGCAGGGTGGCGATGTCGGTCGCCTTCGCGGCGATATAGGGCACGACCTGCGGCTCCCAGATTTCGGCCGCGCGGGCGCTCATCCGCGCCTCGTCGCTGCCGCTGGCGGCCGTGGGTGGCGCGCCTTCGGCCGCAGGCTGCTCCGGGTCGGGGTTCTTCACGATCTTGCAGGCGGCAAGCGGCACCAGCGCCAGGAGGCACAGCGCCGTCATCATTTTCCGGGACATGGATGTCTCCGCTGGGGCAGGGGGCGGCCCGGCAGAACCGGGCCGCGTGTCCGGTCACTCGGCCAGCGCGAAGGTCTCGAGCTTGCCGGCATTGTCGGCATTGATCAGGACGCAATCCATCAATTGCTTCTCGTCCTGCCCGGTCTTGCCGGTCTTGAGGTATTGGTCCGCCTGCTCGACGGCCAGCTGGGCCTGACGATAGGCGGGTTGCAGCACGGTCGCCTTGATGCCGCCCGCCTTGATCGAATCGCGCACATCGTTCGAGCCGTCGAAGCCGACGACGATCACATCGGTGCGGCCCGCCGCCTCCAGCGCCGCCCATGCGCCCATCGCCATGGTGTCATTGCCCGAGATGACGCCCTTGATCTCGGGATTGGCCTGCAGGATCGTCTCCATCTTGCTATAGGCCTCGGTCTGGGACCAGTTGGCGGATTGCTGGGCCACCATTTCCAGATCGGGATACTGGTCGATGACATCGTGATAGCCCGAGGAGCGGATGCCGGCATTGGTGTCGGACTCCTTGCCCACCAGCTCGGCATATTTGCCCTTTTCGCCCATCAGCTTGACGAATTCCTCGGCCCCGAGCTGCGCGCCCTGATAGTTGTTCGAGACGATCTGACTGACCGCGATGCCGGATTCGGTGATCTCGCGGTCGATCAGGAAGGACGGGATGCCCGCATCCTTGGCGCGCTTGACCGCGCCCACGGTCGCGTCCGCCCCGGCATTGTCGAGGATGATAGCCTTGGCGCCGCGAGCGATGGCGGTGTCGAAAAGCTCGGACTGCTTGTTCGCGTCATCGTCATGGACCAGCACCAGCGTCTCATAGCCCATTTCCTTGGCGCGGGCCTCGGCACCCACGGCCTCGGCCTTGAAGAAGGGGTTGTCATGGCTGGGGGTGATGATCGCGATCAGCCCCTCGGCCGAGGCCGCGAAGGGCGCGGTCGCGAATGCGGCGAGCGCAACGCTCGCAATCAATGTGCGGCGCAGAATTTTCATGTGCTTCTCCCTGTTCTTGTTTCGCCGGCTGGCTTGCGCCGCCTGTGCGTCCTCTCCCGTCCGAAAGCTTGGCCGGGCAAGATCATCTTGTCAACTGGTATGACGTGCTGACCGGAGGCATGGCGAGGCCGCTCCCGACGCCCGGTTTGGCACCGGGACCGGGCTAACGGTTTTCGCGAAACCAGTCGGTGATGGCGGGCATGTTGCGCTCGAACTCGCCGGGGATGAAGACGTTCAGGATCCCGGCCCGCGCGGCCGTCCGGTTTCGGAAGTCATGCGCGACGCCCGCCGGAATGCGCAGGAATGTCCCGCGCGGCGCGTCGAGCCAGCTCTCGTCCACGAGGAAGCTGGCCGTTCCCTCGATCACATAGAAGATCTCGTCATTGGCTTCGTGCGAATGCGCGCCGGGGCCGTCCGCGCCCGGCTCCAGCCACCATTCGGAGACGCTGTAGCGCGCGCCCGTCTCCTCCTCGTCGGCCTTGAAGATCGCGGTCATCGTGCCGAGGGCGTAGCTGCGGCCCTCGCCCGGTTGCAGGCGGATGGCCGTCCGTGACGTGTCGCCGCTGCCCATGCCTTCCTCCCGATCCCGAGGACCAGTCGCAGCATAGCGCGGCAGGCCGCGATTGTCGCGCCCCCGCGCCTGGTCGCGCGAGGACGATACGTGGCGATCAGCGCCCGAGCGTCTTGGCATATTCCTCAAGCTGGTCGGCGACGGTACCCCAACCGCTGAAGAAACCCATATCCTCATGCGTCTTGCGCGCCTCGGGCGAGCGGTGGCGCGCGATGGCGGTATAGCGGGTCGTGCCGTCGCCCGCATCCTCAAGCAGCAGGATCGCGGTCATGAACGGGTCCGGGCTGGGTTTCCACCCCTCGGTATAGGCGTCGGTAAAGACCAGCTTCTCCTCGGGCACGACTTCCAGATAGACGCCTTCGTTCCGCATCTCCTGGCCTTCGACATTGAAGACCGTGTTGAAGCGGCCGCCGGTGCGCAGGTCGATGTCGCAGGCCGTGACCTCATGCGGGCGGGGCACGAAGAAATGCTTGATATGCTCGGGTCTGGTCCAGCATTCCCAGATCAGGGACCGCGGCGCGGCGACGTTGCGTTCCAGTTTCAGGTCAGTCTTCGGGTCCAGTTCCATTGTCTCTCATCCTCACGAGGTTGCCGATATAATCGTCCAGCCGGTCGAGGCGCGCGGTCCAGATTTCCCGCTGCTCGCTCAGCCAGTCCTGCGCCGGATCGAAGGCATGGGGCGACAGCGCGCAGGATCGCACCCGCCCTTCCTTGGTCGAGGTGATGAGGCCCGCATCCTCCAGCCTCTGCAGATGCTTCATGAAGGAGGGCAGGGCCATTCCATGGGGTCTGGCCAGATCGGTGACGCTTGCCTCGCCCGCTGCCAGCCGGGTCAGGATCGCCCGGCGCGTCGGATCGCCAAGGGCGGTGAACAGCAGATCGAGGCGCGTGTCATGCTTAGCCATGTGGCTAAGCTACATATCGGCTCCATTCATGCAACAAAAACTTAGCTGAATGGGTAACAATCCGCCGATCAGCCCGGCCAGGCCAGATCCGGTCCGCTGCGGAAATAGGAGACGTTGTTGGTGAAGACGCTGTCCGGCTTCAGCCTGATCATGCGGCCGGTCGGGCTTTCGATGCGGGCGATGTTCTGGATGAACCACGGATTCCAGCCGTCTTGCGGCCCCAGATACTTGCCCAGCAGGCGGCGGAACAGGGCCGGGTCATTCGCCTCGATGCTGGCGCGGCCGCGCAACCCGCAATGCAGAAGGATCCCCGCCCCGGCGTCGAAATCGACGACCTCGACCGCGCAGCGCGGCTCGGCCAGCAGGCGAAGGACGGAGCTGCCGCTCTCGCTGCCCAGCATCCACAGCACCCCGTCCTCCCACAGAAACCAGACCGGCGCGTTGCAGGGCGCGCCATCGGCGGTGACCGTGGCGAGGTTCGCCATCAGCGGGCGGTCGAGGATTTCCGTGGGATCGAAGCCCTGCACCACCTAGCGCCGGCAAAGCTTGGTCTGCGGGTCCAGCGCGACATATTGCCTGGCGCTGATCTTGTGCATCTTCAGCGAATGCTTCCACTCGCTGTTCCATTTCTGGAGGATGCCATTGCGATAATAGCGCGCCATCAGCTGATCGACGATCGGCGGGATGATCTTGGTGTTCGGGATCCGCGGCGCGTGGAAGCCGACGGTCGCATTCGGACCCAGGCAGGCATTCGGCATGGTGATGTACATGGTGCAGGCCGAACGGCAATAGCCCCGGATCTCGACCGGGCGACCGCTGGCGACCAGCTTCTCGCGATGCTGCATCGTCCTGACCACGTTGCCGCCCTTGTCATTGGTGATGATGATCGTCCTGCCCCGCTCGCTGATCTGCGCCTGAGCGGTCAGCGGGACGACGAGGGCAAGGGCAAGCGCGAGGCGGGAGAGGATACGGGTCATGGAGAACATCATCTTGACTATCATCCTTGGCATATGCCTCAGCCAACACTGCGCATGAAATGACGTTCCGGTGTTTGGCCGGTCATTGGGCAAAGCTTTGCTTGCCGCTTAACAAGCGCGGCCTTCCGCACTATATGCCGCGGATCATGAGCCAGAATCCACCCCTGTTGCGCCCCGATCTCGCCCCCAGCCCGATCTTCGACACCACGCGAAGGGACGGGCAGCCCACCATTGGCATGGTCAGCCTTGGCTGTCCCAAAGCGCTGGTCGACAGCGAACGCATCCTGACCCGCCTGCGGGCCGAGGGTTATGCGATCAGCCCCGACTACAAGGGTGCGGGCGCGGTGATCGTCAACACCTGCGGCTTCCTCGACAGCGCCAAGGCCGAAAGCCTTCAGGCCATCGGCGAGGCGCTGGCGGAAAACGGCAAGGTCATCGTCACCGGCTGCCTCGGGGCGGAACCCGAATATATCACCGGCGCGCATCCCTCGGTGCTGGCCGTGACCGGGCCGCAGCAATACGAACAGGTGCTGGACGCGGTCCATGGCGCGGTCCCGCCCGCGCCCGATCCCTTCATCGACCTGCTGCCGGCCAGCGGCGTCAGCCTGACGCCCCGCCATTACAGCTATCTGAAGATTTCCGAGGGCTGCAATCACGCCTGCAAGTTCTGCATCATCCCCGACATGCGCGGCAAGCTGGTCAGCCGCCCCGCCCATGCCGTGATGCGCGAGGCGGAAAAGCTGGTCGAGGCCGGCGTGCGCGAGCTTCTGGTGATCTCGCAGGACACCTCGGCCTATGGTCTCGACCGCAAATATGCGACCGAGCGCGGGCACCGCGCCCATATCACGGATCTTGCCCGCGATCTGGGTGGCCTTGGGGCGTGGGTCCGGCTGCATTACGTCTATCCCTATCCGCATGTCCGCGACCTGATCCCGCTGATGGCGGATGGCCTCGTGCTGCCCTATCTCGACATCCCGTTCCAGCACGCCCACCCCGACACGCTGAAGCGCATGGCGCGCCCGGCGGCGGCGGCAAGGACGCTGGACGAGATCGCGGCATGGCGCGCCGCCTGCCCGGAGATCACGCTGCGCTCGACCTTCATCGTCGGCTATCCCGGCGAGACCGAGGCCGAGTTCCAGACCCTCCTCGACTGGCTGGACGAGGCGCAACTGGACCGCGTCGGCTGCTTCCAATACGAAAACGTCAAGGGCGCGCGGGCGAACCTGCTGCCTGATCACGTCCCCGACGAGGTCAAGCAGGACCGCTGGAACCGCTTCATGGAAAAGGCGCAGGCCATCTCCGAGGCGAAGCTGGCGGCCAAGGTCGGCACTCGCATCGAGGTGATTGTGGACAGCGTGGACGAGGACGGCGCAACCTGCCGCACCAAGGCCGACGCGCCCGAGATCGACGGCAACCTGTTCATCGACGAGGGCTTCGAGACCCTGACCCCCGGCGACATCGTCAGCGTGACCGTGGACGAGGCGGGGGAATATGATCTGTGGGGGCGGTTGGGGTAAGGGGGACCGCTGCGGGGGGGCGCTGTGCGGGACGAAGCGGACGTTTCTGCCTGAGTGAGAAAGCATCATGGGAAAACGGAGCCCGCAACGCAGGCTCCGTCCAGCATGTCATTCTGGCGCTTCGACACCCATGCGTTGCAGCATCTCTCTCATTTCGGCGATTTCGCCTTTCTGAGCATCGATGATCTGCTCCGCCATTTTGCGAGTTTCGGCATCCGAACCGTGTTCCAGCTCAACCTCGGCCATATCAATGGCCGACTGGTGGTGCGGAATCATCATGATCAGGAAATCCGCATCGGCATTGCCAGTGGTCTTCATACCCTCCATGGAGGACATCATCTTGTCCATCGCCGCCATATGGCCGGGCATAGCCCCTTGCATGGTATGGCCGGAATGATCTTGCGCGACGGCGGGGCCTGCCATCATGACGAGGGCTGCCAATGGTTTCAGGATATTCATGTTTGCTCTCTGTATCGGTGAATGATGGGTTCATACGGAGAGGTTGGCGATCGGTGGCCGGAATGGTGGCTTGAGGATGGTGGAGGGCAGGTTGTTCGGGACAGGGACGTGCGAAAGAAGCATCGGGATCTGCCCTGCTACGGCCTGCGCTTGGGCAACTGCGACTGCGCAGCAGATATGACTGGCGCAGACGGTATCAGCCGTTTCGCCGTGTCCGCCATCATGCAAGCCGGCGCTGATCGCCTGCATCTGCGGACAACAGGCGGCCGCAACAGTGGTCGCCCCGCCAAAGCTGGTCAGGACGATCAATATGATGGCAATGACCAATCTCATGGCTCGATCATCTATCAGAGTTTCCCTGACTGGCAGATCACGATGATGTGCCGAGTGGCCGCCATGGGCTCTGCGTGACGCTCTGCCTGCAGCATGAGCCGCTGGCCCCGAAGGATAGCAGCCGAACCACCCCCGGAAACTCCGACCTTTCCCCCCGCCCGCCACTGTCCTAACACTGTCCCGCGAACAGCGAGAGAAGGCGAAGCGGATGAACTGGAACCCGAACGGAACCCCCCGGAAGCCGGATTTTCTGGGTATCGGGGCGCAGAAGGCGGGCACCACCTGGCTCTCGCAGATGCTGTCGCAGCATCCCGATGTCTGGACGCCGCCCTTCAAGGAGGTGCAGTTCTTCAACCATCTCTTCATCGAGGAGCATCGCAGCTGGCTCGGCTGGCACTATAAGCGCGCCAAGGCCAATATCGAGAAGCGCTATGTCGCGCGCGGCGAGGACGTCCCGGCCGAGATGCAGCGCTATCTGAACCGCGTCACGCGCGAGCCGATGTTCACGAACCACTGGTACAAGACCGTCTTCTCGCCCACGCCCGAGGGCGCGCATGCGATCGACGTGACGCCGGAATATTCGACGCTGCCCGCCGAGGGGGTCGAATATGTCGCGAAGTTCCTGCCCGAGGCGAAGTTCATCTATATCATCCGCCATCCGGTCGATCGCGCGATCTCGCAGCTCAAGATGAACCTGTCGCGGGCAAGGCGCAAACCCGCCTCGGTCGAGGATTGGCTGGCCGAGGTCGAGGATCCGGTGCTGATGGATCGTGGCGATTACATGAGCTATGTGCCGCGCTGGAACGCGCATTTCGGGCCGGACCGGCTGCTCTACATGCCCTTCGGCCTGATCGCCAGCGACCCGCTGACCTTCCTGCGCCGGGTCGAGGAGTTCCTTGGCCTCAAGCCTTTCGACTACCGCGAGATGGGCAAGAAGGTCTTTCCCACCGACCGCTCGCTTTCGGTGCCGGACAAGGCGCGCGCGCGGCTGCGCGAGAAGCTGGAGGGGCAGTTCACCTTCCTCGACGAGACCTTCGGCAAGGAGTTCACGTCGCAGTTCCGCTAGGCCCGGCCTTTTCCTTTCGCCGCCACTGCACTACATAGCCGCCAAACCCATAGAGATTTCATTCGAACGAGGAACGATCATGGCCTCCTACCAGTATGTCTATCACATGGACGGGGTGTCCAAGACCTATCCCGGCGGCAAGAAGGTGTTCGAGAACATCCACCTGAACTTCCTGCCGGGCGTCAAGATCGGCGTCGTCGGCGTGAACGGCGCCGGTAAGTCCACGCTGCTCAAGGTGATGGCGGGCATGGACAAGGACTTTCAGGGCGAGGCCTGGGCCGCCAAGGGCGCCCGCGTCGGCTATCTGCCGCAGGAGCCCTATCTGGACCCGCTGCTGAACGTCCGCGCCAACGTGATGGAAGGCGTCAAGTCCAAGCAGGCCAAGCTCGACCGCTATAACGAACTGGCGATGAACTATTCGGACGAGACCGCCGACGAGATGGCGCGCCTTCAGGACGAGATCGACGCCGAGAACTTGTGGGATCTGGACAATCAGGTCGACATCGCGATGGAAGCCCTGCGCTGCCCGCCCGATGACGCCGATGTCGAAACCCTCTCGGGGGGCGAGCGTCGCCGCGTCGCGCTCTGCAAGCTGCTGCTTGAAGCGCCCGACATGCTGCTGCTGGACGAACCGACCAACCACCTGGACGCGGAAACCATCGCCTGGCTGCAAAAGCACCTGATCGACTACAAGGGCACGATCCTGACCGTGACCCACGACCGCTACTTCCTCGACGACATCACGACCTGGATCCTCGAGCTGGAGCGCGGCCGGGGCATCCCGCATGAGGGCAACTATTCGTCGTGGCTGGAAGCGAAGGCCAAGCGCGTCGCGCAGGAAGCGCGCGAGGACAAGGCCAGGCAGAAGGTCATGGAGAAGGAGCTGGAATGGATCCGCGCCGGGACCAAGGCCCGTCAGGCGAAATCCAAGGCCCGGATCGCCGCCTATAACAAGATGGCCGACGAATCGGTCAAGGATCTTGTCGGCAAGGCCCAGATCGTCATTCCGCATGGCCCCCGCCTTGGCGGCAAGGTGATCGAGGTCGAGGGCCTGAAGAAGCACATGGGCGACAAGCTCCTGATCGAGAACCTTTCGTTCAGCCTGCCGCCGGGCGGCATCATCGGCGTGATCGGCCCCAACGGCGCCGGCAAGTCGACGCTGTTCAAGATGCTGACCGGCCACGAGGAGCCCGATGAGGGTTCGATCGTGATCGGCGACACGGTGAAGATGTCCTATGTCGACCAGTCGCGCGACACGCTCGACCCCGAGAAGAACGTCTGGGAGGAGATTTCCGGCGGGGCCGAGATCATCGAACTGGGCGACGCGCAGGTGAACAGCCGCAACTATGTCGGCTCGTTCAACTTCAAGGGCGGCGACCAGCAGAAAAAGGTCGGCCTGCTCTCGGGCGGTGAACGCAACCGCGTCCATATGGCGAAGCTGCTGAAATCGGGCGGCAACGTCCTGCTGCTCGACGAACCGACCAACGATCTGGACGTCGAGACGCTGCAGGCGCTGGAGGCCGCGATCGAGAATTTTGCCGGCTGCGCGATCATCATCTCGCACGACCGCTTCTTCCTCGACCGGCTCTGCACGCATATCCTCGCCTTCGAGGGCGATGCCCATGTCGAATGGTTCGAGGGCAACTTCGAGGATTACGAGGCCGACAAGATCCGCCGCCTCGGCCCGGATGCAGTCGAGCCAAAGCGCGTGAAATACAAGAAGTTCACCCGCTGACAATCAAGGGCCGCCCGGTTGGGCGGCCCTTTTTCCTTGCCGCAGGCCGGTGCATTCCCGGTTTATTCTTCCAATGAAAAACAACCATAGGTAGAGTTCTCGTGTCGAAGTGGCATGGGGGCCGAGAATGGGCAAGAGCAGATTTTCCGAACTGAACCAGGACATCAAGCTGGTGGTCTGGGACCTGGACGAGACCTTCTGGCAGGGCACCCTCTCGGAAGGCGGCGTCAAGGCGGTCGCGGCCCATGTGGCGATGGTGCGAACCCTGGTCGAACGCGGGATCATGTGTTCGATCTGCTCGAAGAACGATTTCGATGCGGCGCGGGCGAAGCTCGTCGAACTCGGCGTATGGGAGATGTTCGTCTTTCCCCATATCGACTGGACCCCAAAGGGCGCGGCGGTGCAGACGATCCTGAAGCGCATGGGCCTCCGGCCCGAGAACGCGCTGTTTCTGGACGACAATCACCTGAACCTCGAGGAAGTCCGCTATTTCTGCCCCGGTATCGCCTGCGCCGATGCAAAGGGCGTGACGAATGGCGCGGGCCCGGACCTGTCGGCGCTGCTCGACCTGCCGCAATGCCGGGGCAAGGAGGACTGTGAGTTGAGCCGCCTCTCGCAATACAAGCTGATGGAGGCGCGCGAGGCCGACCAGATCTCCGGCGGGCTCTCGAACGAGGAGTTCCTGCGCCAATCGGGGATCGAGGTCAGGATCATTACCGATCTGGATGGCCACATGGACCGGGTCATCGAACTGATCAACCGCACCAACCAGCTGAATTTCACCAAGCAGCGCGTCCATGACGACGCCCAGCGGGCCGAGCTGGACGCGCTTTTGCGCATCCCCGGCGTCCATGCCGGGCTGGTCGAGGTCAGGGATCGCTATGGCAATTACGGGATCGTCGGCTTCTTCTGCATCCGCACCCGCTTCAGCGGCGCGGTGATCCATCATTTCGCCTTCTCCTGCCGCACGCTGAACATGGGGGTCGAGCAATGGGTCTGGGCCCATCTGGGCCGACCGGAGATCGAGGTGGTCGGGCCGGTCGCGAACGGCCTCGATGCGCCGGCCAAGGTCGACTGGATCCGTCAGGTGACTGAATTCGGCCAGCCTGAAACCGCCGGGTCGGGCCGCAGCCTGATCCTGGTCGGCGGCTGCGACCTGCAACAGGTCTCGTTCTATTGCGGTGTGCAGCGGACCGAATTCGTGAACAAGCAGGACGATCAGGGGGTGATCGTGCGCTATGACGATGCGGGGTTCCTGCTCAACCCCCGCGACCCCTCGCTGGCGCAGAACTGGGTCATGCAGAATGTCGCGGGCCACAGCCTGAGCGATCTTCTGGCGGCGGATGAGGGGTTTGCCACCTCTGACGTGATCATCCTGTCGATGTTCTTTTCCTTTCACACCCAGAACATGTTCACGCATGAGGGGATGCAGCAGCCGGACCGCTATCTCGTCACCATTCCGCCGAAGCGGCTGGCGGCGCTGACCCGCGACCCGCGCCTGTCGATCAGGATGCTGCGCGCGCTGCGCCACCTCAGGCTCTCGCTGGAACAGCGGCTGGACCTGATGCGCGCGGCCTTTGGCCGGGTCCATGGGCTGAAGCGCAAGGATGCGCGGCTTTTCGTGCTGGGCGTCTCGTTGAAGGGCGAGCAGGCCGAGCGGACGATCGAGGACCGGCAGGCCTATAACCGCATGTGCCGCGACTTCTGCCTCGCCCATCCGGGGGCCGAGTTCATTGATGTGGATGAGGTCGTCCCGGCGGGCGAATTCGTCGACAGCGACCACTATACCCGCACCGGCTATTTCCGCATTGCCGAGCGGATCAACATGGCGGCGGAGGGCTTGCGGCAGGCAGGCTGAGCGGATGCGGGCCTAGCCCCGCGCCATTGGCTGCCAGGGCAGGTCGGCCGGGGTATCGGCCCGTTCCTGCGCCCGGAAGCCTTCCCAGATCCCCGCCTCGCCGGTCGGGCCGGACGCCTTAGCCTCTGCCCTTCGCTCTTTGCCGCGCCGGGGGCGGGGGCTTCGGGAAATCAGCCCGGCCTTGATCGCGCGCTGCTGGATCTGGCGGGCGAGCGGGCTGGCTTCGGTCCCGCCGAGCGCCGCGACCAGTCGGGGGATCAGCCCGGCACGCCTCCGCTCGATGATGCGGTTGGCCAGACCGTTGACGAACCACGGCATGTTCCGGCCCTGCCTGCACGCGGTCTGAAAGCTCGCAGGGGTCAGCTCGTCCGTCACGGCCTGCCGCATGATGGTCGAGAGGATGCCCGCGCGGCGCAGAAAAAGGGCCGATTTATGCCCCGAATAGCGGGCGGGAAGGGGGATCGCGTTCGGCGCGTCGAAGCGGCGGACATGGCGGCCGTCGGCGTCGAAATGGGGGTCGTAGACCAGCCAGACCTTGCGGGCGCCGCGGCTTTCCTCGGCGCCGTCGGCGAAGGGTCCGCTCCAATCCGCTTTGCGCCCGATCGAGAAGCGCTGCTCCCATGGGACCAGCTTCTTGCTGAGCGTCGACTGGGGCGAGAAGGCGATGACATCGCAGCCGGGTACCAGCGAGGCGAAGGCGCAGGCCGCATAGCCCCCCATCGAGGTTCCCGTCATGGTCACGCGCCGGAAGCGGCGGAACAGCCCGGCATCGGCCAGCCGCCGCATCTCGGCGAACAGCGCCTCGTCCCTGAACCAGCTGGGGCGGAAGGCCAGCACGCCCAGCTGCGACCAGCCGTTCCGGGCCACGAAGTCATAGCCCCAGGGGTTGCGGTCCATCGCCTCGTCCCGGGCCGAGGACAGGTTATCGAAGCTGACCAGCAGGTGATCGGTGCTGCGCTCGGCCAGCAGGACGGCATGATCGCCGAGGGACTGGTAGAACCCCCGGCCGGAGTTGCTGCGGAAATCGACCAGCCATTGCGGCGCGCGGGCGGCGGAAGGGGCGGGCGGTTCGGACGGCTCACCGTCCAGATCCGCCTCGTCCTCGTCTTCCCTAGCATCAAGCCTGACCAGCACCCGATAACCCTCCGAAGTCGTTGTTTCGGAAGGCTATCAGGAAATTCCCTCAATGCAACTATAGGTTGATTAGTCTTTTACCCATTCCCACGGACGGGTGAATTGGCCCATGCATTCGGCGACGATGCTGTCCTCGACCTCGCTCAGGCGGACCAGATGTGCGACGAGGCCGCGCTTCTTGTCCTCGATGACCTCGGCGACCTCGGCCGGGATGCCGGCCTTGGCCAAGGCCGCGCTATAGACGCGCTTGATCGCCAGCTTGCGCAGGTCGGGCTTGAAGATCTTGCCCACAGCGGTCTTGGGCAATTCGACCATGATCTCGATATGCTTGGGGATCGCGGCGCGCTCGTGGATATGCTCGCGCGCGTGTTTCGTCAGTTCCTCGATGCTGACCACTGCGCCGGGGACCAGCTCGACATAGGCGCAGGGCAGCTCGCCCGCGAAGCTGTCGGGCTGGCCAATCGCGCCGACAAAGGCGACCTTGGGATGCGAGAGCAGCGCGTCCTCGATCATGGCGGGGTCGATATTGTGGCCGCCGCGGATGATCAGATCCTTGGCCCGGCCGGTGATCCACAGATAGCCGTCGCCATCCAGCCGCCCCAGATCGCCGGTGCGCAGGAAGCGGCCCTCGGCGAAAAGCTCCTGGTTCTTGTCGGCCTCGGTATAGGTCGAGCCCTCGAACACGCCGGGGCTGGCGATGCAGATTTCGCCGATCTCGTCGGTCTGGCATTCCTCATAGCCATCGGGGGTGCGGCGCAGGATGCGGACATGGGTATAGGGGAGGGGCAGGCCGACCGACCCGACCTTCTTCAGCCCGTCGATGGGGTTGCAGGAGACGAGGCAGGTCGCCTCCGTCAGGCCGTAGCCCTCGGCTATCTCGACCCCGGTGGCGGCCTTGAAGCGGTTGTAAAGCTCGATCGGCAGCGGGGCCGAGCCGGAGATCGCGGTCCTCAGCGAGGACACATCGGCATCGACCGGGCGGTTCATCAGGGCCGAGATCGCGGTCGGCACGGTGATCAGGAAGGTCGCCTCCCACCGCTCGATCAGCTTCCAGAAATTCGCGAAGACCCCTTCGCCGCGATAGCCCGCAGGCGTCGGCATCACCAGTTGCGCGCCCGAGGCGATGCAGGACATCAGGACCGGATAGGCCGCGAAAACGTGGAACATCGGCAGCGGGCACATCAGCACGTCCTGTTCGGTGAACAGAAGCCGCGAGCCGAGCCAGCCGTTATAGATCATCCCCGACTGCTTGTGCTGCGCGACCTTGGGCGTTCCGGTGGTGCCGCCGGTGTGGAAATAGGCGGCGACGCGGTCGCCCTCCGGCTCGTCGAAATTCAGGCGGTTGTGGCGCTGCGCGCTCGCGCAGGCCTCGAAATCGAGGTATTTCGCCTCGTTATGGACGGTCAGCTTGGGACGCAGGAAGGGGATCGCCAGCCGCTTCAGCCCGGCGAGGTTCGGGCGCAGGTCGACCTGCAGCACCGCCTTGACATCCGGGGCCTGGGCCACCGCATCGGCGACCTTCTGGGCCACGTCGGATTTCGGGAAGGGCTTCAGCGTCACCACGACCTTGGCCCGCGTCTCGCGCAGGATGCCCGCGATCTGCTCGGCATCGAGGAGGGGGTTGATCGGGTTGACGATGCCCGCCGTCGCCCCGGCCAAGAGGACGATCGGCGTTTCAAGCGTGTTGGGCAGCAGATAGGCCACGACGTCACCCGGACCGACGCCCAGCGACCGGAAGAGGTTCGCGGTCTCGGTCACGCGCTCATGCACCTCGTTCCAGGTCAGCGTGCGCGCCTTCGATTTCGGGTCCGAAAGAAGCTGGAAGCCGATCGCGGGACGGTTGGGAAAACGGTCGCGGGTCCGGCTGAGCATCTGGTAGACAGAAGTTGGCAACTCCCTCTGCTCATAAGGCATCTCGGCCTCGACCGCATTGCGGTCAGCGGCAGTTGCGAACTTGGCCATGACTTCTCCTCCCAGTCGTCCGTCGGGCGCCCCCTTGGCGTCGAAGAATGTGCCAGAAAACATCGTCCGGGCAAGGGGGAGGCCCCCGCCCGGAGCGGATCGCAACGCAGCGTAAGCCGGGGGTTAACCCTGCGGAATGCGCAGGGTCTGGCCGGGATAGATCTTGTCGGGATCGCTGAGCATCGGCTTGTTGGCCTCGAAGATCTCGGGGTAGCGGCTGGCCTTGCCCAGATAATGCGCGGCAATCTGCGAGAGCGTCTCGCCCTTCTTCACGGTATGGAACAACGGGGGCTTCGCATCGGCCGCCGGGGTCGCGCCGGGTTCCTCGGCCAGTTCGACGCGGGCGATGCCCTTGATGTTGCCAAGCGCGAGGATCAGCTTCTCGAGCGTTTCCTGATCGCGGGCCTTGCCCTTGACGATCACCGTGTCGCCGCCGCGCAGCGTCAGATGGACGTCCTTGGCGGTCAGGCCCAGATCGGCCAGTTCCTTCTTCAGCGCCGCGACCTTGCGGTCGGTGTCGCTTTCGGCCGGGGCCTGTGCCGCCGGAGCGGGCGCCTCCGCCGCCTTCGCCTCGGATCCGAAGACCGATTTGCCTGCGTCCTTCACGAAATCCCAGATAGCCATGTTCCACCCTTTCCGCTTTGGTGCAGCACGGAAACGCCAATTCTCCCAGACGGTTCCGTGCTGGCCGAAGGCGGGTCTAGGCGTCGGCCTCCACGGGCGAAAGCCCTTCGGTGAATTGCAACCGGGCCAGCCGGGCATAAAGGCCGCCTTGCGCGACCAGCTCGTCATGGCGGCCCTGCGCGATGATCCGGCCGTGATCGAAGACGATGATCCGGTCCGCCTTCTTCACCGTCGCCAGCCGATGCGCGACGATGATCGTCGTGCGGCTGCGTGCCAGCTCCTCGACCGCCGATTGCACCAGCCGCTCGGATTCGGCGTCAAGCGCGCTCGTCGCCTCGTCGAGCAGCAGGATCGGCGCGTCGCGCAGGATGGCGCGCGCGATTGCGATGCGCTGCCTTTGTCCGCCTGACAGCATGACCCCACGCTCGCCCACCGGGCTGTCATAGCCCTGCGGCAGGGCGGTCAGGAAATCATGGGCATGGGCGGCGCGGGCGGCGGCCTCGACCTCGGCATCCGAGGCCGAGGGGCGGCCGAAGCGGATGTTCTCGCGCGCGGTCCCGGCAAAGATCACCGGGTCTTGCGGAACCAGCGCGATCTCCTGCCGGAAATCGGCGCGGGCCATGTCGCGCAGGTCGATGCCGTCGATCATCACCCGGCCCTCTGCCGGGTCCCAGAAGCGTTGCACCAGTTGCACCACGGTGGTCTTGCCCGCGCCCGAGGGGCCGACCAGCGCCACCGTCTCGCCCGGCGGGATGTCGAGGGTCACACCCTCCAGCGCCGAGGTGTCGGGGCGCGAGGGATAGTGGAAGGTCACGTCCTCGAAACGGATGGCGCCTTTCGCGGGGCGGGGCAGGGGAACCGGCTGGGCGGGATCGGTCAGCGGATCCTTGGCGCGCAGCAACTCGGTCAGTCGCTCGGCCGCGCCGGCGGCGCGCTGCAATTCGCCCCAGATCTCGGAGAGTGCGCCGGTCGCGCCGGCGACCAGCACCGCATAGATCACGAACTGCACCAGCTCGCCCGCGCTCATCGCGCCGGTGCGGACGTCGCGCGCGCCCACCCAGAGGATGCCCAGCACGCCCGAGAAGATCAGGAAGATCACGATGACCGTCATCACCGTGCGGGTCTTGACCCGGCGCAGGGCCACG
>Ga0182739_1001209_pt1 | contig 28146 bp, 23 predicted proteins | sample eDN5th30CBELigBY_FD_128873 | JGI IMG/M metagenome (GOLD analysis project Ga0182739, IMG submission 128873) | Enriched backyard soil microbial communities from Emeryville, California, USA - eDNA 5th pass 30_C BE-Lig BY (version 2) (version 2) | ecosystem: Environmental > Terrestrial > Soil >... | reverse complement strand
GTCCGCCTGTCGGCCGGCCTCGCATCCGCCGGATTCACGGTCTCGACGCCACAGGGCGGATACTTCGTGATCGGCGACGCGGCACCCCTCGGCTACGACGACTCGCTGGCCTTCTGCCGTGACCTTCCGGACCTGATCGGCGTGGTCGCGGTGCCCCTCTCGGCGTTCGTGCGGCCCGAGAACGCGGCCGGGTACCGGTCCCTCGTGCGCTTCGCGTTCTGCAAGCGCGACGAGGTCGTCGACGAGGGCGTCGCGCGCCTGAGACTCCTGGCCGAAAAGGGAGGACGGACAGACCCGTCTGCCCACTAACATGACGGGGACGTGTCTCCTATCCCCGATCCCCCCGGCACGCCGCTCGACCCCGACGAGGTGCTCGACGCGGCGGCGGATGCGTTCGCCAACGACGGCCTGGACGCCGTCACCTTTCGCCGCCTGGCCCGCAATCTCGGCATGACCGAAGCCGACGTCGCCGCGGTCTTCGAGTCGATCCCGCGTCTGCTCGCGGCGATGCTCAACCGCGAGTACACCCGCATGTTCCAGGCGATCGTCGACGACATCGAGCGCGATCCGGTCGGCGGGCGGCTGTCGCGCATCTACCGGTACGTGCTCTCGGCGGTGTACGAGCGGCCCCTGGCCCGGTCGCTGTACCTCATGGACGGCGACGGCCTCAGCCGCATCATGCGGCTCACGCACGGGTTCGCCTACATCCCCCAGCTCAGTGTGCGAGCCGAGTTCATCGAGGAGATGAAGCAGGCGGGAACGGTCCGGCCGGGAGTGGACTCGCGTGCGGTGTCGGCGGTGATCTCGGCGGTGTCGGGCGGCGCCGCCCTGCTGACCCCGAATCCGCCGCTCAGCGAGGTGGTCGACGGTCTGGCGCAGCTGCTGGAGTCGGGTGTCGACACCGACGATGCCGACACCTCGCGCGGGAAGGCGACGTTCTTCGCCTACGCGCAGGGGCTCTCCAGCGCGCCGGACTAGCGCTCGACGACCCCGAAGCGCCGCAGCTTCAATGCGGGGTTCACGCGCCGCACCTGCGCGACGCGATCGGGCGAGATCCAGGCGACCGCGACATCCGTCGTCTCGCCGATGGTGACCAGCTCGACGCCCATCGGGTCGACGATCATGCTGTTGCCCACGCCGACCGGGGGTGCGTGGTCGGCCGCCGCGACGTAGACGGTGTTCTCGATGGCGCGGGCCGTGAGCAGCGTGCGCCAATGCGATTCCTTCAGCGGACCCCGCACCCACTCGGAGGGCACCAGCACGAGGTCGGCTCCGGCGTCGACGAGCCGGCGGGTGACCTCGGGGAAGCGCGCGTCGTAGCAGGTCTGAAGCCCGACGGTGAACTCCCGCCACGGGAAGACCGGCACCTGATCGGCGGGCCCGGGCACGATGTAGGCGCTCTCCTGGTCTCCGAACGCGTCGTAGAGGTGCACCTTGCGGTAGTGCGCGACCATCTCACCGGTGTCGGAGAGGGCCACGAGCGTGTTCGCGACTCGCTCCTGCTCGTCGGGCACCTTCTCGACGAGCCCGGCGACGATGTGGATGCCGAGCTCGGTCGCCAGCTCGGCGAGCGCCCGTGAGAACGGACCATGCAATCCCTGGGCGTGGTCGACCCAGTCGGGGCCGAGGGTCGGGGTGAAGTACGAGGAGTACTCGGGGAACACCACCATGAGGGCTCCGCGGTTGGCCGCATCGCCGGCCAGCCGGGACATCTCCTCGAGGTTCCGGGCGGTGTCCTCGCCGGGTGCGAACTGGGCGACGGCGACCGAGTGCTCCATGCGGCCAGCCTATGCGCCATAGTGGGGGCACCGAGGAGGCTTGCCATGACCGTTCCCCACCTGATCGTTCTCACGCTCGCCGCCGGCCTGCTCGCCGGATGCGCGCCGGGCACACCGGACGCCTCGGCCACGGACGACCCCGTCGTCGTCGCCCCCGAGACGCCGACGGCCGAGCCGGAGGAGACGGTCGATCCCGAGGTCGAACTGCGCGCCACCGTGATCGACGCGGTGAGTTCGGGCAACACGGCGGCGCTCGAGGGATCGCTCGCGCCCTCGGTGCACCTCACCTACTGCGCCAGCGAGGCGGAGGGCGATGTCACCGATCACGCGCTGGTGGTGAACAACATCTCGGAGGTCACCGCCCCCTCGGCGACCTGGGACTTCGACCTGCCGGCCTCGAAGCTCGACACCTACGCCAACCATCCGGGGCACTACCCCTCGTACGCCGACGACTTCCCCGCGGGTGCGATCGTCGGGCTGTCCTCGGAGCACAAGGTGATCTCGTTCGTCGTCGAGGGCGCGCTGATCACGCGGGTCTTCATCTGCCTCGATGAGTATGCGCTGACCTTCGCCGACTGACTCGGCCGCGCGGGGCTCAGCTCTGCGCGATGAGCGCCGCGAGCGCGGCGTCGCCGGCCACCTCGGTGAGCAGGGCGGCGCCGTCGATGCCCGAACCGCGGGGCGGGCGCAGGTCGAGATCGGGGAAGCGCTCCCGCAGCGCCGCCTCGAACGTGCGGGCGATGGGCTCGGCACGCAGCACCCCGCCGATGCCGCAGACGACGGGGCCGGCCCCGACGCGGCGGAGTCCGGTGGCGACCGACAGCGCGAGCTCGCGCCCGGCCGCGACGCAGATGCCCGCCGCGACCTCGTCGGTGGCGGCGAGGTCGGCGACGTGCCGGGTGTAGGCGGCGATCCGGCGCACCCGGCCGGGGTCGCCCTGCAGCGTGATGTAGGCCTGCTCGAGGTCGGGGAACTCGGCCTGCGCTCGCGCCGTGAGCGCGGTGCGCGGTCCGCGCCCGTCGTGGGCGCGCATCACCGCGTCGAGGGCGGCTCGCCCGATCCAGTAGCCGGACCCGGCGTCGCCCAGCAGGTTGCCCCAGCCGTCGACACGCGCCACATCGGTCGCTCCGACCGCCAGCGTCACCACGCCGGTGCCGGCGGCGACGACCGCGCCGCGCTCGTCGCCGAGCGCCCCGAGATACGAGGTCACCGAGTCGTGGGCCATCAGCACCCGCGGCACCCCGGCCAGCTCGCGCATACCCGCCGGGTCGGTCTGCCCGGCGGTGAGACCCGTCGAGCCGATGCTCACCACGTCGATGCCGTCGCCGGCACCGCGGATGACCGCCGCGAGCTGCGGTAACAGCGGCTCGGAGGTCAGGACCCCCGGCAGCTCGGCCTCGGCGCCGCGGACCCCGTCCTCGATCAGCAGGGTGCGGATGCCGGTCTGGCCGGCGTCGATGGCGAGGTGGCGCACGCGGGTCAGCCTAGGATGCCGCCGGGACCTCCTGGATGCCCCAGGGCGAGCCGTACTCGTCTTTCAGCGTGTCGAGGAACGGCACCGCGTCGAACGCCTCCGGCCCGAGCACACCGGCACCCGACCAGGTGCCCTTGGCCAGCAGTTCGAGCGCGATGACCGGGTTGACGGCGGTCTGCCAGACCACGCACTGGTGGCCGTACTCGGCCATCGACCACTGGTTGTCGACCACGTGGTACAGGTACGTCGAGCGCGGCGCGCCGTCGGTCCCGGTGCCGGTGACCCAGAGCCCGGCGCAGGTCTTGCCGTGCATCTTGTCGCCGAGTGTCGCGGGGTTGGGCAGCAGCGCGGCGACGACATCGCGGGGGCTGACCTCGACATCCCCCACCTTCACCTTCTCGGTCTTGTCCAGGCCGAGCTTGTGCAGGGTCTTCAGCACGCCGATGAACTCATCGCCAAGGCCGTACTTGAAGGTGGCGCGCTTGGCCTGCACCCAGCGCGGCATCATCAGCACCTCCTCGTGCTCGACGTTCACGCACTCGACGGGCCCGATGCCCTCGGGGAAGTCGAACACCTCGGGCTCGCTGAACGGCTCGGTCGTGAACCAGCCCTTGTCCTTCTCCCAGATGACGGGCGGGTTGAGGCACTCCTCGATCGTCGTCCAGATGCTGAACGACGGCGCGAAGTCGTAGCCCTCGACGACCAGGTTGGCGCCATCCCGGGTGCCGAGCTCGTCGATCTCGCTGAACAGGTGATCGGCGGCGTAGCGCGCGAACACGTTGCTGAGGCCGGGCTCGACCCCGATGCCGACGAGGGCGAGACGACCGGCCTTCTCCCACTCCGCGGACTTCTCGAACTGGTAGTCCCCGAGCTTCTCGCCCGTCTTGGTGTACGGGTCCGTCGGGTGCGGGTGCGACAGGCTCATCGCCATGTCGAGGTAGTCGGCACCGGCGGCGAACGCGCCGTCGAAGATCGGGATGACGAACCGCGGGTCGACGGCGTTCATCACGTGGGTCGCGCCGCTGGCCTTGGCGAGCTCGGCCACCGAGTCGGCGCTCGAGGCGTCCACCTGGGCCGCGGTGAACCGCGGATCGTTCACCGCCGCGACGGCACGCTCCGCGCTGGCGAGTGCGTAGTCGGCGACGACGACGCTGTCGAAGAAGTCACGTCGGGCGGCGATCGAGCAGAAGGCGGATCCGACGCCCCCCGCCCCGATGAGGAGGATCTTCATACCGGGAGCCTATCGGGCGTACATTGTTCGCCATCCGGACGAGAACCGAGGTGTTCCATGCGTGATCCGCTCTCCATCTACACCGTCCTCCCCGTCGCCGACCTCGAGCGTGCGCGTACCTGGTACCGCGAGAAACTCGGGCTGGAGGCCACGCTCGACAAGCCGGGAATGCTCGCCTACTCGGGACCCTCCGGCTACATCTTCCAGCTCTACGAGACCGCGAACGCCGGCACGGCGAGGAACACCCAGATGGGGTGGTCCACCTCCGATCTCGACGGCGACATGGCGGAGCTTCGTGAACGCGGGGTCGTGTTCGAGGAGTACGACCTGCCGGGCCTGAAGACCGAGAACGGCGTCGCGGAGGTCGGCACCGAACGAGCCGCCTGGTTCCGCGACAGCGAGGGCAACACCATCGTCATCTCGCAGACGATTCCCGGCAGGCACAGGTGAGCGCCGAGAACGAGAAGGTGATCGAGCGCCTGATCGCCTGTCTCAACGCCAAGGACATCGCCGTCATGGACGAGTTGTTCACCGACGACGCCCTGATGGACTGGCCGCAGTCGCGGGAGCGTGTGCGCGGCGCCGCGAACCGGCGGGCGATCTACGGCGCGTTCCCGACTCTGCCGACCATCACCCCGCGGAGGTTGTTCAGCAGCGGTGACATCGTCGTCGCCGAGGCCACCCTCGACTACGACGGGCCGACCTACGAGACGATCTTCGTGTTCGAGTTCCGCGACGGCCGCATCGCGCACGAGACGGCGTACTGGAGCGAGGCGTTCCCCGCCCCGGACTGGCGGGCGCAGTGGGTGGAGACGATGGCCTGACCCGCGCGCGGGCAGCAACCTCGGAACAACGGTCCGCGCGCGGCGCCGCCGCACGGGATTGTCGCTGCGCGGGCACCGCAGTTCCGAGGTTGTTGCGCGCGGGCAGGATCCGGGAACAGAGGAAGGCCCGGTCGCGTCGTTTCCGACGAACCGGGCCTTCTCTCGTTGCGGGGACAGGATTTGAACCTGCGACCTCTGGGTTATGAGCCCAGCGAGCTACCGAACTGCTCCACCCCGCGATGCGTGTTCCAGGGTAACAGGCTTTCGGGGGTGGTGCTGACTCAGCCGGCGTTCGTGGCCTTGATAGCCGCCTCCACCGCATCCTGCATCTTCTGATCGGCCTGCGCCGCCTTCACCAGGTCGCCGTCGGCGTAGGCCTGCTGGCGCTCCTTCAGCGCCGCAGAGTAGGCGGCGAGCGCCTTCTCGAGCGCGACCTCGTCGATGGTGCCCGGCTCGGTGGGCTCGGTCGGCGTCGTCGGATCGGTCGGGTCCGTCGGATCGGTCGGATCCGTGGGCTCGGTCGGCACGTCGCCGTCGCCGGCCGCCGCCCCGCTGTCGCCACCGAACAGGGTGTCGAGGGCCGCATCCAGGGTGTCTTCGAACGCGACCTTCTCACCGAACGCCACCAGGATCTTGCGCAGCAGCGGGTAGCTGGTCTCACCCGTGGACTGCACGTAGACCGGCTGGACGTAGAGCAGCCCGCCGCCGACCGGCAGGGTCAGCAGGTTGCCGCGGATGACCTCGGTCGAGCCGCGCTCGAGCAGCGCGATCTGGCTGGCGACCACGTCATCCGAGGTGAACTGGTTCTGCGCCTGACCCGGGCCGGGCACGGTGTCGTCCTTCGGCAGGGTCAGCAGCGTGAGCTTGCCGTAGTCCGGTCCCGCATCCGAGTTCACGGCCAGGTAGCCGGTGAGCACGCTCTGCGAGGCGTCCCCCGTGCTGGTGCGCGGGATGTAGGTCGAGTACAGCGTGAAGGCCGGGCTCTGCTGGTCGGGCAGCTGCATCGTCAGGTAGTACGGCGGCTGCGCCTTCGCGGTGGTCGCCGAGCGGGTCGGGTCCTTCGGGGTGACCCAGGCGTCGTTGGCCGAGAAGAACGTGCCGGAGTCGGTGACGTGGTAGGTCTCCAGGATCTGCCGCTGCACCTTGAACAGGTCGGCCGGGTAGCGCACGTGCGCCAGCAGGTCCTTGCTCATCTTGTCGGCCGAGACGATCGTGCCCGGGAAGATCTTGTCCCAGGTCTTCAGGATCGGGTCCTCGGCGTCCCAGGCGTAGATGGTCACCTCGCCGGAGTACGCGTCGACCGTGGCCTTGACCGAGTTGCGGATGTAGTTGATGTCGTCGATCGCGTAGGCCGGGGTCGGCGTGTACGTGTCGGCGATCGCGCTGGAGAGCTGCTGGATCTGGGAGTACGGGTAGGCGTCGCTCGTCGTGTAGCCGTCGACGATCCAGACCACATGCCCGTCGACGACCGCCGGGTAGGCGTCGGAGTCGAGCGTCAGGTACGGCGCGACCTTCTGCACGCGGGCGAGCGGGTTGCGATCGTAGAGGATCTGCGAGTCGTCGGTGACGTTGCTGGAGAGCACCACCTGCTCGGACTGGAACTTGATGGCGTAGACCAGGCGCTTGAAGACGCTGTCGAGCTGGGGCCCACCGTCGCCGTCGAAGGTGGTGTACTTGTCGCCGCCACCGTCCTCGTCGCCCGAGGGATAGTCCAGCTCGGCCGGGTCGCCATTGGCCGAACCGCCGACGATCGAGTACCGTGGCGAGTTCTCGCCGAAGTAGACGCGCGGCTCGAACTCACCGAGGTCACCGGCCGAGGGGATGCCGGATTCCAGGAAGAGCGGCTGGCCGTCGGGCGAGCGCTGGTTGCCGTAGGCGGCCACGACGCCGAAGCCGTGCGTGTAGACCAGGGTGTTGTTGAACCAGTCGTTGGCGCTCTGACCGCGCTGGTTCAGCTCGCGCACCGCGATCACGGTGTCCTGGGTCTTGCCGTCGATCGTGTACCGGTCGACGTCGAGGTGCTCGGGGAAGCGGTAGTACTGCTTCACCCGCTCGAGCTGCGAGAAGGTGTCGGAGACGATCGCCGGGTCGAGGATGCGGATGTTGGCCGTGGTCTCGGCGTCCTCGCGCAGGGCGCCCTCCTCCGCATCCGTCTTCGCGGCATACGGCCTGACCTGAACGTGCTCGTCATCGACGCCGTACGCCTCGCGGGTCGCCTCGATGCCGCGGTCGATGTATTCGGCCTCGAGGGTGCGGGCGCTCGGCTCGACCTGGAAGCGCTGGACGATGGCCGGGTAGATCGACCCGATCACGAGGCTCGACACGATGAGCAGGGCGGTGCCGATGAGCGGCAGCCGCCAGCGCCCGATGACCGCCGTCACCAGCGCGAGCGCGGCGACGAGCGCGGCGATGCCGGCCAGGATGAGCCGGCCCGGGATGACCGCGTTCACCTCGGTGTAGGCGGCCCCGGTGATGAGCGAACCGTCCTCGGTGAGGGTGGCGTACTGGTCGAGGTAGATGCTGACGGCCTGGAGCGCGAGGTAGAGCGCCGCCATCACGGCGAGCTGGATGCGCGCGGAACGGGTGACCCGGACCTCGCGCCCGGTGACCCGGATCCCGCCGTACAGGTAGCAGGTGGCGAGCGCGGCGAACCCGGCGACGAGCAGGATCGCCGACGCGTACGCGACGAGCCCACGGTAGAAGGGCAGCTCGTACACGTAGAACGAGATGTCGAGATGGAACTGCGGATCGGTCTGCCCGAACGGCGTGCGGTTGAGGTACTGCAGCACCGTGCTCCAGCGCGTCGCCGTCGAGACCCCGAGGAAGACGCCCAGCACGATCGGGATGCCGTACATCGCCAGGCGGCGAAGCGGCTCGACGACCTGCTGGTAGCGGTCGAGCTGCGAGTTGAGCTTCACGTACACCGGACGCGACCGGTACGCGATCGCGATGCTCAGCCAGACGATGATCGCCATGGCGCCGAAGCCGATGCCGAACATCGCGGCGAGGGCCGCCCACTGCGTCGTGAGCACCTCGAGGAATCCGAGCTGGTCGAACCAGAGGACGTCGGCGTAGAGGCCGGCGAAGATGAAGAAGCCGATCACGATGACCGCGAGGATCGCGGCGGTGATCGCCAGCGCGGCGCGGGTTCGGCTTCGTTCGGCAGGACGGGCGGAGGCTGTGGACACGCCCCGATCTTAGGCTGAGCAGCCTGCGAGAATGCCCGCCGGGCTCAGCCGCAGCGCGGAAGACCCGACGTATCACCGCCGCCGGCGATGGTCTCGACGATCTCGAGCGCATCGTCCAGCGTCGACATCGCGAACACCTCCAGCCCGCCCGGGACGTGGCCGGCGACCTCGTCGCAGTTCGATTCGGGCGCCAGGAACCAGTCCGCACCCGCGGACTTCGCGCCGTACATCTTCTGCCGGATGCCGCCGATCGCCCCGACCCGCCCGTCGGCCGCGATGGTGCCGGTGCCGGCGATCCGCTCGCCGCCGGTCAGCTCGCCGGGGGTGAGCTTGTCGTAGACGCCGAGCGCGAGCATCGTGCCGGCGCTCGGGCCGCCGACGTCCCCGAGGTTGACGGTGACGTCGAACGGGAAGTCGTAGCTGGCGCGCGGCTGGATGCCGATGATCGGCATGTCGGGCTTGTCGGGCGACGCCTCGGTGGTCAGCTCGACGACCTGCTTCTCGCCGTCCCGTTCGATGCCGATCGCGTAGGTCGAGCCGACCGGGCGGGCGGCGAGCGCGGCGCTCAGCTCGGTCACGCCGTCGATCGGGTCGCCGTCGACGGTGAGGATGCGGTCCCCCGCGAGCAGGACGCCCTCGGCCGGGAAGCCCGGCAGCGTCGATCCGACGACGACGATGCTGGTGTAGTCGATGCCGAGCTCGGTGAGCGCGGCGGCCACGGCCTCCTTCTGGGAGTCGGCCATGTCGGCCGCGCTCTCCTCGTCGGATTCCTGTTCGGTCTGTCCGTCGGGGTAGACCAGGTCGAGCGGCAGGAGTGCCCGGGTGGGGTCGAACCAGGCGATGGCGAGATCGACCCAGCTGAGCGGGTTCTGCCTGCTGCCGCGCAGGGTGACGGTCAGCATGTCGAGCGAGCCCGACGTCGGGTAGGTCTTCTCGCCGTCGATGTCGATGACGGGGACGGTGTCGCCGGCGATCTCGATGTCGCCGATCGTGTCGTACACCGGGCCGGGGCTCTCGAGCACGTACGGCGCGGGGAGGGTGCCCAGCACCACGGTTCCGGCGATGGCGCCGATCATCAGGATCCAGCCGGCCAGCGGAGCGGGCGAGTGCCGGACGTCCCGGAAGCGCTCGTCGGGACGCTCCCACTCGGCGTCGTCCGGGAACTGGCTCACGGGGATTCAGCCTAAGGCGAATCTCCGCTGTGCACGCCGGGGGGCGGGGCTAGCGTAGAACGCATGGCAGACGACCCGCGCGAGGAGCCCTCCGAGGAGGAGTTCCGCGACATGCTGCGCGACTTCCTCGCGGGCGACTCCGATCTCGATCCGGCGCAGCTCGCGAGCGCGGCCGGGCTCCCCAACGATCCCGAACTCGTGCAGCGTCTCATCGGGCAGCTGCAGCAGGCGCTGCAGAACAGCGGCGACGGCATCAACTGGGGGCTGGCGCTCGAGCAGGCGAAGGGTCTTGCACAGCGGTCCGCCGTGCCGGCGACGCCGGGCGAGCAGTCCGCTCTGGAGCAGGCGCTTCACGTGGCGGCGCTGTGGCTCGATGAGACCACCGGCATCGCGGCCCTGACCGCGGCACCGGTTCTGCTGACCCGCTCCGGCTGGGCCGAGGCGACGATGCCGGTGTGGACGCAGCTCGCCGAACCGGTGGCGACCTCGATCGCCGGCGCGCTCACCGGGGTGCTCGAGGAGCAGGCGCCGGAGGAGCTGGCCGGCATGCTCGGCAACGCCGGTCAGCTGATGCGCAACGTCGGCGGCACCCTGTTCGCGATGCAGCTCGGTCAGGTGGTGGGCCAGCTCGCCGGCGAGGTGGTCTCGGGCGGCGATGTCGGCATCCCGCTGCTCGACGGCGACCAGCGCCAGGCCGCCCTCGTCGCCCAGAACGTGGATGCGTTCGCCGCCGGTCTCGACATCCCGCTCGACGAGGTCCGGCTCTATCTCGCGGTGCGCGAGCTCGCCCACGCGCGGCTCTTCCGCCACGCGAAGTGGCTCCGGCTGCACCTGATGACCCAGATCACCGACTTCGCGCGCGGCATCCGCATCGACACCGACCGCCTGGAGCAGCTCGCCGCCGACTTCGACCCCGCCAACCCCGAGGAGCTGCGCGCCGCGGTCACCAGCGGCGCGCTGATCCCGCCGAAGTCGGAGGAGCAGCTGGCGGCACTCGCCCGCCTGGAGACGATGCTCGCCCTCATCGAGGGCTGGGTCGATGTGGTCACGGCGGCGGCGACCACCCGGCTTCCGAAGGCGGAGGCGATCGCGGAGATGGTGCGCCGCCGCCGCGCGGCGGGCGGTCCCGCGGAGTCGGCGTTCGCCACCCTCGTCGGACTCGAACTGCGCCCGCGCCGGCTGCGTGAGGCCGCCGCGATGTGGCAGGCCGTGCAGGATGCGGTGGGCGCCGAGGGCCGCGACGCGCTCTGGGCGCATCCCGACATCCTCCCCGGGGACGCCGAGATCGACGACCCGGCCGCCCTGGTGGCGAGGCTCCAGGCCGGATCCCCCGAGCCGGACGACGTCGATCAGGCGCTGGAGGATCTGCTCAACGACGAGACCGGCGACCGCCCCCGCGAGGACTGAGCCGGCCGGGCCGACGTCGGCGCCCGCTCCTGTGGATGGCCCGCGCGCGCTCCGCGGGCGCGGAGGACCCTGGGCTGATGGTCCTCAAGGTCCCCGACGATGTGCCCCTCGTCTGGCGCACCCCGTCGAGCGTGCAGTTCGGCGTCGACGAGCCCGTCGTGATCGACGACGTCGGGCCCGGGCTCGAGCGCATGCTGAGCGCCCTGCGCGCAGGTATCTCGCGCAGCGGCTGGCAGATGCTCGCGCGTGAGGCGGGCATCGACCCTCCGGAGGCCCGGGCGCTGCTGCGCAGGCTGGGGCCGGTGCTGGCGGGCGACGCGGCCATCGCATCCCCGCCCGCTCAGCGCGTGCTGGTGACCGGCACCGGAGCGATCGCGACGACCCTGGCGAGCCTGTTGCGCGAGTCCGGGGTGCTCGCGGTCGGGCGCGAGGCGCAGCCCGACCTGGCGGTGCTCGTCGCCGAGTGGGTGATCGGTCCGGACGATGCGGCGCACTGGCTGCGGCGCGACGTCCCGCATCTGCCGATCGTGGGGTCGGATCGGGCGATCACGGTCGGCCCGTTCGTCGAACCGGGCCGCGGACCCTGCATCTACTGCCTGCAGCTGACGCGGCGGGATGCCGACCCGGCCTGGCCGGCGATCGTCACGCAGCTCTGGGGCCGGCCCGGTGCTCCCCGCACGCAACTGGCCGATCTCACCGCGGCGACCTTCGCGGCGCGACGCATCCTCGAACGCCTCGGTCGCGGGCCGGGCACGATCGGCCGGGGCTGGCGGCTGGCCGAGGACGGCGCCCGGATCAGCGCCTGGACGACATGGACGCACCCGGAGTGCTCGTGCGCAGCTCCGCCAGAAAGCGACTGGGTGCCCGGTCCTGACCGCGCAGACCCCGTCGCGACCACGACAGGCTGAGGGTGCGCCGGGCACGCGTGATGCCGACGTACAGCAGGCGGCGCTCCTCGTCGATGGCCTCGAGGCCCTGGGCGTAGGCGATCGGCAGCAATCCCTCGCTGAGACCCGCGAGGTGCACGCTCTGCCACTCGAGGCCCTTCGCGCTGTGCAGGGTCGACAGCACGACGGCCGAGATGGTGGGTTCGTGCTCCGCCGCCTGGCGGTCGAACAGCTCGTCGGCGAAGGCCCGCAGGGTGGTGCCCGCCGGGGCCTGATCGGCCAGCTCGACGAGGGCGTTGAGGGCCTCCCAGCGCTCGCGCACCGCGCCGCCGCCCTCGGGAGCCTGCAGGGTCCAGCCGATGTCGCGGAGCACGTCGCTCACCGACTGGAACAGCGGCGGCGCGCCCGTGACGGGCGTCGTGCGGGCGACGCTGCGCAGTTCGAGCATCGCCCGCTTGACCACGTCGAGTTCGAAGAACCGGGTCGCCCCGATCAGCCGGGTCCCGAGCCCCTGCGCGGCGAACGCTGCCTCGAACTGCGGCGCCTGCGAGTTGACCCGGTAGAGCACGGCGATGTCCTCGAGACGGGTGCCGGCGGCGACCTCCGCGGCGACGGCGGCGGCCACCCCCTCGGCCTCATCCAGATCGGAGTCGTAGGCGACGGCTTCGGCGATCTCGGGGCCCTCGCTGTCGCCCGCGCTGACCAGGTCGAGGGCGCCGGCCCGGCCGCGCATCAGCCGGTTCGCCAGGCGCAGCACCGGTTCGGCCGAGCGGTAGTTGGTCTCCAGCCTGATGACGGTGGCATCGGGGTAGCGCTGCGCGAATCCGAGCAGGTACTCGCTGGTGGCACCCGCGAAGGAGTAGATGGTCTGACTGGCGTCCCCGACGACGCACAGGTCGGTGCGGGTGCCGAGCCACAGCTCGAGCAGTTCGTGCTGCAGGGGCGATACGTCCTGGTATTCGTCGACGACGAAGAACCGGTACTGGGCACGCACCTGCTCGGCGACCCAGGGCTCCGAATCGAGCATCCCGGCGGTGGCGAGCAGCACGTCCTCGAAGTCGAGTTGCCGCCGCTCGTCTTTGATCGTCTCGTATGCCTGCTGGAGCGCGACCATCGCATCCACCCCGAGGCCGGGCGGCAGCGCGCGCGACCCCGCGGCGATCGCGTACTGCTCCAGCGACATCCGCGATACCTTGCGCCATTCGATCTCGGCGGCGGCGTCCCGCAGGGCGGCGGTGTCGACCCGGATGCGCAACTGCTCGGCGGCCTGACCCAGCACGCGGGCCTTGCCGTTCAGGATGCGCGGCAGCGAGCCGCCGACGACCTGCGGCCAGAAGTGGCTGAGCTGCGCGAGCGCCGCCGAGTGGAACGTGCGGGCACTCACCCCGGCCGCCCCGAGCCCGCGCAGCCGGGTGCGCAGTTCACCCGCCGCCCGGGTGGTGAAGGTCAGGGCGAGCACCCGGGCCGGGTCGTAGACCCCCGTCGCGACGCCGTTGGCGATGCGGTGGGTCAGCGCTCGGGTCTTGCCCGTTCCCGCTCCGGCGAGGATGCACACCGGGCCGAGCAGCGTCTCGGCCGCCAGGCGCTGCTCCGGGTCGAGACCCGCCAGCGGGTCGGCGATCACCAGCGGCTGCCGTCGGTGAGCGGACCGCCGTACCACTCCTCGACGATGGCGCGGGCGATCGAGGTGGGGCCGGGCAGGATGATCTCACCCGACGCAGCGGCGTCGCGCAGCTCGTCGCGGGTGAACCAGCGCAGCTCCATGATCTCCTCGCCGTCGGGCGTCCCCGCGGTCGGCGTGCCCTCGGCCACCCATGCGCGGAAGCCGACCATCAGCGATGCCGGGAACGGCCAGGGCTGGCTGCCGAGGTACACCGGATCGGTGACGACGAGACCCGACTCCTCGTGCACCTCGCGGATCACCGCCGACTCCAGCGACTCCCCCGGTTCGACGAACCCGGCCAGCAGCGAGAAACGGTTGCCCTCCCACATGGCGTTCGACCCGAGCAGCAGGCGATCCTCACCGTCGGTCACTCCGACGATCACCGCCGCGTCCGTGCGCGGGAACACCTCGCGGCCGTCCTCGTCGAGGCGCGTCCACCCCGCCGACCCCATCGCGGTCGCGGCGCCGGTCCGCGGCGAGAATCCGTAGGCGGTGTGCCAGTTGGCCAGCGCGAGGGCCTGGGTGAAGAGCCCGGCGTCGCGCTCCGACATCAGGTGGCCGAGCCGGCGCAGATCGCCCCAGGCACCCTCGACCGGCGCCGGGCCGGTGAGTTCGGCCGCCTGGGCGTCGTCGACGATCAGCGCGAGGACCGGTGCGCCCGCCGGGAGGTCGGGCGAGTCGGCGATCGCGCGCCCCAGGTAGAGGGCCGCCTCGTGCGGCACGGATGCGGCGGGCAGCAAGGCCAGGGATGCCTCGCCGTCGAGCAGCGCCTTTCCCTCGTGCAGGACGACGGCACGCGCCGATGCCTCGGCCAGCAGGCTCTCGGTGCCGGTGGCCCGAGCGCGGTGGTCGCGATCGAGGGCCGAGCGCGACAGCGGCAGCCGGGCGAGGAACGGGTCGGTCACGACACCCTCCCCTCCAGCCCGGCGTGCGGGCGTTTCACAGGCATGCACGAGGGGCGTGGCGGTCAGCCGTGGCGGGCACGGGGCGACCTACCCTGTCGGCATGGCCAGATCCCATCTCACTCTAGCGGCGCTCGCGACGTCGGCCGTGGACGGTCTGGACGTCGCCGCATCGCAGCCCCTGGGGTCGCGAGGCGGCGACTTCGACGCCGCTCTGCTGACCGGCGCGGACGGCCGGCACTGGACGATCCGCGTCCCCCGCAGTGAACGCGCCGAGGCGGAGCAGTCGGCCGATCTCGTGGCGCTGCGCGCCCTGAGCGCCGGGGTACGCACCCGGCTGCCGTTCGCCGTCTCGACCCTCGCCGGGCAGGTCCCGGTCGACGGCACGCGCGCGGTGGTCTACGAGTTCGTGTACGGCTCCAAGGTGCCGCTGGCCGGCTTCAGCCTCGACTACGCCGCGTCCGTCGGCGAGGCGATCGCCGCGATCCACGCCCTTCCGACCAGCTTCGTCGTGGATGCCGGGCTCCCGGCCCACAGCAGCGTCGATACGCTGCGCTCCACGGTCACGCTGATGGATCGCGCGGCCGCGACCGGGCTCATCCCCGCCGCGCTGCTGCGCCGCTGGGAGGCCGCCTCGGAGGAGTCGGCGCTCTGGCAGTTCACCCCGACCGTGGTCAACGGCTCGCTCGGTTCCGACTCGTTCCTCGGCGCGGATGACCGGGTGACCGGAGTGCTCGGCTGGCACGCGTTGCGGGTCGGCGACCCGGCCCGCGACCTCAGCTGGCTGCTCGGTGGCGGCGACGACGTGTTCGATGCCGCGTTCGCGGCGTACTCCCGGCTGCGCGGCGCCGTCGACCGCCAGCTGCGCCAGCGCGCCACCCTGCTCAGCGAACTCGAGATCGCGCGCTGGCTGCTGCACGGCACCGACACCCGTTCGACCGAGATCGTCGACGACGCCGTGGCGATGCTGAGCGGGCTCGTCGACGAGGTGCAGAAGGACATCATGAACCCGATCGGCCCGCAGACGATGCCCGTGCTCGGGGTCGACGAGGTCGAGGCGCTGCTCGCCCGCGCCGAGAACGCCCGCTGACGCCGGCTGATCAGGACCGGTTCGCCCCGACGATCCGAACGAAGCGCCGGGGGCTGCGCAGGCTGAACCGGATGCGCAGCTGGTGGCGCCGGGCCAGGACGATCGCGACGACGACTCCGGCGGTCGCGGGGACGAGGCCGGCGACCGCGAAGGCGACGGTCGTGCCCAGGTGCTCCGCGATCCACCCCATGACGACGCCGCCGACGGCCTGCCCGCCGACCATCACCATGATGTAGATCGACATCACCCGGCCGCGGATGGCCATGTTGGTCGAGAGCTGGGTGAGTGATTCGGCGGCCGCCCCGAAGGTGATGCGCGACAGGCCGATCCCGACGAGGGCTCCGAGGAACAGCGGATACCACGGGGCGAACCCGGCGAACGCGGTGATCAGCCCGTAGGCGATGACCGTGAAGACCAGGCTGCGAAGCCGCAGCTCGCGGCGCAGCGTCGACAGGAACGACCCGACCATCGCGCCGACGGCGGCCAGCGAACTGTAGAGCCCGTATCCGGCCGCACCCGTGCCGTAGGTGTCCCCGGCGGAGGCCGTGAGCAGCACCGGCAGGCTCATGCCGAACAGCGCGTTGAAACCCAGCAGCACGAGCGGCCAGAAGATCGTGGGTTTGCCGTGGATGTAGCGCAACGCCTCGCGGATCTGGCCGCGCTGCGCGCTCACCCGGGGTGACGGGATCAGTTCCCGGCGCCGCATGACGGCGAGGGCCACGATGGCGACCACGCTGGTGACGGCGTTGACGGCGATCGACCAGCCGGATCCGATGAGGACGATCAGCACCCCGGAGATGGCCGGCCCGAGCAGCCCGCCGAGGTGGAAGATCGAGGCGTTCAGGGCGATCGCGTTGCGCAGCCGCCGGGTGCCGACCATCTCGCTGACGAACGCCGAACGCGACGGACCATCGATCGCCATCGAGGCGCCGGTCACGGCCGCGACCAGGAACACCTGCCAGACCTGCACCCAGCCGAGCAGCACGAGGGCGGCGAGAGTGCCGTTCGCGAGGGCGCCGACCGACTGGGTGATCAGCAGCACACGCCGGCGGTCGACGCGGTCGGACAGCACGCCCGCCCACGGCCCGAGCAGCAGGGTCGGGGCGAACTGCAGGGTGACGGTGAGTCCGACCAGGGCGACGTTGCCGGTGAGCTCGAGAACCAGCCAGTCGACGGCGATGCGGGCCATCCAGCCGCCGGTGTTGGCGAACAGCTGCGACACGATGTACAGCCGGTAGTTGTGGGCGCGCAGTGCGGCGAAGGTGTCGCGCAGGCGCGGCCGGGTCTCCAGCACCGGGATGGGTGCCGTGACGGTCGCGATGTCGACGGTGTCAACGGAACTCATCGCGGTCCACGCTAGCCTTGCCGAAGTCATTCGATCGCAGAATGGCGACTATTAGTCCCATTCGATCTCCCAATGAGAGGTCCTTCCCGTGTTCGACCCCGCCCTGCTGCGCACCTTCGTCGCGGTCGCCGAGTCGCTGAGCTTCACCCGCGCGGCCGAGATCGTCCAGCTCAGCCAGCCCACCGTCAGCCAGCAGATCCGCAAGCTCGAGACCGCCGCGAACCGCGTGCTGCTCAGCCGCGACACCCGCGCCGTGTCGCTCACCGACAACGGCGAGGCGATGCTGGGGTTCGCGCGCAGCATCCTCGCTGCACACGACGAGGCGGCGGCGTACTTCACCGGATCCGCGATGCGCGGGCGGTTGCGCTTCGGGTCCGCCGACGACCTGGCTCAGACGCAGCTGCCGCAGATCCTGCGGGACTTCCGGCAGCTGCATCCGCAGATCAACCTCGAACTCACCGTCGGCCAGAGCGCCATGCTGGCCAGGCGACTGCGGGCCGGCCAACTCGATCTCGTGTTCATCAAACAGGAGCCCGACCTGCCCGACGGCCGCGTTGTCCGGCGGGAGCGCCTCGTCTGGGTCGCCCACAAGTCGCTGCAGCTCGATCCCGACGCCCCGGTGCCGCTCATCGCGTATGTCGCCCCGAGCGTGACGCGGGATGCCGCCATCGGTGCACTGGAGGGATCCGGCCGCACGTGGCGCATCACCTGCAACGTGAAGGAGATCAACGGCGCCCTCGCCGCCCTGCGCGCCGCGATCGGGGTCGCGGTGCTGCCCCAGAACATGATCCCCGGCGACCTGGTGCCGGTCACCAGCGCGTTCGGCCTGCCGATGCTCGGCGAGATCGACTTCGCCCTGCTGGACAACCCCCGCGCCTCCCGCGAACCGGTCGAGGCCCTGATCGGTGCGATCGTCGGCCGCGGGGTGGGTACGGCCTCCGGCTAGAGGTGGGCGCCGCAGCGCCGCGCGGCCAGCACGGCGAGCGACCGGGTCACCCGCAGCAGCTCGTCGACGCCGACCTGCTCGCGCGGGGCGTGGGCGAAGCGCACATCCCCCGGCCCGTAATGCAGCGTCGGAATGCCGCCGATCCCCGAGTACAGGCGCAGGTCGCTGCCGTAGGGGGCGGCGACCCGCTCGCTCGGGCGGCCCTCGACATCCGAGATCGCGAGAGCCACCTCGTCGATGAACGGATGCGCGCCATCGATGCGGCCGCTGGCGAACTGGCCGCCGGGCCAGGACACCTCGACGGGGTGATCGCGCAGCCACGGATCGGCGAGCGACGCGGCGGCGAGGGCGACCTCGAGAGCCGCGCGCGCATCCGCCGGAGCCTCGTCCAGCCGCACCCCGAGACGCCCCTCGGCCACCAGCAGATCGGGAACGCTGCTGGCCCAGTCCCCCGCGCGGACCGTGCCGACCGAGATCGGGTACGGCAGCGCCGTCGTGGTGAACAGCGGGTCGGGGTCGGCGTTGCGTTCGCGCTCGAGTTCGAGCAGGGCGGCATGGATCGGCAGGAACGCCTCGAAGGCGCTGTGGCCCTCCAGACGCGTACTGCCGTGCGCGGCACGGCCCGCGACGCGCAGTTCGAAGGTCAGCGCGCCGGCGTTCGCCACGACGAGCCGCCCGCTGGTCGGTTCGGTGAGCACGGCCGCCTCACCGCGATGCCCGCGCAACATGGTGGCGAAGGCGCCCAGCCCGCCGTCCTCCTCGCTCACCACCGAGTGCAGGGCGAACGACCGCTCCAGCGCGACCCCGGATGCCACGATCGCCCGCGCGACCGCCAGATTCGCGGCCGACCCGGCTTTCATGTCGCACGCGCCCCTGCCGTGCACGACGCCGTCGCGGATGGCGCCGCTCCACGGGTCGCGATCGACCCATTTCTCCAGGTCGCCGGTCGGAACGACATCGACATGCCCCTGCAGAACGAGGGCGGGTTCCCCCTCGCCGAGCGTCCCGACGACACCGTACCCCTCGTGCCGGTCGGCCTCGATGCCGGGAAAGTCGGGGTGGGCGTACAGGTCGTCGAGGTCGAACTTCCACGAATCGACCTCGAAGCCCAGTTCGGCGAGCTGCCCCGCCTGGCGGTGCTGCAGCTCGGACTCGGCGTCGGTGCCGGTGACGCTCGGCACCCGGATCAGGTCGACGAGTTCCTGCACGAGAGCGGACTCGTCGATGGCGTCGAGAATGCGGGTCTCGGCGGCGGTGACGTCGGTCATGGGGTCACGTTAGCGCCGAACGCGGCACGCCAGAGCATCAGCAGCTCCTCCTCCGACTCGATGTGGTCGGGCCGCAGCACGTGGTCGTCGGCCACGAAGTAGAACGCGGCATCGATGAGCGACGGGTCGACGCCGGACCACTTGGCATAGGCCAGACGGTAGAGCGCCAGCTGCAGGCGCTTGAGGCGTTCGTCCTTCGCGTCCTTCGGGCGCTTGCCGGTCTTCCAGTCGACGACCTCGTAGCGTCCGCCGGATTCGTAGACGGCGTCGATCTTGCAGATGACGATGCGCCCGTCGAAGGGCAGGTGGATCTCGCGCTCGACCTCGACGGGACGCCTCGACGCCCACTCGGAGCCCTCGAAGACGGCCTGCAGCCGGGCCAGCTCTTCCGCATCGACCGGATCGCCCGCGTCGTCCAGCTCGAGCAGGTCGGCGTCGAGCTCGTCCGAGCCGCCGACGACGCCGTACCGCTGCTCGACCCAGGCGTGGAACACCGTGCCGAGCCGCGTGGCTCGGTAGGGCTTCTCGGGCATCGGGCGCAGCAGCGAGAGCGCGACATCGTCGGGGTCGCTCACGAAATCCTTGAACCGCGAGGCGGGCACCCGGGTGGGGACGATCACCGGCGGGCGTCCGGCCAGCCGCCGTTCGCGCTCCACCAGCAGGGTCTGCACCTGGTCGGCGAGCTCGCCGGCGAGCACCGGCTCGGCGCTGCGGACCAGGTCGGCGGCCCGCATGACGAGGGGACGCCTGCTCTCACCGAGCGGGTCCCGCGGCCAGGTGAAGGTCTCCAGATCGTCGCCCATCGGATTGGTGTCGGACGCCGGCTGATCGGGCTGGGACGGGATCACCCCCGCGTCGGAGAGTTCGACCAGCAGCGGGCTCGGGGCGCGCCACTTGATCTGCGTCGCCCAGAACGATCCGCTGAGCAGCAGGTCGTGCCGGGCTCGCGTGACGGCGACATAGGCGAGCCGGCGCTCCTCGTCGTCGAAGCGCCGCTGGACGGCGGCCCGGAACAGCTTGCGAGCCGCCGCGAGCTCGGCGCGGGTCGTCGCCTCCTCCCAGGCGTAGAAGGGGAGGTCGTCGGCATCGCCGCGGAACGGCCAGGGCAGCTTGCCGAATGAGAGCCAGCCCCCGAGCCCCTCGACGGGCTTCATCGGCAGTTCGTCGGCGACCATCCGCGGGATCGCCACGGCATCCCATTCCAGGCCCTTCGCACCGTGGATGGTGAGCACCTGGACCGTACCGGGCACGGGGTCTTCGGGGCGCGGCGAGAGGTCCTCCTTCTCCTCCGCGGCACGCAGCCAGGCGAGGAACCCGCGCAGAGACGCCCGGTCATCGAGCGCGAGGTAGCCGTCGACGGCATCCAGCAGGGCCGCGACCCCGGCTCCGCCCAGGGTGCGGGTCTCGTTGGCGACCACCTCGATGTCGAGGCGCAGCTCGTGTTCGACGACGGCGACGAGATCGGGAAGCGGCAGCGAGATCCGGGCGCGCAGCTGTGCGATGGTCAGCCCGGCATCCACGAGGCGGGGCAGGCCCTCCGGGCTGAACCACTCGCGCACGCGGTGGCCCTCGGGGCTGTGGGCGAGGAAGTCGAGGGCGTCCACGATCGAGCCGCCCTCGCCCTCGGTCACGGTGGCGCGCATGCGCTTCTCGAGATCCTCGCCGAGCAGTTGCTGCTTGTAGTCGTGCTCGCGCAGCCACGACGACACGCGACGCAGGGCGTGCAGGTCTTGCACCCCGATGCGCCAGCGCGAGCCGGCGAGCAGCCGCAGCAGCTCGAGCCCCGCCTCGGCGTCGCCGAGGACCGTGAGCATGCACACGATGTCGGCGACCTCGGGCTCGGCCAGAAGCCCCCCGATGCCGAGGACGTGCGTGCGCACCCCGCGCTCGCGCAGCGCCGCGAGGAACACGGGCTGCGTGCGGCGGGCGCGCATCAGCAGGGCCGCCGACGGCGCAGTGCCCGACGGCAGCGGTTCGTCGATGGTGCCGACCCGGCGTGCGAACCACTCGGCGACCTCGGCGGCCTCGGTTTCGAGATCTTCGGCGACGACGACGTCGACGTCGTGGTCGGTCGCCTCGGGCGAGGGCACCAGCCGCTCGACCGGGATGCGCGAGGCCTGCGCGAACGGCGCGACGAGGGTGTTCGCGGCATCGAGGATGCGCGTGCCGTTGCGCCAGCTGGTGGTGAGCGCGAACGGGAGGCCGGTCGCGCCGAACTGCCGGGCGAACTGCTCGAGGTTCGACGCCGACGCGCCGCGCCAGCCGTAGATCGACTGGTTGGGGTCTCCGACCGCCATCACCGGGGTGCCGGCGAACAGCGCGGCGAGCAGCCGGGTCTGCACGACCGAGGTGTCCTGGTACTCGTCGAGCAGCACGACCCGGTAGCGGTCGCGGTACTCCGCGCCCACACGCTCCTGCCTGCCGACGATCTCGAGCGCGAGCGCGACCTGATCGGAGTATTCGACGAGGCTGCGCTCGAACTTCGCCGCCTCGTACTCGGCGGCGAGGTCGAGCAGGACGTCGAGGGTTCCGACGGTCGCCGCGATCCGCTCTTCGTCGGCGAGGACCGCCTTGCCGCCGAGCGGGAGGTCCGCCGTCGCGGCGAACCGGGCGGCGTAGGCGCGCACCTCCTCGGGACGCGCCAGATTCTCGGCCATCGACCGGCTCAGCTCGAGCACGGCGCCCACGACCGGGTCGAGGTTCTTGTCCAAGTCGGGAAGGGACGGGTGCGTCGAGCGGGTGACCACGGCGCGCGCGAGCTGCCAGGCGCCGGCGTCGCCGAGCACCGAGCCATCGGCCTCGCGCCCGACCAGGATCGCGTTGTCGCGGAAGATCGCGTTGGCGAACGAGTTGTAGGTGGCCACCTCGGCGGCCTCGAACGGATCGTGATCCTCGGGGATCAGTCCCGTCGCGGCGAGTTGCCCGACGCGCTTGCGGATGCGCGCCAGCAGCTCGCCCGCCGCCTTCCGGGTGAACGTCAGCCCGAGGATCTCGCTGGCACGGACCTTCTCGTTGGCCAGCAACCACAGCACCCGGTTGGCCATCGTCTCGGTCTTGCCGCTGCCGGCACCCGCGATGACGAGCGCGGGCGCGAGGTCGGCCTCGATGACGGCGACCTGCTGCGGGGTCGGCTGCGGGAGCCCGAGGGCGCGGGCGATCTCGGCGGCGCTAATCACTCGACACCGCCCGGACCCGATGCAGGCGCAATCGCGGTGTGGTGCCGAACCCGCCGTAGGACTCCAGCTCGACGGGTCCGTCGAAGCTCGATGCCGCGATCAGGGTCGCCGCATCGAGGATGCGCGTGCGCACCGCCTCCAGCCCGGCGTCGTCGAGCGGGCGCTGTGCGGGCTCGCGATAGCGCTGCGACTTCGTGCCCTCGCGCACGAACAGCAGCTTGGCGCCGCCCGGCCGATGCCCCGGATGCGCGGCGAGCCGGTCGTCGAACTCGCCCTCGGCATAGGCGAGCTGGTATGCCCCGAGCTGCGCGAGCTTCTCGACCTCCGCCTCGCTCTTGGGCCGGCCGGTCTTCAGATCGACGATCACGACGGCTCCGTCGGGGTCGACCTCGACCCGGTCGATCGAGCCCCTCACCAGGATCTCGGGCAGCTTCTCGGTGGCGTATTGCAGCGTGAAGCCGCCCTCGGCGGCGGCGAGGGTCTTGCCTGCGCGACGGAAGTCGGCCAGATAGTCGGCCAGCGCATCCACGAACCCCCGTGCCAGCCGGCGATGCCGCTCGGCGAGCCAGTCCGACTCGAACACCAGCTCTTTCCAGCGCCCCTCGACGGCCTCCCACAGCCGCTCGGCCGTCGGGTCGGGCGTGGTCTCCATCGCCCAGTGCAGGATCGTGCCGACGTTCGCCACGACGCCGGAGTCACCGCCGGCCATGGCCTCGAGGAACCAATCGAGCACCGACTCCTCGATGCGCTCGATCTGCGACGGAGACACCCGGACCGTGTCGCCCTCGTACAGCGGTCCGGTCGTACTGGACTCGGCCAGCCCGTGCCAGTCGGCGGGGTCGGCACCGGGCAGTCCCTGTGCGGCGAGGGCCGCCAGTGTCGACGCCGCGGCGGTGACCTCTGCGGTGGGGACACCCGGTTCGGTCAGGGTGCGCCGCAGCCGGCCGGTCATGCCGCGGAGGGTCAGCGGAGGGGTCGTCGGATCGACGACCCCGACCTCGAGGCCGGGAGGGACCAGGCCGAGGAACACGCTCTCGGCGGTGTCGTCGTTGCTGACGGCGGCCAGCACCACCCGCTCGGCGGCCCGCGACACCGCGAGCGCGAAGAGGCGCAACTCGTCGTCGAGCACCAGCTTGCGCTCGTCGAGGGCCGGGATCGCCCCCGTCGTGACCGCGCGCACGAGGTTCTGGGGCGCCAGCAGCGACCCGCGCAGCCGCAGGTTCGGCCAGACCCCCTCTTGCAGGTCGGCGAGCACCACGGTGCGGAACTCGAGGCCGACCGCACCCGAGGGCGTGGTGACCAGCACGGTGTCGTCGCTGCGGGCTGCCGTGAGGATGTCGCCGGCGAGCTCCGCGGTGAGGATCTCGCTGATGAACTCGGCCGCGATCACCCGCGGATCCTCACCCTGCGGCCGGCGCTCGACGAAGTCCTTGGCGGCGGCGAACAGGGCCACGACGGCGTCGAGGTCGCGGTTGGCCTCGTCGGCGGTGAGCCCCGAGCCGAGCGCCTCGCGCTGCCAGCGTCGCGCCAGGCCGCTGCGGTCCCAGACGATCCAGAGCAGCTCTTCGATGGAACCGTCGCTGCGGCGCACCTCATCGAGCGTCGCGGCGAGGCGTTCCGCGCCGCGCGCCAGCGGGGAGTCGACGCGGGTGAGGCGACCCGGCGCGCCGAGCACGTGCACCAGGAGCTCGTCACTGGTGGCGTCCTCTCCTGCCTTCAGCTCTTCGACCCGCAGCGCCAGGCGCAGGCGGCGCAGCCCGATCGCGTCGTAACCGCCGAACGGGCCGAGCAGCAGCTCCGCCGCCAGCGCCGGATCGAGCTCGATGTCGCCGATGGCGACCCGCACGATGCCGAGCAGCGCCCGGACCACGGGCGCCTCGTGCAGCACGATCCCGCCGGAGGAGGTCCGGGTGGGGACCTCGGCGAGCGCGAGAGCCCGGGCGATCGCCGGAGCGCTCGATCCGCTGCGCACCACGACGGCCAGGTCGCGCCAGGCGACGCCGCGGTGCAGGTGGTCTTCGCGCAGCGTGCGCGCGATCGCGGCGAGCTGGCGGGCCTCGGTGCTCGCCCGGATCATCGACACCGGCGGGAGGTCCGCGATGTCGTTCCCGCCCGCCGCGGCGCCCCGCTGGGCGCCGGCCGCCGCCGTGCCGATGCGCTCGGTGATGCGCGAGACGAAGGACCGCAGCGCCGGACCCTGACGATGGACCGTGTCGAGCACGAGGGTGTCGGCGTCGATGCCGAGCTCGACGCCGAGCCGGCCGAGCGCGTCGGGTTCGCCCCCGCGGAAGGCGTTGCTGGCGACGTCGGGGTCGCCGAAGGCGATGATCGCGATGCCGCGGCCGGCGAGAGCCCGCAGGATCGCCAGGGTCGACTCCGTCGCCTCGTGCAGGTCGTCGACGATGACCAGCCGCAGCGCGGCGACCCGGCTGTCGGGCGGCGCGGAGACGATCGCGGCGACGGCGAACCGCGCCAGCTCTGCCGGGTCGAGCTGCTGCTCGCGCGCGCCGCCGGCCACGGTCTGATACCGCTCGATGAAGTCCGCCGCCGCGCTCCACTCCGGCCGGCCCGCCGAGGCGCCGAGCTCGCGCAGGCGGGCTGGTGGTACGTCGTACTCGGTGGCGCGCGCCATCAGCTCGCGCAGCTCGGTGCGGAAGCCGCGCAGCCGCCGAACCCCGGCGTCGAGCGGGTCGGGCCAGGCGGGCCCGGTGCCGTCGGCGATGTCGCCCTCGAGCAGCGCGGCGAGATCGGCGTCCTGCTCGGCCCCGGTCAGCAGGCGCGGGGGCTGCGCACCGGCGGCGCGCGCCGCCGCCGTCACCACCTCGAACGCGAAGGAGTTGACGGTGCGGGCCAGCGGCCCGTTCGTGGGTCGTTCCAGCCGGACCGCGATCCGGTCGCGCAGCCGCGTGGCAGCGGCCCGGGTCGACGCGATCACCAGCAGCTCGTCGGTGCTCCAGCCGCGCTCGCGCACGCGGTCGGCGACGAGTTCGATGACGGTGGCCGTCTTGCCGGAACCCGGCGCACCGAGAACCGCGGCCGAGCGGCCGTCGGGCAGGCCGAGGACGGCGCGCTGTGCCACATCCGGCTCGATCGGATCGGTGACCGGCCGGCCGCCTCGCTCGAACCGGATCGCCGCCATGCGCTCCACCGTAGCGGGGCGCACCGACGCCGGTTCTGCCCTCAGTGAACCCGCACCTGGAGGCCGCATCGCATCCCGTACCCTCGCATACGTGGACATTCGCATCGGTATCGCCAACAGCCCCCGCGAGCTCGCCTTCGAGTCGTCGCAGACCTCGGCCGAGGTCGAGAAGATCGTGTCGGACGCCCTCGCCTCCGACGCCAAGTTCATCAAGCTGACCGACGACAAGGGCAAGGTCTACATCGTGCCGACCGCGTCGTTCACCTACCTCGAGGTGGGGTCCGAGAAGTCCCGCAGCGTCGGATTCGTCGCCTGAGCTGCTGATACTCTCCCCGGCATGGAACTGCTCTACGTCACCGTGATCGGTGCCGGCATCGGTGCGGTGGTGCGGTATCTGATCCCGGGCCGCCGCGCGCACGGGATGCTCCTGCTCCCCGCGATCGGCGCCGCCGTCACCAGTGCCCTCTGGGTGGGGTTGCTCTGGCTCGGCCTGACCTTCGACGGCGGCTGGATCTGGGTGATCTCGCTCGGCGCGGCGACCCTGGCGTCGATCGCGGCCGCGATCTGGCTGGCCCGTGCGCGCGAGCGCGGCGACCGGCGCCTGCTGCACCAGCTCAGCGGCGGCAAAGCCTGATCTTCTAGAACTTCAGGTTCTCGTGGTGCTGGAACACCACGCTCGTGCGCGTCGAGGCCACCGCCGGATGCGCCGACAACTGCTCGACGACGAACTCGCGCAGCGCATCGGTGTCGTGCACCGCGACGTGCAGCACGAAGTCCTCTGCGCCGCCCAGGAAGAACAGCTGGCGCACCTCGGGCCGGTGCTCGAGGTCGTCGCGGAACTCGGTGATGCGCTGGCGCGCTCCGGTGCGGATGCTGACGCTGATCAGCGCTTCGATGCCCAGTCCCAGCGCGGCCGGGCTGACCGCTGCGGTGAACCCGGTGATCACGCCGCGCTCGACCAGTCCGCGCACCCGGGCCAGACAGGTGGAGGGGGCGATGCCCGCCAGCTCGGCCAGCCGGCTGTTCGGTGTCCGGGCGTCCTCGCGCAGCAGATCGAGGATGCGGCGATCGACCTCGTCGAGGGAGTCGCTCCGAATATCACGCGCCATATCAGCCATTCTGCCGAATCTTCTGCCGAAATCTCCCGGCCAAGGCATCCATTCAGCACAATATCGGCATGCTGATCGGCGTCCCCACTGAGATCAAGAACAACGAGAACCGCGTGGCCATCACGCCCGCGGGCGTCAACGAGCTGACCCGTCGCGGTCACGACGTGCTCATCCAGGCCGGAGCCGGTACCGGCTCGGGCTTCTCGGACGACCAGTTCGCCTCGGTCGGCGCCACCCTGACCCCCGACGTCGAGAAGGTCTGGGCCGAGGCCGACCTGCTGCTGAAGGTCAAGGAGCCCATCGAGGTCGAGTACCCGCGCCTGCGCAAGGGGCAGGTGCTGTTCACCTACCTGCACCTGGCCGCGTCGCGTCCGTGCACCGATGCGCTGCTCGAGTCGGGCACCACCGCGATCGCCTACGAGACCGTCCAGCTCGCCGACCGCTCGCTGCCGCTGCTGCAGCCGATGAGCGAGGTCGCGGGCCGGCTCGCGCCCCAGGTGGGCGCCTATCACCTGATGAAGTCCCAGGGCGGGGCCGGAATGCTGCTCGGCGGCGTACCCGGAACCCCCAAGGCCAAGGTGGTCGTCATCGGTGGCGGCGTGGCCGGCGAGCACGCCGCCGCCAACGCCCTGGGCATGGGCGCCGACGTCACCATCGTCGACATCGCCATCCCGCGCCTGCGTCAGCTCGAGGTCCGCTTCCAGGGCCAGGTGCAGACCCGGCCGTCGACCTCGTACGAGATCGCGAACCTCGTCGCCGACGCCGACCTCGTGGTCGGGTCGGTGCTGATCCCGGGCGAGAAGGCCCCGAAGCTCGTGACGGATGCGATGGTCGCCACCATGCGCCCCGGTTCGGTCCTCGTCGACATCGCGATCGATCAGGGCGGATGCTTCGAGGGCTCGCGCCCCACGACGCACGACGACCCGACCTTCGCCGTCCACGACTCCATCTACTACTGCGTGGCGAACATGCCGGGGGCCGTGCCCGGCACCTCGACCCGTGCGCTCACCAACGCGACCCTGCCGTACGTCGTCGCGCTGGCCGACAAGGGCTGGCAGAAGGCGCTCGGCGACGACCAGGCGCTCGCGCTGGGTCTCAACACCCACGAGGGCAAGGTGTACTACAAGGGCGTGGCCGACGCGTTCGGGATGAAGCTGGCGACGCTCTGAGTTCTGCCGGTCGAGTGGCGCCGGAGGCGCGTGTCGAAGCTCTTGGCCACGAGCTGGGTTTCGACACGCGACCTGCGGTCGCTACTCAACCAGCACAGGGCGCGTCAGGCCGTCAGGCCGAGCGCGTCCATGCGGCGCGTGTGCGCGGCGATCAGCTCGGTGAACACCGGCTCGATGCGCTCTTCCCCCGGAGCCTCGCGCCCGAGTGCCAGCGACGACCGCGCGACGAGCATCGTGTCGCCCACGAGTCGCCGGCCCCACATGGCCAGCCGCGAAGCGAGCCGCGGGCTGCCGTCGATGGCCTCCCGCAACTCCTCGACGAGCAGCGCCTCGCCCTTGTCGACATCGAGCGCGATCGACACGCGTTCCGAGAGCCCG
>Ga0182739_1001206_pt1 | contig 28180 bp, 28 predicted proteins | sample eDN5th30CBELigBY_FD_128873 | JGI IMG/M metagenome (GOLD analysis project Ga0182739, IMG submission 128873) | Enriched backyard soil microbial communities from Emeryville, California, USA - eDNA 5th pass 30_C BE-Lig BY (version 2) (version 2) | ecosystem: Environmental > Terrestrial > Soil >... | reverse complement strand
ATTTCACGGCACAGGCGCAGGTGATTTCAACCCGTCCGGTTTTCAATACATCCTACAACAGTCCGGTGCTCACCATTTCTGACAACAATTTTAACTTTAGCTATACTGAAGGACAATTAATGGACTTTTCCGACCAACAGTATATGAACAACCTGACGTCCCTGCTTGCTTATTATGCTTATGTTATTGTTGGGCTGGATGCGGATACGTTTGAAGAAAACGGCGGTACACCTTTTTATACCGCCGCGCAGAATATTGTAAACAACGCGCAGAATACAGGCTTTACCGGTTGGCGCTCGATGGAAGGGACGAACAATCGTTTTTGGTTGGTTAACAATTTATTGGATCGACGGTATCAGCCGCTGCGTGACTTCCTGTACAGTTTTTATCTCAATGGATTGGATACGATGTCGGATAATGTGCAACAGGCACGCAAGAGCATCCTGGACTTGCTGCCACTGTTGCAGCAGGTAGATCGGCTGGCCCAGGGGGCGGTGTTCAACCAGGTGTTTTTTACGGCAAAGTCGGACGAGTTGATAGGCATATTCAGTGGAATGGGACCGCAGGAGCGGGTACAGGCATATAACATCCTGGCCGAAGTGGACCCGGCCAATGTCAACAAATATGAGAATTTACGTAACAGCCGTTAGTCAGGTTATATGCTGAACCGCCTATCCATCCGAAACTATGCATTAATCGATTCACTCGATATCCATTTCGACAAGGGGTTGAATATCCTCACCGGTGAAACCGGTGCTGGTAAATCCATTATCATGGGCGGATTGTCTTTGATTCTGGGCCAGCGCGTGGAAAGCCGTTACTTCTTTAACCAGCAGAAGAAATGCATAATTGAAGGCTATTTCGATGTTTCGGGTTATCAATTGAACGGTTTTTTCGCTGCGCAAGATTTAGATTATGAGCAAGAGACCATCATACGCCGTGAGGTCAGTGCTGATGGTAAATCGCGGGCATTTGTCAACGACACACCGGTGACTTTGCAGGTGCTGAAAGCGCTGACCGAAAGGTTGATCGACATTCACTCCCAGCATGCCACATTGCAACTCAGTACGGAGTCTTTTCAGTTACTTGCGCTCGATAGCGTGGCACAGAACCAGCCATTACGCGAACAATATATCACGGCATACCGCGCGTACCGATCAGCATCGGCGAAACTCGCCGACATGAAGGAAAAGGCAGCACAAGCAAATGCGGAAGCCGATTATCATCAATTTCTATTTGATGAACTCGATATGGCCAGGCTCGAAAGCGGCGAAGATGGGCGATTGGAAACCGAACAGCAACAGCTTGAGCATGCAGAGGAAATTAAACGCGGCCTGCTCAGTGTGGCAGATGCCCTACAGGAAGGGGAGGTCAATGCGATAGCGCTCCTTAAAACAGCGCTCGTGCAACTGCAGCAGGCAGAGCGGCATATGCCCGGCCTCTCGCTGCAGACGGAAAGGCTGCAAAGCAGTTTCATTGAGTTGAAAGACCTGGCCGATGAGTTGAGCCGTATTGAACAAGGAGTTTCGTTGGACGAAGAACGATTGGTGGCCGTCAACGAGCGGCTTAGCCAGCTTTATGCATTGCAGCAGAAGCACCGCGTGGAAGATGTGGATGCACTGATCGCTTTGCGCGAGGGCTTGCAGCAAAAGCTGAGTGGTCTCTCGGCTGATGAAGTTGCCATTGAGCAGTTGGGAGCTGAAGTAGATCGGCTCCGGTCGGAACTGCTGGAATTGGCCACGGCGCTGAGTCAAAGCCGGAAATCGTTTATTCCTATTATCGAGGAAGAAATAGGCGGCATTTTGAGCGAGGCAGGCATGCCCCACAGCCGATTGGCTATCGAAATCGTGCCGTTTGATGCGGGAGAGATCAGGGAGTCGGGGCAAGATCGAGTGGAATTCCGGTTTACCGCAAATCGCGGGCAAGACCCGCAGCCTGTCAGCAAGGTTGCATCTGGCGGTGAATTGTCCCGATTGATGCTGGCCATCAAATCGTTGATTGCTAAGACGACGTCATTGCCTACGATTATCTTCGATGAGATCGATACGGGTATCTCGGGCGAAGTAGCACTTAAAGTAGCCGATATTATGGAACGTTTGGCTATGCGGATGCAAGTAATTGCCATTACCCACTTGCCGCAGATTGCTGCAAAAGGGAATACTCATTTCAAAGTGTACAAAGCCGCGTCTGGCGAAAAGACAGCGACGCGTATTGCCCAGTTGCAACCTCAGGAACGGGTATTGGAACTGGCAGAGATGCTGAGCGGTGCGAACCCCGGCGATACCGCTAAGCAGCATGCTGAAGCGCTGTTGCGAAGCAAGTCGTAGGTGGTGAGTCGTTAATTAAAAAAAAGCCTTACTTTTACCCGCTGTATTTATTGACTAAAAATAGCAAACTATGTCGCACAACCTATTGAAAGGAAAGAAAGGAATTATTTTTGGTGCTTTGGACGATAAGTCTATCGCTTGGAAAACGGCACAGCGATGTGTGCAGGAAGGTGCTGAAATTGTGCTTACCAATGCGCCCGTGGCTTTGCGGATGGGAACCATCAAGCAATTGGCCGAGGAATGCAACAATGCACCCGTTATTCCGGCCGATGTGACGAGCAGTGATGATATTGAAAGCTTGTTTGACCAAACATTAGAACATTTTGGTGGCGGGATAGACTTCATCCTGCATTCGGTAGGCATGAGTATCAATGTACGCAAAGGCATCCCTTATACGGAAAACAATTACGATTTCATGCATAAGGCATTTGATATTTCTGCGATCAGTCTGCATCGGGTGCTGGCCACAGCGATGAAAAAAAATGCTATCAACGACTGGGGTTCCGTGGTGGCGCTTACGTATATCGCCGCTCAGCGGGTATTTCCCGATTATAACGACATGGCCGATGCCAAAGCGCTATTGGAAAGTATTACCCGCAATTTCGGTTACCAATATGGCGTGAAGAAGCACGTAAGGGTAAATACGATCAGCCAATCGCCCACGCAAACTACTGCGGGCTCTGGCGTGAAGGGTTTTGGCGACTTTATTTCGTATGCTGACAAGATGTCGCCGCTGGGAAATGCCACGGCCGACCAGTGTGCGGATTATACGGTGACGTTATTTTCTGATTTGACTCGGATGGTTACCATGCAGAACCTCTTCCACGATGGGGGATTTTCATTTACGGGTGTAAGTCAGGCAGTCATAGAAGGGATGGGAGCGGAGTAGTTAGCGAAAAAGGAATTCAAAAAAAGCGGCGTAAAGCCGCTTTTTTTATGGGATATAATCAGCTTCAGAGAGCGTGATTTTTACTTTAATTGCTTTGTCGGGAACCGGAACTTCATAATCGGGATCGAATATTGGATCTTCAGCGTAGATAGTCACAAAGCCTGTTGTATAATTAACAGAATACGATGTGCCCATAATAGTGGCCGGTAAGATATTATATGATGACTCATTATCCACGCTTATTGATACATTTACCACACCCTGATCCACGTAATAATCGGTCAATTCAGGTAAATCGATGTCGTAGTATATTTGATTGAGGACACCTTCGTCCCACGCCCAATCATTAGTTGAGATGGTATATATGAACGTTTTGTTGGGCGGAGGGCTATAATACTCTTTGGTACATGAGGCAAGTCCTGCTATTCCTACAAGACTGACAGCAAGGGTAAGGTAAGTTTTCATACGGGTCTGCTCTGGGTAAATAACTTTGTTTATTGTTTTTCCTCTTTATTGTATGACATCAACTGATGCCCGAAAGTTTAATGCAATAATTGCTCCAAGAAAAAATTGTCAAAGACAATCATGAGCAAAAAAATACCCAGTACTGGGTATTTTTTTGAATTTCGGCGTTGGTTAGGTTTGCAGTGATTTTTTAGACTGTAGCCGATACTCCAGATACTCACTCAAATAACATTTAAACCATATCAATTAATCATGAAAAAACAACTACTCGTATTGGTCGTATTATTAGCTGCTGTTAACTGGTCGTATGGTCAGATTACACGGGATGAATCTAAAATGAGCCGGGGGTATCTACGGCTTGGGCTCAGTAATTTCGGACAAGAACTGAAGGACGATTTGTCCAATTTTTCCGTCAATGACGGCGGGGCATTTGATGCTGAAGCATCAATGCTAGATAACTTACTGGATGGTCGCTTTGGCGCGAAGCGTGGGTATGTATTGGAGTTCGGGCGCAACTACTATTTCAACAAAACGAGTCTGTTGCCGTTATTCAATACCAAAATCGGGTTGGATTGGACACAACTGTCGCTTACTTACAACGAGCTGGACTGGGAAGGCTTCATCAACAGGGATAGAGCCGCAGGGTATGAGGTAGATGACGCTGGCTTTTTTGCGGTATCGGCGGCTTCTAAAATTGGCCCGGTGATTTCCTTCAATTTCATCGATAAGTTGGTCTTGGATGTGCGAGCGCAGCTGGCGGCAACCTATTTTGTAAACGGGTTGGATTACTATGCATATAAAGATGACGACGAACGGTATTTCACATTCATGCCGGAAGAAGAGGATGACACGGACATCGACGGATTTGCTGCATTCGGGAAGCTTGGAAAGTTCGGGATTAAACAAAATTATGGTGCTACCGTGCGGTATGGTATTATCGGACTGTCGTTAGACTATTTTCCCGGCTCATTCAAATATGAATATGAAACAAGCGAGGGCAACGGCGAAGTGATGTCGGGAAAAGAGAAATTTAAGAATAACATGTTTCAAATCAAACTGAGTTTGACGCTATAAGGTGTGGCTTAAAACCTGATTATCGACCTGCACAACGACCGGGGCATGATGATATCTGCCCCGGTTTTTTTATCCGCGACCGACAGGGCAAGGGGTTTGTTGCAAAATGGTGATTTTGGCGCATCGATAATATGTTTAGCTTTGCACAAAAATTCATTTGTGTCCATGGGCAACGAAGAATCCACCGTCAACAAGCACGTTTCTGCTACCATCTATCCCGTATTGTTTGCATTGAGTTTTTCGCACTTGCTCAATGATACGATACAATCCCTCATACCGGCAATCTACCCGATTGTGAAGGAGTCTTTTCAGTTGAGTTTTTCACAAATCGGTTTGATTACCTTCGTGTTCCAATTGTCGTCCTCGCTTTTGCAACCGTTGGTCGGCATCATTACAGATTCGAAGCCCTATCCGTATGCACTGCCGGTGGGCATGGGATTTAGCCTTACCGGGTTGGTGATGATGGCGCTGGCGCCCAGTTATCAATGGATATTGGTTGCTGTGGCGTTCGTGGGGGCGGGATCATCCGTGTTTCACCCCGAGGCATCGAGAATGGCGTATGCGGCGTCCGGCGGTCGGCGTGGATTTGCCCAGTCGCTGTTCCAAGTTGGAGGCAACGCGGGGAGTGCCATCGGTCCGTTACTGGCTGCCATGCTCATTGCGCCCTTCGGGCAGTTTCATGTCATTTGGTTTTCCGTAGCGGCGCTTACCGCAATCATCATCCTTTACCGCATTGGCAAATGGTATAAGCCGAAGTCCATCCGCAACTATATCCTTCGGAAAAACAAAGTCAAAGCCGTCGTGCACCGTACATTACCCCGTAAGACGGTGGTCAGTTCCATTGTCGTGTTGTTGGTGTTGATTTTTTCCAAGTATTTTTACTTTGCCAGCCTCACCAGTTATTACACGTTTTACCTGATGGACAAATTTGATGTGTCAGTACAGCAATCGCAGATTTATCTATTTATATTCCTTTTTGCTGTGGCGGCAGGAACCATGATTGGTGGTCCCGTAGGCGACCGTATTGGTCGGAAATATGTGATCTGGCTGTCTATTTTGGGTGCTTCGCCCTTTACGCTGGTGTTGCCATACGCCAACCTGTTCTGGACGATTACCCTGTCTTTTGTGATCGGCGTGATCATAGCCTCGGCATTTTCCGCTATCCTGGTCTATGCCCAGGAACTGTTGCCCGGAAATGTGGGGATGGTATCGGGCTTGTTTTTTGGGTTTGCATTTGGAATGGGGGGGATTGGCTCAGCGGTACTCGGAAAGTTGGCCGATAGTGAGGGGATTGATTATGTGTATCACATATGCTCCTTTTTGCCGCTCATCGGTATCGTGGCGGCATTTTTGCCCAACCTGAACAAGGCGGTTCCGGCGGTTGCAAAGACGTAGCTTCCCAAGAAATGACGCTTGCATATATGTGTGAGTTTAGGTAAGTTTGGTGCGCTATTTTAATTGTATTAGCAATTTCCAATATGAAATTTTTAAGTTTAGGTGCCCTATGTGCATTGTTGATAACTATGGGATCTGTACAAGCACAACAGGGAGGCAACGATGGTACACCGGTGCTATCCAACCGTGCTGATTCCGTGGCATATGCTTTTGGTGCTTCGGTGGCACGCGACCTGAAAAGTGCCGGCCTTGAAACCATTAACGCCAGGGTCCTTTCCCAAGCCATTGCCGATATATTTGCCGGGAAAGAAAGTCCATTCGAAGAAATGCAGGAGCGTGAACTGATTATGGAGACGATTACTGAGGCACAGGAGCAATTGAACAGTCGGAGGCGCGACGAGGCGAAGGCCTTTATGGAAACGAATAAAGTACGTTCGGGCGTTATGACCACGGCTTCGGGCCTCCAGTACGAGGTGATTCGGGAAGGGAACGGCGAAAAACCCTCCCTTACCGATACGGTTACCGTACATTATAAAGGGCAATTGACCGATGGTCGTGTCTTTGATAGTTCGTATGATCGCGGTGAGCCTGCTACATTTCCTTTGGAGCGGGTGATTGAAGGCTGGCAGGAAGGACTGCAGTTGATGCCTGTTGGTGCACAATACCGGATTTTCGTGCCGTACGAGCTTGGTTACGGCGAGCGGGGTGCGGGGCAGGATATCCCGCCGTTCAGCCCCTTGATTTTTGAGGTGGAGCTGGTTTCCGTACAGCCCACGATGGATGCGCCTGTAGCGGTTGAGGAAGAGCCGGCAAAATGAATCGGCTGGGCAGATCGGACTTGTGGGTGAACCCCGTTGGGTTCGGATGCATGTCGCTGGGCGAACATGTTGCGGGCTATACAGATCTGCTGCGCAAGGCTGTCGATGCCGGTATCAATTATTTTGATACGGCAGACCTTTATCAAAAGGGGCTTAACGAGTTGTATGTCGGCGAAGCCCTGAAACCTGTCCGGAAGAATGTCATCATCGCCACGAAAGTGGGCAACCAATGGCGGCCCGATGGGAGTGGTTGGGACTGGAACCCGAGCAAGGCATATATTTTAAAGCACATCGACCAGAGTCTTAAGCGATTGAAAACCGATTATATCGACTTATATCAATTGCATGGTGGAACAATAGATGATCCGATCGATGAAACGATCGAAGCATTTGAACGGATAAAAGAACAAGGGAAGATCCGCTGGTACGGAATTTCATCCATCCGGCCGAACGTAATCCGGGAATATGTTGAGCGCTCCAATATCGTTAGCGTGATGATGCAGTATAGCCTGCTGGATCATCGGCCGGAAGAGACGATATTGGATTTGCTCCAGGAGAACGGTATTGGCGTGATTTGCCGCGGGGCTGTTGCCCAGGGATTACTTATTGGTAAAGCCGCTGATAGCTACCTGCAATATACGGATGGCGAAGTGGGGCGGGCAGCAAAGGCCGTGGCAAAAGTAGCGGCTGAACGGGGACTTACCCCCTTAGCAGTGGCGCTAGCCTATGTCTGGGGGCACCCGGCTGTCGCGACAGCTGCACTGGGGATACGTACAGCGGCTCAATTGGAAGAGGCTGTCGATGTGCTTAAACAAGCTAGCTTCCTGTCCGAAGGTGAACAACAATTTCTCCGGCAATCGGTTCGTTCATTCCATTATGAAGCGCACCGTTGAGGGGATTTACGAAAAACTTAAATATACAATATGAGCAAGCAATTAAGACGAGCAATTCTCCTGGGCCTGATAGCGCTGGGATTGGGTACAACCGTGGTGAGTGCACAACAACAGCCAGAGCGGGAGTTAGGTTGGTATTTATCCGCCCAAACGTATACATTCAACCGCTTTACTTTTTTTGAGGCCGTAGACAAAACCCTGAGTGCCGGACTTAATACCGTTGAAGCCTACAATGGGCAGCAACTTGGCGGTGGCATTGAAGGTGTGATGGACTATAAAATGGAGCCTGAAAAGCGTAAGGCCGTTTTGAAGGCGTTGAAAAAGAAAGGTGTGACACTCTGTGCATTTGGTGTGGTTAACGGCAACAACGAAGCGGAGTGGAAGCAATTATTCGAATTTGCCAAAGCAATGGGCATCAAGGTAATCAATTCAGAGCCCAAAGAGGAGTTTATGCCGTTGATTGGACAACTGGCCGACCGTTACAAAATCAAGGTAGGTATCCATAACCACCCGCAGCCCACACATTACTGGAGTCCGAAGGTAGTCCTGGATGCGATAGCGACGGCTAACAGCGAATATGTGGGCGCTTGTGCCGATATTGGCCATTGGGTGCGGTCGGGCCTGGACCCGGTGGAAAGTCTTAAGCAATATGAAGGGCATTTGATTAGCTTGCACTTTAAAGATCTGGCAGAAAAATCGTCGAAGACACACGACGTGCACTGGGGTACCGGTGTGTGCAATGTGGAGGGTGTAATTGCGGAGTTGAAGCGCCAGGGCTTTAAAGGAAACATCTCGGCCGAGTACGAGCATAATTGGGAAGACAATGCCGGCGATGTGAAACAAAGCGTCATTAATTTCAGAAATATCCTGACAGGCAATTGATGCCCGCAGGTCTTCGTCAAAATAGTCCGAATAGCTCCGTTTCGATTTTTTGGAGTACAAAACCCAGATCTTCGGGGTTATTGGCAAAGTCTAGTTTATCTTTATCGAGGATAAGTAATTTCCCCTCGTTATAGTTCTTAATCCATTTCTCATATTTTGCATTGAGTTTGGATAGATAGTCCAGCCGGATATTGGCCTCATATTCCCGTCCTCTCGTCTGTATATTTTCGACGAGCGTAGGTACGGAGGCTCTTAGGTAAATCAATAGGTCGGGTGGTTTAATGTAAGATACAATACTTTCGAAGATGTTGCTGTAATTTTCAAAATCGCGTGCACTCATCAGCCCCATATCATATAGGTTCTCCGCGAAAATATAGGCATCTTCATAAATGGTGCGATCCTGGATGATGTTCATTTCCGTTTGCTGCAGCTTTACGATGTGACGGAAGCGACTGTTGAGGAAAAAGATTTGCAGGTTAAATGCCCAGCGTTTCATGTCGCCGTAAAAATCCTCCAGATAGGGGTTGTCATCCACTGCCTCAAATTGGGGGACCCAATTGAGATGATTGGCAAGCAGCTTGGTGAGTGTCGTCTTACCTGCTCCGATATTTCCTACAATGGCTATGTGCATGACTAAAGCTAAAACTTCTTGAAACCGATAATTTCACGTACTTCAGCAAGGGTCTTCCGTGCACTTTCGCGCGCTTTTTCATTTCCCTGCCGAATCGTCTTGCTAATATAGTCGTTATCATTGGAAATTTCAGCAATACGCGACCGAACCGGCTCAGTCGCTGCAATCATATCTTCCGCCAATTGTTTTTTGAGGTCGCCATAACGAATCTGGCAGTTGTTGTACAGCTCGTCGAAATGGTCCACGGTATCGGGAGTGGAAACTGCTCCGAGGAGGGTAAACAGGTTCTGGATTTCATCGGGCTTCTGCTGGTTGGGCACGCTTGGTCCACTGTCGGTGACCGCACGCATCACTTTTTTACGGATCGCTTCCGGTGTGTCCGACAGGAAAACAGCGTTTGCTTCTCCTTCGGATTTACCCATTTTGCCTTTGCCATCCAATCCAGGTATTTTGACGAGTTGCTTGCTGAAGGAAAAGGCGTGAGGCTCAATGAAATAGTCGGTTTTATACAGCCGATTGAATCGGTTTGCAAAAGTGCGTGTCATTTCAAGGTGCTGTTCCTGGTCTTTCCCGACAGGTACTTTCGTGGCGCGGTGCAGCAGAATATCGGCGGCCATAAGTACGGGATAGGTGAGGAGGCCTGCATTCACGTTGTCCGGGTTTGCGCGTACCTTGTCTTTAAATGAAGCGGCCCGTTCGAGCTCGCCCAGGTAGCTGTTCATGTTGAGGTAGAGGTATAATTCCGTTACTTCGGGCACATCCGATTGGACATATATGGTAGCTACATCAGGGTCGATACCTGCGGCGAGGTATTCCACGACCACCTGACGTACATTGGTATGCAGATCTGCAGGGGTCGGGTGGGTAGTCAGCGAGTGGAGGTCTGCGATAAAAAAATAGCAGTTATGTTCGTGCTGCATCTGCACGAAATTGGTGACTGCCCCATAATAATTTCCCAAATGTAAATTTCCGGTACTGCGGATGCCGCTTACAACTGTTTCCATATTGCGTGCGAAAGTACGGATTTATTGGTGAATTTGAATGTGAAGGTCACCGCTATTGGTCATTATAGTGTCAATGTGGTAGATCATTTCCGTCATTATGATGGTGGTTTCAGGTGATTATCGCTACCTTTGTGACATCTAAATACTAAGTTTTGTTACGCATGGAAACATTGGTGAAACCAACATATAAGAAACCTGGACCCGATGATTTCTTCAAGAAACTGCAAAAAGAAGTACAGGAAAAAGTGCTGGGCGACAAGCGTATCCAACGACGGAACGTTGTGAAAACCTATTTTCTGCTTTTTCTCTATGCGGGCTTGTACGCTAGCATTTTGATATTCGGTAATTCGACGCCCTTGTTGTTTCTGAGCTATATTTTCCTGGGCTTCTCTATGATTATGCTATTCATCAACGCATTCCACGACGCAGCTCACGGATCGGTATTCAAGAAACGTAAACACAACCAGCGGTTTATGTATGTGCTGGAGCTTTTCGGTAGTAACAGTTGGCTGTGGGCAAAACGTCATAACGTGTTACACCATCCCTATCCGAACATTCAGCATTGGGACACAGATATCAAGCAGAGCGATTTGGTGCGAATATTCCCGGATAGCGAATACTTGAACCAGCATCGTTATCAGCATATTTACATGTTTTTGCTGTATCCATTGTACACGCTCAATTGGCTCTTTATTCGCGATTTTAAGGATTTCTTTGGTACGAAGGACAATTATGTAAAACGCATCATGAAAATTCCGCGGATCGAATATTACCGCTTGTTCGCTGCCAAGGCATTCAATCTCTTTTATCTCATAGGCATCCCCATGATGGTGCTCAGCCAGCCGTGGTACGTGGTGGTGCTCGGGTGGTTATGCATGCACATCTTCGGAAGCCTCCTGGGTGTTATCGCGTTGATATCAACACACGTGGATGAGACGGCCGTCTTTCCATTGCCTCCAGCTGATGGTAAAATGGATGTCACGTGGGCAGAACACCAGATGATGGTAACCAAGGATTTCAGTGCGGATAGCCCCGTGGCCAACTTTCTGTTCGGAGGGTTTACGCACCACGTGGCACACCATTTGTTTCCTCATGTGGCTCATACGTATTATCCGCATATCACACCGATTATCAAGCGCTATGCTAAGGAGTACAACCTGCCCTACACATGTTACCCAGCCATCAAAGCGGTACGGTCACATTTTGTGTTGCTGAAAAAGCAGGGAGCCGGAGAAAATATATTCCAGCACGGCGAACTATAGCCGTTTAGCTTCTTCCCAGAAAATGTCCATTTCGGCCAGTGTCATTTCTTTGAGTTGCCTACCGGTCTCCTTTGCACGTGCTTCCAGATGGTTGAACCGCTTGATAAACTTCTTGTTGGTCCGTTCGAGGGCATTTTCGGGGTTGATACCGGTAAAACGCGCATAGTTGACCAGTGAGAAAAGCAGGTCGCCGAATTCGGCTTCCGCTTTTTCGGCATTGACTGGTTTGTTGGCCGTCACGTCAAATTCTTGCTTGAATTCTTCCAATTCTTCGGCTACTTTCTGCCATACCTGCTGTTTTTCTTCCCAGTCGAAGCCTACGCCCCGCACTTTATCCTGTATACGATAGGCCTTGACCAAGGCCGGCAGCGAGTTGGGCACGCCCGCAAGGACCGATTTGTTGCCTTCTTTGAGTTTGAGTTGTTCCCAGTTCCGTTTAACGTCTTCTTCGTTATCGACGTCCACATCACCGTAGATGTGCGGATGACGCGAAATCAACTTTTCGCATACACCATTGAGCACATCCACCACGTCAAAAGCTCCCTGTTCCTCTGCAATCCGGGCGTAAAAGACCAGGTGCATCATCAGATCGCCCAGTTCTTTCTTCACCTCTTCAAGATCATGGTCCAATATCGCATCCCCCAACTCGTACATTTCTTCGATACTCAGGTGGCGTAGCGTCTCCATGGTCTGTTTCCGGTCCCACGGGCATTCGGTGCGCAGCGTGTGCAACACCGTTAAAAGACGTTCAAAAGCTTTCGGAGGTGTTGTTTGGGCGGGTGGAGGGGTGTGGGGCATCGTTTTTCCGACAAACTTAGGTAAACTTGCTTTTATATGCAAGTTTACAAAAGCGGCATATAAAACAGGTTTATTCGCAGCAATCTGCTTTCATCGGTGCTCATGATTACTTCGCAGTTATCGATCTCTCATCTGCCGCTGAAGAACAAGTTATTATAGATGAAACTTAGGTAAAAAATGGCGCCTACGCAACCATGGCCAAGGCACCTTGTTTACGGAGTAGTTACCGGAGCGGGCCCGTGTATCTGCAATTGCTGCGCGAAGGCCTCCACCGCGCTAATTGCGCTTTCCAACTCGGCTTTACCCGGCAGCTCACCGCTTCGGGCATCGATTTCCATTTTTCGGAGTCGGAAAGCAATTTGATCGCCACCGATCTGGGCTGTGCGCCCGGCTACGCGGTGCAATAGCAATTCAACGTCAGCCAGATCGCTGTTGCCGTAGTGTCTTTTCAGCGCAGCGATGTCTGCAGCGGTGTCGCGAAGGTAATGATCAATGATATTGCGGACCTGGTCGTCGTCGTCTAATGCCATCTGCCTGATAGCCGATACAGGCGCGTGGTTACCCTCTTCCGGAAGCGGGCGGGGTGCGATGCCAAGCAGGCGGAGTAGATCCGCTTCTTTGAACGGCTTGAGTAGCAACCCGTCGAATCCTTGGGCGAGAATCTGCTCCTGCTCTTCGGGCAGCACCTGTGCCGTACAAGCATAGATGTTTACCCCTGTGGAATCGATCTTCTGACGCATCGCACGGTTCAGTTGCGTGCCGTCCATCTCCGGCATACGGATATCCATCAGAATTGTCTTCACTGCGGGGTCCCATGGTGTATCCAGCACGGCTTTGGGCGAATTGAAACATCGGTAAGGAATAGCGTATTTATCGAGTATATTCTGGCACAAGGTCAAAATGAGCCTGTCGTCGTCGACAATCCATACGCTGCCCCGAACGGGAGTCGGAACGTTTTCGGGCTGGTTGCCATTGGTGTCGGGAAGCGGCTTCTCATACGTTTGAAGTGGTAGATTTACCTTGAATACGGAGCCGATGCCTTTTTTGCTGTCAACACGAATCTGGCCGCCCATGCTTTCGCAAATGGTTTTGACGATACTCAGCCCCAATCCACTGCCGAAATGGGTGCCTGAATTCGCACTCTCGGATTGCTCGAAATCATCAAAAATACGCTCCAGATCGCCTTTGGGGATGCCTTTGCCAGTATCTTTTACAACGATATTCAGCTCGGTTTTTCCGGTGTAAACCACTGTGCTTACATTGAGCATTACTTTTCCCTTGTCGGTAAATTTCACGGCGTTACTTAACAAGTTGAAAAGGATTTGTTTGATTCGGAATGCGTCGCCGAGTACATGGCCGGAGCCGAGTATCCGCATATTGAGCACCAACGCAAGCCCCTTGGCCTGGGCTTGGGTTTTCATGACCGCTACTACACTGCTGATTAGTCCTTCTACAGCAAAGGGTTTTTCATTCAAGGTAATCTTGCCCGAGGTAATGCGGCTATAATCCAGGATTTCATTGACAATCTGGAGCAGGTGTTCGGACGATTGATAGATGGCGTCGACCTTCGTATCGCCGGCAGACTGCCCTTGCTTGAGTTGTTCTGAGTAACCGATGATGGATTGGAGTGGTGTGCGCAACTCATGGCTCATATTCGCGAGAAAACGCTGTTTGGCAGCGGCGTGATATTCTGCCTCTTCTTTGGCAGCTTCCAGCGCCATGCGATAGGCGTTGCTTCGGCGGATATCGGCCAGTATCAGATAGACCATGATGGCTGTGATAAAGAAAAACACGAGGATGATGCCGCCTATTCGCCACACGCTTTCGCTTACTACCGCTTTGGCCTGGAGATTGTCCACTTCCATCTGTTGCATCGCTTCGTTTTCTACCGAATGTAGGATGCTGAGCATGTTGCTGATCAATGCATTACTGGCTACCGTCAGTTCCATTTCGCGGTCAACGAACTGTGCACGCTGCTGTTGCTGGAGGAGTTGGAAGCGTTGTACGGCACTATCGATACGTGCCAGTGCGCTATCTGGCTGGGTAGCCCGGATGGTATCGATAATGGTCTCCATCTCTTCTTCCACCATACGTCGTTCCTCAACCACTTGTTGTGGTTGGTCGGTGCGCTTCCGGCCGAAAACACGTGAAAAAAAGCCGCGATCGTCCTGGACCTGCGGTAGGGCTACCGCACTGGTATCGCCAGCTATTGTCGTTGTGCGGCGCTTCCGTTCGGTGGTAACGACTTTGCTTTCCGTATTGGGTTCATAGATGATGTCGCTGAGTGATTGTAACTGCTCGGAAAACTCCTCGCTATCCACTACTTTTTCACGTACCTTTACATAAGCATTGAAGAGCTTATCGCGTTGGCGGAGCAGCGTTTTTATGGAATCGATACGTGACTGCTGTACACCGCTTCCTTCATATAGTTGTTTCAGCGAGTCGAGCGAACTGAGAATCGCAGCAGACTCTTTCGAAAAACTTTTGTACGCAGCGTTGCCGCCAAAGGCCTGTGCACGTTGGAGCTGATCGAGGCGCATGATATCGCGTGAGATGCCGCTCACGATTTCCAGTTTAGGTTCGGGAGTGGTGATGCTTTCTACCGTATCCATAATTTCGGTGAATGCAACACGGCTGATTACCCACGCCAATACCAGCGAAACGGCGCACGATAGGAAGACAAAGATCACTTTGCGCCGGACGCTTCGTGTCGATTTTATATCCCCGGTAGGCATGAATTCTCCCTTACTTTTCAGTAAAGTTACCAAAAATTGTGCAAAAGTAGAATGGTGACCGGCAATTGCTGGTCACCATTCTACAGTTTATTCGTTCAAAAACACGAACTTGTTGTCAAACATATCCAGCTTCACGTTGGCGTCCTTATCTATTTTCCCAGCCAGAATCTCTTTCGACAATTCGTTGAGGATGTGTTTTTGGATGACCCGCTTAAGTGGACGGGCACCGTATTGCGGGTCGTATCCCAATTGTGCGAGCCAATCGAGCGCCTCTTCGCTGGCGGTAAGCCGAATATTCATCTCGGCAAGTTGTTTCTGCAAGTTGGCGAATTGCAGGTGTACGATTTTGCCAATCTCCTCGCGGTTCAGCGGTGTGAACATAATGATTTCATCGATGCGGTTTAGGAATTCGGGCCGCATGGACTTTTGTAAAAGTTCAAATACCTCATTTTGTGTTTTCGCCATCACCTCGTCATGGTTTTCATCGGTGAGGTTGCTGAAATTCTCCTGGATAAGGTGTGAGCCGATGTTGGATGTCATGATGATGATGGTGTTCTTGAAGTTCACCAAGCGTCCTTTATTATCCGTAAGGTGCCCATCATCCAATACCTGCAGCAAGATGTTGAATACATCTGGATGTGCCTTCTCGATTTCATCGAGCAGAATTACTGCATACGGCCGCCGCCGGACAGCCTCGGTAAGCTGGCCACCTTCATCATAACCCACGTAGCCCGGAGGCGCCCCGATGAGACGGGACACAGCATGGCGCTCCTGATACTCGCTCATGTCGATACGTACCATGGAATGTTCATCGTTGAAGAGGAAAGACGCCAGCGCTTTGGCCAACTCGGTTTTTCCTACGCCGGTGGTGCCGAGGAAAATGAATGACCCGATAGGGCGCCGCTCGTCACTCAGTCCTGCCCGCGACCGCCTGATGGCATCCGAAATGGCTTCGATGGCTTCGTCTTGCCCGGCTACGCGTTGGTGGAGTTCTTCTTCGAGGTGTAGCAGTTTGTCGCGCTCGCTCTGCACCATTTTGGCAACCGGTACGCCGGTCCACCGCGATACCACACCGGCAATATCTTCGGCCGTTACTTCCTCTTTGAGCATACGGTTATCGACCTGTTTCTCGCTGAGCTCTTTTTTGAGTGTCTCTACTTTATCTTGCGACTCTTTAATACGCCCATAGCGTATCTCAGCCACGCGGCCATAATCGCCGGCACGTTCCGCCTGGTCGGCCTCGATCTTATAATTCTCTATCTGTTCGATTTCCTGGTTTATGCTGTCTACCAGGGTTTTCTCGCTCTGCCATGCCGCGCGTAGCGAATCCCGATCCGTACTCAGGTTAGCGATTTCCTTGCTTAGTTCGTCCACCTTTTTGGTGTCTTTCTCGCGCTTGATAGCTTCACGCTCGATTTCCAGTTGCATGATGCGACGTTCTATTTCGTCGACAGCTTCGGGAACGGAATCCATTTCCAACCGCAGTTTCGATGCCGCCTCATCCATCAAATCGATGGCTTTATCAGGTAGGAAACGGTCAGCAATATATCGCTGTGAGAGTTCCACCGCTGCGATAATGGCCTCGTCGAGAATGCGTACCTTATGGTGTGTTTCGTAGCGTTCCTTCAAGCCGCGCAGAATGGATATGGCGTCCTGTGTATCCGGTTCTTCGACCATTACTTTTTGAAACCGGCGTTCGAGTGCCTTGTCTTTCTCGAAGTATTTCTGGTACTCATTGAGGGTGGTGGCGCCGATGGCGCGCAACTCGCCCCGTGCGAGCGCAGGCTTGAGGATGTTTGCTGCATCCATAGCGCCTTCGCCGCCGCCTGCACCGATAAGTGTATGTATTTCGTCGATAAACAGCACAATTTCACCGTCGCTCTGCGTGACCTCTTTTACTACTGCCTTGAGCCGCTCTTCAAATTCACCTTTATATTTTGCTCCCGCAATCAGGGCACCCATATCGAGCGAGAAGACCGTTTTTGTCTTCAGGTTCTCAGGTACATCGCCTTTGATGATACGGTGTGCGATGCCCTCGGCGATGGCTGTTTTGCCTACCCCGGGTTCACCGACCAATATGGGATTGTTTTTCGTGCGCCGCGAAAGGATTTGGATAACCCTGCGGATTTCGTCATCGCGGCCAATGACTGGGTCGAGCTTACCGGATTCGGCGAATTCGTTGAGGTTACGTGCATATTTATTAAGGGCATTATATGTGGCCTCGGCATTTTGGTCGGTTACCCGCGCATTGCCGCGGAGGTCACCGATGGCTTTTTTCAGGTCCTTTTCCGTAATTCCCTGGTCTTTCAGTAGCGACGCGGTTTGGTCGCCCGCATTAAGGATGCCCAGCAGGATGTGTTCGATGGAGATGAACTCATCCTTGAATTCCTTCAGGTATGACTGCGCCTTTTGCAGGGCTGTGTTAGCGCTTGACGACAGGTAGATGTTGCTGCCGCTCACCTTAGGGAAGGTTCCGATCTGTTTATCGAGCTCGTCCTCCACATGTTTCACGTTCACATTCAGTTTCTTGAGCAGATGGCTTACCACGTTTTCATCTACCACCAACAGCGCCTTCAGCAGGTGTGCCGTTTCAATGGATTGCTGTTGGTTGCCCGCTGCAATTTCGGATGCTTTTTGGATAGCTTCCTGTGCTTTGATTGTATAGTTGTTGAAATTCATTGCTGTATTCGTTTCGGCCATATACACAAAACAAATACCATGGGCGATTTGATTGGGCAATCGGAAATTTTGTCGCTATTAATTCAAGGAATCATGAATAATTGTCTGTATGTTAGTGGGTTGTACTGAAATAATAGCAGGTTTTATTGGGATTTTTACTGCTTTGGTGCTTCAAATAGCAATAAAATACATATACATAAATTTCTTATGTATATTGGAAAGCTATACATTTGTTATATGAGTTCGGCGAAACTATTAAAAGGTACTCTTCAAACCATTGTTTTGAAATTGCTTGAAGACCATGATAAGATGTACGGGTACGAGATTACTCAAAAAGTAATGCAGCTGAGTCACGGGGAGTTCAGACTGACCGAAGGTGCTTTAATCCTGCATTGCACAAATTGGAAGCAGAAGGCTTATTGGAAACCCATACGGAGTTGGTGGATGGGCGCGTACGTAAATACTATGCGTTATCACCACAGGGTAAAGGTGAAGTAAAGGAAAAAATGAGCGAGGCCGCTATTTTCATTGAAAAACTGCAATTGGTATTAAATCTTAAGCCTGCTGTATCATGAAACTGAATAGGCAACAACTGGAACACATCCGGACTTTCATCCGTCAGCAAGGCTTTACTGCACTCGATCTCCAAATGGAAATCATCGATCATGTGGCTTGCAGCATTGAAAAGAAAATGGGTGAAAATCCTGCGTTAACCTTTGAGGAGGCACTGCAACAAACCCATGCGGCATTTGGTGTGTCTGGATTTAGTGAATTGAAGGCAGCGATGTCTAAATCGCTTCGAGAGAAATATTTTGGTCAAATGTCGCTGGAGTTGAAACGATGGCTGTCTTTCCCTGCTGTATTGGTAGTAGGAGGTTTCGCCTTGTTATTATACCAGCTATTTTTTCTCATTGCCACCCCTCGGCTGTTTATGATAGCGGGTTTTGTGTATCTAGCTTTTTCAGTGGGAGCAGTCGCATATAGTCTATGGTTGCAACGCAAATATCATAAACCGATGGCCATGCAATTCGCTAATCAATTTGTATTTATACCAACTTTTCTCTTTTACTGTGGGGGAGGGTGGTCGACGATTTCTAATCAATTCACCCTTTATCCAGAAGAAGCCTGGGTCTATGCGTGCCTTTTCGCATGCGTCACCCTGTTTTTTATATTCCTTTTTGCGGTGTTTTTCCGTATCACATCGTGCGCTATCCGGAAGTGCCGGGAGTTTGAACGGCATGAGGTTTTGTTAAAGCGGCCTGATTGATGTGGTATTTTTTAATGTAGCACCGTCGCGCCGATTGGTTGCTAAGGATAATAGATGGTGTTGTAAAGAAGGGGATTTTGGGTATAGCAGGAAAAATGTATATTTGTTTAAATTACGCGATGTTATGCAAATTCAGTTAGATATCGGCTTTGATCAATTAGTTAGTTTAGTTAAGAATCTTTCTCCCAAACAATGGAATCGGTTAAAAAAAGAAGTTGAGAAGAAAGATGTCGTTCGTGAAAACCAACAAGATATGGAGGCGTTTTTATTAAGTGCGCCAACACTGAACGAGGAACAACTTAATGCTATCCAAAAGGCAAGAGAAAGTATCAACCAATGGCGGAAAAAGTAATCCTTGCAGATACTAGTATTCTAATTGACTTTTTTCGAAAATCCGACAAGAAAAACGCCAAATTGTTGTCGTTAGTCCAGCAAGGATATAGTTTCAAAGTATCGTCTATAACCATTTATGAGATATATGCCGGAGCTACTTTGATCCAACATCAATTTTGGACAGACTTTCTTCAGAAAATTGAAATTATTCCTTTTGATGAAAAAGTAGCGTCTACTGCGGTTTTTATTAATAATGAACTCAAAAAGAAACGGAAGCAAATCGAGCTTGCAGATTTATTTATCGCCGCTACAGCGGTTACGAATACGCTTCCAATAGCAACACTTAATGTAAAACATTTTGATCGTGTAAATGATTTGCAATTGGTTTAGTTCAAATACAACCCTCTTCACGTTGCCATATCTGCCTCTAAAAACATTAAAAATTCGGTTTGAGTAGGTACTTGTCGTAAAAACGGAAGATGTGCTCTGCTGCTTCATCTGCCGTATCCACCATCCGGTAGAGATTAAGGTCTTCCGGACTTATATTCCCTGCATCGAGCATGGTTTGTTTTACCCAATCTATCAATCCACCCCAATAGTCTTTACCTACCAAGACAATCGGAAAGCGGGCGATTTTGCCGGTTTGGATGAGGGTGATGGCTTCAAAGAGTTCATCCATGGTGCCAAACCCGCCGGGGAGCACGATAAACCCCTGTGAATATTTCATGAACATAACCTTGCGCACGAAAAAATAGTTGAACTGGAGTAATTTATCTCGATCGATGTACGGATTGTGGAATTGCTCGAACGGAAGTTCGATATTGATGCCAACGGATTTCCCACCGGCTTCGTAAGCACCTTTGTTGGCAGCCTCCATAATGCCCGGCCCACCGCCGGATACAACACCATATCCCCGTTCCGTCAGTAGTCGTGCAATGTCTTCGGCGAGTTTGTAATAGTTGTGGTCTTGGGCAGTTCGTGCCGAACCGAACATCGATACACAAGGCCCTATTTTGGCGAGTTTCTCGAATCCGTCTACAAATTCAGCCATGATCTTAAAGATTTGCCACGAATCCTTGACTTTGATTTCCTGCCACGTCTTGTTTTCGAAGGCGCGCATGATTTTATCTTCTCGTGTTCTAGCCATAAAACCTGTATTGGTTTTGGCTAAAGTAACAATTTTTCATCGGTTTCATGGCGCGGCGTAGACCTACGGTAGTAAACACGTCTTTTTTGGTTGTTTTAAAATGAGAATCGCTTTCCCCGGAACATTGAACTGGCCCGTTGTTAGGCCTGCATTATACGATTATCGAGTTAAAAAAGTACCTTTGTGCTATGAATTTCTCCTCCAAACTATTGGAACAAGCGGTGGCGGAGTTTGGCCGACTGCCAGGTGTAGGCCAGAAGACAGCGCTGCGGCTGGTACTCCATCTGCTGAAGCAACCCGAAACCGAGGTGTCGCGGTTTACCGAAGCACTCGACCGATTGAAAAAGGAAATCCAGTACTGCACGACGTGCCACAATGTTTCGGATACAGCAATTTGTGAAATCTGTGCATCGCATAAAAGGGATGGCGGGTTGATATGCGTAGTGGAGGATACACGCGATGTGATGGCGATTGAGAATACGGATCAATACCAGGGTGTGTATCATGTGCTTGGCGGGCTTATCTCGCCCATGGATGGTATCGGGCCATCGGACCTGCAAATCGATAGTTTGGTGACGCGTGTGGCGGCTGGCGGTGTGCAAGAGGTGATCGTAGCGCTGAGTGCCACGATGGAAGGGGATACTACTATTTTTTACCTTTATAAGAAGCTGAAGGATTTTAACGTGCAGATCAGCACAATTGCACGGGGAATCGCCTTTGGCGGTGAATTGGAATATGTTGATGAAGTGACGTTGGGTCGCTCCATAGCTACGCGGGTACCTTATGAGCGGAACATTGCGTAGTAGAACCGTCATCATCACGGGCGCATCGTCTGGCATTGGCTTGGCGTGTGCCACAGCATTTGCCCGAGAGGGAGCCAACCTGGTGCTGGCAGCGCGGCGCTATGTCGATCTGTGCGCTATTGCACAATCATTGGAAACCAATCACAGAATCCGTGCAGTGGCCGTGCAGTGCGATGTGACGAGCGAAGCAGATTGCCACGGACTCATACAGCAGGCGCTGGTCACCTTCGGGAGTATCGATATATTGGTCAACAATGCTGGAATCGGTATGCGGGCGCTGTTTGCGGATTTGGACCTGGCAGTGTTACACCGATTGATGGACGTTAACTTCTGGGGGACTGTCTATTGCACTAAGCACGCCATACCCGAGCTGTTGCGCAACGGCGGATCGGTCGTTGCCGTATCGTCCATCGCCGGCTATCGCGGATTGCCGGGCCGTACAGGATATTCGGCTTCCAAATTTGCCATCCACGGATTTATGGAATCGTTGCGGGTGGAAAACCTGAAAACGGGCCTACATGTGATGATTGCTTGTCCGGGTTTTACTGCTTCCGGTATTCGGGCTACGGCATTGGACGCCGCTGGCGATGCCCATGGCGAAAGCAGCATGGATGAGAATGAGATGATGACAGCAGACGAAGTGGCTGATCGCATCGTTCGGGGCGTCATTAAGCGCAAAAGGACCCTGGTGATGACCCGTCAGGGTAAGTTGGCTGTGCTGATGAACAAACTAATGCCGGCATGGGTAGATAAGAAAGTATACCAATTGTTTGCCAACGAAAAGAATCCGTTGGTAAAGTGACGTGCGAGTGCTACATTTTCTTCACCAATAGATAAAATCCTACGGCGATTCCAACAAGCACTACTGCCGTGCCTGACCAAAGTATATGGAAGCCATATTCGTCGGCAATACGGGTGCCGAGAAACGGGGAAAATACATGCGCGGCCGAAAATGCCAGGGCATTGAGTCCCATATAAGCTCCCTGGTTTTGCCTGGATGCACGCTTCACGGCAACAGACGCCATGAAAGGCATCGCCAATATTTCTGAAATGCTCAGTAAAAAAATAGAAGCATAAAGCATCCAATAACCGCCGGGCAAGGGCAGTATAGCGAAAGATACGGCGGATAATACTGTTCCGATAGCAATACTGGTTGCGTACGTAAGCCGCTGCTCGGCCATGTGCACCAATAGCATTTCGAAAACAACAACAACGAACCCACTGAACCCAAGTATCAACCCGACTTGCTGCTCATCGAGCGCATGCGCCTTTTGGTAAAATAGGGGTAATGTGTTCAGCAGCTGAAAAAAACAAATTGCATAGGCGCAACATAACAAGCTGAATAGCAGAAAAGGCCAATCAAGATAGGGTGACCGATTCACTGCCGTTTCTGTGGTGTCTGGGTGACTTGTCGTTTTCGCACGTCTGGTATCTTTGCGCTGGTAGAAGAACAGTACGAAAATCACTGCTGCGGCGAAAGCCCCTATCGCATTGCCGTAGAAAATCCAGTGGTAGGAGATGGATGCCAGAAAACCGCCCAACGCCGGACCAACCGAGAATCCCAGGTTGATAGCCATGCGGTTCAGCGAAAAGGCACGCGTGATATTTTCGGGACGGGCATATCGGGCCACGGAAACGGAATTGGCCGGGCGAAACGATTCGGTAACTACACTTAAGATGTAAATACCGGCAGCTAGGGTGTGAACCGATGTGAATAAGGGTAAGACGAGAAACAGCGGGATTGCCGCCAGTAAGCTTACCGCCTGTACCCAGAAATTCCCAAATCGATCGGTAAGCCAGCCGCCAAGCCATGACCCCGTGATGGCGCCCAATCCAAAGCAAGCCAGTACGATACCCACTTCACGTATCGAAAAATCCAATGCTTGCGTCATGTATAGTCCCAGGAAGGGGAGTACCATTGCGCCCGTCCGGTTAACGAGCATAACGAGCGCCAGTAGCCACGCAGGGCGAGATAGGTCCCGATACGAATCGATGTATAGGCGCAGAAACGTTTTCAAGGCATTATCCGTGTTCGAGCATTACGCTACCCCGGGCTGAAATTTCATATGTACCTGCTGTCATCAGCTTTTTCCTTCCAGAAGCCTGCTCGAATACATAATCCAGGCGTCCAAGATTGATGCCCGCAAATCCAACCTGATTGATGATGGTGACGTCGCCACTCAAGTTTCGTACAGATTCAGGCGCAGGCATAAATGTATGCGTGTGCCCGCCGATAATGAGGTCAATGTCGTGGGTTTGTGCCGCCAGCACTTGGTCCGATACCTGGCCGTTGTCATATCGATAACCTAGATGTGAGAGGCAGATGATCAGGCTACATTTGTAGTCATTCCTAAGTCGTGCAGCTATTTCATTAGCCACGGAGATGGGATCGAGGTAACGCACGCCGCGGCTCAGCGTAGGATCTACCAATCCGGTCAACTGTATGCCAAGTCCGAATACCCCAATCCGGACTCCCTGTTTCCTGAAAATGACGTAGTCACGTGTTTTTCCATTCAGAATGGTATCGCGGAAGTCGTAGTTGGCCGTGAGGAAAGGAAAGTTGGCAAAGGGTATCATGTCGGCTAGGCCTGCCACACCATTATCAAACTCATGGTTGCCAAATGTACCGGCGTCATATCCCATTTTGCTCATCAGTTCCAGTTCGATTTTGCCACCGAAGAGATTAAAATAGGGGGTGCCCTGTACCATGTCGCCTGCGTCGAGTAACAGTACATTGCGTTGTTCGGCGCGGATGTTTTCGACCAGCGTGGCGCGGCGCGCCACCCCGCCCAATCCCTCGTTGCGCGACCCGTCCATCGGAAAAGGATCGATGCGACTATGTACATCATTGGTGTGCAGTACGGTAAGGGAGAGGTGCTCATCGTTGGCCAGCGCCCACGCCGGCATGTTTATGGCAGAAAATGCCGCAAATGTGCCTGCCTGTTTCAGAAACCTTCGCCTATTGATTGCGTGTAATTCTTCCATCGAGCTGTACATTGATTTCGTTGCCCGCCCGGGCTTCGTTGGTAACATAATCGATTAATGCTTCACGTACCTTTATGCCGAGGTTGGTGCGGCTCACCGGGTCAGTGAGGCCGCGCGAGTTGTCACCCCCATTGGCGAGGTAATCATAAGTGACCAATTTGTAGGTGCGGCCCGTGTCTACAGGTTCCCCGTTGATCCGGACGTTGGTTGCCTGGCCGTCGTTTATCGCCATACGGATGCCCGATACCGGCTGACCACCAGTTACCGCAATGAACCCCGCTAATTCCAATACCTTTTCGCCGGAAAGTTCCAGTATAACAATTTCGTTTTCAAACGGCATGAGTTCGAAGAGGTTGCCAATGGTAATGGGGCCTTGACTTAGTTCGATGCGGAGACCGCCTTTCGTGCCAAAGGAAAATTCGGCGTCAGGGTCCTGTTCTCGGGCTGCCGTTAACAGGACGTCCGCAAAGAAATTCCCCAACAATGTCTCCGGTGCCTCACGCGACTTTGTCAGGCTGACGGCTGCGTGTCCGATTACCCGGTTCATCTCGGTTTCCAGCTGTTTTTTGTAGGGTGCGTAGAAGTTTACATAGTCGGGATCGGCTACGATGGTGCTGTCTACCTGCAATTCGGTGTAAGCAGCTTGGCCGCGCGGTACAAAGTGCTTGCTGCAAGATGCACCTCCCAGCCAAATAGCGACTGCCAGCAACAGGAGGTAACTTGGGGTGGTAAAATACTTCATGATGTGACGGTAACTCATTTACGTTGCGTCAACGTATGCGGTAAAGGTAGGTATTCTGATGTTAAAATTCATCTTTTGCGGTATCCATCGCCTTCCCGTCAGACGGAGCGGGGATGGAAGCGCGGATGGTTGCCCGTGTGCTCGCCCTTTCACGAAGGCGGGCAAACCGTTTTCTGCGTTTGGTGAATAAGGAAGAAAGGTTATATGCGTCCCAGTTAATCAACAAAACGCTTCCCAAAATAACCGAGAGCGCAATGATTTGTGAATCGGTTACCGCTTCGTGCGCAAACCAGGCACCCAGCAGTACGGCTACAATCGGGTTCACGTAAGTATGGGTACTTACCTCCGTGGCCGGTCGTACCTGAAGGAGCCAAATGTAGGAGCTGTAAGCCACAATAGACCCCATGAAGATCAGGTAGATAATAGCCCACCAGGCGGATGCAGGCACGTCTGCCAGTTGGAAGTTGGCGACCTCACCCCGTGCGGTGGCCGTAATCGTGAACGCGATGCCTGCAATCAGCATCTGCCAGGCAGTGCTGACCGTGCTGTTTCGCTGTTCGCCGGATTTAGGTTTTCCGAAATACTTGGAATACAACGAGCCGATGGTCCACGCCAATGCACCGAGCAATAATAACGACATACCCATGATGTTGGCCTGCCGTTCGGAGGCGTCAAACGCTTGTGCTATCCGGTCGCCAAATAACATAACCACACCAAAGAAGCCCATAAATAAACCGGCGACAATCGGGAGATTACGGAAATTGGTTTTCCAATTGGGCTTGTCGAGTACGATGAACCAAATAGCGACAGAAGCGGACATGATAGCTACCAGCCCGCTCGGCATGAACTGTTCTACCCAAATGATGATGCCATTGTCGATAAAAAGCAACAATATTCCCATCAATCCCGCATGTAAAATAGTCGACTTATGGAATATCCGGTATCCTTTGAAAGCACACCAGCCTAACAGAAGCAGCCCGGCAGTACTAAACCGAACGGCACCCAAAAGGAACGGTTCGAAACCGGCCAGCGCCTTGTGGATAAAAAAGAATGTCGATCCCCACACGACATAAATCATAGCAAATGCCACGAATATCGTTGCCCGGGAATGAGTATCTTTTGCAAAAATTGTTGTCATCGCCTTATTGTCATTTATCTTTGAATCTTATTTTCCATTTATCCTTACTCCATCGTCTCAGGAATCACCAATTGCTGTTCTTCTTTCACCGTTTCCAACACAATGGTGGTGCGGGTGGAGATGATGCTCGGTATCTTGGCGAACGAGTCGCGCATGAGTGCTACCAAGCCGGCCGAATCAGTTGTGCGTACTTTTACAAGGTAGCCATCATCGCCGGCGATATCGTGCACTTCCTGCACTTCGGGGATGGCCGCCAATGCCTGACCGGTGGCTGCACACCCGATCCCGTCTGCCGCGCGGATGAAAATGAACGAAAGCAAGGTCTGATCCAACGCTGCCGGATTGATTTTTGTCCGGTATTGTAGAATAACCTCCCGCTGTTCCAGTTTTTTTATCCGTTCCAAGATTGCTGAGGGTGCCATTCCGACTTCTCGTGCAATTTCCGCGTTGCTGATGCGGGCATTTTCCTGCATCAATCGCAGGATTGCGTAGTCGGTGTGATCCAAGCTATATTCTGTGTTGTTCATTGTTCGGCAAAGATACGAAATATTCGAATTATGTTCAAATTATACAGGTATATAAAGAACGATATTCTTTATAGGTTAATAGATTCCGTCTATTCGTGGTCAAAAAGTGTTGGCGTAATGAGCACACGGGGTGTTCCTTTGTGTTTTTGCGCTAAAGCGAAGCGCCTTTGTAAACTTTGCGTGGAAAAGCTACGGAAAAAAACAAAAATAATTTTGATATTATTAACACTGTTAAGTAGTTTTGCGTCGTTAAGTGTTTAGCATGGGAATCAAAGAAAGGAAAGAGCGGCACCGGGAAGACCTCAAAGCAAGGATTCTCGCTGCGGCAAAGAAGCTGTTCGTGACCGATGGGTATGAGGCGACTTCCATCCGGAAAATTGCAGCAGAGATTGAATTCAGTCCGACGACCATCTATCTGTATTATAAAGACAAGACCGATATCGCCTATGCTTTGCATCAGGAGGGTTTTGGTTTGCTGCGGGAACGATTTTCGACATTGGTGTACGTGGACGATCCATTCGAGCGCCTGAAAGCAATGGGTAGGGGTTACATCCAATTCGCTGTAGACCACCCCGATTTCTACGAGTTGATGTTTATTATGAAGGAACCGATGGAATATCTGCAAGCCCATCGGCCCGAAGAGGAATGGCCGGAGGGCGAGCGGGTATTCGACGGATTGATGCAGACAGTAGAGGGCTGTAAAAGCAAGGGTTATTTTAACGGCATGAATACCGAGGAGATGGCGATGCTCTCTTGGAGCGTGGTGCATGGCTTATGTTCGTTGCATATCACCAGCCATTTTAAACACATCGCCGAGAAATGCAGTGAGGTGGTAATCGTAAAACAGGATACCCTGCTGGAAAGTGTTTTCCAGGCATATTTGCAAATACTGGAGCGGTTCAAATAATTTTTTTTGCTTATGAAGTTAACACTGTTAATAATGAGAACAGTATCCATATTATTCTTATTGACGAGTTCGTTCAACACGTCGGCGCAAGAAGCCCTAACGGCTTACATCGATACCGCATTGCGAAGCAATCTCGTGCTACAGCAGCGGCATATCTCATTCGAAAAAGCCTTAACGGCCTTGAAGTCGGCAAAGAGCCTGTACCTGCCCTCCGTGAATCTGGAAGCGGGTTACCAAACAGCAGATGGTGGGCGCAATATTCCGCTACCGATAGGCGACCTGCTCAATCCGGTGTACACCACGTTAAATCAGCTGACCCAATCCGATCAGTTTCCAAGCATCGAAAACGAAACCATCAATTTCCTACCGCGCAATTATTACGATGCGCACATCCGGACCACGTTGCCGCTGATCAATACAGACCTCGGCCATAATAAGCATATCCATGAGTTCCAGGTGCGGTTAAGCGAATTGGATGT
>Ga0182739_1001205_pt1 | contig 28180 bp, 19 predicted proteins | sample eDN5th30CBELigBY_FD_128873 | JGI IMG/M metagenome (GOLD analysis project Ga0182739, IMG submission 128873) | Enriched backyard soil microbial communities from Emeryville, California, USA - eDNA 5th pass 30_C BE-Lig BY (version 2) (version 2) | ecosystem: Environmental > Terrestrial > Soil >... | reverse complement strand
TTCCTTCTCAAAAACAATTTCTCCATCATAATCATCAATATGCTCCAGGGTACTCTCCACATAAAGTCCATCGCTGTAGTTTACTTCATATACATAAGTACCATCGAGAAACTTTACATCTGTAATTTTTCAAATTTTATTCGATAATTCACTCGTTACCATTAAAGGGTACCGCTTTGTTATAAATAAAAAGAAAACCCGTATACCTTATTGGCATACGAGTTTAATTTGTTTTATCTTTTATTTTATCTACCTGTTTATCTTCATTATTTGGATTGTTAATTTTATTGTACAATTCAATTAGTCCTTTGGCTGCTTTCACCGGATCAAAAGTTCCTCTTTCACCATATTTTACTTTCACGATGAAATCACCTCGTTTTAAAATATGCGAGAGGATTTTGTTTGGAATCTTGTCTACAACGTATTTTTTTCTGGCGACTAATCACTCGTTATTTCTCCTCCCAATGGATTAAGTCGGAGCTATAGCAGTATCTTGGAGAAGTTCTTTCTAAGTTGGTTATTTTAGTTCCTTCAATTAATTCCCTCATAGCAATTAACCTCTTATATAAAGAATGGAACTGTAACTATCTTTTTAGCTTTGAGAAGGCAGCAACATCAATATAAGCTTTCAGAGTCATGGTTTCTTCCACTGTTCCCGCTCGAATTGGTTTACTTCCCCTTCACGTTGTGTTCGGTTTCGCAAAAAATGCTTCCCCCGATTTAAAGCCATTTTAAAGATTTCGGCATCCTTTTGTAAAAGTGTATTAATTTCCTGGGATGTAAGAATGACTGTGCATTTTTCTAACTGGATAATATATTTCAATGCTCTTCACCCTTTCAAATTGGTACACTCCAGGTATACCTGTTTTTAAGCTGGATGCCCTTTCTTCGCCATTTTTTCATAGATTTCCGCGTATTGGTCAACCCGCTTGAAAATATCCTGTTCGTTAACCTTTTGTGTGACTTCCCCACTATGACTAATTTCAGCTATATCGGTACTTTCACCACGGCTCAACCGCTCAACCTTTACGGCAATTTCAAGTAGTTTTGCTATTTCATAAGGTGATAATGTTTCAGCCTTAATATGCTCTACTGCGTCTTTTACTTTTAAGAGCAACTCTCTGGATACTTCGGCATGTTCTTTAATCATCTGTTTTCGCAGCTGCGCATTCTCCAAAACAGCCCGCTTGTCCATCTCTTCATCAAATGCCTGGGCACGTTCTACCCAGTTATGTTGAGATGACCAACGCTTAATCAAAGAGTGACTTTTACCCAACTTTTCCCCAACATCCTTAAGGTTTCTTGTAAGCCCTAAATTCCTATAAACAGTAAATCCCTCAAAAGCTTGTTTACTTTCGCCTTCCTGTCGCTCATATAGTGGTTTCATGGTGGTTGTAACCCTCCTTTTCGGTTAACTAGCGGTTAAACTTTTAGTAAAGTATCTCGTCACAATCGTGAGCGATTACGCTTCAATCAGCAGTCATGGTTTCACTCTATATAAGCAAACTTGTTCAACAAATCATCCAATGAATCTTCCGTGCTGCCCCACTTAATCAATGTAGGCTTGCTAACCCTGATTTCCCTTGAGATTTCATCGTAGGAAACACCATTTGCCCTTAATTCAATAAACTGCTCTTTTTGTCTATCTTTGAAACTTTAGTCATTTACAAGCACTCCTAAAATAGTTTTCTATTTGTGTAGGAAGTGTAGGTTTTGTCTGACAAACTTTTTTATTTTTTATATACATTGATATTGAAAACTATTAGATATAAACCTACACAACCTACACAAGCCTTAATGGGACTACATTAAAACCTACATTTAGAACTAACACTGTGGAGATTCAAACTTACACTTTTAACGTGATTTTAATAATTTATAGGCACTGGAAGCCTCATACAGGATACTAATATTCAAGAAGTGGACACCGGTATTTTCACGTTTTTTCTCAATCCCTCTTTCCTCTAACCGTTGAGAAAATTTAATGTGGCTAACAGGTCTATGTCCTTGTTCTTCAACCCAATCCTTATATGCATCATACAAAATGGATGATTTTATCTTTGCCCCTGGTTTTTCCTGACAACATTCTTTTAGGAATCTCCCTAGAATGTCCATTTCCTCACGATACTCATTTGTTGCATTTTGGATGGCTACCGGGAAAGTTAAACCGCTCATTTTCCATTTCATACAACCTTCTATTGCCCAATTAAGTATCCCTGACAGTTCATTTTGAATAATTTTTTTTTCTAATGATTTATCCACTTCACTATCAGGAATTTTCACTTCAAACGGCAATAAGCAAATTCTTCGCCATATTGCATCCCTTGTTTCGGATATTCTAGGTTTATGATTAGTAGCAATAAATAATTTAAAGGTTGGGTAAAACTCAAATCCATTTTCATAAAGCTTTCTTGCATGGAGCGGATCTCCCCCGGTTAACTGCTTTATAAGGGCTTCAGCAAGGTGTTTATCTTCCTCCGTTTCAGATGAAGATACAAAACGACTGCCTACTAATCTTGCTAACTCGTGTGTTGATTCAGTGTCCTTTTTCATTATTGTGCTCGGTGGTGTTTGTTTAGCATAGTCACCCAATAAGGCACGAATAATATTCAAAAATGTTGTTTTTCCATTGTTGCCACTACTGCCGTATAAAAAGAAGAGTTTATCTTCATTTGTATCTCCAGTTAGTGCATATCCGATTGCCCTCTGCATGAAGTCAATCATTTCCTCATCATTCTTAAAAATTCTTCTCAGAAAATTCATGAACATTGGACAAGAAGCTGTTTCATCATAATCCACTGGAGCTAACATGGTAATGTGATCCTCTTGGCTGTGGGAACTAATAGTGAAGTCTTGGAGATTTAGTGTGCCGTTATTAACGTTAAACAAATATTTATCTTGATCTAGTAGCTTTCTTGAAATAGGAATACCTTCTTCGCTTTTTGCAAGTTCAATCATATTAGAAATTCGCGCCTTAGATTCCGATTTCATTTGCCATTCTCTATCATCAATACTTCTAACTGTTTGTTTGGCCCTTTGGTACACTTCACCCAATTCATCTGCCTTCCAACGTTTTCCGTCCCATACAAGCCAATAGCCATTATTTTCTTTTGTAAAGACAAACCGAAGGTATTGGCCATGCTGATAAGCAAATCGTTCCGCGTTTCCCAAATCGGTATAGTTAAAAGATTGCTCATCTATTTGTTTTTGACTTTGATTTAATAGCTTGTCTACTCCACGTTCAATAAGCCTTGCAGCTTTCGTTTCTCTAGTATATTTTTCCAATCACCTACAACTCCAATAGCAGACTCAAAAAAATCAATCTGCTTGTCAAAATCAATTTCCTCCAAAAGCCCTGCTAATAATCCATCTAGTAAATACTCATGATATGCCTTTTCGTGATAATACCGGATTAAAACAGAATCTTGCACTACCTGGCTTATTCCTTTATGATTTTTAAGTTTGGCTTTCATGGAATTTCGTAAGTCGCAAAGATAGTAAAATAAATGCCTGTATTCCTGCTCAAATTTCTTTTCAAGCTTTTTATCCTCTTGCCGTTTGCTTAGAACTACTTTTTGCTGTTCAGTCAGCTTATTTACTGATAATCCAATCCGTTGTGACAATTGAAATATCGCTTGACCATTATCTATACCATTCAACCGAGCATAAAGGTTTATCTGGTCACCACTGGCCCCGCAGCCAAAACACTTAAAAATATTTTTCTGTGGATTAACGCTAAAAGAAGGTGTTTTTTCGCTGTGAAATGGGCATAACCCAAAATAATTTCGACCTTTTTTTCTTAGATGTAAATGTGAGTCCTCTACTACTGATTGAATATCAATCTTGGATTTTATTTCGCTTATAATATAGGCTAGGGTATAATTCACTCACTTTACCTACCTTAAACATTAGTATTATTCATTTGCGAGCACCCTCTTTCTCTAATTCCTTTTTGATGCTTGCAATAGCTTCCATAACCCTTTGCTTTCTATGTCCACTCATTTCTGTTCTCATCCATCTACCAAAAGTGTTTTCATGCACACCCAACCTTTCTGCAATTATCCAGTTAGGAATATTGCCCCGAAATTCCCTAATATCAACGTTCCGGTAAAACATTTATAAAAACTCCTTTCAATAATGATGGTGTTGTTGTATATTATAGTAAGATTAATTGTTACTTAATTCAAATCAAAATAAGCATAATATCGTAACAAAACGTAACTTTTTAGTTTAAAAATACGGATGGTGATTAAATGGCTATGTTTTTTTATTTGCTTAACAGTAAAGAAAAATCTTTTTTTCCAACTGCTTCTGTATTAGAAGTTAACGAATACAATCTTGAAAAATTACAAGGTGCTAAAGAATGGTTAGAATGTTTAGGGAAAAATACAGGAAAATTTGTCTCTGTAGCTCGGGGAACAATGGGGGAAACGTTTAATCCTCAAGGATTGGCTTACGAATTTTCAAAGCTAAAAAGTGAAAAAGAAATAAATGAATTTGCCAATAGATACGGCCTGCTTGGGATTAGCACGCCCAATCATGCGGAAATAAATAAGATTAAACTTAAAAGAGACCTTTATCAAGACTCCTCTTACTTTATCGATTTACCCAATGGCCAATCTGATTGTGAACCTGTAGAACTATGGTTTTTTCATATCAAACAAATGCAAAAGTTATTAAAACTATATAGAGCATTAATCAACATTAATAAGAGAGAAATGAAAGAAAGTGAAATTGAAGAGAATTTATTAATCGTAAAAGAACCTATAGGTGGAAGTTGCCAAATTTTATGGGGAGATGGATCGTGGACAGGGGCCACATTTCCAGTAGAAGAAATTGAAAAAGAAGAAGGTTTTTTAAATCTTGCTCGTGGCATATTAGCACATAATGTTAATTTAATTGGGAATCAAAACATCGGTAGATTTGTAAACACAATCGAAACAGGTAAACCGCCGTTAGGTTTTACGATTGAAGAAAGTAAATATACTCCACATCTAATAAAGGCCATTTATCATGATCTTTGGCAATTAATATCAAAAAATGAACCTGTTCATATATGTGAAAATCTCAATTGTAAACTGCCTTTTAAAAAGGTAAAGCGGCAAAAATACTGTTCAAATGCCTGTAAACAAGAAGCCTACCGAATCAGAAAACAGAATTGCGAAAAATGAATGATTTAATGATAAGATGTTTTCGGAGCTAATATAAGTACCCCGATATGGAGTAAATCCTAAATCAAGTACGACAATTGGCTCCTTTTTAATTTAAACAAAACGTCACTTTTAGTCATGAGCCTTTTTTTATCTTAATTTGTCATCATTAAGACACAATAAAGGAAAATAACTCCAGTATAATCAATGCTAAAATCATTGTGAAGTGAGATCGTAACAATGGTAAAACTACATATCAGAGTGAGGAAGTACCTCAAAAATCTTTTCCATAAATATCACATCAACAAAGCAACCATCTAATTTCCCTTGGTTTTTGAGTATGCCCACTTCTCTATAGCCATTTTTTAGTCCCTGCTCCAATTTATTGAAAGGGGATGTAAAAAGAACAATTTTATTAAATTGATTCTTAATCGCAGTACTTTCGATTTCTTTTAATAATAATGAACCGAAACCTTACAGGTGGTAAAGTCCGGGGAGCAGATGAACCTAATCAAAACGAAAAGGCCTAAAAAGAAAAAAGTAATTTTTTGATTTAACTTCATCCAGATATAATCTAGCCACTAAATTATAAAATGCGTAACATGCTCCTTTTCCGCATATCCATACGATAGAATCATAAATATCCTTATCTACTTCGATGGTATGGTTTTTGCGTGTCTTCTAAATGATGGTTCTGACTTATCAACTCTAAATGGATGAGTGACTAGAAAAGATGCTTAAGACCATAAAACATACTAACATTAGTAGAAGTGAAGGAAGGTCGAACAGTCTCTAGGACCTATAAAGCGTCCGTATTAAAAACCGATCTCACACCCTTATGTGAATCAGTTTAGTATGTTCGATCCAAGGATTGTGTATAAGAAAAGGGAAGCGATAAGGCACTGTGAAGACCTCTATGATTGGCTAAGAAGGGGAAAATTCAGATGAGACATGTCGTGGCATTTGATGTCAGTATAGGCAAAAGTACAATGGCCATTTACAATCGTTATCGCAAATGTGAATCTGAAGGGGAAATTAAACATACCTATTCTGCGTTCGAAGTGTTAAATGAAACGCTCCAATCATTAATGGTTCAATATGGACAAGCAACAGAAATTGTATTTGAAGCAACGGGTGTTTATTCAAAAGCACTAGAACGATTTTCCCAAAAAGAAGAGTATGCCTATGGCCGAATCAATCGACTAGAGGCTAATCTACAAATGGCTTCTATGCGGAGACAAAAGACGGATAAAAGTGGTGCGCATGAGTTAGCAAAATCCCATTCCCGGTTGGAACGTGAAAAGACTATCAGGAAGATGACTATTACCATCAAATGCATGCCTTGACACGTTACTATGATGAATTGAATCATGAAATCATACATCTTTTCAATCGAATGCATACCATTTTATAGCTCAGTTTCCCAGAGTTAGAGCGATTATTCTCTACGCGACTAGTACTTTTCCTAAATGTTGTTCAATTTATCCTCATCCAGATGCGGTATTATCTTGTTCGAAAACGGTCATTCGAAATCGGTTAAAAGCGAATACAAGAAAAAATTTGTCGTTAGCTCGTGCGAAGGAAAAAGGAATGGCTTTACTCGAAGCTACGAAAGATTCTTATCCAGTGATTTCAAAAGATGGTGTGCGTTGTGAACAAGTACGTAATTATGTCAAACGAATCGCTGATTTGAAAGAGAAAACGGAAAAGCTCGTAAAGCAAATGGTCAAACTTTCAATAGCACGGAAAGAATACCGGGTACTCATTTCCTTCCCCGGAATTGGTGAACTGGGTGACATTCGTCGATTTAAGAATCACAAACAGCTAAATGCCTATGTAGGAATTGATATCATGCGTTATCAATCTGGCAATACGTTTTACAAAGACAAAATTAACAAACGAGGGAATAATAAACTACGAAAGATTCTGTTTCATATGATTCAAATGATGATTACCCTTCGCCAAAAGACAAAGAACCATATTGTGGAGTATTACGACAAATTAAAAACGCAATCTCAGGGAAAGCCCCACAAAATTGCGTCCATTGCTTGTGTGAATAAGTTCTTTAAAGTGGCATTTCACCTTATGACACACAACATCACCTATAATTACGAAGCAGCACCAACCTGTTGAAGTTGATTTTGCCAGATCCTATTTTTTAAAAAAATCAGCTATTTCCAAATATATTTGTGGTGATGCCTTCTCCAATGTAAGTACCCTATCTTCTACATATGCCTTATCTTTAAAATCCTGTATAGGCAAGGGTGAATTAACGTATTCAGGAAATTTTTCTATGAATTCGATGTTACCATTGTAATACTTTACCACTTCTTGATTTGTTGTATTGATTTCGTTTTCTATTAATTCAACTTTAATTTTAGTGTATTCACCGGATCCTATGTAAGACTCTAACAGAACAAAATCTATAACTGGCACATCATTGAGCTTTAATCCACTAAAAATTGAAAAGTTTGTAAGCACAAATGGTAAAATCCTTTTCTTTGAGATATCACCCAGTTCCTCAACAAAACATTCTTGATTACGAACTATAAAATTCGCCTTTCTCTTTGCCTGTTCTGCTCCCTCTCGCAACCGTTTTAGTGAATTGTGATAATCCCTTGGTTCCATTGGATACTTGATATTTTTGAGTTCTGCTACAATTAGTAGTTCTTCAAATGCAATAATAAGGTCTATCTCTTCGTATTCATTCTCTGCATTATAAAATTTATCTGTTTTAGGTATTGTAAAAGGTATTCCCTTCTTAATTAGCCGATCATTAGCAGATGATTTTACAAACTCTTCAAAAAGTCCCCCTCTTTTTTCTAGCTCGATTCCATATCCACCAATTTCAAGCCATTCGTCAATTAAATATAAAAAATTTGGGGAAGTATTGGCTGGTAGACAAAAATAAAATAAATCCCTATACTTGATAAGCGGCGTTTTCCATAAATTCAATCTAGTCTTACTCTTTCCATCGGCTCCCACTAGAGTAAGAAATGCTTTGATATCCTTTTCAGAATAAAATGTAGTTTTTAAAAAGTATTTTATTAAGTCAGATTCTCTCATTCTAAATGCTAACTGTTTTAAACTACTTTGCTCTAAATCCAGTTCCAGGTGTTCAATTCTATTAACGAGTTCGTTGAGTTGTGCAAATAACACTAATAAATCGTCAATAGTAAGGTTGTTTAATCTTGGAAGTTTTGTAGCCTGGAGATAAGGATAGTAAGCCGCTATTGAAGCTTGCCCCTTTTTCATATACTCATTGATTTTAACAGTACTTTTATCAGTAGAAAGCTCGTAAGATAATATCCCCTTATGGTTAACCGTAATTTCTTTGATGGCTACTGGCTTTCTTTTCGCCATTAAGCTTTTCCTATAAGCCGCTATTTCGGTTTTACTTAATAGGTTACTTCCATGACCTAGCATTTTTTCTATAGTCATTAAGTAACCAAGAATATTTTTTTGTTGCCGAAAATTTCCTACCATTTTGTTAATAGCATAATTTTCATCTAAAAATCGGAGGTAAAGACTTCCTTGCATATCTTCTATGTAGCCATCTTCCCACAGAACTGTATCATAGGCGTTTTTTATATTATAGTAAATGTTACTAAAAACATAAATCCTCCATATATCTCTTGCTATTTCGGATTCCTGAATATTACTATTTACCTTTTTATCTTCAAAAAAACGAAAGTAGTTTAATATAACATTTATAATATCAACTATTGTTTCAAAAGCAGCAATAACATTAATATTACCTATGTGTTCACTTGGTGAAGGGACACTCATACTAGACAAATCTTCTAAATGTGGCTCATCTTTTACTCTTTCCATGGAGGCTTTCTTTAATGCATAATAATCATTATTTGCCAACCCTATAAAGTATTTCATAAGGATTTCACTTGATGAATTGTAACGTGTTACAAAATCCCCTAACTTTTTATACATTTCTTTATAGTAAAAATTAAAAACAGGAGTGCTATTTACAATTAAAACATCATCCTCACTTAAAGCGTCCAATTTGGAAGTTAGCTCTTCGTAGTTAAATTTATCATTAAAAGGATTAAATTCAACTTTGCCCTGTAGTTGTTTACGTAATTTTTTCTTAATCACAACATCATCCCACCATTTTCAAATTCATTAACTGGATAATCACACCACATATTGTAGTAATTTTGAGGAAAAATAATCGCTATCGATAAATAGATTTATTTAAGTAAATTTCAACTTTTAATAGGTTTATATATTTAAAAGAAAATGACATACCAGTTCGAGTCTGTGTGCTGATTAATAGAAAGGAATACAATAAAGTAAATTTCCTACCATTCTCAATTGAACAAACAGGAAAAGCCTTAACCCTTTCATATAAATGGTTAAGGCTTTTTGATGAGTTTTTTAACAAAATAAATATGTTATTTGGAAACTTTATCAGTCAGCAATAAGACTAACTCTCCCTATAAATATCAATCTTTGTTTCCAAGCACTTTCGCATGGACAAATCAAAAGCCCCAATTTCAAAAGGACTTTCAGGCGGTTGATAAAAATCTAACCCTCTATCAATTTTGATTATCCATCCGTTATTCAAACGTATCTCACAATCATGTAAGTGTGAATTAATTTTTATATTCAGTTCGATATCAACTTCAAGTAAACTTTGTTTTAATTTCCCTAGTCTATCTTCCATTTGGTTTATATCTAATTGTATATCATTACCATAGTTCGTAATCAGGTTGATTTTTCGAATTGTTGAGAAGTTTATAATCGTCTCGCAGAAACGAACAAAATTCTCAATTTGATGTTTTGTACGGATATATGCATCCTCCACTGTAACTTCATTTGCGCCCCTTAAATATGGTCCAATAATGGATTCATAGCTATTGCCTGTATCACCATACATAATATTAAAGTGTTGTTCCTTAAGTTCAACTCTTTCCTTACTCTGTTTTATCGGAACTCTCTCTTCTTTATCTAATTGTAATAATCCATCGTCCTTAGTGTTAGATTTAGTTGAGAACTTTGCTCCATTCTCATGGGAATCAAATAATTTATTTAATTCACGACGTTGTGGACTTTGAGTTGAGATAGCATTTTCTGATTCAGGACAAGTAACCACAATTTCCTTACCATCTGCGTTAAAGTAAGAAAGATTTATCTTTGCAAATTCATCGTCGGGTTTTCTTTTGTTCATTTGCTCCTTAATACGCCGACGGGCCTCTACTGCATAAGCAACATATTCCTCAAATTCACTTATACTAGGTTCTCCTGATGGATGAAGGATCTTTAAAAAAGCACAGACGCTTTTCTTTATTCCTTTCTCATCTCGACCTTCGATTGATTTTCCTAGTTTAATCCTCCTGCTAACCTCTTCATAACGATTACTATGAGTCAATTGATAATGAAATGCTTCTGCTAGGTAATCAGTAATAAATCCATAATTATTAGTGAGATAATCACTGCTATTCTTAGGCATCTCCCACCCAGGCAAATAGCAAGCAAATCTGTCCATAACTGCCAGGTCAAATTCTTTTGGTAATGGTATAAACAAATCATATTCAGAAGAATTTACAATTTGCTCAATTGAATGATCAATATTTCCTACAAAGGCCATACTAGCATTTGCAATGACTTCAACGCCTCTAGAAAATCGCCCATTAGCCATATAGTCCTTCATAATTTGTATAGTATCTGTATCTTTAATTTTGATTCCAGCTACCTCATCAAAAGCAACCGTATCCCAGAAACCTACTAAGCCTACCTTATGTCGGGCATTATTATAGAATAGGGCTGACTTAGTTGCTTGTCCACCACTGATAAGAGTGGAGTAAGGAGAAAATTCACTAAAGAAATACGACTTTCCAGTTCCTCTCGGCCCAAGTTCAATAAAATTGAAATTAGCTTCAACCAAAGGTGCTAAACGTGCAATGTAGTGAAATTTAAGCCGTTTTGATAATTTTATCGGTTCCAAACCAACAGATCGAAGAATGATATCAATCCATTCGTCGCGGGTAAATTCTTGTCTGCCGGTTGCATATTCATTAAAGTCAAATTTACTCAGTTGTATAGGTCTTAAATCTTCTACGCGGAACGCATAATTATCTTGTTCGATATCATTATAGGCTAGAGTAACTTCCGCCCAGATTCCACCCTCCAAGAGACGATTGTTATCCCTATAAAACTTCTCACTTATAGCGACACGTTGAGAATTAAAATTTTCCAATGCTGCCCAATGCCTGCGTTCCCTTTCCACATAACGAACATGAACTTTATCAATAAAACGATATCTACCTTTAGTAGCTACCTTTGATTGAGCAGCATTTGCTTCATCCGGTCGAACATAATTATCCTGTAGGGTCGCTAAAACAGCTTCCATTCCTGCTTGGATTTCCAACTGGTCATCACTAGCACAATATCGAGCCAATAGGAACTCTAACACGAATGTTGGTACGTTAGTTCCCTTCTTAATACGATGTAAAAGATCTTTCCTAACAACTCGACCTTCAAAATTAGATAGCAATTTTTTTTCTAATTTGTCCATATTATTATCACACCATATAATTAGTTTCTAAGTCTAGTTTAGAGTAAGTTGATAAAGTAGTTGGGTTTAATGCTTTTACAGTAAATTCACCTTCAAACTCTGGATTCATTTTCATAGCAATTTGTACTCGCTCTCCAGGCTTTAAAGTAATGGTACCTGTAGCAGGGTTTACCGGCCCTCCTGCCTTAGCCTCACCTACAACATTCCCTGTTTTATCATGAGCTTCCAATAGTATTTCAAAGCTTGCTTCTTGTTCAAAAAGGTCATAGTATTCTAATAGTAGCTCCATTACTGGTAACCTAGTAGTAATTCTCTTTGCCCCATTCTTATATGATAAATTTACTGTTGGTTTAAGATGACCTGGCTTTTTGTCTTTATACCTAACCGTTATTACGGGTACAATGATTTCCTGTAAGGATATTCCACCATGGAAATAATCCATTCCTGTACGATAAGAGACCAATCCTCTAGGTCCTGCTAAATATTCAAAATCGCCACGTATTCCAACCTGTTCAGCCGGTAGCACAAAATTAGCAGAATCTGCTGCCCCTTTTCCTAGAAGACTTCTCTCATGTAGATTAATCCATTCTCCTTGAGGCTTCGTAGCAACGCTCCCTGCTTCAGCTCCAGCATTCAATACAAATCCATGATCTGTTGCTATCACAACATCATTAAAACCAATTTTTTCAAGCTTATTTATAGCTACTCGGATATGCTTAAACAATTCGTGGATATAATTAAGAGATGATTCTGTATCCCCTTCGAGCTTGTTGTCTAATCGCTCACTACGAATAACTAAAAGTTCCACTGTATTCGGAATTGACTTCCTAGAACGCATAAACTCCGTCAAATGCATTTCTTGAAAACGTTGACCATAACGTTTTCGTAAAACATCCATCCGTTGTTTTACGTCTGTCACAGGAAATTCCCCTAACATTGGAAAGAGTTCCCCTTTGTCATTCCGCTTTAAAACCAGCTTTTTCCCTGCATCTGGGAGAAGACTTGCCATTCCTACTTTTGTGATACTAGGTAATTGGGCAAAAGCAGCTCTCAATTCTGTTTGTCCCACCTCCGATATCTCCTTTTCAAGAGCAACTCCAAGCTCGTAGCGTAACGCATCAATTTGAAAAAAAGCAACCCTTCGACCACTTTCTTGGAGCAATGGAGCTATCACAACATCAAATAAGTCAGCATTCATCATTCTTCCTACAGGAGGCCATCCTGACTTCTCAATGTGACGTATAAATAAGTCCTGAACTTTATTTGTTAATTTATAATATTTTCTTCTAGCCAATTCAATGATTTCTCTCATCGTACCCTGAAACTCTAAATAATCTCCTACTGCTTGTTCTAATTCTCGATGTAAACGGTCAACCTCACGTAGACTTCCAATGTAATACTCTATTAACTTTTCCTGACTACTTTGGTAATCCGATAACTGACTCTCATGATCATCACAAACCTCAATTAGGCTTAGCGTTGCCCTAATTACTGCCCATTGCGCTTGGCTTTCACCTTTCCCTCTCCATACAGATTTTTCACGGTGACTTAGGATTTTGCGAATGGTATCTGTATCCTCATTTTTAAAAGCATCCATCGCTTGCTCAAGGAAATATCGCTCCTTGAATGGAAACGTATCAAGTGTTCCTAAATCTTTAATGCCTTTACATCTTATAGGAAGTTCCAATTCGCTCTCAATTTCTTCCGCCCTTTCAATATAAAGCGAATGAGTCCTAAGGTCATTTCGTAAGGTTTCACAAAGGTCTCTAATTGTAGGCATAGCCTCTGACTTTGCATGAGGTACATCTTTGAGTGAATCTGGTAGCACACTCTGTAAATCATAAGCAAATTCACTAAATAGTATAAAACGCCACAGTTCTTCGCGAACTTTGCTCCATGACTTACTACGAGTAACAAGGTTTAACCCAATTGTACCAGTTAACAATTCCTTCGCTTCCGTTAGCCAGGATTCCTGCTCTTTTAAGTTCTTTTCCTGAATAGGTGATGGAGCTAATAGTGCGAGGATAATATTACGTGCTGACTCAACACCCAATAATGTCTGTAAATTGGGCCAGCCCGTTCCGGCACCTAACGCATCAATCAAAGCGAAAGACGGATTTGCGTTTGCTTTAAAAATTCGACGAATCTCAGTAGATTGATCAGGCTTTGCCGCTAAACATAAGTTTAAATATTCATCACTATCTATTTCGGGATCCGGAAAAACCCTGCCACAAACCATATAAAGACTAAACGGGTCACGCTGTTTTTCCTCATCTTCCATCGGTGCTTTGGCAGGGATATATATTAACATTCCCTTTATCTTACTATTTTGCTTACCAAGCTCCATAAGGGATTGGATTGCAGTTTCCCTACTTTCAATACTGCTTTCAGAAGCATCAATTACATGTATTTCCTCCGATGAAAGTTCAAGACATAAATCATGATACCTTTTGTCCGAGTCATACACTACCAAAACATTGTTTTGTTTAATTCGATCTCGCAGTCTGCTTTTTATAAAAGTTTTTATGGACATATATAACCCTCTCGTTATTGCTTAGTTTTAAGAATTTTTCTTTTTTTTCTTAGAAGGCTTTTCCTCATAAAGTTCTTCTAAAAGATGAGCAATAGCAAGTGATTTATCAGTTTTACACTTTTTCCTTACTCTATCAGGCCAAATACTATAAGCTAGATGGGACCAGTCATGCTCACCTTTCTCAAGGTTTTCCCACGTATCCTTAAGTTTGTTTTTCCATGTAGTATGATTAATAAATTTCCAAAGTGGTGCTGCTGTAATTTGAACACCATCATTGAGATTCGGTTTCCATATTGCAGCTACTCTTAATAGTTCATCTCTAAAATCATTTAGTTCATTTTCTAAATCTGTTAGGCGTTCTAATTCCTTTTCTTCAGCTTTACTTCTTACTTGCTTACCCAGCAAATGATTAACATTTTTTTTGACTAGTTCAATTTTTGGTTCTAAATAATCATTAATACACGTAAATAACGTTTGATCAGTTACTCTGTAATAATAAAGCCATAAAGTATATGAACCTGATGCAGATGAGATAGGCCAGTATATTGGAGCCTGACGGCTTCGTCCCTTAGTATATTGATTTAAATGGAATGTAAAAAAGTTGTATGGCTTTTGAAAGTATTCCCGTAAAGAATTCAAATTCAATTTTTCACAAATCTTTTGTTCAATTTCCTCACTTTTGACTCTATATACTATCTCTATAGCTTGACGTATTCGTCTTATAATATCTTCAATATGACCCTCATCATCTACTAATATTCCGTTCAGGGAAATTTCAAAAGGATAGCCTTCAGGTGAATCATAAGTTTTTAGCGGCAATCCTTCCTTATTTGTTAACATTCCCGGTGGACAAACAGGAAGTTTTTCTAATGGGTCTGATAATTCAAATGAATTCTTTTTTCCCAATGCATATTGAATATCCCAACGTCCAAAGCAAGCTCCCAAAAAATATGATAAAAAAGCACTTATCCAATTAGTTTCAAGATTATTATCAAACCAGTACCCTGTATCTGGTTCATTTACACATAAACTCTTAACTTTCTCTATATCCTCAATAGACAACTTATAAGCTTCAAATATTTTACTGTTCATTTTCAACTCTAGATTATTAACTCGTTCAATCATCGGAATAATATCATTAAGACTTTCAATACTCCATACTGCAGGAATTTGTTTACAACCAAATTTAGGGCTTATTTCTTCAGTTGCTTGTATCAGGTCTTTAATTTTGAAAATTTCCTCAGCAATGAGAGATGCCTGCTTTATATACATATCATCACTAGGTGGTAAAGGAAAGATATTTACATAACCGGCATACTTATGTTGACCACAGTAAAGGTTAATAACCGCTTGAAACAATTGACTATTTAACACAGCTAATATTGTAAATGGAGATACGTCAGGTTGAATGATAATGGCTTGACCTTCAACAGTAGATACAAAACCTTCAGGGAGAATATGCGCATCAATAAAATCCCCTCTTTTTCCGAAACCCACTTTTCCTTTCTGTTGTAACTGCAAATTTCTAAAAATAGTTGATGAATGAGATTCAATCTTATTGCCTGATTCACCATAATAAACAGCATCACTTAAAGGAGAAACAAAGCGGGTATATTCACCACCGTTATATAGTCTCTGCCAGCTTGCTCCTTCCTTAAACGCTTGGTCTAACGGTACTTCCCACCAATACCTAAAAAAGGTATCAGATTTTATCGTGTGCCCTTGAAAGACTTGCCCACCTTCCACTTGAAAGGAATTAAAATTAAAAAACGCCTTTAAAGCATAATCAGGAAAATCATATCCTAAGACAGCATTCGGAAAGCGGGTAAACTCCTGTGTATTACAAATCGAATAATTTCCGAGGACACCATTTCTAATATTTTGTATTTCATTAATAATGAAGTTGTCCTTCTCATTAACTTCTACTTTTCTAGCATCAATGAATAAAGCTGGTTGTCCAATGTTTGAGTACCTAAATACAGACGATGTGACCTCAACATTTGCATCTAGGACTCCCCAACCAAGATCACCCTGTGTATATAATTGATTTTCCCGGAGAAAGAAATCCCTTCGGAAATTTTCATATAATTTTTTCTCAATGGCAGTTCTGTCATAGATAGCACCAACAAAGTGTGACCCGGTCCCTACTTCCTTTGCCCTTTGTAAAAAAGCACACAATAGATTTTTATTAATGTTATTATAGTTTGTTGTAATGTAATCAAAAGACCCTTCGGAGGGTTCTCCAAATGGGGGGTTCATTAAAATTACGTCATATTGTTTTCTGAAAAGATTAATAAATGCAAACCCCTTTACAATATCTTGAGTAAATAACCTCGTGCGGGTTGCATCCAAAGTTTCTACATGTTCAGCATAGCTATGTAATGCCTTAAGAAACTCTTTCTCTACATCATCCCAAAATTCAGTTTCATCTGGTAAATCCGAGAAATCAAATACGTCCATCTGACGTTCGGGAAGTAATTCAGGAAAGAAATCCAATTGTTCCTCTTTCCTCCTTAATAGCTCCCTTTCGAATTCTTCTCTGGCCATAGTAACTGCTTCCATAATTTCAGTTTCAATTCTAAGTAATGAACCAACTTCCCCAACTTGTTGCATCTTATTAAAGATAATCTCTAAAAGTTGCCCCAGTACCCTAGGTCTTAATTGCTCTGTAAACTCTCTAAGTATTTCCTTTTCGCCTGGCATTGGCTCAGCACAAACGACATTTGACTTTCGAATTTGTGGGCGGTCTTTAACTTTAATATTTCTAGTTTGCCAACTTCGTTGAGCACGTAGCCAAAGGGATAGCCCTGCTATCTGAACTGCACGAGGGTCTATATCAACACCATGAATATTGTGCTCGATTATAAGACGAGGAATATCTCTTATTAATTCAAATTTACTATCGTATGAATCCGTTAAAGATTTCAACCCCTGACTACGAGTAAACATTTCCGGACCAAGTTCCTCTTCTAATTCCCATGCTTCTTCATATATCTTTTCAAACAAATCAAATGCATATAAACCGAAATGCATAGATCCACATGCCGGATCCAACATACGTATATCTCTTGGATCTTTTATCCTCCTAAAAGGAATATATTGCTGAGAAAGATACTGCTCACCATCTAGTTCATCCTGTGGTATACCTTCGTAGCTATTTACTGGTTGCTCCTGTTTAAGAAAAATTTCTTCTGAACGGTGTATTAGATACTTACACTCATTTATTAAAGAAGTCTTGCCTTGTGTCATTTCATACCACAATCGACCTAATGAGTTATCAGTCAAGAATTCAACCACATAACGTGGAGTAAAAAATTGATTTCGAATAGCTAATTCTCGATTATTCCGCGGAGCCCTGGGGGATTCAGATCGCATCTGTCTTCGTTCTTCTATAGAATTAAAGTACTGGTAAATCCATCCAATCGTTTCATCTTCCACCCACAAAAGAGTTATGTCTGAATCATTAATTAAGGCTAATAGTTCTAGAAGAACTGTCTCACGAGGGAATAATCGCCCTTGAGAACTAAACCTATCAAACAAAACAGCTAGGTCCAAAGAAAATTCATCAAAGATTGTAAATAGGTAGCTACGGTATGCTTCGCCAGTTTCACCAAGAGCGGATCCTGCTAATCTTTTATAAAGTTGAAATCCCTTCGAATTATATCCATTTCCAACAGTCTCAATAAGAATACCTCGCGACTCAGCCATGCGAATAGCACAAAGGCGGTTAAGTACAGTGAATGCTTGTTCACGTACAATGCGCTCTAACGTATCCTTTAAGTCTTGAGCACTTCCTGAAAGGTAGTGTTCTAATGTATCGCGAAGTATACGTGCTGTCTCACGATTGCTATCATCTAAATGTCTTAAACTTTCTAAATCACTAACTTCACCAGTAATTGGATCCATCCCATAGTCATTTTGAAGCTGGCGCGTAAATTCCTTAACCAGAAGTTCACGCGCATCACTTACAAACTTTTGAAGACGATTCCGAGTAGTTTGATCAAAAGCCATATCTTTATCAATCCTCAATCTTAATAGTTAGTTCAATTTCTTTATAATAGATAATTTCCTTTTTTATTTCTTGAAGGTCATGAATTAAGGAGTCAATTTCTTCAATATTTCTAACCGATGACGGTACCTTAATAGAACGTGAAACTTTTGATATGCCTTCTTCTTTTGCTTTTTCTTTTTGTTTCTCCATCTTTTTCAGAAGTCTTTGTTGGCCTTCCTGAAGAATTCGCTCTTTAAGCTGTCTAACATTACTATTGATTAAATAATCGTGATTAATTAGCTGTTGAAGACCATGCAAATCATCCCCAGGATTAATGAATAAATTTTCTAGTTGAGCTAAAACATTATTTTGTTCTTCCTGTGTAAATTCTTTCCATTCCTGCAATCGTGGAAAATCTTGTTGTACCATTCGAATTCGTTCCTTCTGGTCTTTGGCCATTTCGATTGCCGCATCACGAGTACGAGCTTTTATTGTTGTAAAAGCGATGTTTAAGTCCGTAACATGTCTGTAAAAATCATCTTTATCTAATCTTTGTGAAATAAGCTCTAGACTTTCCAATAAATCGTCATGCAATTTTCCAGGTATATCTGACTTGGGTAGGGATTTAATTCCGGCGAGATGAATTTGCAAATCTCGTATTATTTCCTCTAAGCCTTGCTTCATACTTCGGTCAACTTCTTCTGCCCAAAGCAAGGTTTCGTATAATGTGGATCTTTCTGCACCTAACCGTTGGGATGCATCAGAAGCATCAACAAACATCATATCTCCAATTTCTTTGTTTAATGAGCGAATACGATTGGCTCCCGGCAACCCTAAAGAAGTCAGTTTCCCTTCTAAAATTGCATATTTCGATTGGAGCTGAGGAAGATACTTACCAGCACTTTTACTGATTTCATCTTCCAAAGGCAGAATAATATCCCCTACAAGCTGGGTTAATCGCTCTGAAGCACGAGCTAGCAAATCCATAGAGGGGCGTCCTTCCCTTAAAGAAACTCCAACCTGTTTGAATGAATTATTATTCTTTAAAGCATCTATAGCCTGCTGGCCTTTTACAGTTACTTCCCTACCAGAAACAGTTAGCTTGATTTCACCAGCCACAAGAAGCGCAGCAATAAGATAGCGAAAGGTGTCTTGGGACCAACCGAATGGAGCTCCTGAAAAATTATCTAATAACCTTCTTCCTTCCTCAATTCCATTCCTTTCAAGATAATCATGAATACTAACTAAAGCCTTATGGTCTGTTCGTATAGATGGTTTTCCACCATTTATCTCAACCAAACCAAGAGGATCGTTCTTAGATGTAATAGCCGATAGATTTCCTGCACGTAAAAATTGCTCAGCAACTGTCGTTTCCACTCTAACAGGTGCTTCCATGAACCGGTTAAAAACTTGAGATGCCACCTCAGCTAAATATTTCTTCCCAGCCTCTAACAATTCTTGATCAAGATTATCTACCGCTGTTGTCTGTCCTCGAAAGATGAATGACCCTCGAACCAAACATCGTTTTATTTCTCTTTGCAGTTCCCCGAATAACCTTGCCGCACGATCCGCTTGAGCAACACAGTAGTCCTTTATTTCACGATCAGGATCATTTCTATGCCGATGGTTAATCTCTTGACAGCGATAAATTTCCGCTACTTTTTCTTCAACTTCTGGTATTGTCCTTGCTAATAGGAATATTGTATTTTGGGAACTTTTTAATCTAGATTCATCTACCAACCTGGTTCGTGACTGCTCATAATCTTTAGGCTCAATGAATTCCACTATAGTTTGAATTGTTTCCCGCTCACCAGCCAAACTTCCAGTTCCCGAGTTCATTTGAACTTTGAGCCCTGTTCTGACTATAAATGCATTATTTAAATTTGTTGATGGAAGCGGACTAAATGCTTCACGTAATGCATCGTTAAAAATACGCCGTGTTTCTATGGTACGAAGCGGTATTTGTGCACGTTCTTGTTCAATTTCATTCAACTTTTCACTAAAGAAACAAAGGTTACCATCCTGCTCCCCAAAAGGAACATGTGGGTCTGCTACTAATTCTTTTACGGCTTTTTCGACTTCCATTATACGTGATTCTGATTCAATACTAGGGTGCATTAGGTTAGCTACATTTTGAACAGTCACAGGGAGATTACCAAGGATTTGCAATACCGCTACTGTTTTAGCAATTTCCTGATGACGTGTAGAATCCGGGAAACGAATTAATGCTTTTTCTACCGAACTATAAATGGATGGATAAGCTCTGCGAATGTCTTTCTCTAAGGCATCATAAAGAGTTACTGTAGTAGCTAGCCACCCAATTGGTTTTTCTGCTACCGGAGAACCTCCATCTGTCCCTTCTATAAGAATGTCCTGGATTACCTTAATCGCTGATCGCAACCCTATTCCACCAGTTGATTTAGCTAAAGCACCTAACAAATGTAGTAAGATGTCAAAATGAGCAGGTAAGAATGGATAAAGATTAACAAACGAATCTTTGGAAAAATCCGAATCATAATATTTAGCATCTTGTAATTTTGTTTGATGTCGAAGCCTCTGACCGTACTCAATAAATAAATTACTAAGTTGGGTCTCTCCTTCTGGAGATTTTCCTAAAAGTCGTCTATAACAAATTTCTTTTATATCGTTTGATTCCAAATCAATTTGAATTGGAAAACGATCTTTAAGTTTATATAACTGTGGAGAGTTTAATGATGCCCTTGGATCATCCTCAGTTAAAGTTTGCTGTGCAGTGCCTATAATCCAAACCTTGCCATCCCCAATATTCTTCAAATTCTTTGCTAGTCCGTCAAGATTGAGAATGAGGTTTTGACGAGAACCAACGTACTGACCAACTTCATCAACAACAAAAATAGTGTATTGCTTACCTGTATTCTCCCGGACAATATCTATCATTTCCTGAACTCGTTCATTTTCAAAAAGTACATATTCCCCTGTTTCAGTCGTGAATGAATTAGGAGTTTTAAATATTTCCGGATACATCTGATGTGCAATTTCTGGGATTAGACTGTCGACAACTAACGGATCATTTTGAACATCGGACCACCGTACCCCCAATTCTGTTTGAATTTTTTGTTTAAACTCCTCATACTTACCATCTTTCTGTAACTTACGTTCAAATGCTGCTACCTTAAGGTTTCGAGAATATCCCGCCCATTGTAGTACCTTGTAATACAGTACAGTCGAAACATCTTCCATTGTATTTCCAGCTAACATTTCGCTAGCTAAATCCAGAAGTACAACTGAAGCGGGAAAACGCTTGGCAACCGCAGATAGTAATGCTTTCGTCTGAGGTTTATGGAAACGGTCTTGTAAATACTGCAAAAAAGGTATTCCATCTAACTGAATACTTTCATCCAAAGCCATTCCCAAATATTTTGTTAAAGAGCTTTTACCAGAACCATAGAAACCTGAAACCCAAACTCCTACTTCATTTTGACCACCCATATCCATGGATGATTGCATTCTAGAGAGTAATTTTTCAAACTGTTCCTCAATACTTTCGGTAACAACGTACTCAGAAATCTCAGTCTTCAGTCGATCTTCCTGCAATTCCTTGTAAGTAATTACCTTTTCTATTGGACGATAGATATCTCTGGATGAATCAAATAAATCTTTAATTACTTCAATATTCTTAGTCTCCATTTTCTAAACCCCTTTTTTATCCACCTACATGTACTGAACGGTAATTCCCGTCATTATGATAATAACCAAGAAATTTCAAACCAGTTTTCCCAGTCCGCTCTCCAGGATATAGGAAAATAGTTGGCACATAAAATTTTCCTTGAAGCTGATTTTCAATAGCCCCTATCCGCATATAAGGATGTAGTGCTTCTAAATCAGTTACTAATAAAATAGAATTTTTACTCCCATTAAGATTTTCCAATTTTTCTCTTAGGCGAGACTCTAACGCATTGGTATTTGTTAGATAGTTGGCTAATGATTGATTTGTCTTATCCCACAACAAAGGATTTCTCTTATCACCCATTAACCAAACTTTCCGAAGAGGTGCATCATTTAAAATGGATAAAATATTTTCAGCTATGGAAAACGTTGTTACTTCCCACCCATCATTATGTAATCTAGCAAGCCAAGCAGGCATTTGTCTCTTTACCTCTAGGATTTGACTAGGATGGAAAACCAAATAATAAACAGGTTCGAAACTAGCGTGACCCAACTCTCTGCCTTGACGAATTCGCTCTAGAAGTTCCAAAAAATCATGCCTTAGCGATGACATTAGTGAATTCCTCCCTATCTCTATAGTTCCAACCGATATGAATTATATCTCCGGCCGTTTGATATATAAAAAATCCCTTTAGTGCTAAACGTTTTAATTCATTTCGTACGTCTTCATACTCCATACCAAATAATCTCCAATCAAGATGACCAAGAATAGAATTATCTCCGAGTCCCGAAAAATGCAAATCATAAGCTAAAAAAGCAGCTATTTTTGGTTCTAACCGAACTGAATTTATTTTAGACCCCATTTTTCCTCTTTTGCCCAAAATACCAAAATCATAACAGCAACCAATTAAATAAGATGCAACTCTTCGAATAGTACTTTCAGACCAAGGTTTTACTGTTTTACCTTGCTGATTGGCTTGTATAACAAAATCACGAGCTTCTTCAGTCCTTACTAAATCATACCCTCTCAAATAACGATTCCAAATCACATGTATGACAAAGTCTGCTAAAATAGAATTTGCTCTACAAGTAAAAAGAAACAGGAATTGAGAGAACTCATTTGATGTAAGGTTAGGTAGCATTTTTTTCAAAGCGATAGCAGGTACACCCTCAGACACTAAGAATCTCGGTGCGAAACATTCTGAAACAAGATTCCGTAAACGTCGTGCTGAAACATTAGGAAAACTGCCTGATTGGAGTGCGGTTTCAAATAATCGAGGTGCATTCATTTCAGGTTCCCATAATTCTAATAAGGTTCTTGTTTCCTCAATGACACCTAAACCTGCTTGAAGTTGTGTTGTGTAATATTTTATTTTATCTGTCACCATACCTTACTGTCCTTCCGAGAAAAATGGATACACCAAATCTTTGGTTTTAAAGGAATTCCTATAATGTTTTGCCACAACATCCCATATATCTATATTACTAATATCCTCTAGTCCCCCCATTCTTATTGGACCAATAGCTGACTTTACTTTAACATCTTTATAACAATTTAATAATTCAATAGCATTCGGGACATTAGACAAATCACTCTTTAATTGTTCAACAATATGCGTTTCATATAATAAATTATGTATAGCCTGTTCTAGAGCTTCCGGGAGCCTGAATAAATGATACACACCACGCCCAACCCCGATATGGTTATCATGGACTTTAATTGCTGCCTCTTTTACTCCGTAGTACTGGGCGAGAAAGGTAGTTTTTCCTACAACCGGAGTAAGAAAAGCACTACTGCTAGTACTAAAGAATGAACTAGGCCATAATTTATATTCACCTTGTTCCCCAAGATAACCTACTAATAGCCTTAACCTAGCAAGGGTTAGAAGTTCATTTTTTTTCATTTTTTTATCCCCTTTTTTTATTATTCATGATAATATTGGTCCACTTATAAACACTACTATTAGCCAATTGTATCAATAGCTGGATTATCAGTGATAATATGAATTAAAAGAAAGCCCTGGTCATCATTAGAATAATCCCCCTTTATTCCATTTTCAAATGATCTAGTATACGGATACGCCCTATCAAATAGTCCTATATCGTCTTTGTTACTCATATAGTACATTAATTCTTCTATACGTGGATGCCTGAAACCTCCGATTGATTTTCCATAATACTCATTTTTGGCCCAATTGTATAATTCATCAATTACTCGTGACCAATCATCGATTATCGGGTACCTTACTGATTTTCCACTTGTAAAATTTAAAAGATTTATTAGTTCATCAACGAAATCTACGTTTGCATGAGAATATTTTAATCCCAACTGAGGTGTTGCTGTTTTATATCGTCCTGCTGAGCTCGTTGTATTAATGAATAAATATCTTCCACCATTGTGAGGTATCGGTATTGGGATATTAAAATCCTTAGGATTAACAACATTATTTATTGCAGACGTTGAAAAACTAAACTTTGGCCAATTAGTATATAAATCTAACTGACATTTGTTAATAGGAGTAGATTGAAGCTTGGCTTGTAATAAAAGGGCTTGTGAAATGTTGCTTTGTTGTTTTTGACTATGTATAAATAATATATCGCCAAGTTCTACCCCGCCTTTACAAATTGTTGAGGCTGGTTTCACTTGTGGCGAAAGATGGATAAACATTGAATACATTTCAAATTTTATATTAGTACCATGAAAAATCGTTTTCCAATCATCTCTTAATTTACCTAAATGTTTATGTATACTCTCTAATATTTTAGGCTCTTTCTTTGTAGCTTTTATAAATCTGTCCTCAAAAAATGTCTCGGTTGCGGTATAAATTTGTTGTCTTAAAGAAGAAGCTATCAGCATTTTTTATTTTCCCCTTTTTTTATATAACAGCACATTAATCGAAAAAAATGTTTTAAAGTACATAAAACTAAAATAATGTGAAAGTTTGATTGTCAATGTCGTTTGAGTTAAAACAAAGGATTAATCCACGTAAAAATCTTTTCGATCCTCCCCGGTGTAGGTCAGTTTGCAATTATCATTAATACATTTTATATGGTAATTCAATTTATACATCGATTAAATAAAATATTTTTTCGTCCAGCCTTTAATTATCTTACAATAATTAGCTTTTCTCTAAAAATTTTAACACAAAAAAAGATAAAAGCAGATTATAAATTGTTCTACATACAACGAAACATATGTTAGGGGGAAAACGTAGTTAATTTTCTACACTGGTAACACTTTAAGAAAAAGAACCGACTGCCCATACCCCTCCTACCAATTCCAATCCACTAAGTATAATCCTTGTTCACCAATATTTATCGGAAACAATGCCTATCCCCCATACGTAGACGTAGACGTCGACACCTTCCACTCCCAAAGGTTTAATTACAAATATAAGAAATTTCAGCCTTTTAAAGCCATTCAATATCAATTATGAATTCGGGAATCTCTTTTTATAGTATGATTTGCAATCACATTAGTTGAGAACCAGATTTTTTTATGAACGTTTTAAGGAAAGCATTACAGTTTTCGTGGTCAAGTGTCTCTATCCTATCTAACATTTTAATAATTTTTTCTAATAATATATGGGGACGGTTCTTACAGGGGACAATCGGAAGTTTTGCACGTAAAAAGACCCAACTAGCGGATGATTGCTAGTTGGGCCTTAGCTTCTTTTTTTCATAAACCAAACGCAAAATTTTTGATTGTCAAAATTAGAACCGTCCCTATGATTATTCGGTTAACATGTATTATCTATTCGGCTCTTACCATCTTATTAAAAACTCCCTTTGAACCTTTATAAAAAAATGATCATTTTAGTTATTAAACTAAACAAATCAAGCTCAACATTTAAATTTTTATATATTTAGCATGCCATTACATCTCGAAATCCCAATATTCACAAAACTAAAAATATTTTTACCCCATTAATATTGGTCACATTCTGTTCATACACTATCGTAATACTATAGAATAATACATTCTCCACGCTGGCAGCGTAGAAAGCATGTACCGTTTCTTCGCTTACGTTTTGATACTATATAGTTTCACATTATAGAAATGATTTACTCCCTCTGACTTCTCTTCTAAAAAACTAAGAGCCTTCCACTCAGAAAAGGCCCTTTACTCAATGCTACATCCTTACTTAAATTAGAAATAGTCAGTAAATTTCGGTATAATTATAAAAAAGGAGGAGACCCTTTTTTCAATCTTGCTCTTCAATCCCATATGCCTTTAAAATTTTTCCCAAATCGATTATGACACCTGATTTCTGCAAACGCTCTCTCCTCTTATTAAGCAAATCAATAATCATTGTCTTTTTAGTCTGAATGTCCGAGTAATGTATTTTACGATGATCATTAGGACATAAAGCGACAATATTTGCCGGTACATCGATACTAACATCTTTGTACAAATCATCTCCCTGTAATTTAAGAGGGATTAGATGATGTGCTTCTAAAAAATTTTTGTTAGTCTTTGGAGATAAAAATGTAGTATGAGTATCATCGATTTCACACTTAAAATCGGCCATCTTTAACGCTAAAGCTGATTGAACTGGATCACGTAACCATAAAGCCGCTAATAGTACTTTTCTTACCTAAAGAAAAGTCTAGGGAAATATAAATATTACCCCTAGACTAATATAGGCAATTGCATGACCTTTAGAGCCATTCAATTTCAATTGTGACTTCCGGAATCTCTTTTTTAGTATTATGATTTGCAATCGCATTGGTTGAGAACCAGATTTTTTTTACGAACGTTTTTAGGAAAGTATTACAGTTTTCGGAGTCAAGTGCCTCAATCGTATCTATTTTTTTAATAATGTCTTCTAACACTTGTTGTTCTTTATCTGTATTATTCAAGTTTTTTAATTGAATATTAACTAATTCAAGCTGCTGCTTAACCTGTTTGATTTGTCCCTCATTTTCTTCACTCATTACAAGGAAATCACTTTTACTTATTTCTCCATCCGCTCTCATTATTGTTAAATTTTTCTGTCTCTTTTCAAATCTTTCTAATTGCTTTTCTAATGAGTCCATTTGAGATTGTATTTTATTTTCTTCATCCGTAGTATCAAGAGATTTTAATTTCTGGACGGCCTTTTCAAAATCCGTCTTCTTTTCTTTTACCTTATTAATTACGTAATCTTCCACGGGCAGATACTTATGTCCCCTATCTCTGCATGCATTATTACTTATTTTGTAATAACAAGATTTGATAAAATCAGTTCCGTTCCCATCTATTTGAATGTATCTCTTTCTTCCGCAGCAATTACAATAAATTAGGTTTTGGAGTTTTCGGGTTACTTTCCTTTTATTAAAGAAATTTCCTGTTGTGTTTTCTTCAAGTATTTTTTGAACTTCTAACCATTGTTGCTTTGAAATGATTGGTTCATGAGCATTTTCAACAAATACTTCATCAACCACTCTCCCGTTTACCCTTCTACGAGCTTGGACTACTCCATAATAAACAACATTTCTTCTTATTGATGAGATATGAGAAGTCGTTAAGACCTTTCCATTTCTACTCCTCCAGCCGAGCATATCTAATTGTTTGGCAATTTCGTTTGAACTAACTCTTTCTAAAGTCTTTTGGAATATGTACCTAATTATTTTCGCTTCATCCTCAACAATGACTAATCTTTGATTTTCGTCCTTTTCATATCCCAATGGTGTCTTATTACTCATTGTCCATCTTCCCTGTTCTGCCGCTGCTAATCGACCTCGTCCCAAACGCTTTTTGATCTGCTTATACTCAAAATTTGCCAACATCGCCTGGAATGAATATAACATTTCATTACTTTCCTGAGTTAGATCAATTGCCCCTTGTGGTGTCAAAATTTTAATGTCATGTGCTATTAGCATCGTTTTAATTTGTTCCGCATAAGCATTGTCACGGGAAATCCGGTCAATATCCATTACCAAAAGATAATCGTATTCATCTAATTTATTTAGCAATTGATTCAATTGAGGCCTTTGTGTGTTAACACCACTGGAAATTTCTTGATAAACATCATATGTTAACTTATGTTGCTTCGCAAGTTTGATAAGAGCATTTCGATGATTTGTTAAAATTTCTTCAATATCTAATTGTTCTTCATTTCTTGATAAACGTAAATAAATCGCAGCCAATACCATTTCGTATCCCCCCAATGTGTCATATTAAAATGATAACATATGACCAATAAAAATAGAAAGTTAATATCTGTGATTTTACCGACTGTCCCATACATTTTGATGATGATTGTATCACCAACCTTAAACTTCGGCTCCTTTTTCTTTCCCATCAGCGACATCTCCTCAAATGGTCCCCTACCGAGTAATTA
>Ga0182739_1001204_pt1 | contig 28200 bp, 26 predicted proteins | sample eDN5th30CBELigBY_FD_128873 | JGI IMG/M metagenome (GOLD analysis project Ga0182739, IMG submission 128873) | Enriched backyard soil microbial communities from Emeryville, California, USA - eDNA 5th pass 30_C BE-Lig BY (version 2) (version 2) | ecosystem: Environmental > Terrestrial > Soil >... | reverse complement strand
ATTCCCGCCGAGCCGCTCCGCACGGCTTCGATGATCCGATCGTTACCGGGCGCATCTATGTCGGTCACGCCCGGCGCGGCCGCGGCAACCCAGGCCAGTGCCGGTCCATAGGCCGACAGGCGTCCCGAACCGGCGAGTGCGAGCCCACGTCCGCGGGCGGCGGAAACAACGTCCGCCCAGCTCTTCAGACCACTCGTGGCGCTCGTGATCAAAGCCGTCGAATAGCCGTTGGTCACCTTGGCGACCGGGACCAACCGCTCCACGTCGGACAGCTTGCCCTGTGCCACGCCGTTCATCATCAGCGTGAGCGTATCGGCGACGAGCAGCCGGTCCCCTGCAGCGGCCGCCAGGAAGGGCGCCACGGGACCGAAGCCGTGGTCGCCCGGCATCGCCCGGACGGTCGGCGCTGGCCGTCCCTTGCTCGCCAGGACCGAACCGATGAACCGGGCAACCTGCCCGGTTACGCTGCCAACTGTATAGCCATGGAGGATTTCGAGCGGTGCATTCGCCCATGCGCGAGCGAACGGGACGGCCCCCAGAGCGGTGAGGCCAATAACCAATGCCCGGCGCCGATCAACACGCATGTACGCACTCCTTCGATATCTGCATCAATGATGCTCTAGCGCGCCGACAATCAACATATCATCGACGCCCTCGCAAGAAAGACGGTGCAGCTACCTGATGAAGTTTGCGTGCAGGGGCGCCGCCGACGGAGAATGGCGAGAAGCAGCATTCGCGGCCGATAAGCGCGCCGCGAGAACAGGGAGAAAGAAGCATGCCCGCGTCGTACGAAACCCACCGCAAGCAGCTCGAACTGATCCTCGAGGCCTGGGGCATGCCGAAGGAGACGGCGGCCGGCACGGCGGAGATCATGAGCTGGGCCGACCTGCACGGGATCGACACGCACGGCATCTCGATGGTGCCGCCCTACGACGAGCGCCGGCGCGCCGACAAGCTCGACGTGCGTGCCGAGCCGCGGATCGTGAAGGAGACGCCGGTGTCGGTATTGGTCGACGGCGGCGGCGGCCTCGGCCATCCCACCGGACGCCGCGCCATGGAGATTGCCATCGACAAGGCGAAGAAGACCGGCATCGGCGTGGCAGCCGTGCGCAACTCCGGCCATTTCGGCGCCTGCGGCTTCTATGTGCTGCAGGCAGTCGACGCCGGCTTCATTGGCCTGGCGACGACCTCGGCGAGCGGCATCAACATGGCACCCACCAACGGCGCGCAGGCTCGCCTCGGCACCGATCCGATCGCCTTCGCCGCGCCGGCCAAGCCGGGCGAACCATTCCTGCTCGACATGGCGACCACGACCGTCGCCGCCGGCAAGATCCGCAACAAGGCGAACGAGAAGCTTCAGACACCGACCGGCTGGCTGGTGACCAAGGATGGCCTGCCCAGCACCGACCCGCACGAAGTCAGCAAGGGCGGCTTCATGACGCCGCTCGGCGGCACGCCCGAAGGTAGCAGCCACAAGGGCTACGGCCTCGGCGCCATGGTCAACATCCTGAGTTCGGCCTTGTCGGGTGGCGTGATGGTGACGGATCCGACGCGCAACACGCGGCCCGGTCCGATCGACATCGGCCATTTCTTCCTGGCAATGGATCCCGGCATGTTCCGCGACACCGCCGACTTCCAGGCCGACGTCGCCGCCTTCTGCGACACGCTGCGCGCCACCCGGCCGGCCGATCCGGCGAAGCCGGTGCAGGTGGCGGGCGATCCCGAGCGCCGCATCGCGGCCGCGCGCATGAAGACCGGTATCCCCGTCGGCCCCAACCTGCTCGCAAAGGTCAAGGAGATCGCGCTCGCCTCGGGCGCCGAGTGGATCATGGAGGGCTGACGGCCCGAACGAGCTGCCACTTTAAGGACAATCGCGCTTGTCACAGGACGGGGTGCTCGTCAAAAGGTGAACGATCGGGAGCTTGACGCGGCCGTCGACACGGCTCCCCGTCAAGGTGCGGACCCCGAGCATGACAAGGTCGGAAAGAAAGAACCTGTTCGCCGGTGCGATCGGCAACACGATCGAGTTCTACGACTTCATCATCTACGCATACCTCGCGGTGTTCGTGGCCGAGCATTTCTTTCCCGCCGGCGACAGCGTGACGGCAATGCTGGCGAGCTATGGTGCCTTCGCCTCGGGCATGCTGATGCGGCCGTTGGGCGGCATCCTGTTCGGCACCATCGGCGACCGCTTCGGCCGCAAGGCTGCGCTGCAGCTGTCGGTGCTGTTGATCGCCCTGCCGACCCTGATCATCGGCCTGATGCCGACCTATGCCACCATCGGCGTCGCGGCCCCCGTGATCCTGGTCGTCCTGCGCATGCTGCAGGGCCTGTCGGTCGGCGGCGAATATGCATCGGCCGTGGTCTTCCTGATCGAATCCAGCCCAACCCGTCGCCGCGGCGTCGCCGGCAGCTTCGGACCGCTCGGGGCCGTGGGCGGTCTGCTGCTCGGCACGGTGATGACGTACCTCACCACACTGGCTTTGGGCGAGGAGCGGATGCACGACTGGGGATGGCGCCTGCCATTCCTCGCCAGCGTCGTCCTGACGGGCATCGGCATCGTGCTGCGCCACTCGCTGGCGCCGGAACGGGTCGAAAAGAAGAGCCGCTCGCCACTGCGCGAGGCCTTCACCGGCTACTGGCGCCAGATGCTGGCGATCGGCCTGGCCAACATCTCCACCGCGATCGTCTCGTTCGTCGGCTTCATGTACGTGGTACCGTGGATCGCACGGCACTCATCCACGCCCACATCCGAGGCTTTGATTGCCAATATGTTCGGCCTCATGGCGATCTGTGTGGCGGCACTCTCCGGCGGCTGGATGGGCGACCAGATCGGCCGCCGTCGCACGGCGATGATCGGGTTGGTGGTGTTGGTCACGGTCGCATGGCCGGCGTTTCAGTTGATGCTGAGCGGCAACTTCGTGCTGATGGCGTTCGGCAGCATGCTGCTGGGCGTTGGGCAGGGACTCTTCATCGGTGCCTTCTCGGCCATGATGGTGACGCTCCTGCCCCGGCATGTCCGCGTGACGGGCATGGCCTTCAGCTACAGCCTGGCCACGGGGGCCCTCGGCGGCCTGGCGCCCCTCCTGTGCGAGTATCTGGTCGATCGCGCCGGCCTCCTGATGGCGCCGGCCCTCGTGATCGCGGGCAGTGCGGCTCTTTCCCTGGCCGTGATCTCCTTGCATCCGCTGTGGCGGCACAATGACGAGAGCCTGCCGGAGGACCATGCCAGGGGAGCGCCCTCCCGCTGGGCCGCCGCCAGCCCTTAGGCCGAAGGTGCCGACGATGGAGAAGTGGCGAGAAGAATGGCGAGACTAAAGCCAGTCCGCCTTCGCTTTCAGGACCGGCTCAGAAAGTCGAGAAGTGCCGCATTGAAGGCATCAGGCATCGTGACGTTCACGGCATGCCCGCCATAGTCGGCCACGTGCAGGAGCGCATTCGGCAGACTGGCGGCCAGCTCTTCTGACTTGCTGACAGGAACGAGGACATCGTCCCGTGCGCCCATGACGAAGGCCGGCGTCCGGATGGCCGCGAGGTCCGCGGTCGCGTCGAAGTGCAGAAGCGCGCCTATGCGGCGACGCAGGGTCTCCTCTCCCTGGAAATGGGCCAGCCCGTGCGCGTCTTCCCTACGCGCCCGTTCCGCATTCTGCGCCAGCCACAGGGCCGGGTAGAGGAAGATCGGCTGGGCCCGCACATAGGCACCAGGGCCGGCATGGTCCAGCAACAGGAGCCGCGCCTCGAAGCAGCGCTTCGTATGCTCGTCTGCCGTCGCCCAGCCGTTCACGACGGTGAGCGACGTGAGCCGCTGCGGCGTCCGCCGGGCGAGATCCAGCCCGACCAGTCCGCCGAGCGCGTGTCCCACGAAGTGGCAGGCCCCGGTCTTGGTCTCGTCGAGGATCGCCAGCACGTCGTCGGCCATGGCGCCGATCGTGTAATCCTCCGGCAGGTCCCGCCTGGCACGGCCCGTTCCCGCCTGGTCGTAGGTGATCACGCGGAACCGCGCGCGCAACGCGTCGAGCTGCGGCGTCCAGTAGCCCGCCGCACCGCCCAGGCCGGATGACAGCAGGACGGTCGGCGCACCCTCGCGGGTGCTTTCGAGGACGTCGACGCTCACTCAACCCCTGCCGACATGTGCCGTCGTGGCGATCTCGACCAGCGCGTCCTTCTTCACCAGGCCGCACTGGATGCAGTAGCGCGCCGGCTTGTCGCCGGGAAAATACGTCGCATAGACGGTGTTGATGGCCGCGTAATTCGCCCAGTCCGTCAGGAAGATCTGGTTGAAGGTGACGTCGGCCATCGTGCCGCCGGCCGCCTCGATCACCGACTTGATCTGTTCGAGCACGAACTCTGTCTGCTTGGCGGCATCGCCCACGTGAACGACGTTGGTTTCCTTGTCGAGCGCCAGCGTCCCGGAGACATAGACGATGCCGTCGGCCATCGCACCGGGCGAGTAAGGCGCCAGGGTCTTGCCGGAACCGGGCGGGATTACGGGCTTCATCGGCATCACTGTGCTCCCTTGGTCGTCAGCGTCGGATTGGTGTTGTCCTTCAGCGCCTTCTCGAACGCCTCGACGGAGGAGACCCAGCCGAAGAACTTCTCGATGTTGTAGAGGGACGCCTTCTGCACGAAGTCCGGACCGGCATGGTGGCAGGCGTCGTGCAGGACCACGCCGAAATATTCGAGGAAGAACCCGTCGCGCAACGTCGACTCGACGCATACGTTGGTCGCGACGCCCGTGAATACGAGGGAGCGGATGCCGCGCGACCGCAGAATGCTGTCGAGGTTGGTGTTGTAGAAGGCTGAGTAGCGCGGCTTGGGCACCACGATGTCGCCGGCCTGCGGCTGCAGTTCCTGTACCAGCTCGTAATCCCAGCCGCCCTTGGCCAGCAGCTTGCCCTGCAGTTCCGGCTTCGCCCGCATGGTCTTGAGCGCGTTCGACTTGTGGAAGTTGGGCGAGCCGGGGCCGCCTGCCTCCACATAGTCGGGATCCCAGCCGTTCTGGAAATAGATGACCGTCGCGCCCGCCGCGCGGGCGGCGGCACACGCCTGCTGCGTCTTCTCGATCGCCGCCGCGGCACCCGCGACATCGAAGCCGGCGAGATCGAGATAGCCGCCTTTCGAGGCATAGGCGTTCTGCATGTCGACGACGATGAGCGCGGTCTCCTGCGGGCGAAACAGCAGCGACTCCGGCTGCGCCTCGAGATGGCGGGCGTTCGGATCGTCGGGCGGGAAGTAGCTGACGGGCTTGCTCATTCGGCGGCCTCCGCGACAGGGGCGACAGCCGAGGCGATATGCCGGCGGCTCTTCATCAGCGGCTGGATGCGTTCGCCGAAGATCTCGGTGCCGCTCACGAACTCATCGAAGGTCAGCAAGGTACCCGCCAGGCCGGGGATCGTCGCGACCTCGTCCATCATCCGCGCCACCTTGGCGTGGCTGCCGACGAGGAGTCCGATGTTCAGGTTCACTGCCGACTTCGGGTCGATCATGTGTTTCACATTGGTGTCGGCACCCGACTTCTTGTCCGCGCTGCCCTGATCGGTCAGCCATGCGAGGGCTTCCAGATCCGCGCCGTCCTTGTAGTGCTGCCACTTGGCTTCCGCCTCGGCATCGGTTTCGCCGGTGATGATCATGAACAGCGCATAGGTCGCGATATCGCGCCCCGTGCCGGCAGCAATCTTCTGCATGCGCTCGACGGTTTCGGCACAGGCGGTGGGCGTATTGAAGCCCTTGCCGAAGCAGAAATTGTAGTCGGCGTACTTCGCCGTGAAGGCCATGCCGGCGTCGCTCTGGCCGGCGCAGATCACCTTCATCGGCTGTTGCGGGCGCGGGCTCAGCTTGCAGTCCTCCATCCTGAAGAACTCGCCCTTGAAGTTGGACGTGCCGGTCTCCCACAGCTCACGCATCACCTGGACGTATTCGGCGGCGAAGTCGTAGCGGCGGCCGAAATACTCGTCGCCCGGCCAGATGCCCATCTGCGAGTATTCGGGCCGCTGCCAGCCGGTGATGACGTTGAGGCCGAACCGGCCGTTCGAAATAGAATCGATCGTCGAGCACAAGCGGGCGGCGATCGCCGGCGGGATCGCGAGCGTCGGCACCGTCGCATAGAGCTTGATGCGGGATGTCACGGCGGCGAGGCCGGCCATCAGGGTGAAGGACTCGAGATTGTGGTCCCAGAACTCGCTCTTGCCGCCGAAGCCTCGCAGCTTGATCATCGACAGGGCGAAGTCGAATCCATACTTCTCCGCATTGAGCGTGGTTTGCTTGTTCAGCTCGAAGCTCGGCCTGTATTGCGGTGATGTCGTCGAGACGATCCAGCCGTTGCTGCCGATCGGAATGAATACGCCGATTTCCAAGTGCCGCCTCCAGGGCCGATGACTCCAAGGAGTTTCCCAAATGCCGTCGGCCTGGTCACTTTCTATAGTTCGCGCGATGCGCCGCGATGGCCCGGGAGTTGCATCGGTATCCAACCCGGTGCGGATCAAGCTGCACGCTTGCTGGTGAAGCAGCATGGCCTGCCCCGCGTAGGTACGTGGGGGGCGACGGCTTTGATCTGGAGCAAGGTCGCTCGACCGGCAGCGGGGCAAACTCAAGCAATCATTCGAAGGACTTGCCATGCAGTCATCGGGGACATTGCTTGACTATCTGACAATCGTGGACGTCATCGTTTTCGTGGGCGTGCCGCTTTGCCTATTGACCATCGTCCTCGCGCAACAACTTCTCGCGGGCAGGACGACGTCCCCCTTCGGTGGCTCATACCCGCGCCGACCGGCACAGGGGTCGATCATGAAGGATCCGGAGGTGCGGTCTGCTCCCGGAGAATGACTACCGCATGCGGCCCCGCCTGCGCTACTCGCGATACCTCGTACCGGCCTCGGTCGTGATCCTCGTCGTGTTGGGGACGCTTTTCATCTTCTACGTCGCCCTCTTTGGCGCCCGCATGGACTGAGAGGGCAGGATCGCTGCCCGCTTGGTCCGGCCCCAATCACTCCTGCAAGACGTAGGTTCCCGGCGCGTCGCAGAGCGCCACCAATCCCGCCGCGGGATTGCCCATTGGGGGCGGCGGCCGCAGGCCTTCCGAATGAGACGCGAGCCATGCCGCGAGCGTGGGCCACCATGAGCCGTCCCGCCGCGGCGCGATTTCGAGCCACGTCTCGGGATCGACATACCGATCCTCCGCCTTCTTGGTCATCACCTGATGATGCCGGCCGGTGCGGTCCGGTTCCGACACGATCCCGGCATTGTGCCCACCGTTGGTCAGCACATAGGTCACCTCGCTGTCGGCCAGCAGGTGGATCTTGTAGGTCGATCTCCAGGGCGCCACGTGATCCCATGACGTGCCGACGGCGAAGATCGGAACGCGGATGTCTGTCAGCGCAACCGGCCGCCCCTCGACCAGATACCTTCCTTCCGCCAGGTCGTTCGCTAGGAACAGGCCACGCAAATACTCCGAATGCATCCGATAGGGCAGACGCGTCGCATCCGCATTCCAGGCCATGAGATCACTCATCGGCTCGCGCGTGCCCATGAGGTAGCGACGCAGGACCACGGACCATATGAGGTCGTTCGAGCGCAGCATCTGGAAAGCCCCCGCCATCTGCTTGGCGTCCAGAAAACCCTGCTCCCACATCATGTCTTCGAGGAATGCGATCTGGCTTTCATCGATGAACAGCATGAGTTCGCCGGCTTCGGTGAAATCGGTCTGCGCCGCCAGCAACGTCATCGTCTTGAGACGCAGGTCGCCGTCCCGTGCCATCGCCGAAGCAGCAATCGACAGCAACGTACCGCCCAGGCAGTACCCCATCGCGTGCACCTTGCACTCGGGAACGACGGTCGCAATGGCATCGAGAGCGGCCATCACCCCCAGACGCCGATAGTCGTCCAGGCCCAGGTCCCGGTCATCGGTGGCAGGATTCTTCCATGAGACCATGAACACGGTGAAACCCTGCGCCGTCAGGTATCTCACCAACGAATTCTGCGCCGAGAGGTCGAGAATGTAGTACTTCATGATCCATGCCGGCACGATCAGCACCGGCTCGGCGTGAACCTGCGCGGTCACGGGTTCATACTGCAGCAACTCCATGAGCCGATTGCGGAAGACGACCTTGCCGGGGGTCGCCGCGACACTGCCGCCCACCACGTAGGCTTCGCTGCCCGCAGGCCTCTTGCCGCTAATGGCCCGCTGCCAGTCTTCGAACAGATGCTGCGCTCCGACGAGGAGGTTCTGGCCTGCGGTCTCGAAGGTGCGTTGCTGGAGTTCGGGATTCGTTGGCAAATAGTTCGAAGGCGCGAAGACGTCGAGGATCTGACGGCAACCGAACCTGACGATCTCCTCGTGATGGCGTGTCACGCCGCGTACGTCGGACGTCGCGTTGTGCCACCATTGCTGCTGCAGCAGGAAGCCCTGATAGAACAGATTGAAGGGCGGATGCTGCCAGGGCTCCCCGGCAAAGCGGCGGTCCTGAGGAAGCGGTTCGATCGCGGTCACACCCTTGCCGGGATGCACCATTTGTTGCGAGGCAACGTCGGCAAGGCGCATCGATTTCCGTGCCATCTTGTCGAGCAGCTGGAGGCGCTTGCCGGGGGTGGCCATCAGATGGACAAGCCAATCGAGATAGGCCGCAGCAATCGCCGCCGGCGAGAGGCCGAGGGTAAATCGTGCCAAAGCCGCATGCAGGGCGCGATCGGTAATGTCCGACAACGCCGTGACGACGTAGGAGTCACGCGCGGCGGTCGGGGAAACCAAGGATGAACCTTCGTCCGGCGCCATCGGTCAATCACCTTCCGTGCGTGTGTGGAACATCGCCGGATGACGAATGACGGCAGTCGAGACAAGCCAGCCGCGAACCGGCGATCACGGCCAAGCCACTCTGCCTGAAAGGCCGTTGGAGACCTTGACCCAGGTCAAGAAGGGCGCGGCCTCGCCCACTTGGCATCGGCCGCCTGCAGATTAGGCGGGCGCGGACTCGCCGATGGCCTTGGCGCTGAGCAGCGTATCGATGTCGGCCTCGCTGTAGCCGACTTCCGCGAGGATCTCGCGCGTATGCTCTCCCAGCCGGGGCGGCAGGCGGCGGATCGCGGCCGGGCTTTCCGAGAAGCGCGCCGGCGGACGTGCCTGCTGAATCGTTCCTTCCGTCGGATGCTCCAGCTTCTGGAACAGCCCGACGGCTTTCAGATGCGGCTGCTCGCCGACCTCCGTCATCTTCGCGAACGAGGCATGGGGAACATCGATCTTGAGCAGCAGCTCTTCCCACTCCGCAGTGGTCCGCTCGAGCGCGATCTCCTTCATGCGCTTGTAGATCGCGTCGATGTTGGCCGCCCGCTTGATCGGGTCGCGAACCGCGAACTCCTCGATGCATTCGGGATGGCCCACCGTCTCGAAGAAGGTGCACCAGTTGTCGCCCGAATAGGGAAGCATGGTGAGCCAACCGTCCCTGGTTTTGACCGGCTTGCGTTCCTTGACGCGCTTGTAGCCCGCGGGCCCGATCGGCGGCACGAAGGCGTGGCCGCCCAGCATCTCGATGCTGTTGAAGGCCGCCACCGTCTCCAGCATCGGCACCTCGACGAGCTGCCCCTTGCCGGTACGCTCGCGATACACGAGCGCCGCGGCCACGGCGCCAGCCAGCGCAAGGCCGCAGAGTTTGTCGCCGACGAGGCTTGGCACGAAGGCCGGCTCGTCGTCGGTCCCGATGGAAGAGGCAAGACCTGAGGCCGCCTGGACGATCTCGTCGAACGCCGGCCGCTTGGCCCAGGGCCCGTCCTGGCCGAAGCCGGTCGCCGCCGCGTAGATGATCTTCGGATTGAGCGCCTTGCAGGCCTCGTAGCCGAAGCCGAGCCGTTCCAGCGCGGCGGGCCGAATGTTCGTCACCAGCGCGTCGGCCCGGGCGATGAGACGCCGCAGCACCTCTGCGCCGCCGGCCGTCTTGAGATCGACCGCCACGCTGCGCTTGTTGCGGTTGGCGGCCATGAACTGGCCGCTCATGCCCCTGTTGCGAAACTGGCCGGTATAGCGCCACTGGTCGCCGGTGAGCCCCTCGACCTTGATGAGCTCGGCGCCCCAGTCGCCCAGCGTCTGCGCGCCAAAGGGGCCGAACAGGACGGTCGTCAGGTCCAGAATGCGTAGGCCGGCGAGCGGCCCGGTTGCCTCGGTCATTACAAATCCCGCGGATGGTGGGTTCGACGTCTCAGATAGACAAGGGCGCGTCACAGCGAAAGCGCGGCCAGCCGATCACCGAAATGCACGGCAAGCAGAGGTCTCTTTGCCGCATCCCGCCGACCGAAGGCGGTCGCCCCCATTCAGACGGGGTTCGTCGGGCCCGAGGTCAGGCGCCGCATGTGTCGACGCATGCCGTGATAGTCGTTGATGGCGTTGTGCATGGCGCGCCGGTTGTCCCAGATCGTGAGCGTGCCCGGCTTCCAGTGGACGCGGCAGGTGAACTCGGATCGCGTGGCGTGCGCCTGCAGCCAGTCCATCATCGGCTTGCTTTCCTCTTGCGTCATGCCCTCGAAGGCGACGGTATGGCCGATACTGCAATAGAGCGCCTTCTGGCCGGTCTCCTCGACCGTGCGCACGATCGGATGCACCGCTTCGTAGGAATCAGCGTCCTCGGTGCCGGTGATCTTCATGCCGCCGACCACCGCATGATGCGCCTTGCGACCGCCCACATGTTTGAGGCCGGCACTGTTCACGCCCTTCAGAGTGCCCAGCATCTCCTTCAGGCGATCCGAGAGGCTCTCGTAGGCCGCAACCATGTCGCAATAGAGCGTGTCGCCGCCCCGCTCCGGCGTCTCCAGCGCGTAGAGCAAGGTCGCGAGCGGCGGGGTCTTCATGTAGGTCGTGTCGGAATGCCAGCCGCCGCCGAAATTGCGCGTCTCGGACGGCTCCTTGACGATGTCGAACAGGAACGGGAAATCGTCCATGCCCTTCACGAAGGGATAGTGGTTGGGCTCGCCGAACCGCGCGCCCACGTCCATCAGGTCCTGCGGCGACAGATCCTGGCCGCGGATCGCGATCACCTTGTGATCGAGGAACGCCTGGTGGACCTGGGCCCATTCGTGATTGTCCATGGTGCGCAGGTCGACGCCCGTCACCTCCGCCCCGAGAGAGCCCGCGATCGGCGTCACGGTGATGCTGTTGTTGGCCACGCGATCACTCCTGCTGTTTCCGCGTCCTCGATCTCCGGCGATTAGAGCCCCGGACGGCCCGCGTCGGCAATCGTCCGGCCGCACGGGTCGTCGCAGGGCGGGATTCCGCGCCGCGAGACCCTGCGCATAGCCGGCGGCGTGCGCCTGCGGTTAGATTGCGGGGCAAAATCAAACGGGTCCGGGATGAAAAAAGACAGCAGCACCTACTGGAAGAAGTCGCGGGTGGAACTTCGCGCCGCCGGCTTCGAGCCCGACGAGACCGCGCAGACCAGCGCCGTCGTCACCATCGCCAGCGCCTACACCAACGCCCATCGCTGCAACAACCGGGTGCGCACGATCGGTGACCTGCTGGTCGAGCTTCTGGCCGAGCGCGGCGGAAACGGTTTGATCGTCGGGGCGCCCGCGGTGTCCGATGCGCTGACTCAAGGCACGCCCACCGCCGGCTACAGCCTGGTGTCGCGCGACGTCGTGGCCGACTGTTTCGAGATCGGCCACTACGCCCATCACGGCGACGCAATGATCGTGATCTCGGGCTGCGACAAGACCGGCGCTGCCGCCTTGATGCCGCTCGCCCGCACCAACGCCTTCGGCCTCGTCCTCTATCCCGGCACCAGCTCGCCGGGCCGCGTCTCGTTCGGCGCCTGGGCCTCGAAGGGCAACAACCTCACCATCATGGACTATGTCGAGGGCCGCGCCGCCAACGAGGCGGGCCGGATCTCGGGCGAGGAGTTGCACGAACTCGAAAGCAACGTCATGCCGGGCAGTGGCACCTGCGGGGCGATGTTCACCGCCAACACGATGAGCACGATCGCCGAGGCGATCGGCATGATGCTGCCGCGCGGCGCCTCGCATCCGGCCGACTACAAGGCGGGCAGCGACATCCATGCCGACGTGCGGGCGCAGGCCAAGGCGTCGGTCGATGCGCTCTATCGCCTGATGGAAGCCGGCATCCGCCCCCGCGACATCATGACGGAGAAGGCGTTCGAGAATGCCATCGCGACGGTCTATGCGATGGGCGGTTCGACCAACATGTACCTGCACCTGCTCGCCATCGCGCGCGAGGCGCAGGTGCCGATCACGATCGAGCGCATCCAGCAGGTCGGCGAACGCATGCCGCTGATCTGCAATCTGCAGCCGCACGGCCCCTATGCGATGGTGAGCCTGCACGAGATCGGCGGCGTACCCGTCGTGATGAAGGAGTTGCTGCGCCACGGCTTCCTGCATGGCGACGTCATGACCGTGACGGGCAGGACGCTGGCGGAGAACCTGGAATCAGTGCCGACCCTCGAGGAGATCGGCAAGCAAGATATCGTGCTGCCTGTGTCCAGGCCGGCGGCGCCCGCGAACAACCATATCAGCGTGCTCAAGGGCAACCTCGCGCCGGAGAGCTGCCTGCTGAAGCTCAGCGGCAAGACCCTGGAGAAGGGCGAGTTCCGCGGCACCGCCCGCGTCTTCGAATCGGAGGCCGACACGATGAAGGCCATCCGTGCGGGCGAGATCGTTCCGGGCAATGTCGTCGTGGTGCGCAATGTCGGCCCGGTGGGCGGCCCCGGCATGCCCGAGATGGTGATGCTGACGATCCAGCTCCAAGGACGTGGGCTGGGCGAGGACGTGGCGCTGATCACCGATGGCCGCTTCTCGGGCGTCAGCCACGGCATCCTGATCGGCCATATCTCGCCGGAAGCGGCGCGCGGCGGCCCGATTGCCGCGGTACGCGACGGCGACACCATCGTCATCGACCCGGGCAAACGCACCCTGAATCTCGAAGTCTCCGACGAGGAGCTGGCCCGGCGGATGGCCGACTGGCGCCCGCCCGCTGCGGCCGACCGCCCGCGCCCTGGCTCCGTGCACGACAAGTACACGAAGCTGGTGTCGTCGGCGCACTATGGGTGTGTGGTCTAGATCACCCTCTTCCCCTTTGCGGAGTCCGCAAAGGGGAAGTGCTCTCGTCTTACGAGGGCGATGGGGTCATGCCCCCTCCGCCACCATCACGACGCCGCAGCAGCGAACTTCATGCGGCTCTTCATCAGCGGCTGTATGCGCTGGCCGAACTGCTCGATGCCGATGATGAAGTCGTCGAAGGTCAGCATCACGCCGGCCAGCCCGTCGATCTCGGCCATCTCGTCGAGCAGGCGCGCGACCGTGGCGTAGGAGCCGATCAGGCGCGAGCCGTTGTTGGGCAGCGGCTCGCGGCGGCGAATGCGGCCGGCCGTCGAGTTCTCGGCGGCGAACTTGTCGGACGCGGCCTGGTCGGAGCGCCAGCCGATGGCGTCGAGATCGACACCCGCCTTGTAGTGCTCCCACTTGGCCATCGCGGCTTCGTCGGTCTCGTCAGCGATGATCATGGTCAGCGCCAGCGCCTTCACGTCGCGGCCGGCGGCGGCGCAGGCGGTCTTCAGGCGGCCCACCGCCTCGGCGCAATCGCGCGGATCGTTGGCCTCGCCCTGGCCGCTGCAGAAATTGTAGGTGCAGTGGCGGGCCGCGAAGTTCATGCCGGCATCGCTGGTGCCGGCCGAGATCAGCCTGATCGGCCGTGACGGTTGCGGTGACAGCCGGCAGTCGTTCATCTTGAAATAGTCGCCCTTGAAATCGGAGCGGCCGGTCTCCCAGAGCTCCTTCATCACCGTGACGTACTCAGTGACCATCTCGTAGCGATGCTTGAAATGCTCCTCTCCCGGCCACAGGCCCATCTGGTCATACTCGGCCTTCTGCCAGCCGGTGACGAGGTTCACGCCGAAGCGACCGTGCGAAATGCTGTCGATCGTCACCGCCATGCGCGCGGCGATCGCCGGCGGCAGGGTGAGCACGGCGACGGTGGCGATGAGGTCGATTCGCGTCGTCACCGTCGCCAGTCCCGCCATCAGGGTGAAGGATTCCAGATTGTCGTCCCAGTGGCGTGATTTTCCGCCGAAGCCGCGCAGCTTGATCATCGACATGGCGAAGTCGAAGCCGTAGCGCTCGGCGCGCTGCACGACCTCGCGGTTGAGATCGAAGCTCGGCGTATATTGCGGCGAGGTCGACGAGATCAGCCAACCATTGTTGCCGATGGGAATGAAGACACCGATTTCCATCCTGCACCTGCCTTTGATACCGGACAGGCAGCAAGCGTCATGCCATCCACGCGCATCGGGGATTCGTGTGGAAAGAGCTATCGCCACGCCCGGTCAGGCGCGGCGCTTTGCTCCGATTGAAGCAGTCTGCCCCACCGCCAGCCCTTGTTTCTCCTCCACGTCGGCGCGATGGCAGGCAACCTCATGTCCGGTCGCAACGGGTTGAAGCTTCGGCGCTGCTTCCTGGCAGGCCGGTACGCCGATCGGACAGCGGTCGAAGAACGAACAGCCAGGCAGGACCAACCTGGGGTTCGGCGGATCGCCACGCACCAGCGAAGGGCCCGACGCCCGGCGCCCGCTCAGTCGCGGCGCCGCCGCCAGCAAGGTGCGGGTGTAGGGATGGGTTGGGTGGCCGAACACGGTATTCGCCGTGCCCAGTTCGACGATGCGCCCGAGATACATGATCGCCACCCGATCGGAGAGGCGCTCCACCACCGACAGGTCGTGCGAAATGAAGAGATAGGTGAGCGAGAACGTCTCCCGCAATTCGAGCAGCAGGTTCAGCACCGTCGCCTGAACCGACATGTCGAGGCCGGAGGTCGGCTCGTCGAGGATAAGCACACGCGGTTGCAGCAGGAGAATGCGCGCCAGCGCCAGCCGTCTAAGCTGGCCGCCGGAAAATTCGTGCGGATAGCGCCGGGCCGAAGTCGGATCGAGGCCGACAGCCTGCAGCATCGAAGCGACCCGGTCGCGCCGCTCCGAAGCGTTGCGCACGCCGTGGATCCTGAGCCCCTCTTCCAGGGTCCGCCCGATGCTCCACCACGGATCGAGCGCCGCTCCGGCATCCTGATGAGAATATTGCACGATGCTGCGCGCACGCCGCGCCGCCTCGGGCGTGAGCCCGCTCACCCGGCGTCCCTCCAGCAGGATCTCGCCCTCGCTCTCGCGCTGCAGGCCGAGGATGGTGCGGCCGAGCGTCGTCTTCCCGCACCCGGACTCGCCCACCAGCGACAGGATCTCGCCGCTGCGCAGGTCGAGGCTCACCTGCTTCACCGCCTGGACCGGGAGCACCGTGCGTTGCAGGAAGCCTTTCCGGCCTCCCAAACGCACTGACACGTCGCGCAGTGTGAGGATTGGATCGGGCGTCATGTGAATTGCACGCAGCGGACCTCGGCGCCGGAACGCGCCTGCCCCTGAGGCGGCCGCGCGGCGAGACACAGCGCGCGCGCGTCGCCGCAGCGGGGCGCGAACAGGCAGCCCGGCGGACGCGCCAGCGGCGACGGTACCGAGCCCGGAATGCCCAGGAACGTCGTCGCGCGATCGGGATGACAGGCCAGCAGCGCGCGCGTGTAGGGATGCGACGGCGCATCGAGGATCGCCTGCACCGGCCCCGCCTCCACCGTCTGGCCGGCATAGATCACGCAGAGATCGTCGCAAAGCTCGGCGACGACGCCGAAATCGTGGGTGACGAACAGGAGAGAGATGCCGAACTCGGCCACCAGCTCGCGCAGCAGCAACAGGATCTGGTGCTGGGTCGTCACGTCGAGCGCCGTCGTCGGTTCGTCGGCGATCACGAGGCCGGGCGCGCAGGCCAGCGCCGCCGCGATCAGCAGGCGTTGACGCTGCCCGCCCGAGAACTGGTGCGGATAACGTTCGAGCGCGGTTTCCGGATCCGGCACCTGCATGCGCTTGAGCAGGCCGACCAGCCGGCCGACATGCGCCCGCTGGCGCGCGGCCCCGCGCAGCCCGTCAGGGGGCGCATGCCAGCGCATGATCTCGAGCATCTGGGTGCCGACCTTGAACACCGGATTGAGCGCCAGCAGCGGATCCTGCGGAATGAACCCGATGCGGCTCGAGCGGACGCCGTCGTTCAGCTCTGCCTCGGAGAAGGCCAGCAGGTTCTCGCCCTCGAACCAGACCTCGCCGCCGTCGACGGTCGCCGCGCGCGGCAGGATGCCCATGATCGAGCGGATCAGCGTGGACTTGCCGCAGCCCGATTCGCCCACCACGCCCAGGATGCGGCCGCGCTCCAGCGTGAGGCCGATATCGTCGAGAATCTCGGCCCGGCCTTCGTCGGTGCGGATCGACACCTTGAGACCGCGAACGCTGAGGACGGGAATCATCGCGACCGCCGGATGCGGGGATCGACGATGTCGCGCAGCCCGTCGCCCAGGAGATTGAAGCCCATCACCGTGATCAGGATCGCGAGGCCCGGGAAGGTCGCATACCACCAGGCGCGCGGCAGGTAGGTGCGGCTCTCGGCGATGGCGAGACCCCAGTCCGGAGCCGGCGGCGTGGCGCCCATGCCGAGGAAGCCGAGCACGGCCGCCACCAGGATGGTGAAGCCCAGCCCGATGGTGGCGCGCACGATCACCGGCGAGAGCGCGTTGGGCAGGATGTGCAGGAAGACGATGCGGCCGCTGCCCGCACCGATGCCGCGCAGGGCGTCGACGAACAGCGAGGACGAGAGCCGCCGCGTCTCGGCATAGACGATGCGGGTGAAATACGGCCAGTAGGTGAGCGAGAGCGCCAGCATCGCGCTCTCGAGCGAGGGCGACATCAGCTGGGCGAGCGCAAGTGCGAGGATCAGCTGCGGGATCGCCAGCACCACGTCGGTGACGCGCATGATCCCTTCCGACAGCCAGCCACCGCGATAGCCCGCGATCAGGCCCAGGGGCACACCGATCAGCATGGCCGTCGATACGACGGTGAGCGCGATCGAGAGTGCGCCGCGGGCGCCCAGGATGACGCGCGAGAAGATATCTCGGCCGAGATTGTCGGTGCCGAACGGAAAGGCGGCGCTCGGCGGCTTCAGGCGGCGCGCAAGATGCGACGCCGCCGCGTCCTCGGGATAGGGCGCCAGCAGCGGCCCGAAGATCGCGATCAGCAGCACGAAGACCACGATGGCGAGGCCCAGCATCGCCGGGAGGTCGCGCGCGAGCTTGCGGAAAATCGGGCTCATCCGCGCTCCATCAGTCGGGGATCGAGCAGGCCATGCGCCAGGTCGGTGAGGATATTGACGCCGGCATAGACGACGCCGATCAGCAGCGTGACCGCGAGCATGACCTGCCGGTCGCCGGTGAGGATGGCCTGCACCGTATAGCTGCCGATACCCGGCCAGTCGAAGATCGCCTCGACGACCACGCCGCCCGCGATCAGACCGCCGAACAGCAGGCCGATCTGTGTCACCGTCGCGGTCACCGAATTGCGCAGCACGTAGATCCAGACGAGCCGGCGACGGCGATAGCCCATGGCCCTCTCGTAGAAGACGAAATCCTGCTGCAGCGTGTCGAGCACGCCCGCCCGCGTGAACCGCACGATGGTGGCAAGCCCGCCCAGTGACAGCGTCAGCGCCGGCAGCACGAGATGGCGCAAGGCATCAGCCACCACATCGAAGCGGCCCGCGATCGCCGCATCCGCCACCACGAAACCGGTGATCCTCGGCGGCCGCTGGATCGTGGCGGAGAGTTCACCGCGCAAGGGCAGCCAGCCCAGCTCCATCGAGAAGAACAGCTGAAGCATGATGGCGAACCAGAAGGCCGCCACGGCTATGCCCATGACCGAGAAGACGCGCAGCAGGTAATCCGGCCAGGTATTGTGCGAGAGCCCGGCCACGACGCCCAGCGGCACACCGACGAAGACCGAGATGGCGAGCGCACAGAAGGTGAGGGTCAGCGTGGCCGGCAGGCGCTGGGCGATGTCGACCGCGACCGCCCGGCGCGAGAAGGCACTCTCGCCGAGGTCGAGCGTGGCGACCTTGCCCACGTAGGAGACAAACTGCTCCCAGATCGGCCGGTCGAGACCATATTGCTGGCGCAGCCGCTCGATCTGTTCGGGCGTCGCTGCGTCACCCGCCATCGCCATCGCCGGATCCGAGGGCACGACGCGGATCAGCAGGAAGGTGACCACCAGCAATCCGAACAGCGACGGCAGCACCAGCATGCAGCGCCGGAGGACGAAGCGCAGCATGCTCAGCCGTCGAGCGTGATCCAGCGCATCTCGGCGCCCTGGCCAACCGTGCAGAAACGACGGCCCTTGACGCGCTTGTTCAGTCCCTGAAGCTGCATGGAATTGTAGATCCAGATGTCGGGCGAATCGGCCATGATCTTGCGGATGGCCTCTTCGTAGAGCGGCGCCCGCTCCTCCTGTTTCACGGCGGCGCGGGCCTTGCGCAGCAGCGCGTCGACCTGATCGTTCTTGTAGTAGGACGAGGCCTTCCAGGTGCCGTGGAACTGGCTGTCGTACATCTGGCCGACCCAGTTCTCCGGATCGACGAAATAGGTGCTGACCCAGTGGACCCACATGTCGGGCGTGGTGTCCGGCTTGGCCGCCGCAGTCGTCAGGTTCGACCAGATATTGCCGACCACCTTCAGATTGATACCGATCTGCGCCAGGTCGGACTGGAAGAGCTGGGCGCCCTGCACGCTCTGCTCGTTCTCCGACTGCACGTGCAGTTCCAGCGGACGCTTCATCGGCGCCCCCTCGGCGACGGCCTTGGCGTAATACTCCTTTGCCTTCTTGAGATCGTAGTCGTAGCCCTTGGCATCCTTCGGGATGCCCCACAGGTTCTCGGGCATCGGGTACGGATCGCGCGTCGCGTAGCCGCCCAGAATGTCGTTGATGAAGCCCATGTAATTGAAGGCATGCGCAAAGCACAGCCGCGCATTGAGATTGTTGAAAGGCGGCTTGGTGTTGTTCATGCGGATGACGAAGGTCCGCATGACGACGTCCTTCTGGACGTAGGCGATCTTCGAGGCGTTGATTTGCTCCACCTGGTCCGCCGGCAGGTTGGGATCGGTGCAGTCGAGCGACCCGTTCAGCAGCGCCAGCACACGCGTCGAGGTCTCCTTGGTCGGACGGTAGGCGATCTTCTTCACCGGCTTGGGATTGTGGGACCAGCCGAGGAAATGTCCCTCGTTGATCTCCATGTCGAGATATTCGAGCGGCCGGTAGCCGGCGGGAACGATACGATAGGAGCCGGAGCCCGCGCCGTTCGAGGCGAGCCAGGACTTGCCCCAGTCGCCGTTCTTTACGTTGGGCTCGATCTGGCGCGGATTGACGATGGAGATGCTCGGGATCGCCGCAAAGAACGGCGCATAGGAGGTCTCGAGCTTGAACCGAACGGTGAGCGGATCGGGTGCCGCGACATTGTCGGGCTTCAGGATCTTGAGGAACGCGCCGGCCGGGGCCAGGGCAAGCGCCAGCACGCGGCGGAAGCTGTAGACGACGTCTTCCGCCGTCATCGGGCTGCCGTCGTGGAACTTGATGTTCGGCCGCAGCTTGAATTCCCACGAGAGGCCGTCGTCGGAAACGGTGTGGCTTTCGGCCAGCCACGGCACGATCTGCGGCGGGTCGTTCTGGTAACGATAGAGATTGTCGTAGGCGTTCAGCATCATCGACTGCATCGGCACGTCGTAGACCTGATGCGGATCGAGGTTCATCGGCAGCGCGAAACCGCTGACGAAGGTCGAGGCGTCGGCGGCCTGCACCGACCTCATCGTGCCCGCGACGAGAGCGCCGGCGGCGAGAGCGGCGGCCTGCCGACGGCCGAGCATCGGTCCGCCGGACTTCCTCTGGCCGCTCATTGCGCGGCGCCCGCAAAGCGATCCGCGTGGAAGCGGCTGATCGGCCGCGGCAGTCCGAGATTCCCGCGCAAGGTCATGGCTTCGTACTCCGTTCTGAACAGACCCCGGCGCTGCAGTTCGGGGATCACGAGATCGACGAAATCGGTGAGCGAGCCCGGCAGCCAGGCCGGCATCACGTTGAAGCCGTCGCAGGCACCGTCCTTGAACCAGTGCTCCATCTCGTCGGCGACCTGAGACGGCGTGCCGATGGTGAGCACGTGGCCGCGCGGGCCGGCATTGGCGAGGCAAAGCTCCCACAAAGTGAGATTGTCGCGGCGCGCCTGGTCGAGCAGGAGACGCTGGCGGCTGAGCGGACCGTTGGTGTCGGGCATTTGCGGCACCGGACCGTCGAGTGGCAGCTTGTCGAGATCGTGCACGCCGATCGTGTGTTCGAGCACGGCGAGACCGACGGTGGGATGGATCAACGACTGCAGGTACTCGAACTTCTCCTGCGCCTCCGAAGCAGTCGGCGCGACGACCGGATAGAGGCCGGGCATCACGAGGACTTCGGCCGGCGAGCGGCCGTAGCGCGGCAGCCGTCCCATCACGTCGCCGTAGAATTCCTTGCCCTGCTCGAAGGTCGTCTGCGCGGTGAACACCAGCTCCGCGAGGCGTGCAGCGACGTCGCGCCCGGTGCCCGAGGCGCCGGCCTGGACGAGCACCGGCCGTCCCTGGGGCGAACGGGCGACGTTGAGCGGTCCGCGGACCTGGAAATGCTTGCCCTTGTGATGCAGCGGATGAAGCTTCGACGGATCGAAGAAGACGCCCGACTCCTTGTCGCGAATGAAGGCATCTTCGTCCCAACTGTCCCACAAGCCAGTGACGACCTCGGCGAACTCGATCGCCCGCTCATAGCGGTCGGCGTGCGCGGGATGCTGTTCGAGACTGTAGTTGAGCGCATCGTCCTCGTTGTTCGAGGTGACGAGATTCCAGCCGGAGCGGCCGCCGCTGATCTGATCGAGCGAAGCGAATTGCCTCGCCAGCGTATAGGGTTCGTTGAAAGTCGTCGTGGAGGTGGCGACGAGACCGAGATGTTTCGTGACCGCGGCAAGCGCCGACAGGATCGTCATCGGCTCGAACTTGACCACCTTGCCCATGCGGCCGCGCGACTCGGGCGTTCCCGACAGGCTGACGGCGGCCGTATCGGCCAGGAAGAGAAAGTCGAACTTGCCGCGCTCGGCGGTCTGCGCCACCTCGACCGCGTCGGCAAAGCTCGCGCCCGAATGAAAGTGGGCTTGGGGATGACGCCAGGCAGCAACGTGCTGCCCCGTCTCGTGGACGAACGCGCCGAGACGCATCATCCGGCGCTGAGTCTGGTGAAGCACAGCTCGCTCTCCGTTCAGAACGCAGGAAAATCCACGTTCAGAACGCAAGCGTCATGCCAAGCCCTTCAGCACAGCAGAGAGGAGGGCGTCCTCCTGCTGTGTAGCGTCCTCTACGCTTGGGTGAGCCCTGTCGCGATCAGCTGTCGACGTCCGCGTAGCGGCGCTTCGCGCGGCGCATGAAGCCCTCGAAGATGTGGTCGTACGACGTATTCTCGTGCGCTTCCGCCGGCTTTGTCAGCCCGTTCAGCACGACTTGCTGCTCGGCCGGCATCTCCGAAATGATCTTCTCGGAGATGGCTTGGACGCCGGCTGGATTGGCGAGCGCGCGGACCTGGATGCTGCAGGCCTTCTCGAAGAAGTAGAAATAGAAGAACGCCTCACCCATGGTGGCGCCAACGCTCAAGGTGCCGTGGTTTTTCAGGATCAGGACGCGGCCGTCCGGCCCCAGCGCCTTGGCCGAAGCCTCGCCTTCGCCCGGCAGCACGACGATGCCGTCATAGTCGAGATAACGGACCTTCGGGTAGACCATGGCGCCGTCCTGAGTCAGCGGCTGGAAGCCGCCCTTCATCGCGCCGACCGCCGCGCCGTCCAGCGTGTGGGCATGGATGATCGCGTTGACGTGCGGCGAGGTGAACATGATGCCGGAATGCAGGTTGAAACCGGCCTGGTTCAGCTCGTAGCCGTTCTCCGTCAGGATCTTGCGGTTCTTGTCGACCTTCACGAGGCTCGACGCCGTGATCTCGTCGAAGGCCAGGCCGAACGGGTTGAGCAGCAGTGCGTCCGGCTCGCCGGGCACCCGGGCCGAGATATGACCGAAGATCGACAGCTCGTAGCCCATTTCGAACGCTGCCCGATAGGCCGAGGCAAGCTGGACACGGACGGCCCATTCCTCCGGCGAAACCTTATCCTTTAAGCTGACGATACTCACGGGAGCCTCCTAGCTGATTTATCAGGCTATGTGCTCGGTCTTAGCGAGAGCCCATTCCGGCGGCAAATGCCCAATACCGCCCCCCGGGATCGCCGAAATTGGCACGCTTCCTGCTGTCTAAACTTGTATAGACAGGCTAAAGGCAAGTCATGCAGATCAGCCCCTCTTTTCCCGAAGCGGACGACTTGGCAGAGCGCTACTCCGAGGACGGCGTCCTGCTGCTGCGCGGCGTCTTCGACGCCTGGATCGAGCCGCTGCGGGCCGGGGTCGATGCGCTGATGGCCAGCCCCAGCCCGCTCGAACGGACGGTCCGGCCGGCCGACGGGTCGGCCCCGTTCTTCCAAGACCTCTGCAACTGGCAGCGCATCCCAGAGTTCGAGGCCTTCGTCTACAAGTCGCCGGCCGCCGAGATTGCCGCCCGCCTCATGGGCTCGCGCACCGCGCGCTTCTTCCATGACCATGTGCTCGTGAAGCAGCCGGGCGGCAGTACGGCCACGCCCTGGCACCAGGACCAGCCCTACTACTTTGTCGAGGGCCGTCAGAACGTCAGCTTCTGGATCCCGCTCGATCCCGTGCCGCGCGATGTCGTGATGGAGTGCATCAAGGGCTCGCACCGCTGGGGCAAGGGCTTCCGGCCCATGCGCTTCGACGGCACGCGGCTCTATGCCAACGACGATTTCGAGGTGATGCCCGATATCGAGGCGATGCGGCCGACGCTCGACATTGCGGGCTGGGACATGCAGCCGGGCGACGCCATCGCCTTCAACTTCCGCACGGTCCACGGCGCGCCGGGCAACCCGTCGCCACGCGCGCGTCGCGTCTTCTCGGCGCGCTGGGTCGGCGACGACGCGGTCTTCGCGCGGCGCGCGGGCCGGACCTCACCGCCCTTCCCCGACCTCGGCTTCGAAGACGGCGCACCGTTCGACGCCCCGATCTTTCCCGTCGTCTATCGTTCGTAACTCTCACCGTAAACGGAGCTCATCAATGGCCAGGTTCACAGCATTCGCCGCCGCCGTCGCGGTTGCCGCCGTCGCGGGCGGCGCGTCGATCGCCCAGGCACAGGACACCAAGGTCGCCATCGGCATTTCCGGCTGGACCGGCTTCGCGCCGATCACGCTCGCCAAGGAAGCCGGCATCTACAAGGCCAACGGCCTCGACGTCACGATCAAGAAGATCCCGCAGAAGGACCGCCACCTCGCGATCGCCTCGGGCGACCTGCAGTGCGCCGCCACGACGGTCGAGACCTGGATCGTCTGGAACACCAACGGCATCGCCACCACCCAGCTGTTCAAGATGGACCAGGGCATGGGCTCGGACGGCATCGTCGCCCGCAACAGCATCTCCAAGGTCACCGACCTCAAGGGCAAGACCATCGCCGCCTCGGCCCCGGGCACCAACCCGCACTTCACCCTCGCCTGGATCCTGAAGAAGAACGGCATGTCGCTGAAGGACGTGAAGCTCGTCACGCTCGAGCCGGCGCCGGCCGCCAACGCCTTCGTCACCGGCAAGGACCTCGACGCCGCCGTCACCTACGAGCCCTATCTCAGCCTGGTGCGCGACAAGCCCGAGACCGGCAAGCTGATCGCCGATTCGCTGCAGTACCCGATGGTGTTCGATTCCTTCGGCTGCACGCCCAAGTTCATCAAGGAGAACCCGAAGGCCGCGAAGGCGCTCACCGAGAGCTACTTCCAGGCTCTCGACATGATCCAGAAGGACAAGCAGAAGGCCTTCACGATCATGGGCGCCGACGTGAAGCAGACCGCCGAGCAGTTCGAGAAGTCGCAGTCCAAGATCAAGTGGGCCGACCGCGAAGCCAACAAGAAGTTCTTCAACGGCGAGATCCAGGCCTTCAACAAGGAAGCCGCGGAGCTGCTGCTCGAGATCGGCGTGATCAAGAGCAAGCCCGACAACATGGATACGCTCTTCGACACGACCTACATCAAGTAACGATTGATCCACCTCCCCCGTCATCGGGGGAGGTGCCTCGTCTTGCGAGACGGAATGATCATGACCCCTCCGTCGGCGTAGGACGCCGACACCTCCTCATTTGAATGGGGAGGCAGTTTGAGAAGAGTCGCATGAAATTGCTGGTTCCCGTCAAACGGGAGAATCGCATCGTCCTGGGCGTGGCGTTCTTCATCGTCTTCGTCGCGCTCTGGTTTCTGATCACCTGGACCGGGGCGGTACCGAAGCACTTCCTTGCCTCGCCGTGGCAGACGCTGGCTTCGGGTTGGGACCTCTTCGCCACCCAGGGCTTCACCAACGACGTCGGCATGACGATCTGGCGCGTCGTCGGTGGCTTCCTGCTGGCCGCCGTCATCGCCGTGCCACTCGGCATCGCGATGGGCGTCTACAAGCCGATCGAGGCCTTCTTCGAGCCCTTCGTCTCCTTCGCGCGCTACCTGCCGGCCTCGGCTTTCATCCCGCTGCTGATCCTCTGGGTCGGAATCGGCGAAGCGCAGAAACTCACCGTCATCTTCATCGGCTGCTTTTTCCAGCTCACCCTCATGATCGCCATGATCGTGAGCGGCACGCGCCGCGACCTGGTGGAAGCCGCCTACACGCTGGGCTGCAAGGATAGCGGCGTGATCCGCCGGGTCGTGCTGCCGGGCGCCGCGCCCGACATCGCCGAGGCGTTGCGCCAGGTGCTGGGGCTCGGCTGGACCTACATCATCGTCGCCGAGCTGATCGGCGCCTCGTCGGGCATCGGCCACATGATCACCGACAGCCAGGCGCTGATGGCGACCGACCACATCATCGCGGGTATCGTGGTGATCGGGCTGGTCGGCCTGCTCTCGGACCTGATGTTCAAGAAGGTGAACCAGCACCTCTTCTCGTGGAGCCTGCTGCGATGAGCCGGCTGTCGATCCGCGACGTCTCCAAGACCTTCCCCGGCCACCGGCGGAATGCGCCGCCAACCCAGGCGCTGCTGCCGATCGGCCTCGAGGTCGGCGACAACGACTTCATCACCGTGCTGGGCCCGTCCGGCTGCGGCAAGTCCACCCTGTTGCGCCTCGTTGCCGGCCTCGAGACCCCGACCACGGGAGAGATCAAGCTCGACGGCACGAAGATCGTGGGCGCCGGCGCCGACCGCGGCGTGGTGTTCCAGAGCTACACGCTCTTCCCCTGGCTCAACGTCCGCCAGAACATCTGCTTCGGCCTGCGCGAGAAGGGCATGAAGCTCTCGGAGCAGAAGGAGATCAGCGACCGCTTCATCGCCCAGGTCGGCCTGCGCGGCTTCGAGGAACATTTTCCCAAGCAGCTCTCGGGCGGCATGCAGCAGAGGGTGGCGATCGCCCGCGCGCTGGCCAACGACCCGAAGATCCTGCTGCTCGACGAGCCGTTCGGCGCGCTCGACAACCAGACGCGCGTCCTCATGCAGGAGCTGCTGCTCGGCATCTGGGAACAGGCGCAGAAGACGGTCATGTTCATCACCCACGACATCGACGAGGCCATTTTCATGGCCAGCAGGGTCGTCGTGTTCAGCGCCCGTCCCGGTCGCATCAAGGCCGAGATCGAGGTCGGCTTCCCCCATCCGCGGCACTATACGATCAAGACCTCGCCGGAATTCATGGCGCTCAAGGCTCGTCTCACCGAGGAGATCCGGGTCGAAGCCATCGCTGCAGCTCACTGAGGGATCGATGGAACCGACCGCGCTCTACCAGCAGGTCGAGGACTATATCGTGCGCCACATCCAGGACGGCTCGTGGCCGCCCGGCCACCGCCTGCCCTCGGAGCACGAGCTTGTGGGCCGCTTCGGCATGTCGCGCATGACCGTCAACCGGGCGCTCCGGGACCTCGTCCAGCAGGGCCGGATCGTGCGCGTCGCCGGCGTCGGCAGCTTCGTCGCCGAGGACAAGCCGCAATCGACCCTGCTGCACATCGCCAGCATCGCCCGCGAGGTGCGGCAGCGGGGGCATGACTATCGCTGCGCCCTGCTGTCGGCGGAACGGGTCGCTGCGCCCGGCGAAATCGCCGCCTGGCTCGGCCTGCGATCAGGGCAGTCCGTATTCCATTCGGTGTGCCTTCATCTCGAGAACGAAGTCCCGGTTCAGCTCGAGGACCGCTACGTCAATCCGCAGGTCGTCCCTGCCTTCCTCGATCAGGACTTCGGCGACACGCCGCCCGGAGAGTACCTCGTGCAGAACGTGCCGTTCGACGAGATCGAGCACGTCGTCGATGCCGTGCTGCCGACGCCCGAGCAGGCGAACCGGCTGCAGATCGACCCTGTGGAGCCTTGCCTGATGCTGACCCGGCGCACGTGGACGCGCACGACTCCAGTCACGATGGTCCGTTGCCTACACCCGTCATCGCGCTACAGGCTGGGCTGCCGCTTCGACGCGGTGGGAAATCAGCGATTTGGTTGAAGGGCCTCGGCGGCGGTATACGCCGCCCACGACCGGGACGCCTGTTGCGCCCATAGCGCCCGCTTCATTTCGGCTTCGAGCCGTTGGCGGGCGGCTGTGTCGACCGGCTCGGTCGTGTCTTCGGGAAGAAGATTATCGCGGGGCATATCGGACAAATGCCGGAGCCGCGAAAAAGTTGCATTACATGATCATGTCGTCTTGAGCTTCATCCCCGGCGGCGGCACCGCGGCCTCCGGATCGACGGCGCGGGTCACATAAGCATGGGCCTCGGGCTCGTACTTCGCCCAGAGACGGGCGAGTTCGGCGATCGGCTGGGCGTGATCGTCGACACGCAGATCGACATAGGGAAACGACTCCCGGTCGACCACGACCAGGGCCGCCGAGGTCACCGGCTGGTACTCGCCGCCCGCGGCTTCGCCGGCCGCAAGCGCCTCGAGCAGGCGGCGCGCCAGCGGCCGGTCCGGTGCTGCCTCGAAAGCACCGACCATCGCCTGCGGCAATGACGCGGAGCGCACGATGTTGGCAATGGACGCGCAATCCTTGCCCTGCGCCTCGCCGCGCTCGGCGCGGACATTGGCGCCCGAATAGACGGCGGTACGGCCGGCGGTGTCGATCAACGCCAGTTGCCGCCAATGCCGATGCGGTGTCGCGGCGACCACGGCCTGCATGGCTTCGGATGCAGAGAAGCCGTGTGCGAGCAGATCGAGGGCGAGCGGCCCCAGCCGTGGATCGGTGCGGTGCTGAGTCAGCGCCGCGCCGATGCCGGCCCGCGCATGCGAACAGCGCGACCCGACCGAGATCGACGAGGTGGTGACGACAGCGCCCAGCATCCCCGTGCGAGCACAGCGTCCGACGAGCGAGAAGGTCATGCGCGGCTCCTGGAGTCTGTCCGTCTTGAACCAACCAAAATAACCTCCTCAGGATGCGGTCCTTGCCGGGCACATGCCACGTTCCATCGCGATCGAGACTACTTCAAAGACTCGGCAGGTTGAGCCCCTTCTCGCGGGCGCAGTCGATGGCGTCCTGGTAGCCGGCATCCGCGTGGCGCATGACGCCGGTCGCCGGGTCGTTCCACAGGACGCGCTCGATGCGCTTGCCCGCTTCCGGCGTGCCGTCGCAGACGATGACCATGCCGGCATGCTGGGAGAAGCCCATGCCGACGCCGCCGCCATGATGCAGCGAGACCCACGTCGCGCCCGAGGCGCAGTTGAGCAGCGCGTTGAGCAGCGGCCAGTCGGACACGGCGTCCGACCCGTCCTTCATGGCCTCGGTCTCGCGGTTGGGGCTCGCCACCGAGCCTGAGTCCAGATGATCCCGGCCGATCACGATCGGCGCCTTGAGTTCACCCTTTGCCACCATCTCGTTGAAGGCGAGGCCGAGGCGATCGCGATCGCCCAGACCGACCCAGCAGATGCGGGCCGGCAGGCCCTGGAACTTGATCTTCTCGCGGGCCATGTCGAGCCAGTTGTGGAGATGCTTGTTGTCCGGCAGCAGCTCCTTCACCTTCGCGTCGGTCCGGTAGATGTCCTCGGGATCGCCCGACAGCGCGGCCCAGCGGAACGGCCCGACGCCGCGGCAGAACAGCGGGCGGATGTACGCCGGCACGAAACCGGGGAAGCTGAAGGCGTCGGCCACGCCCTCCTCCAGCGCCATCTGGCGGATGTTGTTGCCGTAATCGAGGGTCGGGACGCCGGCCTTGTGGAAGTCGAGCATGGCGCGCACGTGCTCGGCCATGGAGCGCTTGGCGGCGTGCTCGACCGCCTT
>Ga0182739_1001203_pt1 | contig 28211 bp, 24 predicted proteins | sample eDN5th30CBELigBY_FD_128873 | JGI IMG/M metagenome (GOLD analysis project Ga0182739, IMG submission 128873) | Enriched backyard soil microbial communities from Emeryville, California, USA - eDNA 5th pass 30_C BE-Lig BY (version 2) (version 2) | ecosystem: Environmental > Terrestrial > Soil >... | reverse complement strand
GAGCCGGGCGTCGTCGCGAACAAGGTTTCGGAGCTCCCCGCGGGCCACGGCCTCAACGCCGCGTCGGGCGAGTACGGTGACCTGTTCGCACAGGGCATCATCGACCCCGCCAAGGTGACCCGCTCGGCGCTGCAGAACGCCGCGTCGATCGCCGGTCTGTTCCTCACGACCGAGGCCGTCGTCGCCGACAAGCCCGAGAAGGCCGCGGCTCCCGCCGCCGACCCGACCGGTGGCATGGACTTCTAAAAGTCCGACGACTGCGTCACAGGGGCGTCTCCTCCGGGAGGCGCCCCTTCGTCGTTCCGGGCGGGGGACGCGGGGGGCGGCGCGTGCGCTCGGGCCGCCGCGGGCGCGCGCGGATTCCGGCTCGCGCATCGTCCGTGCCGGCGTCGTCGGGGGCCCGGTGGGCGCCCGTCAGCGGAACAGCCCGAGGTTCACCTGCTCGGCGTCGGCGTACTGCTGCCCGGCGGTCGCGAGTGCGTGGCTGATCGCCGCGAGGGCGTCCTCCACCTGGCGCTGGGTCGCGCGCCACTGCTCGATGACGCCGTGGAACGCGGCGGACGCGCTGCCGGTCCACGACGCCTGCAGCGTCGTGAGCTGACCGAGCATCGCGGAGGACTCGGCCTCCAGGCGCTCGGCGGTGCCGCGCACGGCGGCGGTGGCGGTGAGGACGGCGTCGCTGTCGACGGAGAAGACGGCCATGGCGGGACTCCCTTGCTCGGTGGAGCCCCCACGCTAGGCGACCGGCGCATCCTGAGCCGTGACCGTGGCAGCGCCTGGGGAGGCCGGCATCCGGCATGCCTCCTGGGGAGGGCGAACTACTCCGGGAGGTCGTCGGCGGAGAGGCGCTGCAGCGGCTGCGTCTCGATGAGGAGGTGCTCCTCGGCATCCCGGGTCTGTGCGAGCGGGAACGCGACGCGGAACGTGGCGCCGCCGCCGGGGGTGTCCGACACGACCACCGTGCCGTGGAGGGCGTCGACGATCGAGGCGACGATCGACAGGCCCAGTCCGCTGCCGCCGGTCTCCCGGGCCCGCGACGTGTCGGCGCGCCAGAACCGCTGGAAGATCTGGTCCTTGAGCGGGTCGGGGATGCCCTCGCCGTGGTCGACGACGGCGATCCAGCCCATGCCTGCGCGGGTGTCGACGCCGACCGACAGCTCGATCGCCGAGTCGTCCGGCGTGTAGCGGCGCGCGTTGGCGAGGAGGTTCGCGACCACCTGGCGGATGCGGTTCTCGTCGCCGAGGACGACGGGCGGTGTCAGGACGGGCGTCGGGGCGGGCGGCGGCGCGAGCTCGAGCGGCGACACCTCGGGCTCTACGGGCTCCGGCGCGGGGCTCTGTCGCGGCTTGCGGCGCAGGAGCGAGCGCGTCGTCGCTCCGGCGCGGGCGATGGCGGAGGTCGCGGGCGCGCCCTTGCGGCGCTCCGGCTGGTCGCCCTCCTCGTCGCCGGCGGGCGACACGACGCCGGGGGCCGGCGGCACCGGCTCGCGCGGGGCGGTCGTGTCGATGACCGTGACGGTGCGCTGCGGGGCGGCCGCGCGCAGGTCGAGGGCGGCGTCCCGGGCGACGGGGCGCAGATCCACCGGGCCGATCACGACGTCGCGACGCTCGTCGAGGCGGGCAAGAGCGAGGAGGTCCTCGACGAGGACGCCCATGCGGATGGCCTCCTTCTCGATGCGCTCCATCGCCTGCGCCGTGGCCTCGTCACCGCTGATGGCGCCCATGCGGTACAGCTCGGCGTATCCCCGCACGGAGACGAGGGGCGTGCGCAGCTCGTGGCTCGCGTCGCCGATGAACCGCCGCATCTGCCGCACCGTCGTGTCGCGCTGTGCGAGCGCCCCGTCGACGCGGTTGAGCATCGTGTTGATCGCGAGCTTGAGCTTGCCCACCTCGGTGCCCGGTTCGATGTCGGTGAGGCGCTGCGAGAAGTCGCCGCCGGCGATCGCCATGGCGGTCGCCTCGACCTGGCCGAGGCTGCGGAACGTGAGGGTGACGACGAGCCGCGTGAGCAGCGCGGCGGCGATGAGCGTCACCAGCGCGAGCAGTCCGAAGATCCCGAGGAACGTCGAGACGACGCGGTCCACGGGAGCGAGGGGGAGGACCACCATCTGCGTGTACTGCCCGGTGATCCCCACGAACTCCTGCGCCGCGACGCTCGCGCGGAACTGCGCGGGGGTGTCGGCGCCGGACAGCGAGAAGGCCGCCGTGCCCTGGATCGTCGTGCGCTGCAGCGTGAAGCGCTCGGGGAAGGCGGGCTTGGGGCCGCTGCCACCGGCGGAGATGTCGAAGTCTCCGTCCGGCTGGTACAGCGCCATGAAGTAGTCGGTCGGCGGGGCGTCCTTCTTCGCCGTCATGTACCCCGTGTCGGTGTCGATGTTCAACAGGCCGCTCGCCACGTTCGCGACGGCGAGCTGCTCGAGCTGCGTGTCGAGGTTCTGGATGAGGGCGTTGCGCAGGAAGACGCTGGCGCCGATTCCCGTCGCGAGCAGACCTATCGCGAGCACCGCCACCGTGACGCCGGTGACCTTGGCGCGCAGGCTGACGCTGCGCCACCAGCGGGTGACCGCATCGCTCTTCTTCGCCACCGCAGTCCTCCCGCTGCGCGCCGCACGGGCGCGTCAGGCGGTCTTGCCGACCTTCAGCATGTAGCCGAATCCGCGCTTGGTCTGGATGAGCGGCTCGGTCGAGTGCGGATCGATCTTGCGCCGCAGGTAGGAGATGTAGCTCTCCACGATGCCGGCGTCCCCGTTGAAGTCGTACTCCCACACGTGGTCGAGGATCTGCGCCTTCGACAGCACGCGGTTGGGGTTGAGCATGAGGTAGCGCAGCAGCTTGAACTCGGTGGGGCTGAGGTCGATGGAGACGTCGCCCACGCGCACGTCGTGGGTGTCCTGATCCATCGTCAGCTCGCCCGCGCGGATGACGGCCTCCTCGTCGGACTGCATCGTGCGGCGCAGGATCGCCTGGATGCGCGCCACGATCTCGTCGAGCGAGAAGGGCTTGGTGACGTAGTCGTCGCCGCCGGCGTTGAGGCCGGTGATCTTGTCCTCGGTCTCGTCCTTCGCGGTGAGGAACAGGATCGGGGCGGTGTAGCCGGCGCCGCGCAGGCGCTTGGTCACGCTGAAGCCGTTCATGTCCGGGAGCATGACGTCGAGCACGATGAGGTCGGGCTCCTCCTCCAGGACGGCGGAGATCGTCTGGGCGCCGTTGGAGACGGCCCGGACCTGGAAGCCTGCGAACCGGAGGCTCGTGATCAGCAGATCGCGGATGTTCGGTTCGTCGTCCACGACGAGGATGCGCGGTGCGGTCATAGGCCCATTATTGCGACCCAGGGCATCCGCTCGCTGGATATCCGCCGGATCGGCGCTTCGGCGAGGGAAGGCGGTTCGCCCGAGGAAGGCGGATGTCGCGGCATCCTGCCTTCCTCCGGCTGTCTGCCTGCGCTCGGCGGGGGGAGGTCAGGATGCCGCGGTGCGGCGCTGTGTGGCCGCCGGTGCCCTTCAGAGCAGGGCCGCCCGCACGGCGCGCTCGACCACCGGGCGGATCTCGGCATCCGGATCGACGGTTACCCTGTGCAGGAGCAGGCCGTCCAGCGCGGCCATCACCGAGCGAACGGCTCCCGCGGGATCGGGGGCGCCGATGCGGGCCAGCAGGGCCGTGGACCACTCCACGAAGATCGTCCGCTGCGCGATGAGCGGGGCCAGCAGCTCGGGGGAGCGCGCGCCCTCGAGGAACAGGGAGTAGCGGGCGCGCGTGCGCGTCGCGAGCGGACCCGACTGCACGGCGATGAGCTCTGTGAAGGCGTCGACGAGATCGTCGGGCGTCTCGATCACCGGTCGCGGCGCCGCGTCGAACTCGGCGCGCTCGCGCTCCGAGAGCCACGCGACGACCCCGGCGACGAGGGCCTCGCGGGTGCGGAACCAGTTCGACGTGGACCCCTTGGGAAGTCCCGCCCGCTCGTCCACCCGGGCGTGCGTGAGGGCGCGGATGCCGCCGTCTCCGAGAAGCTCGAGGGCCGCGTCGAGGGCCCGGTCGCGCGTGGATGCCACGGGCATCACCCTATGCGCGCACGATCTACTACGAAAGTAGTGACACGGCACTAGAAACGTAGTACCTTGCGAGGCATGAGGATCTTCGTGCTCGTCGCCTGGCTCGTACAGGCCGCCGTGGGCGTCTCGCTGCTCCGGGGCCGTCGCGCGACGCCGCTCGTGATCCTGCACGTCCTTCCGATCGCCGTCGCGCTCGGCCTGTGGACGTGGTTCGCCTTCGACGGTCCGCCGGCGGTGGGCTGGATCGTCTTCGGCGTCCTCGTGGTGGCCCTCACCGCGGGCGACGCGATAATGGTGCGTCGTGCCGCGGGGCTCCTGCCGCCCGAGGTCACCGGCATCCGCCGCTACGGGAGGACGCTCGGTCTCGTCTTCACCGGACGGCTGCCGGCGCCCGTCGTCTTCCACGCGCTGTTCAGCGCGGTCGTCTTCTTCGGCGCGCTCGCCGCGTGCCTGCTCGCGACTCGGGGCTGATCACCCAGCCGTGACCGAGCCGGAATCGACGAAAGGAACACATCATGTCCTCGACCGCACCCGCCCGGGCCATCGGCCTGCGGCTCACGCGCGAGCTGCCCGCGACGCAGGAGGAGGTGTACGACGCGTACACCGATCCCGATGCGCAGCGGTGGTGGCTGTCCGCCCTCGGCCCCGACGCGGGGGAGGTGCGCACGCACGTCGACCTGCGGGTCGGCGGCACGTGGGAGGCCACTTTCCTCGCGAACCCCGCCGTCCTCGTGCACGACGTCTTCACGTTCCTCGAGCTGGACAGGCCGCGGCGCATCGTCACCCGTCATCGGGGAGAGTCCACCGTCGACGGCATGCGCACTCCCGCGATCGACACGCACATCGTGCTCGACCTCGCTCCGACCGCCGGGGGCACCGCCCTGACGCTGGAGCACACCGGCTTCCCCGATGCGCAGACGCGGGACTTCTTCGAGACGGTCGCGTGGCCGGGCGGGCTCGATCGCCTCGCCGCGCACCTCGCCGGCAAGCGGTAGCCGCCGCTGATCATCGGCGTCGGTCGACGTGTCGGCTGCGCGGTCAGCCCTCGCGTTGCACGCGTGCGTGCGTGAGCTCGGCCTCGAGGTCGCTCACCCGCTGACGCAGCGCGAGCACCTTGCGCACGCCCGGCAGCGTCACGCCCTCGTCGGTGAGCTCGACGACCTCCCGCAGCCGTGCGAGATCGTCTCCCGAATAGCGCCGCTGGCCGCCCTCGCTGCGGCCGGGGATGACGATCTCCTGCTCCTCGATGCGCCGCAGCGCCGCCGGCTGGATGCCGAGCAGCTGCGACGCCTGTCCGATCGTGTAGAACGGCACGGAGGCGTCCACCGGACCCGTTCCCCGGTCCTCGCGGCTCCCGTCCGTCATGCGCCCTCCCGCCCTCAGCCCTCCGTCGCAGGCATACCGATGGTAGCCGCGACGTCGGCCCCGTGCGCGCCGTGCACGCGCAGCTCCGCGCCCTCGGGCGTGGCATCGAGGTCGAGCCGCTCCGCACCGCAGGGCAGCCCCTCGATGCGCACCTCCCCGATCGAGGGGAAGGTCGGCGCCGCTTCCGACCGATCGCGCGTCACGTCGATGTCCAGGCCGGTGCTGATCCGCAGCAGCTCGTACGGCGTGGCCGCCGCCCACGCCTGCGGCGAGCACGACGTCGGGTACGGGACCGGTGCCGCCTTCTCGTCGCGTGAGAATCCGCAGAACAGCTCGGGCAGGCGTCCGTCGAACGCCTCGAGCGCGTCGAGCAGACCCTCGACGACGCGCGCGGCCGCATCCCGGCGCCCGTACGCGGCCATCCCCGCCGCGATGAGCGCGGTGTCGTGCGGCCACACCGAGCCGTTGTGGTAGCTCGCCGGGTTGAACGCCCCGGACGCGGACGAGAGCGTGCGGATGCCGAAGCCCGTGAACATGTCGGGCTGCAGCATCCGGTCGATGACGGCATCCGCGCGCTCCGGGAGCACGATCCCCGTCCACAGGCACTGGCCCGCGTTGGAGGTCACGGCGTCGACGGGCGCCTTGTCGGCATCGAGGGCCAGCGCGTAGCAGCCCTCGTCCGGCATCCAGAAGGCCTCATCGAACCGCGCCCGCAGGCGCGTCGCGCGCTCGTCCCACGTGCGCGCGGTCTCGGGCTCGCCCCACGCGCGGTACAGGTCGCCCGCGGCCCGCATCGCGGCGTACGCGTAGCCCTGCACCTCCGCGAGGGCGATCGGCGCGGTCGCGAGCGCCCCCGAGCGGAACGTGACGCCGTCGACGCTGTCCTTCCAGCCCTGGTTGGCGAGTCCCCGGTCGCTCGAGCGGGCGTACTCGACGAATCCGTCGCCGTCTCGGTCTCCCGCCGTCGCGAGCCACGACAGGGCGCGCTCGACCGCGGGCCGCAGGGCCGCGATCGTCTCGGCGGGGAAGCCCCACCGCAGGGCGCGGCCGACGAGCATCACGAACAGGGGCGTCGCGTCGATCGAGCCGTAGTAGACGCTCTCGCCGCCGAGCGCGAGCGACAGGTCGGCGCCGAGTCGCACCTCGTGCAGGATCTTCCCCGGCTCCTCCTCGGTGCGCGGGTCCGAGCGCACACCCTGGAGCCGCGCGAGCGTGCGCAGCGTCCCGCGGGCGAGCTGCGGTGCGAACGGGAGCATCATCCAGCTGGTCAGCAGCGAGTCGCGACCGAACAGCGCCATGAACCACGGCACGCCGGCCGCGACGACGTCGTCCTCGGGGTGCTCGGGATCGTGGATGCGCAGCGCCCCCAGATCGCGCTCGCTCACCCGGAGCGCCTCGGCGAGCACCGCGTTCTCGACGCGCATCGCGGGCGCCTCGTGCCGCCATCCCTTCATGCGCCGCGCGGGCACCGACTGGTCGAACGGGCGCCCTGCGGGGTAGAGCGACTCCATCTCCCTGCCGCGTGCACTGGGGACGACCTCGATCGTCGTGCTCCAGGATCCGCGCGGCGGCACGACGATCCGGAATGTCAGGGTGTGCGGGCTGGATGCCGCGCCGGGCGCCGAGACGCGCACTCCGCGCTCCGCCCCGGGGCGGTCGATCCAGTAGAGCAGGTCGCCGCCGACCTCGCGGTGCCCGACGGGCGGGAGGCGCTCGGGGCGGTGCTCCTTCACGACGAAGAGGTCTGCCATGTCCGCGTCCACGCGCAGCGCGAGGTCGATGCCCGCGGCCTCTGCGCCGAAGTTGCGCAGCGTGAGGTCCTCGCGCATGCCCTGCCCGACGAGCCGGTGACGCTCGACGATGATCGTGCCCTCGGGGTACCCCGCGCGGGGCGCCGCGCGTCCCACGAACACGGCCTCGTAGGGCTCCGCGGGGATCACCGTGAGCGGCTCGATGGGCATTCCGTCGAGATACAGCTGCCAGCGCGAGATGACGCGCGTGTCCTGCACGAAGAGCCCCTCGGCGCGGTGCGGCTCGATGTCGCCGCTGTGGCTGCACACGCAGAAGGTCGCCCCCTCCACGAGGGTCACATCGGTGCGCGCCTGCACGACGCGCGCGCGGGCGGCCGGCGCCTCGCCCGCGGGCGCGGCGGTGGGGGTCGTCGTATCGACGGTCATCGTCCCTCCTCTTCGTCAGTGATGAGCAAACCTGCAATTTGAACTGTAGCTAAGCTCCATTCTATGATGAAGGGCGAGACCACGATCGTCCTGTCCGAGACTCATGATCAGGGAGGGAGAATGTCCGACGTCGCCGTCTCGTCCGCTTCTCGCGCCACCACGACCGCGGCCCCGCCGCTGCGGATCGGCATGGTGGCGCCGCCCTGGTTCTCCGTGCCGCCGAGCGGCTACGGCGGGACGGAGGCGGTCGTCGCGGCGCTCACCGACCAGCTCGCGGCGCGCGGGCACGAGGTCACGCTCGTGGCCGCCGGCGCCCCGGGGACCCAGGCGGCGCGCCACGTGTCGACCTATCCCGAGCCGCCGTCGCACCTCCTCGGCGCGAGCGCGCTCCCCGAGGTCACGCACGCGGCCGCGACCGCCGCGGCGCTCGCGGAGCTCGAGCTCGACGTCGTCCACGACCACTCCCTCGCGGGACCGCTCCTCGCGGTCGGGCGCGAGACCCCGACGGTCGTGACGATGCACGGCCCCGTCGGCGGCGAGAACGGCGAGTACTTCGCGCGCCTCGGGCGCACGGTCGACATCGTCGCGATCTCGCACGCGCAGCGCCGTCAGGCGCCCGGACTGAACTGGGTCGGGACCGTGCACAACGCCATCGACCTCGCGAGCTTCCCGTTCCAGGAGCGCAAGGACGACGAGCTGCTGTGGATCGGCCGCTTCAGCCCCGACAAGGGCGCGCACCTCGCGATCGACGCCGCCCGCGCCGCGGGCCGACGCATCGTGCTCGCGGGCAAGCTCAACGAGCCCGCCGAGCGCGCGTACTTCGACGACGCGGTGCGGCCGCGGCTCGGCCCCGACGCGGAGTACGTCGGAGAGGCGGATGCCGCGCTCAAGCGCGAGCTGTTCGCGCGGGCTGCGTGCCTCGTCTTCCCGATCCAGTGGGAGGAGCCGTTCGGCATGGTCATGATCGAGGCGATGGCCTGCGGCACGCCTGTCGTCGCCACGCGCCGCGGCTCGGTGCCCGAGGTCGTCGACGACGGGCGCACGGGTGTCATCGTGGACGACGTCGCGGAGCTGCCCGCCGCGATCGCGCGGGCGGGCGAGCTGGACCCCGCCGCGTGCCGTGCGCACGTGGCGGAGCATTTCGACCTGCCGGTCATGGCCGCGGGCTACGAGCGGATCTACCGCATGCTCGCGGAGGGCACCCGCAGCATCCGCTCGCTCACGCGTGCCGCGTGAGTCGGCACGCCGTCGCGGTGCGGCGCCCGCTCACGCGGCGGCGAACTGGTCGGCGTCGAGGATCGTGTAGCTGTACCCCTGCTCGGCGAGGAAGCGCTGGCGGTTCTGCGCGAAGTCCTGGTCGACCGTGTCGCGCGCGATCAGCGTGTAGAAGCTCGCGGTGTGCCCCGACTCCTTCGGCCGCAGCAGGCGGCCCAGCCGCTGCGCCTCCTCCTGACGGGACCCGAACGATCCGGAGACCTGGATGGCGACGGATGCCTCGGGCAGGTCGATCGAGAAGTTCGCCACCTTCGAGACGATGAGCAGCTCGATGCTGCCCTCGCGGAAGGCCTGATAGAGCTCTTCGCGCTCGTCGACAGGAGTGGCGCCGGTGATCTTGGGCGCGCCCAGGGCATCGGAGAGCACGTCGATCTGGTCGAGGTACTGCCCGATCACGAGGATGCGCTCGCCCGCATGGCGCTCGACGAGCCGGCGCACGACGTCGATCTTGGCGTGCGCGGTCGCCGCGAGACGGTAGCGCTCGTCGTCGGCCGAGGCCGCGTACTCGAGGCGGTCGTCCGGCGGCAGGTCGATGCGGACCTCGTAGCAGGCCGCGGGGGAGATGAAGCCCTGCGCCTCGATCTCCTTCCACGGTGCGTCGAAGCGCTTGGGGCCGATGAGGCTGAAGACGTCCCCCTCGCGCCCGTCCTCGCGCACGAGCGTGGCGGTGAGCCCGAGGCGGCGGCGCGCCTGCAGGTCCGCGGTGAGCTTGAACACCGGAGCGGGGAGCAGGTGCACCTCGTCGTAGACGATGAGGCCCCAGTCCAGCGCGTCCAGCAGTGCGAGGTGCGCGTAGGCGCCCTTCCGCTTGGCGGTGAGGATCTGGTAGGTCGCGATGGTGACCGGCTTGATCTCCTTGACCTGGCCGGAGTACTCGCCGATCTCCTCGGGAGTGAGCGTCGTGCGCTTGAGCAGCTCGTCGCGCCACTGCCGGGCGCTGACCGTGTTCGTGACGAGGATGAGGGTCGTCGTCTTCGTCTCGGCCATCGCGCCCGCGCCGACGAGCGTCTTGCCCGCACCGCAGGGGAGCACCACGACGCCCGAGCCGCCCTGCGTGAAGATGTCGACGGCCTGGCGCTGGTACGGGCGCAGGCTCCAGTTCGACTCCTCGAGGTCGATGGGGTGCGGTGTGCCCGGGGTGTACCCGGCGAGGTCCTCGGCGGGCCAGCCGATCTTCAGCAGCTCCTGCTTGATGTGCCCGCGCGCCCACGCGTCCACGACGTAGACGTCGGGGGAGGGGTGGCCGACCAGAAGGGGCTGGATGCGCTTGTTGCGCGCGACCTCCGCGAGCACGGCCGGGTCGGTGGAGCGCAGGATGAGCGTGCCCTCGCCGAACCCCTCGACATCCGCCCGCTCGATCACGAGGCGCCCGTAGCGGGCGACGGTCTCGCTGATGTCGAGCGAGACGGACGGCGGGACGGGGAAGCGCGACCAGCGGTCGAGCGTCGCGAGCATGTCCTGCGCGTCATGGCCGGCGGCGCGCGCGTTCCACAGCCCGAGGCGGGTGATCCGGTAGGTGTGGATGTGCTCGGGTGCGCGCTCCAGCTCGGCGAAGATCGCGAGCTCGTGACGAGCGGTCTCGGCATCGGGGTGCGCCACCTCGAGCAGCACCGTGCGGTCGCTCTGGACGATGAGGGGGCCGTCGGACATAAGGATCGAGTCTACCGGCGCTGCGTGTGCTCCGGCTCGTTCCGCGGGCTCCGCGGCTCTGCGGGGCCGCGGTTCCGAGGGGGGTCAGAGCGGCCGGGCGCTGACGATGCTCGAGACGGGCAGCGTACGCTCGACGTCGGATCCGCGATCTCGTCCGCGCAGGCGACCGCCGCCCAGTCCGGTGGCCTCGAGCACGAACTCGCGCGTCGATCCGTCCGGAAGCGCCGCGACGACGACGATCGTGGCCCGGGCGCGCACGGCGGCGTCGAGCTCGCGGCCCAGCCACGCGGCATCCGCGTCGTCCTCCCGCTGGACCCGCAGCGTCGCGATGAGCCGGTCGTAGGCGCCGCCCCCGTCGGAGGCGGCGGGCGTGAGCCGGCGGCGCTGCAGCGGCTCCGGGGCTCCGTCGGGGGCGAGCGCCACCACCGGGTACCGGGCGTCCACCAGGGTCCAGTAGACGGCGTCGCGCGCGACCCGAGACGTCAGGGCGTCGCCGTCGGGGATGAGCCCGATCGACCGGACCGCCTGGTCGACTTCCAGGGTCGCGAGCACCGACGGCTCGTCGCTCGTCACCAGGGTGCGCCCGGATACCGGGTCCGTCCGCACCTGGATGAGCCCGTGCCGCGACGCGGTGCGCTCGATGAGGTAATCGACCGGCTGCGGGATGCCGGTGAGCGACAGCCCCGACAGGAAGGAACGCAGTGACTCCGCCGTCTCGCCCGCGCCGACGGCCCGGGCGATCGATTCGGCCGAGAACCGATACGTCGACGCCTGGGCCCGCGACTCGCGATCAGCCATCGTGCGCAGGCGCAGATCGAGCGCGGGGGCGAGGGGACCGGGCGCGATGACGCTGAGGTCCGCCTGCAGGTAGACGCGGTCGATCTCGGGAGGCAGGAGCGCCGCCAGTGCCGCCTCGTCCGCCGCCTCGCCGCGGCGCAGGGGCGCCGCCCACGGTGGCTCGGCGCCCGAGGGCGACACGAGGCCCCACGCCCGCGCGAGGCGCGCCAGCTGCGCGGCGCGCGGCGGCCAGTCGGGGTCGAGCGGGTAGGCGTCTCGCCACAGCGCGAGGGGGACGACGCCGCCCGTCTCCGTGCGCAGCGCCTCGGGGAGCGCTGCGCGCCACCCTTCCACGACCCGGCGCCAGCGCTCGGGGGTCGACGCGTGCAGCCACGCCTCGCCCTCGTCGGTCACGAGCCACTCGCGGCCGACGGGGGCGGCGAGGTCGGCGCCCGCCGCCGCGGCGAGCAGGTCGTCGAGCTCGTCGCCGTCGTCGACCGCGCCCGCGTCGACGGCGCGACGCCGGTCCGCCGCGGAGACGGCGCCCGTGCCGGTCCGCGCCAGCGGCGTGGCGCGCATGAGGAGCAGGATGTCGGCGAGCGACGCGATGCTGAGGGCGGCGCGCTCGGCCGCGGCCGCGGCATCCGTTCCCGTCGCCGTCGCCGGCTCCTCGGCGGGCGCGGGTGCCGTGAAGGCGCCCGGCTCCTCGGCGGCGCGGGCGTGCACGCGTGCGGCGACCGCGCGGTACGGCGAGCCGTCCGGGTGGGTGAGCGCGCGCGCCTCGGTCACACGGCGCGCGGGGCCCACGACGGGGTCCGCCGTCAGCGCGTGCAGCGCCGTGCGCGGAAGCCGGGTCAGCGCGCGGTCGATCGATGTCGGCTCCAGCAGGGCTTCTGCCGCATCGAAGAAATCACGCCAGGAAGCCGCGGCGGACACGCCCCGCGCCGCGAACAGGGCCGCGAGCGCGTCGTCATCCCGGGCGGCGAGCTCGGCCGCGAGCGCACGCGCGTCGCTCGTCGACGAGGTTGCGCTGACCATCGGCGCCGCCTAGGCCCCCTTGTTGGCGCGCGACCTGCGGACGAAGCTCATGATGAGCAGCGCGACGATGAGCAGGAACGCGATCGGGAGCGCGATGAGGGGGAGCACGACGACGAGCGGCCAGATCCCCTCGGAGAAGTCGACGACCCCGAGCGGGCGGGCGAGGATCACGGCGAAGAAGCACACGATCGCCAGCAGCGTGATGCCCAGCGCCATGAAGGCGAGGATGCGGTCGATGCGACGCACCGGGACGTCGGCGCCCGAGGTTGGCTTGCTCATCCTCGCCAGCCTACCGGGTCCGCTCCGCGCCGCTCACCCTTGTCGTAGGCTGGACGGGCGGAGGCAGACGGCCTCCGCGAAGCATGCCCGCACGGCACGATCACAGCGAGGTTCTCCATGCCCACCGGCAAGGTCAGGTTCTACGACGAAGAGAAGGGGTTCGGCTTCATCGCATCCGATGACGGCCAGGATGTCTTCCTGCACGCCACAGCCCTGCCTGCCGGATCGACCGCCCCCAAGGCGGGTGCGCGCGTCGAGTTCGGCGTGGCGGAGGGCAAGCGCGGACTCCAGGCGCTGTCGGTGCGCGTTCTCGAGGCGCCGCCGAGCCTGGCCAAGGCGAAGCGGAAGCCGGCCGACGACATGGCGATCATCATCGAGGACCTCGTCAAGCTCCTCGACGGCATCGGCGGAGACCTGCGCCGTGGGCGCTACCCGAGCGGGGGCCACGCCAAGAAGGTCGCCGCCGTGCTGCGCAAGGTCGCCGATGAACTCGACGCCTGAGATCCCCGATCCCCGACTGATCGAGGCGCACGATCTCGCTCTCGCCGCCCTGCGTGAGATCACGCCGGCGTCCACGATCGGCGCGCCCGCTGGCTACACGGTCGAAGCCGACGGCGTGGTGTCGCTGCGCTTCGAGACGACGCTCAAGGGCTACCCGGGCTGGTTCTGGACCGTGAGCGTGGCGCGCGTCGAGGGCGAGGAGCCGACCGTCCTCGAGGCGGAGCTGCTGCCCGGCGACACCGCCCTGCTGGCCCCGGAGTGGGTGCCGTGGGCGGTCCGTCTCGCGGAGTACCAGGCCGCACAGGCCGCCGCGGAGGCGGAGCGCCAGGCATCCGGCGAGGACACGCCCTCCGATGCGGAGGGGGGCGAGGAGTCCGCGGACGACGAGGAGACGCTGGACGACCTCGACGATCTCGACGCGGCCGACTTCGACGAGGACGGCTCGCCGATCCTGCACGCGGGCGACCTCGACGGCGTCGACATCGACGTGCTGGACGAGGCGGGCGACGAGGACGACTCGGACGACGACGAGGACGACTCGGACGACGACGAGGACGACTCGGACGACGACGACTCGGGTGACGAGGATGACTCGGACGAGGACGACGAGGACGAGGATGACTCGGACGAGGACGACGAGGACGACGACGAGCCGGAGATCTGAGCGCTCGCCTGCGGGGCGCGCTCAGTCGGTGAGCGCGTCCACCACGTAGTCGATGCAGCGGATCAGCTGACGCACGTCGTCCGGCTCGATCGAGACGAACGTCGCGACGCGCAGCTGGTTGCGGCCGAGCTTGCGGTACGGCTCGGTGTCGACGACGCCGTTGGCCCGCAGGATCTTCGCGACGGCGGCGGCGTCCACCGACTCGTCGAAGTCGATCGTCACGACCACGGGCGAGCGGTCTGCGGGGTCGGCGACGAACGGCGTCGCGAAAGAGGCCGCCTCGGCCCAGGCGTAGAGGGCGTCGGACGACTCGCTCGTGCGGGCGTTCGCCCACTGCAGGCCGCCGTTGTCGAGGATCCAGCCGAGCTGCTCGTCGAGGAGCAGCAGCGTGGCCACCGCGGGGGTGTTCAGCGTCTGCTGCAGACGCGAGTTGGTGACGGCGTTCTGCAGGCTCAGGAACTCGGGGATGTAGCGGTCGGATGCCGCGATCCGCTCGATGCGCTCGATCGCCGCGGGGGAGACCGCCGCGAACCACAGACCGCCGTCGGAGCCGAGGTTCTTCTGCGGCGCGAAGTAGTAGACATCCGACTCGGTGACCGAGAAGTCGATGCCGCCGGCCGCGCTGGTGGCGTCGATGACCGTGAGCGCGCCGGGGTCGCCGGCGACGCGCGTGACGGGCGAGGCGACGCCCGTTGAGGTCTCGTTGTGGGGCCACGCGTACACGTCGACGCCCTCGACGGGCTCGGCGACGGCGCGGGATCCCGCCGGAGCCTCGCGCACGTCGGGGGCCTCGAGCCACGGCGCGCGTGCCGCGGCGGCGAACTTGCCGCCGAACTCGCCGGACACGAGGTTCTGGCTGCGCCGCTCGATGAGGCCGAAGGCCGCGGCATCCCAGAAGGCGGTCGAGCCGCCGTTGCCGAGGATGATCTCGTAGCCGTCGGGCAGGCGGAAGAGGTCGGCCAGGCGCGTGCGCACCGACGCGACGAGGTTCTTCACCGGGGCCTGGCGGTGCGACGTTCCCATGATCGCGGCGCCGCGGTCGGACAGGGCCGCGAGCTGAGCGGGGCGGATCTTCGACGGGCCGCACCCGAAGCGACCATCGACGGGGAGGATCTCCCGGGGCAGCACGACAGAGGGCAGGGCGGCGTCAGGCATGCGTCGATTCTAGAGTCGCGGGCGCCTGCCGCCCGACGCGCGGGCGGCGGCGGTGGGGTCTGGCGGGGCCGGCGAGCGGGCCGCCAGGGCACCGCCGGAGGCCTGGCGCGACCGGATAGGCTTGCCTAACACCCCCACGGAGAGCGCCGATGACAGACCTGATCGACACCACCGAGATGTACCTCCGCACGATCCTCGAGCTCGAGGAGGAGCACATCGTGCCCCTGCGCGCGCGCATCTCGGAGCGCCTCGGGCACTCCGGCCCCACCGTGTCGCAGACCGTGGGGCGCATGGAGCGCGACGGCCTCGTCGTCGTCTCCGACGACCGCACGCTCGAGCTCACCGAGGCCGGCCGCCAGAAGGCCGTCGACGTCATGCGCAAGCACCGTCTCGCCGAGCGCCTCCTGTCGGACGTCATCGGCCTGGACTGGGCCTACGTCCACGAGGAGGCGTGCCGCTGGGAGCACGTCATGAGCGAGCAGGTCGAGCGTCGGCTCGTCGAGCTCCTCGGTCACCCCACCGAGTCGCCGTACGGCAACCCGATCCCCGGCCTCGACCAGCTCGGGGACGTCTCGGCCGCGGAGTTCGAGCAGGGCGTGATCGGTCTGGTCCGCCGCCTCAACGAGGCCGGCGGTCCGATCGAAGGCACCGTGCGCCGCCTCGCGGAGCCGGCCCAGGTCGATCCGGAGCTCCTGCAGCAGCTGCGCGGCGCGGGCGTCGTGCCGGGCGCGCGCGGCGACTACCGGTTCAGCGAGGGGTACGTCCTCGTGCAGATGGAGGGCAGCGACGAAGGCCTCGAGCTGCCCGTCGAGGTGGCCTCGCACATCTTCCTCGTCGACGACCGCGTCTGACCCGTCCCGGTGGATGAGAGCATCCTCATCCCCATAGGCATCCGCTGAAGGTGACAGAATCGTTACCTTCAGGTAGCCTCGAACAGTCCACCGGGCAGGAAGCCAGCCCACGGACAACCGGACGGAACGCCCCGCAGGCTCGTCATCCGCCCGGTCGAAGCCGAAGCGAAAGCGCCGACGAGCCGTCGTGGAGCACGAGACCCGTGCGGATGCGGAGGGGCCGGAGGACCGGTTTGGCTGAAGAGAACGACCCCACTGCGACGGGACCCGAAGACCCCGCGGTGGATCTCACCAAGAGGGCGCGTACGCGCCGCTCCCCGGCGAAGCGGTCGACAGCCGTGGCGCCTCCCAAGCAGAAGGCTCCCAAGGCCGCCCGTACCGCCGCGCCCCAGGGCGCGAAGCGCAAGCCGCTGCGGAACCTCGCCACCGTCGCCGCCGTCGCAGGCCTCGTCGCGACCGTCGCGATCCCCGCCTACGCGGCCTACCAGCCCACCGCAGAGACCAAGACGATGCAGCAGGTCGCCGAAGAGGGTGCTCAGTCGCTCGTCGTCGCCTCGAAGGTCGAAGGCGCCGCCCTCGACCGCGGTTCGTACGCGGCGACCACCCCGAGGAGATCGCCAAGAAGAAGGCTGCGGAGGCGGCGCGCGAGCGCGCCCGTCTCGGCCTCGTCGCCTACGCCGGCGACATCGACCTCAAGATGGTCGGCCCGGGTACCGGCGCCGTGCGCTGGCCGCTCGCCAAGATCACGCGCATCGGCGACGGCTTCCGCTCCCGCGGGGGCCAGCACCAGGGTGTCGACCTCATCTCGCCGTGCAAGACCCCCATCTTCGCCTCGACCGCCGGTGTCGTGCGCGTCTCGTCGGAGAGCTACTTCGGCTACGGCGTCGCGATCACGATCGACGGCGTCGTGGGCGGCCGCAAGGTCAACACGCTCTACTCTCACCTCACCAGCGGCACCCGCCAGGTGAAGGTCGGGCAGCGTGTCGAGGCCGGTCAGGTCATCGGGCTCGTCGGCGCCACCGGCCGCGCGTTCGGATGCCACCTGCACTTCGAGGCGCAGATCAGCGGCAGCCGGGTCGACCCGGTGGCGTGGCTGCGCTCCAACGCCGGCTGACCTCGCCCACGCTCTTCAGGCGGCGGTGCCGTCCCTGCTGACGGCGCTGCCGTGCGACATCCGTTCACCGACACGCCGCGGGCGCGACATGCGCGGCTGCGACCCGTGTGTCGGGTATGTGGTCTAGCCTGAGACTCGACGCTGAGAGAAGCGGAGTCGCTGATGGACCGGATACCGAGCATCCTCACCATGGATGAGCTCGGCCGTCATGTCCTTCAGCATCGCACGCACGGATGCCGCGGAATCGCCGCGGTCACGAGGCGCTGTCTGTAGACAGCGCCTTTTTCGTCTGCACCCCTCCGTCATCGATCGTCGCGGAATCGAAAGAGCCGAGAAGCCGTCTCGGCCGTTCGAGAGGACATCGGATGCGCACCCTGGTGCTGAACGCAGGATACGAACCCCTGGCCGTCGTGTCGTTCAAGCGGGCGCTCGTGCTCGTGATGAACGACAAGGCCACCATCATCGAGCGTGTCGAGGGCGCGCCGGTGTGGGCGGCCCGCGCCGCCTACGACAGACCCGCCGTCATCCTGCTCACGAGATACGTGCGCGTGCCCAACGCGCGCCGCGTGCCCGTGACGAGGCGCGGCGTGCTGCGGCGAGACGCCCACCGGTGCGGATACTGCGGCAAATCGGCGTCCACGATCGACCACATCCTGCCCCGCTCGCGGGGCGGAGCGGACTCGTGGGAGAACCTCGTCGCGTGCTGCCTGCGCTGCAACAACGTGAAGGGGGATCGGACGCCGCAGGAGATGTCCTGGGAGCTGCGGGTCACGCCCCGGCCGCCGCACGGCGCGCACTGGACCGTGCGCGGCACCGAGCGCGCCGACCCGCAGTGGGAGCCGTACCTGGCGCTCGCCGCGTAGCCGGGCTGCGAGGTCGGCGGGCCGCGAGTGGCGGTGGCCGGTGGGTGTCGTCGGTCTGCTCCATCCGGTGACCCGGCGTCGCGCTCGGCGCGTTGCTCAGGGTGAGGCGTTCGGGGCGCCGCAGGTGGCGGTGGAGCGACGGCGTTCGGCAGGATCCGAGCGCCGGACAGCGCCGGTGCGCGTGCCGAGCCGTGATGGGATGGAAGCATGCCCCGAGCCCTCATCGTGATCGACATGCAGCGCGGATTCGACGACCTCGACTTCTGGGGTCCGACGGCGAACGAGGCATGCGCCACGAACGTCGCCGCGCTCATCGCGGCATGGGAGCGCGCCGGCGAGCCGATCGTCGTGGTGCGGCACGATTCCCGCAGCGCGGAGTCCCCGCTGCATCCGGACAGCCCCGGCAACGCCCTCGTGCCCGAGGTCGCCGCGGCGACCCCCGCACTGTTCGTGACGAAGCACGTCAACTCGGCGTTCTACGGCGACCCCGACCTGCACGCGTGGCTGCAGGGCGAGGGCATCCGCGAGGTCGTGCTGTGCGGCATCCAGACCAACATGTGCGTCGAGACGACCGCGCGCATGGCGGGCAACCTCGGATACGACGTGACGGTGGCGCTCGACGCGACGCGCACCTTCGACCTGCAGGCGGATGTCGCCGGCCTCGGCCGCGTGACCCGCACCGCCGCGGAGCTCATGGCTACGACCGCCCTCGTGCTGCAGGAGGGCGGCTTCGCGCGCATCGCCGCGACCCGGGTGCTCGTCGCCGGGTGAGGTGGAGCGCCCGGGTGGGCGCGGTGCGGGTGCGCGGGAGCGCGTGTGTGCGTGGGCGTGTGTGCGCGGGTGCGCTTGTTCGCCGAGTGCACGACATCCCGTCGAGTGCACGACATCCCCGCGCGGCGAAGGCGTGCACTCGGCGCGATCTCGTGCACTCGAGCAGTGCGTGAAGGCAGCTGGGCGCCTCGGAGTGGCGGGCGCGTCGGTGTGTGGTCAGACTCGACGCGCCCGGCCGGGAGTGGACGGTCGACGTTCGTGATGGTGTCGCGTCGCCGAGTGCACGACATCCCGTCGAGTGGACGACCTCCCCGCGCGGCGAAGGCGTGCACTCGGCGCGAAGCCGTGCACTCGGCGTTCCGCGGCTGGATGGCGCGAAATCGAGGCGCCGGCGGATGTCGGAAGGGGGAGATAGATTCGAAGCCTGCCGTTGAGGCATTAGAACATGTGTTCTAGGCTGTGGGGGTGAGGGCGATCGTATCCGAGCAGACCGCGCAGAGGCGCGAGACCGGCCGTGAGGTCGGGCTCGACGCGCTGCGCGCCCAGCTCGAGCGTACGCAGGGGCGCCGACTCGACGCGCCCGTGCTGCCCGTGTACGAGGCCTTCGCCGCGCTGCTGCCGGGCGGTGGTCTCCGGCCCGGGGCGGCGTACTCCCTGGCCCCGTCGTCGGCGCTACTCCTGGCGCTCATGGCGGGCCCCTCGCAGTCCGGCGCATGGTGCGCCGCGGTCGGGATGCCGGAGCTCGGTGCCGAGGCGGGGGAGCAGGCCGGTGTCGACCTCACGCGACTCGTGCTGATCCCCGATCCGGGGCCCCGGTGGCTGGCCGTCGTCGCGACGGTGGCCGAGGTGATGCCGGTGGTCGCGGTCCGGCCGCCGGTGCGGGCGAAGGACGCGGATGTCGCCCGGCTCGGCGCCCGGCTGCGCGATCGCGGCACGGTGCTCCTCGTGCAGGGCGCCTGGCCCCAGGCCGAGGCCGTGCTCGAGCTGAGCGAGCCGCGATGGACGGGGCTCGGGCGCGGTCACGGTCATCTCGCGGAGCGCGAGGTGACCGTGACGGTGGGCAGCCGCCGATGGCCGGTGCCGCGGCGGGGGCGCATCGCGCTGCCCGCGCCGGACGGCGGCGCGGCGCGGGTCGAGGAACGGAGCGCGGCTCCCGGGCGTCCGCCGCTGTACGCGGTGCCGGGTCTCCGACGGGCGGGCTGACATGGACGCTCCCGTGCGCAGTCTCGTGCTGTGGATCCCCGACTGGCCGGTCGTGGCCCTCACGCGCGATCCGACCGCCGGAGTGGCCCCCGACGAGCCGGTCGCGGTCCTCGAGGCGAACGCCGTCGTCGCATGCTCCCCGGCGGCGCGGGCCGAGGGCGTGCGCCGGGGGCTGCGTCGCCGTGATGCGCAGGCACGCTGTCCCCGCCTGCGCGTGGTCGCGGCCGATCCGGTCCGTGACAGCCGCATGTTCGAGCCGGTCGTCGCCCGCGTCGAGGAGCTCGCGCCGGGCGTGCAGCCCATCCGGCCGGGCCTGTGCGCCCTGCGGGCGAGGGGGCCGGCGCGCTACTACGGCGGCGAAGTCCCCGCGGCGCACACGCTCATCGCGGGGCTCGCCGATCTCGGCTTCGCGGATGTGCGGGCGGGCATCGCCGACGGGCCCTTCACCGCCGAGCAGGCGGCGCGCACCTCGCCCGCCGGGGATGTGCGGGCCGTTCCGGCGGGAGAGGCCGCGGCGTTCCTCGCCCCGCTTCCCACGTCGGTGCTCGGCGAGCCGTCGCTGGTCGAGCTGCTCGCGCGGCTCGGCGTGCACACCCTCGGAGAGTTCGCGGCCCTCGATGCGAAGCGCGTGCTCGACCGGTTCGGGCCGCAGGGTGCGCGGCTGCACGATCTCGCGGGCGGCCGCGACTCCCGGCCCGTCGAGCCGCGCACGCCCCCACCCGAGCTCACCCGCGAGGTGTCGTTCGAGCCGCCCCTCGGGCTCGTCGATCAGGTCGCGTTCGGCATCCGTGTGGCCGCGGAGGAGTTCATCGCCGGTCTCGGCGCGGTGGGTCTCGTGTGCACCGAGCTGCGCGTCGAGCTCGACGTCGACCTCGGCACGGGATCCGAGCGCGTGTGGCTGCATCCCGGATCGTTCGACGCCGCGGGGGTCGTCGATCGCGTGCGCTGGCAGGTGCAGGCCCTCGGCGAGGGCCTCGGGGAGTCGGCCGAGCCCGGCGGGGGGATCTCGCGGGTGCGGATCATCCCCGAGGCGGTGGACGCGGCATCCCACCACCAGCCGGCCATCTTCGGCGCCGGCACCGAGGAGCGCGTGCACCACACGCTCTCCCGCGTGCAGGCGATGCTCGGGCACCGCGGCGTGCTCACCCCCGCAGTCGGCGGCGGGCGCTGGCTCGCCGAGCGGCAGGTGCTCGTGCCGTGGGGCGACCGGGTCGTGCTGGCGAAGGAGCGCGCCCGCCCCTGGCCGGGTCACCTCACCGCGCCGCTGCCGGGCACGGTGTTCCCGCAGTCGCGACCCGTCGGGGTCGTGGATGCCGCGGGCGCGCCGGTCGCGATCGACGACCGCGGCGGCCTCAGCGCCCCTCCCGCGGTGCTGCTGCGGGAACGGCCGTGCGAGATCGTGGCCTGGGCGGGGCCGTGGCCGGTGTCGGAGCGGGGGTGGGATACCGCGCGTGCGCGCCGGGCGCATCGGTTCCAGCTCGTCGACGCCGAGCAGATCGCATGGCTCGTCGTGCACGAGGCGGGCGCCTGGAGCATCGAGGGGAGGTACGACTGATGGGCTTCGACAACCCGCCCATCTCCTGGTCGGAGCTCGAGCGCACGCTCAGCGACACCCGGCGCCCTTCCACGCGTCCCGCCGCGGCCGACGGGGGCGACAGCCCGGCCTGGTCGCACAAGCGCGCGCCCTACGTCCCGCCGGCCATCGAGCGTCCCGCCGACGCCGTGCCGTACGCCGAGCTGCACGCGCACTCGTCCTACTCGTTCCTCGACGGCGCATCGTCTCCCGAGGAGCTCGCCGAGGAGGCAGAGCGTCTGGGGCTGCACGCGCTCGCCGTCACCGACCACGACGGTTTCTACGGCATCGTGCGCTTCGCCGAGGCCGCCGAGGCGCTCCAGCTGAAGACGGTGTTCGGCGCCGAGCTGTCCCTCGAGCTCCCGCAGCCGCAGAAGGGCGAGGCGGATCCGGTGGGCGCGCACCTGCTCGTGCTCGCCCGCGGCGAGGAGGGCTATCACCGCCTCGCCTCCGCGATCACACACGCCCAGCTGCGCGGCGCCGAGAAGGGGCGTCCGGTCTACGACCTCGACGAGCTCGCGGATCACGCGGGCGGGCACTGGGCGGTGCTGACCGGATGCCGCAAGGGCACCGTGCGGCAGGCGCTCTTCGATGCGACCGGCCGTCTCTCCGTCGACGCCGACCGGGACGCGGGCCGTGCGCTGGACCGGCTCGTCGACCTGTTCGGCCGCGACGCCGTGCAGGTCGAGCTCATCGACCACGGCGACCCGCTCGACTCGGCGGCCAACGACATCCTCGCCTCCCTCGCCGCGCGCCGCGGGCTGCCGGTGCTCGCGAGCAACAACGTGCACTACGCCTCACCCGAGCGGGAGCATCTGGCCGCGGCGGTCGCCGCCGTGCGCGCCAACCGCAGCCTCGACGAGCTCGACGGCTGGCTGCCCGCCCACGGCGGCGCATTCCTGCGCTCCGGCGCCGAGATGGCCTCCCGGTTCGCGCGCCACCCGGGGGCGGTCGAGCGCACCGTGGAGCTCGCCGACGAGCTGGCGTTCCCACTGCGGCGGGCCAAGCCCGCGCTGCCGAAGCAGAAGGTCCCGCCCGGGCACACGCCGATGTCGTGGCTGCGGCACCTGGTGTGGGATGCCGTGCCCCGCCGCTACCCGAACCTCACCCCCGCGCAGCGCGCGCGCATCGAGCGCGAGCTCGCCGTCATCGAGCAGAAGGACTTCCCGGGCTACTTCCTCATCGTGCACGGGATCGTGCAGGAGGCCCGCCGCCGCGGCATCCTCTGTCAGGGGCGCGGCTCTGCCGCCAACAGCGCCGTCTGCTACCTGCTGGACATCACCGCCGTCGACGCCATCTACTACGACCTGCCCTTCGAGCGGTTCCTGTCGAGTCTGCGCGAGGAGGAGCCCGACATCGACGTCGACTTCGACTCGGACCGCCGCGAGGAGATCATCCAGTGGGTCTATGCCGAGTACGGGCGCGAGCGGGCCGCGCAGGTCGCGAACGTCATCCAGTACCGGCCGAAGAACGCGGTGCGCGACATGGCGAAGGCGCTCGGGCACTCGCCGGGGCAGCAGGATGCCTGGTCGAAGCAGGTCGAGCGGTGGGGCGCCTCGCTGTCCTCGGCGCCGGATCACGACATCCCGGACCTCGTCCTGGAGTACGCGATCGAGCTGCTCAAGGCCCCGCGGCACCTCGGTATCCACTCGGGCGGCATGGTGCTCACCGACCGCCCCGTGGGCGAGGTCGTCCCGATCGAGCACGCCCGCATGGAGAACCGCACGGTGATCCAGTGGGACAAGGACGACGCCGCGTGGATGGGTCTCGTGAAGTTCGATCTGCTGGGGCTCGGCATGCTCGCGGCGCTGCAGTACTGCTTCGATCTCATCCGCGACGCGACGGGGGAGGAGTGGGAGCTGGCGACGCTGCCCAAGGAGGAGGCGGCGGTCTACGACATGCTGTGCCGCGCCGACTCGATCGGGGTGTTCCAGGTGGAATCGCGCGCGCAGATGGGGCTGCTGCCGCGTCTGCAGCCGCGCCGGTACTACGACCTCGTCATCGAGATCGCGCTCATCCGTCCCGGCCCGATCCAGGGTGGCGCCGTGCACCCCTACGTGCGACGCAAGCTCGGCCAGGAGCCGGTGACGTACCCGCACCCGAAGCTCAAGCCGGTGCTGGAGCGGACCCTCGGCATCCCCGTGTTCCAGGAGCAGCTCATGCAGATGGCCGTCGCAATCGGCGGGCTCGACGGGGAGGATGCCGACCTCATGCGCCGTGCGATGGGGTCCAAACGCGGGCTCGAGCGGATCGACTCGCTGCGCGAGAAGCTGTACGCGGGCATGGCGGAGAACGGGCTCGTCGGAGAGGATGCCGACGCGATCTACCAGAAGATCCAGGCGTTCGCGAACTTCGGCTTCGCAGAGTCGCACTCGCTCTCGTTCGGCCTCCTCGTCTACGCGAGCTCCTGGATCAAGCTGCACTATCCGGCCGCGTTCCTCGCCGGGCTGCTGCGCGCGCAGCCGATGGGGTTCTACTCGCCGGCGACCCTCGTCGCGGATGCGCGGCGCCACGGCGTCGAGGTGCGGCGTCCCGACATCCAGCTGTCCGACGTCGAGGCGCTCCTGGAGCCGCTCGACTCCCCGGTCGTTGAGCGAGGCGCCGCGGGCGCCGAGACGAAGCGCCCCGCCCGTGAGTCTGCGATCGAGGGTGCGCTGCACGGGATGCCGCCGGCCGAGCCGTCCCGCAACGGCCTGCGGCCGTCGCCCGCCAGCCCCGAGCCAGGCTCGTCCGACGGCACCCCGCTCCGCTCCCCGGTCATTGAGCGAGGCGCCGCGGGCGCCGAGACGAAGCGCCCCGCCCCGCACCTCCGTGCGACGGGTCTCGACGCGTGCCTGAACCCCGACCAGCCGCCGGTGGGCGACTTCGACATCGATGCGCCGGACGAATCGGCGGCGCACCGCCGCGACGGGAGCTTCGCGGTGCGGCTCGGCCTCGCAGCGGTCAAGGGCGTGGGGGTGCCGGCGGCGCAGCGCATCGTGGCGGCCAGGCGCGAGGGCGGGCCCTTCCGGGACATGCGCGACGTCGTGCGGCGCGCGGGGGTGACGCAGGCGCAGCTGGAGGCGCTTGCCACGGCCGGCGCGTTCGAGTGCTTCGGCCTCACGGTGCGGGAGGCGGTCTGGCTCGCCGGTTCGGCGGCGCAGGACCGTGCCGAGTTCCTCCCGGATTCGATGATCGCCGTGCAGCCGCCGCTGTTCACGGATCCGACGAGCTACGAGCGCCTCGCGGCCGACCTGTGGGCGACGGGCGTCTCGACCGACGACCACCCGATGACGCACTACCGCGCCGGGCTCGATGCGCGGGGCGTGCTCACCTCGCGGGAGCTCCGCTCCCACGAGACCGGGCGCCGCATCGAGGTCGCGGGGCTCGTGACGCACCGGCAGCGACCGGCGACGGCATCCGGGGTCACCTTCATCAACCTCGAGGACGAGCACGGACTCGTCAACGTCATCTGCTCTGTGGGGCTGTGGAATCGGCACCGTCGGCTCGTGCGCGATGCGCCGGCGCTCATCGTCCGCGGCATCCTCGAGCGCTCGCCGGAGGGCGTGACGAACGTGCTCGCCGACGGGTTCGAGGATCTGCGCGTCGGCGTGCAGCACCGCTCGCGCGACTTCCGCTGACCCACCCGCGTACGTGCTGACCCGCCCCGCGTACGTGCTCTGACCCGCGCGCGTACGTGCCCTGACCCGCGCGGGTACGTGTGCTGACCCGCCCGCGTGTGCGTCGGGAAACGCGAGACGCACTATATGCGCTGAGACGCATGCAGTGCCGGTGCGTCTCGGCGCGGAGGGTGCGTTTCACCGGATGGATGTGTCGACACGTCCCAACGCGCCCCTGCCCCCGTCATCGCCTCCTGCCCCCCCACACGACAGCGGGTCCCGGCGCGTTGCGCCGGGACCCGCCTGCAGACCCCGCGATAGCGGGAGTCGTCACTCAGGCCTGTTCGCCGAGTTCGAACCTCACGGCGCCCTGGTCGTCGACCTGGGCGTCGAGCACACGGTCCTCCAGGGCGACCGAGGTCGCCGCGTCGAGGAACACCCGAGCGCCGGATGTCTCCACCACGGCGTCGTCGGGCTCGGGGTTGCTCGCCAGTGCGAGCGTGTAGCCGGCGCGCGGGTCGTCGGCGCTGAAGATGCGCAGACCGCCCTCGTCGATCTCAGGGCTGCGCGCGATGATGCCCTTCACGGCGGTGGCCGCATTCTCCGTCAGAGTGAGCATGGTGCTCCTTTCGTGACACTTGGGGACGGGCCACGATTCCGAGAATGCGCGGCGATCGCAACCGGCATCCGCCTTCTCGGAGGGTTTTCCCACTTTGCCCGATCCTGCCCACAGGCCGTCTCCGGGCCGTACCCTGCGGGTATGGCCAACGTCGCGGAGTTCTTCGTCGAGACCCTCAAGAGTGCGGGAGTGAGCCGGATCTGGGGGCTCCCCGGCGACTCGCTCAACGCCCTGACCGAAGTCCTGCGGCGAGATGGCGACATCCGCTGGATGCAGATGCGGCACGAGGAGGTCGCCGCCTTCGCCGCCGGTGCCGAGGCCGAGATCACCGGTGAGCTCGCCGTGGTCGCGGGCAGCTGCGGGCCCGGCAACCTCCACTTCATCAACGGCCTGTTCGACGCGAACCGCAACCGTGTGCCCGTGCTCGCGATCGCCGCCCACATCCCGTCCGAGGAGATCGGCAGCGGGTACTTCCAGGAGACGCATCCGCAGGAGCTGTTCCGCGAGTGCAGCGTGTACGTCGAGCTCGTGGGAGATCCGTCGCAGCTGCCGTGGGTGCTGGAGATCGCGATGCGCGCGGCCGTCGAGCGCCGTGGCGTCGCGGTCGTCGTCGTCCCCGGCGACGTGTTCTTCCGCGAGGCGCCAGAGCGTCGCCCGTCGGCACCCATCCGCGCCGCGGCGCCGCGCGTGATCCCCTCCGAGGCCGAGCTCCAGGAGGCCGCGACGATCCTGAACGCCGGCAAGAAGGTCACGATCCTCGCCGGCGCCGGCGTCGCGGGGGCCCACGACGAGGTCCTCGCGCTCGCCGGGAGACTGCAGGCGCCGATCGTGCACGCGCTGCGCGGCAAGGAGCACATCGAATGGGACAACCCGTACGACGTCGGGATGACGGGGCTCCTCGGCTTCGCGTCCGGCTATCGGGCGATGGAGAAGTGCGACGTGCTGCTCATGCTCGGCACAGACTTCCCCTACCGCCAGTTCTATCCGTCCAAGGCGAAGGTCGTGCAGGTCGACCTGCGCGGCGAGCAGCTCGGGCGCCGCACCCCCATCGACCTGGGGCTCGTCGGAGACGTCGGCGACACGGCATCCGCTCTCCTCCCGCTCCTACGCGACGACCGGAACTCCAAGCACCTCGACGACTGCGTCAAGCACTACACGAAGACCCGCCGCGAGCTGGACGGCTTCGCGAACAACGACCACCGCACCCCCATCCACCCGCAGTACGTCGCACGGCTGGTGGACGAGATCGCCGACGAGGATGCGGTCTTCACGGCGGATGTCGGCACCCCGACGGTATGGGCGGCGCGCTATCTGCGGATGACGAAGCAGCGCCGCCTGATCGGCTCGTTCGCCCACGGCTCGATGGCCAACGCGATGCCGCAGGCTCTGGGCGCGCAGGCCGTGGACACAGGACGCCAGGTGATCGCGCTCGCCGGCGACGGCGGTCTCTCGATGCTGCTCGGCGACCTCCTCTCGGTCCGGCAGAACGACCTGCCCGTGAAGATCATCGTGTTCAACAATGCGTCGCTGAACTTCGTCGAACTCGAGATGAAGGCCGCCGGGATCCTCACGTTCGGCACGGGGCTGGAGAACCCGAACTTCGCGGATGTCGCGACCTCGGTCGGGATCACCGGCATCCGTGTCGAGGAGCCCGACGAGCTCGAGGGGGCAATGCGGCGCGCCCTCGCCGACCCCGGCCCCGTCCTCGTGGACGTCGTCGTCGCCCGCGAGGAGCTCTCGATCCCGCCGGCGATCACCGCGGCCCAGGCCAAGGGCTTCACGCTGTGGGCACTGCGCACGGTGATGTCCGGACGCGGGGACGAGCTGCTCGACCTGGCGGACGTCAACCTCGTGCGGAGGATCTTCCGCTGAGCCCGGCAGCTTCTTGGCGTGCTCTCGGCGGGCTCGTAGCCTCGCGTGCGAGGATCGCCGCGTGAGCACGCGACCCCGCGCCTGGCCGTTCCTGGTCAGCGCCGCCGGACTCCTCGTGCTGCTGGCGGGGACATACGCCTTCTTCGTCCGCGGCTACATGGGGCAGATCCTCGACGAGAGCGCGAAGAACGGCGTGGAGCTCGGCGCGCGTGCCTCCCGCGCGGCGCTCGACTACCTCCATGCCGTCCCGCTCCTGTGCGCATGCATCGCGCTGCTCGCCGTGATCATCGGCCTCGCGCGCCGTCGCGTCGCCGTGACCCTCATCGCGCTGATGGTCGTCGCCGGGGCGAACATCACGACGCAGCTCCTGAAGCACTCGCTGCTCTCCCGACCCGACACCGGGGCGACGGACACGTGGCACAACTCGTTCCCCTCCGGACACGCCACCGTCGTGGCGTCCGTCCTCTTCGCGCTCTTCCTCGTGTCCTCGCCGCGCATGCGTCCCGTCGTGGCGGCGCTCGGATCCCTCATCACCGTCATCACCGGGGTGCTGCTCGTCGGCACGCAGTGGCACCGTCCGAGCGACGTCGTGGGCGCCATCCTCATCGTCGCGATCTGGGGATGCCTGGGCGGTGCCGTCGCGACGCGGGTCCGGCACGTCGCGTCGGCCGAGCGGCCCGTCTCGATGTCGGCCGTGTGGGTGGTCGCGGCCCTGTTCGGCGTCGCCGCGGCCGTCGCGTTCGCCGGCGTGTACCTCTCTGCGGATGCCGAGAGCGCGAACCTCACCCTCGCCGCCGCCGGGGGCCTCCTGACGAT
>Ga0182739_1001201_pt1 | contig 28267 bp, 26 predicted proteins | sample eDN5th30CBELigBY_FD_128873 | JGI IMG/M metagenome (GOLD analysis project Ga0182739, IMG submission 128873) | Enriched backyard soil microbial communities from Emeryville, California, USA - eDNA 5th pass 30_C BE-Lig BY (version 2) (version 2) | ecosystem: Environmental > Terrestrial > Soil >... | reverse complement strand
GAATATCGGCCGCCAGCTTGACGATCTGGTCGTGCGCGTGGGCGATACGCTGCTGCTGGAAGGCGCGCCCGAGGATATCGCCCGCCTTGCCTCGGACATGGAACTGGTCGATGTCTCGCGCCCGGCCGCGCGGGCCTATCGGCGCGAGCGTGCGCCCATCGCGATCCTCTGCCTGCTTGCCGTGGTGATCCTCGCCTCGCTCGACGTGGCGCCGATCCTTGCGCTTTCCTTCATCGCGGCGGCGGTCATTCTGGTGACACGCTGCGTCGATGCCGAGGAGGCGTTCTCATTCGTCGATGGCCGATTGCTGGCGATGATCTTCGCCATGCTCGCCGTGGGCGAGGCGCTGGAATATACCGGCACCGTCAACCTGATCGTCGATACGGTCGCGCCCTATCTGGCGGGATTGCCGCCCTTCGTCACGCTGGTCAGCGTCTATTTCCTCGGCCTGATCATGACCGAGATCCTGTCGAACAATGCCGTCGCGGTCCTGCTGACCCCCATCGCGATCGCGCTGGCAAAGTCGCTGGGCCATGATCCGCGCGCCTATGTCGTGGCGGTCATGTTCTCGGCCACCGTCGCCTTCGCGACGCCGATCGGCTACCAGACGCATATGATGGTCTATGGCCCCGGCGGCTATAAGTTCAGCGATTTCATCAAGGTGGGCGTGCCGCTGGACATCATCACCGGCATCGTCGCCTGCCTGACCATTCCGCTGTTCTGGCCGCTCTGAGCGGTTCAGCTGCGGGGGAAGCCCGACCGCACCGCCGTCTCGGCCTTGGCCGAAAGGGTCTTGCGGCTCTCTCCCGCGACGGGGATCGGCGGATGGAGGCGCACCGTAACGGTTCCCTGACGCGGCTGCGCCAGCACGGCCAGCAGATGCGTGCCCAGCGACATGGCGGCGAACCAGCCGTAGAAGCGCGGATCACGACCCTCGGGCGCGCGGTAAACGGCGGTCATCGGCTGGATTGCCAGATCCGCGGGCAGGGCAGGGTCAAGGAAGCCCTGGAACAATGTCGGCTTGAAGGGCAGCACCCTTTGGCCATCCGTGCTGGTGCCCTCGGGGAAGAACAAGAGCCTATGCCCGGCCCGCGTCCGCATGGCAAATTCCTCGGCCTGCTGGCGGGCAAGCCGCGGGTCGCGGGTCACGAAATGCGTATTGGTCACGCGGGTCAGGATATTGATGCCCGGCCAGCCCGCCACCTCGGCCTTGGAGACGAAGAACACCGGCATGGCCGCGTTCAGGGCCAGAATGTCCAGCCAGCCCGAATGGTTCGCCACGATCGCGCCGGGGCCGCGCATCGGGCTGCCCTCGCGCTGCCAGCGGATCCCCATGATCCACAGGCAGAGACGGCAGACCCCCTGCACCCAGGGGCCGGTCAGGGGCCGGCGCGGGCCGGTGAAATATCTTTCGGTCAGGCGCAGCGGCATGATGAGGATCACCCCCATCATCAGGACCGAGACGATGCCGAAGCCGCGCGTGCCGACAAGGAACCAGCCCAGAAGGCCCGGACGCGGAACGCTCGGGATCGGTTCGTCGCCATACCAGGCCGGGCTGCGGGTCGCTCCCGAGGGCGCGTCGGTGGTCTCGCTCATTGGGCCTGCCAGCGTGTCTCGTAGAATTTGCGGTGCTTCTCCGACATCGCGGCGGTATCGACGAGGAGGAACACATCGGTGGTGTTGAATTCGCGGTCGAGGAACGCGCCTTCCCCGATCGAGCCGCCAATCCGCAGATAGGCCTTGATCAGCGGCGGCATCGAGGTCATCGCCGCGCGCCGGTCCAGATCCTCGGGCGGCACCAGATCCATGCGCTGGAACCCGCCCTGATGCGCCAGCGGGCGGATCTGCGGCAAGGCGAGGTGATGGTGATGCAGCCATGAGAGCGGCTGGGCCAGCGCCTCGGCATCGGTGCCGTGGAACGAGGCGACGCCGAACAGAAGCTCGATCCCGCGATCCAGCACATATTCCGCAAGCGCGTTCCACAGCAGGAACATGCCCGAGCCGCCGCGAAGATCGGCGTCCACGCAGGACCGCCCCAGCTCCAGCAACGAGCGGCCCGAATTGCGCAGCGGCGCGAGGTCATATTCGGAATCGCAATAGAAGCGCCCGAAAGTCTCGGCCCGGTCGCCCGGCAGCAGGCGATAGGCGCCCACCACATGGTCCAGATTGGCGGCCGAGCGGCGGCGGTCCACGAGGATCAGGTGATCGACAATGGGGTCGAATTCGTCCCGCTCAAGCCTCTGGTCGTGATCGACCAGCGATCCCTCGGCCCCCAGCTCTTCGACGAAGACCCGATACCTCAGGCGTTGTGCCGCCAGCAGGTCCGCCTCGTCAGTGGCGAGCCGCGTTTCGAAATACGAGCTCTCTGGCGTCATCTTTGGGCGTCGAACCTGTCATCATCATTGCGCAACCGTGTCTAGGCGTGTCCCGGTCTTATTGCAACATGCCGCTGGCGCACAGATATGTGGGCGCCCGGAGGCAGTTGACTCGCGCATAGGTTGTATTAGCTTGTCGTTGCAGGGGCTCAGCCCCCTTCCACCACCAGTTCCAGGCTGACATGGCGACCATCCACCACCTGCTTGCCGGCATTGGCAAAATTCACCGTGATGCGGTCGCCGATCCGCGACTGGACCTGTCCGATGCCCCATTCCGGCGCGTTCGGGTGACGAACCAGCATTCCGGGTTCAAGGATCTCGTTCACTCGCGCATTCTCCCAGCATTACCGAGCAAGGCTAGACCTCAATGGACGACGTGACAATCAACCTCAAGCCGGCATCGCCATTCCCGGTCCTGCCCGAAAAGGCGGCGAGCCTCGTCAGCTCGCGCCTCTGCCATGACCTGATCTCGCCCCTGGGCGCGATTGGCAACGGGTTGGAGCTGCTGCTCATGTCGGGCGATTATCCGGGGCTGGCGAAAAGCCCGGAATATTCGCTGATCGCCGACAGCGTCGAGGCGGCGCGGGCGCGCATCCGCTGGTTCCGCATGGCCTTCGGACATGCCGCAGCCGAGCAGAGGACGGGGTTGAACGAGCTTGCGGGGCTGCTCTCGGACCTCGAGAAATCCGGGCGCATCCGGGTTCGGCTGGAGGCCGAGGGCGATCTACCCCGCAGCGAGGCGCGGCTGATCCTGCTCGGCCTCATGTGCCTTGAGACCGCGCTGCCCTGGGGCGGCGGCATCCTGGTCTGCCGCGGCGCGGTCGGCTGGAGGCTGGTGGCAGAGGCGGTGCGGACCAAGGCCGACCCGGCGCTCTGGTCCTGGCTCGGGGCCGAGCCGGGGCGGGATCTGCCCGAGGCGCAGCCCTCCGAGATCCATTTCCCGCTTCTCGCGGCCTTTGCCGCACAGGCGGGGCGCGGCCTGACATGGGAGCTGGACGAGCGGGGCGGCGAGATCGCCTTCTAGTCCGAAAGCCCGGCCAGGGCGCGCCCGATGCGCCGCGCCCATGAGGGTGGGGCATCGGGAAATTCGTCCAGCAACTGGCTCAGCGCCCGGCTGCCCGCCTCGCTGTCATGCGAGAGAAGAGCGAGGCCCGCCTCCAGCCGCAATTGCGGTGCGGCCCCTTCTGCAAGGGCGCGCAATTCAGCCCCGGCCCGCGCGCCATGCCGCAAGAGCCCGGCGCTGGCGAGGCTGAGGCGATAGCGCGCTGAGGTCTTGCGCGCCTCGCGATGCAGGCGGCGGATGCGGCGGGCGTCGAGCCGGTCCTCGACCAGCATGGTCGAGATGGCGCCGATCCGGCCCGCCTCGGCGATGGTCCCGGTCGCGGGATGGCCGCCATGGGGCAGGGCGACCGGCACCAGATGCGGAAACGCGGCCATGATGTTTCGCGCGTGCAGCCGATCGGCGACGATGGCGGGATCAAAGATCAGCGCGCCCCGGATCCCAGTATCGCCCCATTCCTCGGGTCGCGGCATGGCACGCCCCATGCGCCGGAATTTCCCGTGTCGTCCGGGGTCATAGGGCGCGACCGCAGGGTCGATGCAATATTGCGGCGAGACGGCGAGGATGCGCCGGACGCGCGCTGCCCGCGAATAGAGAAGCGCGCCATAGCCCCCCATCGAGAAGCCCGAGGCGACGACCTCGTCATAGCCCGCCGTCGCGGCGTCGAGGCTGGCCGCCAGCGCCGCACTGGCATCCGAAAGAAACCAGTCCCGGCGCGAGGTCTGGACGGTCAGCGCGTCGATGCCCAGCCGCTCGGCAAAGCGCGGGCAGGTGGTCTTGTCGAAACCGTCCATGCGATCGCGCCCGGGTTCGAAGCAGACGACAGCCCGGTCGCTGCCGCCGGGCGCACGAAACAGCGTGACCCGGTGGCGGGGATCATCCAGCAGCCGTTCCGCCCGCCTCGACGGGGCGGGATCATGGGCGGATGGTGCCGTCACCGGTGACCAGATACTTGAAGCTCGTCAGTTGCTCGGCGCCGACCGGGCCGCGGGCATGCATCTTGCCGGTCGCGATGCCGATCTCGGCCCCCATGCCGAACTCTCCGCCATCGGCGAACTGGGTCGAGGCGTTGCGCATCAGGATCGCGCTGTCGAGGCGCTTGAAGAAGCGGTCGGCGGCGGCATCGCTTTCGGTCAGGATGGATTCCGTATGGCCCGAGCCGTGGCGGCGGATATGGTCGATCGCCCCGTCCACGCCATCGACCAGCCGAACGGCGATGATCTTGTCGAGGAACTCCTGCCCGAAATCGCCGGGCTCGGCGGCCACGGTGCCGGGAATGGCGGCAAGCTCGCCCTCGGCCCGGACCTCGACGCCCGCATCAAGCAGGTCCTGGATCAGGACCGGCCCATGCTTGGCATGGAAGGCGCGGTCGATCAGCAGGCATTCGGCAGCGCCGCAGATGCCGGTGCGCCGGGTCTTGGCATTGACCACCACGCGCCGCGCTTTATCAAGATCGGCATCGCCATCGGCATAGACATGGCAGATCCCTTCCAGATGGGCAAAGACCGGGACGCGGGCTTCCTTCTGGACAAGGCCGACAAGGCCCTTGCCGCCGCGCGGCACGATCACGTCGATCAGGCCTTGCGCGCGCAGCATCGCGGCCACGGCCTCGCGGTCGCGGGTCGGGACAAGCTGGATCGCGGCCTCGGGCAGGCCGGCCTGCAGAACCCCGGTCACGAGGGCGCGATGGATCGCCGCCGCGCTGTTCAGGCTTTCCGAGCCGCCACGCAGGATGACCGCATTCCCCGACTTGAGGGCAAGCGCCGCCGCGTCGGCCGTCACGTTGGGCCGGCTTTCATAGATGACACCGATGACACCCAGAGGGGTTGCCACGCGCCGAATGTGCAGCCCGTTCGGACGGTCCCATTCCGCCAGAACCCGACCCACGGGATCGGGTTGGGCTGCGACAGCGCGCAACCCCTCGGCCATGGCGCGAATGCGCGGACCATCGAGGCGCAGACGGTCGAGCATCGCCGGGCCGAGGCCCTTTTCCGCAGCAAACTGCATGTCCAGGTTGTTGGCGTCGAAAATCTCGTCCTCGGCCTTCAGGATCGCGTCGGCGGCACCGATCAGCGCGGCATGCTTGCGCTCGGCCGAAGCCTCGGCCAGCACGGTCGCGGCATCTCGCGCCCGTTCGCCCAGTTCGGCGATCAGAGCATCGGCGTCGGAACAGGTCAGGTCTTTCATGGCGGCATTCCCTTGCATGGGCCCGAGACATAGGCCCGCAGGCAGCGAAAAACCAGTGGAAAGGGGAAGGTGCAGGATTCTGTTGCCAGGCTCCTGCGGGCCCCGCCTTACGCTGCTAGGCGCAAGGGCTTAAGTTTCGGTACTCGAACTGCTTAAGCAGCCAGAGCCACCGGAGCACGGTTGTCGTTGGCAACTGTACAATTTGCACCGATATCGGTGGTAGCTCACCGAGACAAAGCAAACAGCTTTAGACGTTCGTCGATCCTGTTTCGACCCCATTCGCCCCCAACGAGGGATGTTTGGTGGAGTCGCCGGGTACCGCCCCCGGGTCCGATCCGCTTATTACCTGCGCGTTTATGTCCATAGTCCGGGCGAACCCGGACCGGACGAATATAGGTGGAGGGTAGCACAAGTGCAAGGGAGGGGAGCGCCGCTCCCCTCTTGTCCCGCTTCGCGGGCCAATTCACCCCTCGGGGTATTTCTCAACGGTGAAACGGGTCGCAGATTGCGATGTTTCACCGTTTTCCAAATACCCATGCCAAGCTCGCAACGCGCGATTCGCCCGGGGATCGATGCGGGATCAGAAGCCGGCCTTGATCTTCTCGAACTCGGCGAGCTGCTTTTCGCGCTGTGCGGGATCGTTCGGGGTCTGGGCGAGGATCGGGGCGTCAACCTCGCTCAGGCCCTCCTTTACCGCGGGCTCGTCCTTGATCGTCTCCATGGCGACGGTCGAGGTATGGCCGTAGCCGATCGTGTCCAGAAGGCCCTTGGCCGCCGGCGGGGCGAGCCAGGCATTGATGAAGTCATAGGCCTTGTCTTCGCTGCCCGGTCCGTTTTTCAGGTTGATGAAGCCGCAGAAGAAGGTCGAGGAGCCTTCCTTCGGTGCGCGCTGGAAGCCGACGGGGAAGCCCTCGTTCTGCAAGAGCACGACGCCGTCATTCCAGGACCAGGCGACATCGACCGCGCCCGAGGCCATCAGCTGCGCCTGCTCGGACGGGTCGGCCCAGTATGCGGCGACGTTCTGATGCGCCTTGCGCAACCAGTCGGCGGCGGCGGCGAACTGTTCATCGGTCACCTTGGTCCAGTCGGTCACGCCGGTCGCGAGATAGGCCAGCGCCCAGACGTCATCGGCCGAATCCGGCAGGGAGGTGCGGCCCTGGTATTTCGGGTTGATGAAGACATCGAGGCTGGCCACGTCCTCGGCCGGGACGTTCTCGGAGTTATAGGCGATGGCGGTCGCGCCCCAGTCGGTCGGAATATACCAGACGCCGGAATCGTCCTTGAAGATCGGCGAAGCAAGGAACTTCGGGTCAAGCGTCTCGAAAGCCGGGATCTTCGAGACGTCCCAGGGCTCGATCAGGCCGGCGTCGCGATATTTGGAGACCATCTGCGAACAGGGATGGGCGACGTCGGCTTTGAAGCCCGAAGCGAGCTTCTGATAGGCTTCGTCATCGTCGCCATAGAAGGCGAAGGTCGGGCTGTCGCCGTTCTTGTCGATATAGCCCTGGAAGATCGAGGGTTCCTCGAACCCGGCCCAGTCGAAGACCGTCAGCTGGGGATCGGCGGCATGGGCGGGCAGGGCAAACGCCGCGCCCGACAGGATGAGCGCGAGGGCGGAGGAGCGCAGAAGTTTCATCTGGGACCTTGTGAGCTGTGCGTGGCAGATGCCCGAACGCTAGCGGCCACAACCCTGCCTCGCAAGCATTCGCTGCGCCCTGCGCGGTCAGGGTCTGGGATCGCGCCGGAAAATGCGGCGCGACCCTCGACTGCTGTGGAATGGTGCGGGGCCGATCAGTCGGGGCGGATGATCTCGGGGCCGCCGACGATCAGGGGATCGGGCCGGCCGATCAGGGCGTCGTCACGTCCGGCGAAGTCGACGGCGCGCAGGATGGTCTGGATCGCCGCGATCCGGGCGCGGCGCTTGTCATCCGAGCGGATCACCGTCCAGGGCGCGACCTGGGTATGGCTGCGGTTCAGCGTGTCCTTGATCGCCGCGGTGTAATCGTCCCATTTCTTCAGCCCGTCCACGTCGATCGCGCTGAGCTTCCATTGCTTCAGCGGATCCTGTTCGCGGTCGAGGAACCTCTTGAGTTGTTCGGCCCGCCCGACGTTCAGCCAGAGTTTGACGAGGATGATGCCGTCATCGGCGAACATGGCCTCGAATTGGGGGAGCTGGCGGAAGAAGGTTTCCCGCTGCGCCTCAGTCGAGAAGCCGAAGACCCGCTCGACCACGCCGCGATTGTACCAGCTGCGGTCGAAAAGCGCGATCTCGCCGCTGGTCGGCAGCCAGTCGACATAGCGTTGGAAATACCATTGCCCGGCCTCGCGCTCGCTGGGCTTGGGCAGGGCGACGATATAGGCCGAGCGCGGGTTAAGGTTCTCGCGCACGCGTTCGATGGTGCCACCCTTGCCGGCGGCGTCGCGGCCCTCGAAAAGGACGACGACCCGTTTGCCGGTATGGATCACGTCGCGCATCATGCGGACGAGCTGGAGTTGCAGCAGCTCCATATGCTCGTCGTAATCCTTGGGCTTCATTTCCTCGGGATAGGGGTAGCTGTCGCCGAGGATGTCATCCTTGTCCGCCGTCGTGATCGCCTTGCGGATCCCCGGCGGCGCGTCCTTCTCGAGATAGCGGGTGATCGCGCCGACATAGGGCAGGTCGGGTTGCGCCTTGGTCAGCGCCTTGTCGTCGGACTTCTTCGCCACGGCCTAGCCCTTTCCGATACGGTCCATGTCGTAATAGGTGGTCTGGTAGATCTCGTTGATCCAGTTACCGTAAAGCAGATGGGCATGGCTGCGCCAGCGGTTCGTCGGCTGCTGGGCGGGGTCGTCGTCGGGATAGTAGTTCACCGGCACATTGATTGGCTTGCCCGAGGTGACGTCGCGGTCAAACTCGTCCTTGAGCGTGGTGCTGTCATATTCGAAATGGTTGAAGACATAGAGGGCGCGGTGGCCGGCATCCTCGATCAGGCAGGGGCCAACCTGATCCGAGGCGATCAGGGTGCGAAGGCCGGCGATCTCGTCGACCTCGTCCTGGCGCACCTCGGTCCAGCGGCTGACCGGGACCAGCACGTCATCGGAAAAGCCGCGCAGATAGGGGCTGGCGGGGGCGAGGTTCCGATGGCGGAAGCAGCCGAAGGCCTTGCGGTCGAGGATGTGCTTTTCCAGACGGTTGAAATGCCAGGCCATGGCCATGCCGCCCCAGCAGACGCCGAAGGTGGAATGCACATGGCTCTGGGTCCACTCGAAAACCCGCTCCAGCTCGGCCCAATACGTCACCTCGTGGAAGGGAAGGTGTTCGATCGGCGCGCCGGTGATGATCAGGCCGTCGAATTTCTCGCCCGTCTCCTCGACCTCGCAGAAGCGGCGGTAGAAGGATTGCATGTGATCGGCGGCGGTGTTGCGGCTTTCATGGTCGGACATGCGGATCAGCTGGAAGTCGATCTGCAGGGGCGTGGCGCCGATCAGCCGGGCGAACTGGTTCTCGGTCTGGATCTTTTTCGGCATCAGGTTCAGCAGGCCGATCCGCAGCGGCCGGATGTCCTGGGTCGCGGCCCGGCCCGGCGACATGACCATGACGCCTTCGTTCGACAGGATGTCAAAGGCGGGCAGGTCATTTGGCAGGGTAATGGGCATCATGCGTCCTTTCTGTCGATGGCGCGTCCGATCAGACCGATCAGGTCCTCGGGCGAGCCGACTTCGGCGACTTCCTCGGCCAGCAGCGTCACGCCGCGCCGCGCCATGGCCTCATACCGGGGCTGGCGATGGGCGAGGGCGCGGGCATAGGTCCAGCGGATGAAGTCGTCGGGATTGACCTGATCCTCGCGGAGGCCCTTTTCCACCCGATAGGCGGTCCAGGCGCGGTCGAGGAACTCGGGCTGGTAATACATGGGTTTCGGCGCGCGGTCGAAGCGGCGGACCAGTTCGGCGGTATGGGCGTCGGATCCGCGGATCCAGACCAGCAGCATATCGCGTTCCAGCGCGTCGAGGACCGGGTCCGCATCCGCGAAGGGATCGACCACCTCGCAGACCGAGCCGCCCGAATCGCAGACAAAGTTCGGGATCGCATAGATCTCCTCGGCGCGGCGGATGAAATGGCCGCTGTCGAGAAGCGAGGCGATCTCGGCCATGCGGTGCTGGTCCTGCCGGCGCATGTATTCGTCGAACTCAAGTCCGCCGCGTGTCGGGCTGCCCGGCTTGCCCAGATAGGTCGAGAGGGGCGCGAGGTTCTCGAAGGTGATGTTCGAGGCGATATAGACCGAATCCGACAGCAGCAGTTCGCGCAGGAAGGGAACCTTCATCGCCTCGCGCTTGAAGTTGTCGGCGATCAGCTCGCCCATGTAGCGCGTGCCGATGCGGTAATCGACCGAGTAATGGAACCAGTCGCCGGCATTCCTGAGCATGGAGGCGAGATAGGTCTTGCCAAGTCCCGACATGCCGAAGAAGAGCACCCGCCTGCGCGGTGCCGCCAGCCATTCGGCTTTGGTATCGTAGAGCATGGGCCATCCTCTGCCGGGTCCAGCGACAGTTAAGCCCGCGCGCGCCGATAGAAAAGGGGGGGTGCCCCTGCCGGATGGGCGGGTCTCGCCGAAAAGGCGAATCCGCTGTAGCGCGATGAGGCAGATCGCGCTATCATCCCGCCCAGACCCGGAAAACGGGCGCCCGGAAACGGGTTATGGCAGAGGCAGTGACGGCGGTTCATCCATGACCGAAATGGTCTTTGGCACCACACCTGTTCGGGCTGGTGATCCGATTCTCCCACGCTGGTGGCGCACAGTCGATCGGTGGTCCCTTGCATGTGTGCTGGGGCTTTTTTCGATGGGGCTGCTGTTGGGCCTCGCGGCCTCGGTGCCGCTGGCCGAGAAGAACAACCTTCCGCAATTCTACTATGTGACCCGACAGGCGGTGTTCGGCTTTGGCGCGCTGCTGGTGATGCTGGTCATCTCGACTTTCTCGCCGCGCTTCGTGCGCCGGCTTGCGGTCCTTGGATTCGCGCTGGCGCTGGTCGCGATCGTGCTGCTGCCCTTCATCGGCACCGATTTCGGCAAGGGCGCGGTGCGCTGGCTGCGCCTGCCGGGCGGCATGTCGGTGCAACCGTCCGAGTTCCTGAAGCCCTGCTTCATCGGCATCTGCGCCTGGTTCATGGCGGCCAGCCAGGAGGTTGGCGGGCCGCCCGGTCGCCTTTACTCGGCCGGGATCGCGGGGCTTGTCGTGGTGCTGCTGGCGTTGCAGCCCGATTTCGGCCAGGCCTCGCTGGTGCTGTTTTCCTGGTGCGTGATGTATTTCATCGCCGGCGCGCCGCTTTATCTGCTGTGCAGCGTCCTTGGCGTCGCGGTGGTCGGGGGAGTCTTCGCCTATGGCGCGTCCGAACACTTTGCCCGCCGCATCGACGGCTTCCTCGCCGCCGAGGTCGATCCTCGCACCCAGCTTGGCTATGCCGCGAACGCGATCCAGGAGGGCGGCTTCTTTGGCGTCGGCGTCGGCGAGGGCTCGGTCAAATGGTCGCTGCCCGATGCGCATACCGATTTCATCATCGCCGTCGCGGCCGAGGAATACGGCCTGATCATGGTGCTGGCGATCATCGTCCTTTACGTCACCATCGTCGTGCGCTCGCTGCTGCGCCTGCGCAACGAGCGTGATCCCTTCGCGCGGATCGCGGGGACCGGGCTTGCCTGCGCCTTCGGGGTGCAGGCGCTGATCAACATGGGCGTCGCCGTGCGGCTTCTGCCCGCCAAGGGGATGACGCTGCCTTTCGTCAGCTATGGCGGCTCCTCGGTCATCGCCTCGGGGATCGCGGCGGGGATGCTCCTCGCGCTGACCCGGTCGCGGCCGCAGGGGCGGATCTCGGACGTCCTCGGGCGGGGGCGGACATGACCGTGAAGATCCCCTATTGCCTGATCGCTGCCGGTGGCACCGGCGGGCACATGTTCCCGGCGCAGTCGCTGGCCGAGGAATTGCTGGACCGCGGCTGGCGCGTCACCCTCTCGACGGATGAGCGCGGCGCCCGCTATTCCGGCGGCTTTCCCCATGCCGTCACGCGCGAGGTCGTGAACTCCGCCACACCGGCCCGGGGTGGGATCGGCGCGAAACTGATCTCGCCCTTTCGGATCGGCAGCGGCGTGCTGGCGGCGATGCGCGCGCTGAAGGCCGACCGGCCCGCCGTCGTGGTGGGCTTCGGCGGCTATCCGACCATTCCGGCGCTGGCCGCCGCGCTGACCCTGCGCATCCCGCGCATGATCCATGAACAGAATGCAGTGATGGGGCGCGTGAACGCGGCCTTTGCCCGGCATGTCAACAAGATCGCCTGCGGCACCTGGCCCGCCGAACTGCCGCAGGGGGTCGAGGGCATCCATATCGGCAATCCCGTGCGTCAGGCCGTGCGCGACCGCGCCGGCACGCCCTATCAGCCGCCGGGCGAGGGGGCGTTGAACATCCTTGTGATCGGCGGCAGCCAAGGCGCGCGCGTCCTGTCGGACATGGTGCCCGCCGCCGTCGCGGGCCTGCCCGAGGAAGTCCGCGCGCGGCTGCGGGTCAGCCATCAGGCGCGGGCCGAGGACGGCAACCGCGTCACCGCCGCCTATCGCGATGCCGGGGTCGAGGCCGATGTGCAGCCCTTCTTCGAGGACGTTCCGCGCCGCCTTGCCGAGAGCCAGCTGGTCGTCAGCCGGGCCGGCGCATCCTCGATTGCGGACATCACCGTGATCGGGCGTCCCTCCATCCTCGTGCCCTTCGCGGCGGCCAGCGGCGACCACCAGACCGCCAATGCGCGCGCCCTTGCGGAATCGGGCGCGGCCATGCTTCTTCCCGAATCCGTGCTTGACGCCGAGAGCCTGAGGCGCGACATGCGTGGGATTCTCTCGGATGGCGCACGCGCCACCTCGATGGCTGCGGCTGCTCTGGCCCTTGGTCGCCCCGATGCGGCGCAGCGACTTGCAGATCTAGTGACGGACCTGACCGCATGAACGCAGCGACCAAACTCCCGGGCGAACTCGGGCCCATCCATTTCGTCGGCATCGGCGGCATCGGCATGTCCGGCATCGCCGAGGTGCTGATGACGCTGGGCTATGCCGTGCAGGGATCGGACGCGAAACGCTCGAAGATCACCGACCGGCTGGAGACGCTGGGCGCGACGATATTCGAGGGCCAGCGCGCCGAGAATATCGGCGAGGCGGGCGTCGTGGTGATCTCGACCGCGATCAAGAAGGGCAACCCCGAGCTTGAGGAGGCGCGCCGTCGCGGCCTTCCCATCGTGCGCCGGGCCGAGATGCTGGCGGAACTGATGCGCCTGCGCTCGAACGTCGCGATTGCGGGGACGCATGGCAAGACCACGACGACGACGATGGTGGCGACGCTGCTGGATGCGGGCGGCTTCGATCCGACCGTGATCAATGGCGGCGTGATCCATGCCTATGGCTCGAACGCGCGCGCCGGCGCCGGTGAATGGATGGTGGTTGAGGCGGATGAGAGCGACGGCAGCTTCAACCGCCTGCCCGCGACCATCGCGATCGTCACGAACATCGACCCCGAGCATATGGAGCATTGGGGCAGTTTCGACGCGCTGAGGAAGGGCTTTCAGGATTTCGTCTCGAACATCCCGTTCTATGGCCTCGCCGTCTGCTGCACCGACCACCCCGAGGTGCAATCGCTGGTCGGCAAGCTGACCGACCGCCGCGTCGTCACCTTCGGCTTCAACGCGCAGGCCGATGTGCGGGCAATGAACCTGACCTATGAAAACGGCGTCGCGCATTTCGACATCGCCCTTCAGGGCGAGGCCGAGCTGAACGAGGGCGAGATCCCGGTGATCGAGGGTTGCACCCTGCCGATGCCGGGGGACCACAACGTCTCGAACGCGCTGGCCGCCGTCGCCGTCGCCCGGCATCTGGGCATGAAACGCGCCCAGATCCGCGAGGCGCTGGCGAAATTCGGCGGCGTCGGCCGTCGCTTCACCCGCGTGGGCGAGGTGAACGGCGTCACCATCATCGACGATTACGGCCATCACCCGGTCGAGATCGCGGCGGTGCTGAAGGCGGCGCGGCAGGCGACCAAGGGCCGCGTCATCGCCGTCCACCAGCCGCATCGCTATACCCGGCTTTCCAGCCTTTTCGACGATTTCTGCACCTGCTTCAACGAGGCGGATGTGGTCGGCATCGCCGAGGTCTATTCCGCGGGCGAAGAGCCGATCCCCGGCGCCTCGCGCGATGATCTGGTCGCGGGGCTGATCGCGCATGGCCACCGCCATGCCCGCGCCGTGATCGACGAGGCCGATCTGGCCCGGCTGGTGCGCGAGCAGGCCCGGCCCGGCGACATGGTCGTCTGCCTTGGTGCGGGCACGATCTCGACCTGGGCCAACAATCTCCCGGAACGACTGCAGGAGAAGGCCGCGTGAGTGAACTGGCGAGCCATCCCGCCACTGCCGCGACTCTTGCGCTGGGGTGGGCTGTCCTTGCCTGCTTGCTGCCCTTCATCCGCCCGACCCTGCGCCATGCGGTGCTCTGGTCGCTGGTTCTGGCCGGCGTGCCGCTGCTGGGCTGGCTGACCTTCCTCTGCGGACCGGGATTCGGCGTGCTGTTCCTGTCGCTCGGGCTTCTGTTGCTGGTCTGGCCGCCCCTTGCGCGGCGTGGCCAGTCGGCCGGATCCTCGCAGCGGGGGATACTCTAGCCCCGGTTTGCGCGCGGCTCCGGTTTGGATTAAGACGGCCGCCGACCGTCATCAGGAGCGCGCCATGACCAGTCTTGCCCGTCCCGTCCCGAGCCTGCCCGAAACGCGCGGCACGCTGACGCCCCAGCGGGCGTTGGCCGATCTGACCTGGCTGCGGGTCGGCGGTCCGGCGGACTGGCTGTTTCAGCCTGCGGACGAGGCCGATCTGACCGGTTTCCTCGCAAGCCTCGATTCCGCGCTGTCCGTTTTCCCGATGGGCGTCGGCTCGAACCTGATCGTGCGCGACGGGGGGATCCGGGGCGTGGTCGTCCGTCTGGGCCGGGGCTTCAACGGCATTTCATGCGCGGGCGAGGTGGTGACGGCGGGTGCCGCGGCGCTCGATGCCCATGTCGCGCGCCGCGCCGCCGATGCCGGGCTGGACCTGACTTTCCTGCGCACCATTCCCGGCAGCATCGGCGGCGCCGTCAGGATGAATGCCGGTTGCTATGGCGCCTATGTCGCCGACCACCTGATCTCGGTCCGGGCGGTGGCGCGCGACGGCAGCCTGCACGAGATTCCGGCCGCCGACCTGCGCCTTGGCTATCGCCATTCCGACCTGCCCGAGGGCTGGGTCGTGATCGAGGCCCGCCTCCGTGCGGATCGCGCCGACCCGGCCGCCCTCCACGCGCGGATGGAGGAGCAGCTTGCCCGCCGCGATGCGAGCCAGCCGACGCGCGACCGCAGCGCCGGCTCGACCTTCCGCAACCCGGCTGGCTTTTCCTCGACCGGGCGGGCGGATGACAGCCACGAGTTGAAGGCATGGAGCCTGATCGACGCGGCCGGTCTGCGCGGCCATCGCCTTGGCGGGGCGCAGATGTCGGAGAAGCATCCGAATTTCCTGCTGAATGCCGAAGGCGCCACCGCCGCGGAACTCGAGGCGCTGGGAGAGTTGGTGCGCCAGCGCGTGCGCGACACCAGCGGCCATGACCTGCAATGGGAAGTCATTCGCATAGGTGAGCCGTAAGCCGCCGGTCCGACTGGAAAAATCGCGCGGAACGCGAAAAGGGCCTTTTGCGAATAGGGATCAGCCGCTATCCTCGCTGCATAAATACCCGGATCAACCGGGGTTATGAGGCAGAAATTGGCGGGCAGGTCGAGCAGGTCGGCCCCGAAAGTCGCAGTTCTCAAGGGCGGACCCTCGGCCGAGCGCGAGGTGTCCCTGTCCTCGGGGCGGGAATGCGCGCAGGCGCTGCGACAGGCGGGCTATGAAGTCATCGAGATCGACGCGGGCAGGGATCTGCCCGAGCGTCTGGCCGAGGCCGCGCCCGATGTCGTGTTCAACGCATTGCATGGCCGCTGGGGCGAGGATGGCTGCGTTCAGGGCATGATGGAGTGGCTGGGCCTGCGCTATACCCATTCGGGCGTGCTGGCCTCTGCCCTCGCGATGGACAAGAACCGCGCCAAGCAGGTCTTCCGCGATGCCGGCCTCCCGGTTGCCGAAAGCCTGATCGCCGATGCGGGCGAGGTTCGCGCGCGCCATGTCATGCCGCCGCCTTATGTCGTCAAGCCGAATGATGAAGGCTCCTCGGTCGGGGTCTATATCGTCCACGATCGGGCGAATGCGCCGCCGCAGCTTTCCGAGCAGATGCCCGCGCGGGTCATGGTCGAAAGCTATGTCGCCGGGCGCGAGCTGACCGTTGCGGTGCTGGGCGACCACGCGCTTGGCGTGACCGAGATCGTGACCTCGGGCTGGTATGACTATGACGCGAAATACAAGCCCGGCGGATCGAAGCATGTGATCCCCGCCGAGATCCCGGCCGAGGTCGATGCCGCCTGCCGCGACTATGCCGTCCGGGCGCATCAGGCGCTTGGGTGCCGCGGGCTCAGCCGCAGCGATTTCCGCTGGGACGACAGCCGTGGCCTCGAAGGGCTGATCCTTCTGGAGACGAATACCCAGCCCGGCATGACGCCGACCTCGCTTGCCCCCGAGCAGGCGGCGCATGAGGGGATGGATTTCCCGGCGCTGTGCAGCTGGATCGTCGAGGAGGCGCTATGCAGGGCCTGAATCCCTTTGGCGGTGGTCAGAGCGATGCCTCGCGGCCCGCACCGATCCGGCACGCGCCCTCGCGCCCCGCACCGCCGCAACCCAAGGTGACGGTCCGCCGCGATCCGGCGCCGTCGCGCCTTGCCTACCGGCTGAACCGGATGATGCTGCGCCCGCTGATCCGGCGCTTTGTCCGCATCGGCATCCCCGCCTTTCTGGCCGCGATGGTCGCCGGGATCTGGCTCTCGGACGAGACGCGGCGCGCCAATCTGGCCAGCGGGATCGACGGGATTGTGGACAAGGTCCAGCACCGCGACGCCTTCATGGTCCATTCGATGGAGATCGAGGGCGCGTCCGAGGCGGTGGACAAGGGCCTGCGCGCGATGCTGCCGGTGGACCTGCCCGCCTCGAGCTTCGACATCGACCTCGCCAAGCTGCGCGAGCGGGTGCTGAAGCTCGACGCCGTCGAGTCGGTCCAGTTGCGCATCACGCCCAGCGGCACCCTGTCAGCCGTCGTGACCGAGCGGGTTCCGGTCGTCCTCTGGCGTCATGCGCGCGGGATCGAGTTGCTGGACAAGGCCGGGCATCGCGTCGCCTCGGTGACGGCGCGGGACATTCGCAAGGACTTGCCGATCATCGCGGGCGAGGGCGCGGAACGCGCCGCGCCCGAGGCGATGGCCCTGATCGACGCGGCCGGGCCGATCCTGCCGCAATTGCGGGGCCTCGAACGGGTCGGAGAACGGCGCTGGGACGTCGTTCTGGAGGGCGGCCAGCGCATCAAGCTGCCCGAGGATGGGGCGCTGCGCGCGCTTGAGCGCGTGATGGCGATGGATCAGGCGCAAGAGATGCTCTCGCGCGATATCTCGGTCATCGACATGCGGCAGGAAGACCGCCCGATGGTGCAGATCGGCCTCGACGCGCAGAACGCCATCCGGCGGGCGCGCGGGCAGGGCGAAATCGGCCCCGATGGGCAGCCGATCGCGTCCGAGAGCGGCGCGAGCGACAAGAAGAAGACCGGGACGACAACGGGAACCAGCGTAAAAAAAACCTGACAAGGGTTTGAGGGGGCAGGGAAATGAAGGATCTGTATCAAGGCCAGCGAGCGATGCGGAACATGCGCCGACAGGCCATGCAACGCGGCGTGATTGCGGTCCTCGACATCGGAACCTCGAAGATCGCCTGCCTCGTCCTGCAATTCGACGGCCCCGGCCAGTTCCGCGAGACGGATGGCGTGGGCCCGATGGCGGGCCAGTCCAATTTCCGGGTGATCGGCACCGCGCATACCCGCTCACGCGGGATGCGGTTTGGCGAGATCCAGACCATGGCCGAGACCGAGCGCGCGATCCGCACCGTGATCCAATCCGCCCAGAAGGCCGCGGGCACGCGCGTCGACCATGTGATCGCCTGCATCTCGGGCGCGCGCCCGGCCTCCTACGGGCTGGCCGGAGAGATCGTGCTGCCCGGCGGCAAGGTCGCGCAGGATGACGTGGCCCGCGTGCTGGCAGCCTGCGATGTCCCTGATTTCGGCCGAGGCCGCGAGGTGCTGCACGCGCAGCCCGTGAACTTTGCCGTCGATGGCCGCTCGGGGATGCAGGATCCGCGCGAGCATTCCGGCGACCGGCTGGCGGTCGACATGCATGTGCTGACCGTGGACGGCGATGCCGCCGGAAACCTCGTCCATTGCATCCGCCGCTGCGACATGGAGCTGGCGGGGGTCGCCTCGGCCTCCTATGCCTCGGGCCTCGCCGCGCTGGTCGAGGACGAGCAGGAACTGGGCGCCGCCTGCATCGACCTGGGCAGTGGCACGACGGGCGTGTCGGTCTTCATCAAGAAGCACATGATCTTTGCCGATGCGGTGCGCTTCGGGGGCGACCTGATCACGCAGGACATCGCCAAGGGGCTGCGGGTCAGCTACGCGCAGGCCGAGCGGCTGAAGACCCTGCATGGCGGGGTCGAGGCGACGGGCCGCGACGACCGCGAGATGATCGAGCTGGGCGGCGAGACCGGCGACTGGGAGACCGACCGCCGCGCCGTCAGCCGGGCCGACCTGATCGGAATCATGCGCCCGCGGGTCGAGGAAATCCTCGAGAACGTGGCCGAGATCCTCGATGCGGCGGGCTTCGACTTCATGCCCTCGCGCCAGGTCGTGCTGACCGGCGGCGGCAGCCAGATCCCCGGCCTCGATGTGCTGGCGGCCCGGATGCTGGGGCAGAATGTCCGCATCGGACGGCCGCTGCGGATCCAGGGACTCCCGCATAACGCGACTGCTCCGGGCTTTTCCGCGGCCATCGGGCTGGCGCTGCTGACGGCCCATCCGCAGGACGAGTGGTGGGATTTCGAGATGCCCGCCGAAGCCTATCCGGCGCGCAGTTTCCGGCGGGCCTACCGGTGGTTCAAGAACAACTGGTAGTTGAATCGAAGCTTGATACGGTAGTGGTTGGGGGTATTCCCACCACATGGCGGAGAATGGGCAAGATACCGCCGAAAACATCGGCGATTCACGCCATATTTTGTAGGGCGACCGTGTTTTTAGGGTGACGGTGGGGCCGAATCTGGCTACGCTTTCAGCTATACGGGGATTCGACCGGACCGCGCACAGGTTCGGCGCAACAGACAAGGCGGGCGAGACATGGAACGGCAGATCCATCTGATGCTGAACGATGACCAGGAACTGAAGCCGCGTATCACCGTTTTCGGCGTGGGTGGTGCAGGCGGCAACGCGGTCAACAACATGATCGACAAGCAGCTTGAGGGCGTCGAGTTCGTCGTCGCCAATACCGATGCCCAGGCCCTGACCAATTCCAAGGCGGAAAGCCGCATCCAGATCGGCCCGAAAGTGACCGAGGGGCTGGGTGCGGGCGCCAAGCCCTCGATCGGCGCCAAGGCCGCCGAGGAGACGATCGAGGACATCGTCGACCACCTGATGGGCGCGCATATGTGCTTCATTACCGCCGGCATGGGCGGCGGCACCGGCACCGGCGCTGCCCCGATCATCGCCCAGGCCGCGCGTGAGATGGGCATTCTGACCGTCGGCGTCGTCACCAAGCCCTTCCAGTTCGAGGGCACCAAGCGGATGCGTCAGGCCGAGGACGGCGTCGAGGCGCTGCAGAAGGTCGTCGACACGCTGATCATCATTCCGAACCAGAACCTGTTCCGTCTCGCCAACGAAAAGACCACCTTCACCGAAGCCTTCGCGATGGCCGATGACGTGCTCTATCAGGGCGTCAAGGGCGTGACCGACCTGATGGTGCGTCCGGGCCTGATCAACCTCGACTTCGCCGACGTGCGCGCGGTGATGGACGAGATGGGCAAGGCGATGATGGGCACCGGCGAGGCCTCGGGTGAGAATCGCGCAGTGCAGGCGGCCGAGAAGGCGATCGCGAACCCGCTCCTCGACGAGATCAGCCTGAACGGCGCGAAAGGCGTCCTGATCAACATCACCGGCGGCTACGACCTCACGCTGTTCGAGATGGACGAGGCGGCCGAGAAGATCCGCGAGAAGGTCGATGCGGATGCCAATATCATCGTCGGCTCGACCATGGATCCGTCCATGGAAGGCACGATCCGCGTCTCGGTCGTCGCGACCGGCATCGACGCCACCACGGCCGAGATCCCGGCACCGCGCCGCGGCATGAAAGAGCCGCTGACCCAGAACCCGCCGGTCTCGCAGCGTGTGGCCGAGGAAGAGGTGCCGGCGCGCCGCTCTGCCCCCATGGTCGAAGCGCGCGAAGCCGCCCCGGTCGCCACGCCGCAAGCGCGTCCCCAGCAGCCCGCCGCCGCGCGCTATGAGGATGAGGACATGCCGCGTCCGGCCTATCAGCCCGAGACGCGCCAGCCCCAACCCGATGCGCTGAACGCCGATTCCGGCAGCTTCGTCGCGCCGCGCCGCGCGGCCGCACCGGCAGGGACGCCTTCGGACGCGGTGATGCAGCGCCTGGCGCAAGCCGTCCAGCGCGCGCCCGAGCGTCAGGGCGGGCAGCCCGCTCCGCGTGCCGCGCAGCAGTCCCAGCCGCAACCGCAGCCGGCGCAGGACGTCGCCAGCCGTGTCCAGAGCCGGATGGGCGGGCTCAGCCGGATGCTCGAGCGGATCTCGGGCCATGGCGACCACGCGGCTGAAAAGCCGCCGGCCTCGACCATCGCAGAGCGCGTGAACGAGCGCGTGGCCGCCCGTCGCAACAGCGGTTTCGATGCCGGTTTCGACGATCTGGCCAGCCCCGACCGGGCCGATGACAATGTCGAAATTCCGGCTTTCCTGCGCCGTCAGGCCAACTGAGCCGATCACAAATATTTCGTGACACTTCGATCAAGGACCGCTCCGGCGGTCCTTTTCTTATGTGTTCGCAAAGGGTTGCGGGTTGTCGACGGGGGCATGGCAGTGGAACGTTGCCAATGTTTCACCCCGTTACAATTCGTTAATTGTGACTTTTTGCTTGCGTGACTAACTCAGCATCAAGGCCGGGTCCCCGAGGTTCGGGACGGCCCCGGAAATAAAGTGAGATAGGCAAGACCATGCAGACGACCATTGCTCAGAAAGCTCAGTTCCGCGGTGTGGGCCTGCACTCGGGTGCAGCGGTCCGGCTGGCGATTCTGCCTGCTCCGGTCGATCACGGCATCGTCTTTGTCCGCACCGATCTGGGCGGCGTGCGCATTCCCGCGCTCTGGGACCATGTGACGCCCTCGCAGCTTTGCACGCTGCTCGACAACGGGCAGGGCGCCACCGTTTCGACGGTCGAGCATGTGATGGCCGCGCTGGCCGGGACCGGCATCAACAACGCCATCGTCGAGGTGAACGGCCCGGAAGTGCCGATTCTCGATGGTTCGTCCGAGCCCTTCGTGACCGGTATTCTGGAGGCGGGGATCCGCCAGCAGCCCGAGGCCGGTCTGCGCGCGATCCGCATCCTGCGCCCGGTCGAGGTGCATCACGGCCAGGGCTTTGCGCGCCTGTCGCCGGCCGAAAATCTCGAGATCCATTTCGACATCGACTTTGCCGATGCCGCGATCGGTCATCAGGAAAAACGGCTCGACATGGCGAATGGCAGCTTCGTGCATGAGCTGATGGACAGCCGCACCTTCTGCCGTCAGGCCGATGTGATCGAGATGCAGCAGAACGGCCTGGCGCTTGGCGGCACCTATCTCAACGCCGTCGTCATCGACGGCGACAAGGTGCTGTCGCCCGGCGGCCTGCGCCACGCGGACGAGGCCGTGCGCCACAAGATGCTGGATGCGATGGGCGACCTTGCGCTGGCGGGTGCACCGATCCTCGGCCGCTATACCGGCCACCGTGCGGGCCATGCCATGACCAACAAGCTGCTGCGCGCGCTTTTCGCCGCGCCGGACGCCTGGGAATGGGTTTCGGTCACGCCGGCGATGCAGCAAAGCCTGCCCGGCGCCGGCCTTTCGGACAGCGCGCATTACGCTCCGCGTGCGCGGCAGCTTGCCGTCGCCTGATCCATGGGCGGCGGCGGTGCCGTTTCGGTGATCGATCAGCCCGCCTTTTCCGTGTTTTGCCATTTTGCGCCGCCCGTTTTTCTGTGCTAGGACGACCGGGCCGCGCGACAAATCCCCCGCGGGGCGCATGGATTTTCTGACGGGCAGGTAGATATGGCGGGCATCAGATCGACGGGTTCCTTGGTTGCGGTGGCCCTCTCTGTCGCTCTGCTGGCAGGGTGCGGGGGCGGCTCCAGCAAAAAGCCCGAATCGCTCGAGAGCTTTACCGCCGAGGAAATCTACAAGCGCGGCGAATATGAGCTTGAGAACAGCCGCAAGCCCGCCGACGCCGTGCAGTATTTCTCGGAGGTCGAGCGGCTCTATCCCTATTCCGACTGGGCCAAGCGCGCGCTGATCATGCAGGCCTATTCCTATCACCGCGCCCGCGACTACGAAGAGGCGCGTGGGGCCGCGCAGCGTTTCATCGACACCTATCCGGGGGATGAGGACGCCGCCTATGCGAAATATCTGCTCGCCCTCAGCTATTACGACCAGATCGACGAGGTTGGCCGCGATCAGGGCCTGACCTTCCAGTCGCTGCAGGCGCTGCGCGAGGTGATCGAGGAATATCCCGACACCGAATATGCGCGCTCCTCGATCCTCAAGTTCGACCTTGCCTTCGATCACCTCGCCGGCAAGGAGATGGAGATCGGGCGCTATTACCTCAAGCGCGGCCATTATACCGCCGCGATCAATCGCTTCCGCGTCGTGGTCGAGGAATACCAGACCACCACCCATACGCCCGAGGCGCTGATGCGTCTGGTCGAGGCCTATCTGGCGCTGGGACTGAACAACGAGGCGCAGACCGCCGGCGCGATCCTTGGCCACAACTTCCGCTCCTCACCCTTCTATAGCGACGCCTATGCGCAACTTCGCGGTGCGGGGCTGTCGCCCGAAGCCACCGGGAACAGCTGGCTGACGAATGTCTACCGCCAGGTGATCCAGGGCAAGTGGCTGTAACCGCCTGATGCTGCGGCATCTCGACATTCGCGACATGCTGCTGATCGACCGGCTGGAACTGGATTTCCGGCCGGGCCTGAACGTCCTGACCGGAGAGACCGGGGCGGGCAAGTCGATCCTGCTCGATTGCCTCGGCTTCGTCCTTGGCTGGCGCGGCCGGGCCGACCTGATCCGCAGCGGGGCGAGCCAGGGCGAGGTCACGGCGGTCTTCGACCTGCCCCCCGTCCATCCCGCCCGCACCCTGCTGGAGGAGGCGGGCTTTCCGGTTTCGGATGAGCTGATCCTGCGCCGCGTCAATGCCGGCGACGGGCGCAAGACCGGCTATATCAACGATCGCCGTGCCTCGGGCGAGGTGCTGCGGTCCTTGTCCGAAACGCTGGTGGAACTTCACGGCCAGCATGACGACCGGGGCCTTCTGAACCCGCGCGGTCACCGGCTTCTCCTCGACGCATTCGCGGGGTTGGACCTTGCGCCGGTCCGCGCCGCCTGGGCCGCGCGACGCGAGGCCCGCGCCGCGCTCGCCACCGCCGAAGCCGCCCTTGCGAGCGCGAAGGGCGAGGAGGAGTTTTTGCGCCACGCCGTCGCCGAACTCGACAAGCTGGCGCCGCAACCGGGCGAGGAGGCGGAACTCGACACCCGCCGCCGGGCGATGCAGGGGGCCGAGCGGATTCGCGGCGATGTCGCGCGCGCTGTGCAGGCGTTGGGACCGGAAGGCGCCGAAGGGGCGATGCTCGATGCCGTGCGTTGGCTGGATGCCGCCGCCGAACGCGCCGAGGGGCGGCTGGAAGCGCCCGCTGCTGCCCTGCAACGCGCCCTCATCGAACTTGGTGAGGCGTTGGCCGGGGTCGAGGGGGCGCTGGAGGCGATGGAATTCGACCCGCGCGACCTCGAACTGACCGAGGAGCGGCTTTTCGCGCTCCGGGCCCTTGCCCGCAAGCATGAGGTTCTGGCCGACGATCTCGCCACCCTTGCCGATGAGTTGCGCGAGCGGCTGGGCGGGATCGACGCCGGCGAAGGGGATCTGGCGCGCCTGACCGAGGCGGTTGCCGCGGCCGACGCCGCCTATGACCGCGCGGCCGGGGGGCTGAGCGCAGCGCGCGCCACGGCCGCCAAGCGGCTCGATGCCGCGATGGCGGCCGAGCTTGCGCCCCTGAAGATGGAGCGCGCGGTTTTCGAGACCCGCATCACCCCCGCCGATCCCGGCCCCGAGGGGCGGGACGCGGTGGCCTTCACCGTCGCGACCAATCCGGGCGCGCCCAGCGGTCCGCTGGACCGCATCGCCTCGGGCGGCGAGTTGTCGCGTTTTCTGCTGGCGCTGAAGGTCTGCCTCGCCCGCGGCAATGACTCGCTGGTGCTGATCTTTGACGAGATCGACCGCGGTGTCGGCGGTGCCACGGCCGATGCGGTGGGCCGCAGGCTCGCCCGGCTGTCCGAGGCGGCGCAGGTTCTGGTCGTGACCCACAGCCCGCAGGTCGCGGCCTTGGGCGGGCATCATTTCCGCGTTGCGAAATCGGTGGATCAGGGGATGACGACCTCGCGCGTCGCGGCCCTTGGACCGGACGAGCGGGTGCAGGAAATCGCCCGGATGCTCGCCGGCGAGGAAGTGACCGCCGCCGCGCAGGAGGCGGCCCGCGCCCTGCTTCAAGGTTGATCAATCGGGAATGAAATCCACCTGCCGGATCACCGAGAGGATTTGCATGGTCTTGCTGTCATAGCGGATCAGCGCGCCGTCGATCACCCCATAGCGGCTGCCGGCAGGGGCATCGCCGATGCCGTAGAGCCCCGGCCGGCTGACGGTATGCAGCCGCGCGTTATCGACCGGATCGCCGACGCGGATCAGATGGCTCTGCTGCCTGACCAGATGCCCGACCGCCGCCCGTTCCTCGCCGCCGGCCAGGTCGAGATGCTGTGCAAAGGCCATCGTGGCGGCGGCAAGCGCCAGTCCAGCGGTAATGGCATATCTTCTGATCCGGGTCTTCATGGTCCTGTCAGCCTGGAGCCTGCGCCTTGCCAAAGCGTTAATCGCGCTTCGGCTTGTTTGGGGCTCAACGGCTGACTTCGCTCACCGGATCCCCGCCCTCACGCGGTTTTGTGCGAGGGCAGGGGATCCGTGGCTTTGATGCATCAGGCGGGCTTTCGGCCCATTCCCGACAATCTTGGCAGCATGGCCGAGAAATCGCGGCCCCTGCCGTCGCCCACTTCGACGAAATCGGCATAGAGCCGGCAGGCCAGCTCGCCCATCGGGGTCGCGGCGTCCACGGCTTCGGCGGCCTGCTGGCTCAGGCGAAGATCCTTCAGCATCAACTCCGCCGCGAAGCCCGGCTTGTAGTCATTGTCGGCGGGCGAGGTCGGACCCACGCCTGGTGCCGGGCAATAGGCGTTCATCGACCAGCTATAGCCCGAGGAGGTCGAGACCACGTCGAACATCTTTTGCCGGTCCAGCCCCAGCTTGTCGGCCAGGGCGAAGGCCTCGCAGGTCGCGATCATGGTCGCGCCGAGGATCATGTTGTTGCAGATCTTCGCGGCCTGGCCCGCGCCCCAATCCCCGCAATGGACCGCCTTCTGGCCCATGATGTCGAAAAGCGGCGCGACCTTTTCGAAGGCATCGGGGCTGCCGCCGACCATGAAGGTCAGCGTGCCTGCCGCCGCGCCGCCGATCCCGCCGGAAACCGGGGCATCGAGCGCGCCAAGCTCCGCCTCGCTGGCGGCGGCGGCAACGCTGCGCGCGCTTTCGACATCGACGGTCGAGCAGTCGCACAGCACCGCGCCGGGCATCATGGCCGGGATCACCTCGGCCGCGACGCTGCGCAGGATCGCGCCATTCGGCAGCATGGTGATGACGACCTCGGCCCCTTCGGCGGCGGCGACAGCGCTTGCCGCCGGCGCGATCCCCTCGGGCGGGGCCGCGACGGGATCGTATCCGGTGACCTCATGCCCCGCGCGGGCAAGGTTCAGGGCCATGGGCGCGCCCATGTTTCCCAGACCGATGAAACCGATCTTCATTCGCATTCCTCCCAAAGCATTTCCGCGCCCTCGAGCGGTCCGAGCATCCGCTTGACCTCCGCCTCGTCCGAGGGGGCGCTCCATTTCGGATCGCGGTCCTTGTCGATGATCTGGGCGCGCACGCCTTCCAGAAAATCGCTCGCCGCCGTGGCGCGCCAGGTGAAGCGGTATTCCCGCGCAAGGCTGTCGCGCACCGAGCGGTCATTCCGCGCCGCGCGGACCAGCGCAAGCGTCGCCGCCATCGAGAGCGGAGAGTTCCGGCGCAGCGCCGCAAGGCTCGCCTCATCCCCCTTCGCGGCCAGCGCCGCCATGATCTCCTCCACCGTGCGGCCGGCAAAGGCTTGCAGGTCGGTGGTCTCCAGCGGCGCGGCGGGGCGGGGTTGGCCCTCGATCCCGCCCGGATCGCCGGTTTCGGCGAGGCGGTCGATCAGCGCCGGCCATTCGGCCTCGGGCAGATAGGTATCGGCGAATCCGGTGAAGATCGCGTCGCCCGGCCCGATCCGGCCGGCGGTCAGGCCCAGATATTCGCCGGTATGGCCCGGCGCATGGCCCAGCAGCCAGCTGCCGCCGACATCCGGGATCAGCCCGATCCCGGTCTCGGGCATGGCGATGCGGGTGCTGTCGCCGACGATGCGATGGCTGGCATGGCCGCCGACGCCGACGCCGCCGCCCATCACGAAGCCTTGCATGAAGGCGACGATCGGCTTCGGATATTCCGCGATGCGGGCATTCATCCGGTATTCGTCGCGGAAGAAGTCGCGCCCGACCTGATGGTCGCCCGCCAGCCCGGCGCGGTAGACGGCGGCGATGTCGCCACCGGCGCAGAAGGCGCGGTCGCCCTCGGCGTCGATGATCACCAGCGCGACCGCGTCATCCTCGGCCCAGTCCCGCAGGGCGGCGTCGATGGCAAGGGCCATCTCGTGGCTCAGGGCGTTCAGCGCCTGCGGGCGGGCGAAGGTGATGCGGCCGGCGCGGCGGTCCTTGCGGATCAGGATTTCGGCCATTACGCGCGCTCTGCCAGCAGGGCGCGGCTGATGATCAGGCGCATGATTTCATTGGTCCCTTCAAGGATCTGGTGGACGCGCAGGTCGCGCACGATCTTCTCGATCCCGTAATCGGCAAGGTAGCCATAGCCGCCATGCAGTTGCAGGCACTGGTTCGCGACCTCGAATGCGCGGTCGGTGACATGAAGTTTCGCCATCGCGCAGAATTTGCTGGCGTCGGGCGCGCGCTGGTCCAGCTTCCACGCCGCCTGCCTGAGGAAGATGCGCGAGGATTGCAGCGCCGTCTCCATCTCGGCCAGCCGGAACTGCAGCGCCTGGAACTGATCGAGGCTCTGGCCGAAGGCCCGACGCTCGCCCATATAGCGCAGCGTCGCGTCGAGCGCTGCCTGCGCGCCCCCCAGCGCCGCGGCTGAGATGTTCAGCCGCCCGCCATCAAGCCCGGCCATGGCATAGGAAAAGCCGCGCCCTTCCTCGCCCAAAAGGTTCTCGGCCGGGATCTGGCAATCGTCGAACTGCACCTGCGAGGTCGGCTGCGCCTTCCAGCCCATCTTGCGTTCCGCCGCGCCGTAGCTCAGACCCGGCGTGCCGCTTTCGACCACCACCGTCGAGATACCCTTCGGCCCCTCCTGTCCGGTCCTGACCATGCAGATATAGGCGTCCGAATAGCCCCCGCCCGAGATGAAGGCCTTGGTGCCATTGAGGCTCCAGCCCTCGTTCGTGCGCTCGGCCCGCGTGCGCAGGGCGGCGGCGTCGGAGCCCGAGCCCGGCTCGGTCAGGCAATAGGAGAACACCTTCTCCATCCGGCAGAGATCGGGCAACCAGCGCGCCCGCGCCTCGTCCGAGCCGAACTTGTCGATCATGCCGCCGCACATGTTGTGGATCGACAGGAAGGCCGCGACCGAGGGGCAGGACATCGCCAGCGCCTCGAAAACCAGCGTGCCGTCGAGGCGCGAGAGGCCCGAACCGCCATGCGCCTCATCGACGTAAAGCCCGCCGAAGCCCAACTCCGCCGCCTTTTGCCACAGCTCGCGCGGGATCGTCCCCGCCTCCTCCCATCCTTGGGCATGGGGCGCGATATGCTCGGCCCCGAAATCGCGGGCCATCTCGAATATGGCAAGCTGTTCTTCGCTCAGCGCGAAATCCATGCTCTCCCCCTCATGGTTTTCGTTGTTTGGCGACCGGTTAGAACCGGGAAATGTTGCGCAAGTTTTGCACGCGCGCAAAAGGAAAGGCGAGGGCCGTGGCCCCCGCCTTGTCCTTGGTCAGTCCATCGCCTTGAAGTTCAGGCTGGCGCCTTCCTTGATCCCCGAGAACCAGCGGGCCGTCACCGTCTTGGTCTTGGTGTAGAAGCGGAAAGCGTCCGGGCCATATTGGTTCAGGTCGCCGAAGGCCGATTTCTTCCAGCCGCCGAAGGTATAGTAGCTGAGCGGCACCGGGATCGGGAAGTTGATCCCGACCATGCCGACATTTACGCGGCTGGCAAAGTCGCGCGCGGTGTCGCCATCGGCGG
>Ga0182739_1001200_pt1 | contig 28274 bp, 21 predicted proteins | sample eDN5th30CBELigBY_FD_128873 | JGI IMG/M metagenome (GOLD analysis project Ga0182739, IMG submission 128873) | Enriched backyard soil microbial communities from Emeryville, California, USA - eDNA 5th pass 30_C BE-Lig BY (version 2) (version 2) | ecosystem: Environmental > Terrestrial > Soil >... | reverse complement strand
ATCCCAGAACCGCACGCCCATGATGGGGTCGACGATCTCGAGCGAGACGTCGAGGTGCTCGAGGGTCTTGGCCTCGTGCGTCGCACCCCAGATGTTCGCATCGGTCGAGTACGCCTTCTCGACGGAGTCGCGGTAGGGGAAGTCGTGGGAGACGAGCCATTCGCTCATCTCCTTGCGGCCGCCGAGCTCGGTGACGAAGTCGGCGTCGAGCCACGGCTTGTAGATGCGCAGGGCGGGGTTGGCGAGCAGGCCGTAGCGGTAGAACCGCTCGATGTCGTTGCCCTTGTAGGTGGAGCCGTCGCCCCAGATGTCGACGCCGTCCTCCTTCATGGCGCGCACGAGCAGCGTGCCGGTGACGGCGCGGCCGATCGGCGTCGTGTTGAAGTAGGTGCGTCCCCCCGAGCGGATGTGGAAGGCGCCGCACGAGAGGGCGACGAAGCCCTCCTCGACCAGGAGCGGCTTGCAGTCGATCAGTCGCGACGCCTCGGCGCCGTACTGCAGCGCACGGCCGGGGATCGAGGCGATGTCGTCCTCGTCGTACTGCCCGAGGTCGCCGGTGTAGGTGAACGGGACGGCGCCCTTGTCGCGCATCCAGGCGACCGCGACGGAGGTGTCAAGGCCTCCCGAGAAGGCGATGCCGACGCGCTCGCCGACGGGCAGGGACTGAAGGACCTTCGACATGCGAACAAGTCTAGTGAGGGTGGGCGTCGCCCTTCGGGGGTGAGACGGCGGGATCGAAAGTTTGCGGAGCGCATATTTTGCCCCATAGAGTCGCGAATGGGATACCCCCAGTTCTGGGGGTATCCGTGTGCGCAGGTGAAATCGATTCGTTACCGGGGAAGAGGGTGCGCGCGGCGATGCGAGGCTCACGCAGTTCGATGGACGAGAGCACGATCAGGCGGCGCGCAGGGGCCCGACGACGCACGAGGGCGGTGACCGCGGTCGTCGCGACGCTCGCCGTCGCGGTCGCGACACTCGGCGCCACGACCCCGGCGATCGCGGCGGACGACTCGGGGCTCAATGTCGTGAAGGCCGTCATCGATCCGCAGGCGTCGTATGCGCCCGGCGACACCTTCGAGTACGAGATCCGGGTGAGCTGCGACTCGCCCGTCTCGGGCGTCTGCATCGACGCCGTCCTGACCGACCCCCTGCCCGCTCCGCTCGTGTTCGACCCGTCGGTCGCGAACCCGGTCACGGTCGAGCTGGCCCCCGCCGCGCCCGTCGACATCGACGTCGACCGCGATGCCGGCACCTTCTCGGTCGCCCCGCACCAGGTCGTGGGCACGGGCTCGGGTCTGCGCGGCGGCAGCGAGATGACGGTCACGGTCGCCGTGCAGGTGCCGACGACGACCGGCGGCGAGTACGACGGTCAGACGATCACGAACATCGCGACCGCCGACGCGGAGAACGCTCCGGAGGCGCCGGGGCAGGCCTCGATCGTGCTCGACGTCGAGACGACCCTCGTGCCGTCGATCGAGAAGTCCGTCTCGACCGGCACCGTGCCCGCCGTTCCCGGCCGCGCCGTGGACTGGACGGTGGAGCCCGGCAACGCCTCCAACCAGCCCGTCGACACGATCGTGGTCCAGGACCCCGTCGCCCCGCCCGCCGACTTCGGCGGCTACCTCGACATCACGGGCATCGACATCACCGACCCCGAGGGCATGACGAGCCGGACGGTGGAGTACTGGGTCGCCGGCGACTGGACCGAGATCGAACCCGACCCGATCTCGGATGCCGGCGGCATCCGCGTGACGTTCGAGGGGTCGTTCGATCCCGGCGTGACGGGCGAGGTGGTCGTGCACACGGTGACGAACGACTCCGTCGCGGACATCCCGACCGGCACGACGGTCCCCGTCGTGAACGACGCGCACTCCATCGTGGCGCGGAACGGGGATGAGAGCGACGCCGTCGACGACGACGCGACCGTCAACATCGCCGCGAGCGATCCGGATGTGACCATCCGCAAGGAGTTCCAGGATTCGACGCTCCACAGCGGGCAGAGCACGATCGCGGACATCGTCGCGACCAACGGCGCACAGGACGTGCAGACGCTGACGATCACCGAGCCCTCGGCGGGCGAGGCGACGTTCACCGATCAGGGGCTGAGCTTCGACGGATTCGGTGACGGTCTCGCCTGGCCGATCGCGGCGACGTCGGCGACGATCACGTACACGTATTCGGACTGCGGGACGTCGACCGAGACGACGACGGGTGTCGACACGCTGCCGGCGCCGACGGCCGACTGCACGGTCGAAGGCTTCCAGATCGTCTTCGCCGCCGCCGGCGACGACATCAAGAGCTCGTCGTACGCGCTGCTCCCCGTCGAGGTCACGGCCCTCCCGCTCGACGAGCCCGTGCAGCTGGCGAGCACCAACCACGTCGACACCGTCGTGGAGAACACGACAGGGCAGACGGGAGACGACGCGGACGAGGCGCCGTTCACGATCGACCCGCTCATCGTCGACACCGAGGTGACGAAGAACATCACGCCCGCGTGGGTGTGGGGCGTCCCTGGGGCCGATGCGAACATCAGCCTCACCGGCAAGGTGACAGACGACTCCACGGTGGGCTCCGACTACCTGATCATCTCCGATCCCGCCGATCCCACCTCCGGTGCGGGCGCGGCGTTCTGGGACGCGTTCCAGCCGCGTGCGATCACGAACACCGACATCCCCGTGTGCACGTCGCTGACCCTCAACTACTGGTCGGAGGACGCCGGCCAGTGGCTCCCCCTTCCGGGGGCGACGGACGTCGAAGGGTCGATCGTGGGCTACTCGTACACGATCCCGACCGAGATCACCGACATCGGCGGCATCCAGTACGTCTTCGAGCCGACATGCCAGGACACCCTCGATCCCGGCTTCGTCGTCATCACGAACATCGCGGTCGAGAACACCGAGTCGGTCGACGACGCGATGACGTACACGAACGACGTCCAGTCGCAGGTCGACAACGAGAACTCGGTCGTGCGCGAGCCCACCGATGCCGACGACGACAGCGTCGAGGTGCGTCCGCTCGACGGCGACGGCCCCGACTTCATCGACAAGCAGTGGGTGCAGGAGCCCGTGCTGCCCGGCGTCGACGCCGATCCCGTGCGCGCTCTGACGGGCGAGGTGCGCACGGCGCGCCTGTGGTGGAGCACGCAGGGGCTCAACATCTCCGACCTGACCGTCACCGACGTCGCACACCCGAGCGATGCCGCCCCCGACGTCCTGCCCGACACGGTCGACACCGTCTTCGACGCGTTCGACCTCGTCTCGATCCCCGCCATCACCACGGCGAAGGATCCCCTCATCGTGAACGACGAGATCTCGAAGGTCGAGCTGTTCTCCGAGACGTCGGGCACGTGGGTCGACATCACCGCCGCAGCCTGCGCCCTGGGCTGCACCGGGGCGTTCGGCGGCTACACGCTCTCGGATGCCGAGGCGGCCGACACCCTGGGCGTGCGCATCACGTACTCGGAGCGCACGGCAGGCGCCGGGGTGGGGTCGTCGTACGACCGCCGCCCGCTCGATCTGAACTTCCGCGTGCGCGACACTCTGCGCAGCGACCCCGACGAGTACGTGCTGGGCACCTTCCACGACTACGGCTACAACACGGGCGACCCCGGCGTCGTGAACAACACGGTGGCGGCCCACGGCGTCGGTCCCGGCATCGACTCGACCTCGCGCGACGCCGACACGATCACGATCGTGGACGCCCCCATCAACGTCGACGTCACGAAGGACTTCGACCAGGAGACGCTGGGCCTCCCCGACGACGACGTCGACCCGGACGACTACCCGCTGATCTCCGCGCGCCTGGTGGCGACGAACCAGTCGGCCGCGAAGGTCGCCTCGGTGCGGATCGACGACCCGGATCCGGCCCAGGCCGATCCGACCGCGTTCGACGTGCTCGACCTGCACTCGATCGACGGCATCACGCCGCCCGCGCCGCTGACGCTGGCCGACGCCACCGTGACGCTCACCCACGCCGGCGGACCCGCCGACTACCCGGCCGCCGACGCCCTGCTGCTGCTGCCCGACGACCTCGCCGACGTCACGGCGATCAGCGTCTCCTTCGCCGCGGCGGACGGTCGGCCCGTCATCCTGTCGGGAGCGACGGGGGTGCTGGACCTCACGTGGCAGCTGCGGCAGGAGAAGCGCTCGGGCGGCCCGGTCGAGACGACGACGAGTGACGGCGGCGTGCCGATCCTCAACGAGGCGCACACCTTCATCGACAGCCCCGGACGCATCGAGTGCCCCGGCGACGGCTGCAGCACGGGTGAGGACACCGCCAGCGACGAGTTCACGATCGTCGAGGCGGGCTACGAGATCCGCACGCAGAAGCAGATCTCGCCGTCGACCGTTCCGGAGAACGGATCGCGGACCTACACGACGACGCTGACCGGCCAGCCGCTCGGCACCGCCCGGACGACGCTGTTCACGCTGACCGACACGGCCGCCACGTTCTGGAACACGATGGACTACACGTCCTCGTCGATCACGGTGCCCCGCCCCGTCAACCAGCTGAGGATGGACCTGCTCCTCGCGGAAGACGTCGAGTTCGACCTCACAGGCGGCGTGCTGACGACGACCTGTGCGGGCGCCCCGGTCGACGCCGACTCCGACTGCTGGACGGAGGGCTCCTGGTTCGACGTGACGCCGGGTGCCACCGTGACGTTCCCCGTGCCGGGAAGCGTGGATGCCGCGGACATCGTGGGCGTGCGCTACCTCGCGCAGCAGCTCGAGGGCGGCGTCGCCGTGCAGTGGGAGCGCCCCTACAACCCCACGCTGAACGTCCTGCTCGTGACCGAGCGGCGCGACACCGTCCGCACGGACGACTCCCTCGAGGTGTCGACGACGCGCCCCGGTCTGTCGCCGAACCCCGGAGAGACCGATCTCGGCGTCATCAGCGACACGGTCGAGGCCTACGGCGAAGCGCAGTTCGGCGCGACGCAGACGTTCGACGACGAGCAGGACGCACCGGCGTCCACGACGGTCACGCATCTGCCGAACGCGATCAAGGTGGCCAAGACCCGCGGCTCGACGCCGACGCTGGCGCCGACGGGCACGATCAACTACGTCCTGACCGTCGAGAACACCGGCCAGTGGGACATGACGGGCTTCGAGGTCGTCGACGAGATCGGCCTCGTGGACGGGCAGTCCCCCGTCGTCGAGCCCGACCCGGCCGCCTACTCCTTCACGGTGACGGGGCCCGGCGCGCCGACGGGCGACGCGGGCTTCTCCGCCTCGCTCGACGAGGACACCGGCGTCCTGACGATCGTCAACGCCGACCCGGACTTCGTGTTCCGGGCGGGCTGGACGCTGACGGTCAACGCACCGCTGCTGTTCCGTCCGGGACTGTCGCCCGACACGCTCGTCGCCAACTCCGTCACGGCGACCTCCGACCGGCCCTTCGAGACGTGCGACTCGACGACCGTGGCTCCCACGGGTGGCCGCGATCTGTACGACAAGCCGCGCGAGACGGACGTCGACGACTGCACCGCCGACACCGTCGTGAGCCCGCGCGCGAGCGCGCCCGTCGCCCTGAAGAAATGGGTGAAGGGCATCGAGGCCGGGGAGCCGGGGACGACGGATGACGACCTCGGCGTCCTCAACTACGGGGGCGGCGCGGCCGACGCGTGCGAGCCCGCCGACCAGGGCGCCCTCGCGAACGGCTACTACTCCGACCCCTGCGCCCCGATCACGCGTCCGGGCGGCATCGAGAACTGGCGGCTCGACGCGGCGAACACCGGCAACACGAACGCCAAGACCGTCGCGTTCATCGACACGCTCCCCGCGGTCGGCGACGAGGGCGTGCTCGTGGCGACCCCGCGCGGGTCCGAGTTCGCCGTGACGCTGGCGGGCGGAGTGACGGCGGACGTCGACGCGCTCGCCGACGGCGACACGGCCGTGCTGCGCACGTACTACTCGACAGACGTGCTCTCGCCGACGTGCAACCGCAATGCGATCTCTGTGCACACCGACAACGCCGCCGAGACGTGCGACTTCGGATGGGTGGAGTTCGACGACTCGACCGCCGAGAGCGTGCTGGCATCCGCTCGCACCCTCAAGTTCGTCGTCGAGTTCGTTCCGGCGGCGCCCGGTGACAAGCCGGGCCTGCGGCCGGGTGAGATCCTCTCGCTGAGCTTCGACACCCGCACGCCGTACGTGCTGCCGGCCGAGTCTGCCGTCGCCGGCGGGGCGCCGATCGCGTACAACTCGTTCGCGGCGGGCTCGCGGACCGTCGAGACGCTGACCCAGGCCGAGCGCTCGGAGACGGCGACCGAGCCGCAGCGCGTCGCCGTCGCCACGGCGACCGGGCAGCTGGCGATGAGCAAGGAGGTCGTCGCACCCGACTACGCCGTCGACTTCGACCTGCCGACCAGCTACCCGATGCTCGTCGAGTGCACCTCCGGTGGCCAGGACGTCCCGCTCATGTTCGCCGACGGGTCGGATGCCAGCAGGCCGTCGATCCCGGCCGACGGCACCGTGTTCGTCTACGACAGCACGACCGGGCCGGTGAACCTCCCCCTGTTCGCCGAGTGCACCGTGGTCGAGGACCCGGTGCCGGTGGGGGCGACGTTCTCGGTCGACCCGGACGGGGAGGTCACCGCCGAGCGCGACTTCGGCGACGACCCCGCCGTGCACCACCCGTACGAGGGTGACGTCGAGAGCGCCGCGTTCACGATCACCAACACCTACACGGCGGGCGGATTCGTCGTCGAGAAGCAGGTGGACGCCGGGGGCGCCGTCGACCAGGACGGCGACGTCATCGTCTACGACGCCGCATTCGACTTCACCGCATCGTGCACGTACGACGGGGAGGAGGTCGTCGGGCTGACCGATCGCGCCTTCACCGTGGCCGCCGGCGAGCAGAAGGTGGTCGACGGCATCCCGACCGGCGCCGAGTGCGAGGTCGTCGAGACCGGCACCGGGCTCGCGGCGTCGACCTCTGCGACGGTCACCCAGGGCGGCACGTCGGTGACGACGCCGGGCACCACGACGACGTTCACGATCGTCGAGGGCGCACCGGCGCTGACCACGGTGGCGTTCGAGAACGTCATGACGACCGGTTCGATCGAGATCGAGAAGGTCGTGGACGGGAACGGCGCCGCCGACTTCGGCGCGGGTCCGTTCACACTCCACCTGACCTGCACGCTCACAGGCGCCGATCCCGACACGGTGTACGACGGCGACCTGGTGGTCGGCGGCACGCAGCCGCTGACGGTCCGCGTCGACGACCTGCCGACGGGCGCGGACTGCCTCGTCACCGAGGTCGACCCGGCCGGTGCCCACCGCGTGGTCATCACGCCGGAGGACGTCGTCATCGGCGTCGACGACGTCGTCAGTGTCGAGGTCCGCAACACCTTCCTCATCGGCGGTCTCACCGTCGAGAAGCGGGTCGAGGGACCCGGCGCCGCACTGTACGGCGCCGGACCCTTCGAGGTCGAGCTCTCGTGCCTCTACCTCGGCGAGCAGGTGACGATCCCGGGCGGCGCGACGCGCGTGCTCGACGCCGGCAACGGCTACACGGCGACGTACCCCGCGCTCCCCGTCGGCGCCGTGTGCGGTCTCACCGAGACCGACGACGGCGGCGCGACGAGCACCGAGGTGCTCGACGACGCGGGCAACCCCTTCGTCGACGTCGAGATCGTCGAGGACGTCACGGCCGAGGTCGTCGTGATCAACACGTTCGAGCTCGGCTCGGTCGCCGTCGACAAGCAGGTCACCGGCCCCGCCGCCGCGTTCCACGCCGACGACGAATTCGAGGTGACGCTCACGTGTGAGTGGCAGGGGGCGGCGCTCGTCATCCCGGGCGGCGCCGCACGCACCATCACGGCGGCCCAGGGCACGGTCTACGCCGACCTGCCTCTCGGCGCGGTGTGCGGCCTCGAGGAGACCGACCAGGGCAGCGCCGACGAGGCGTCCCTCGTGGACGCGAACGGCGACGAGCTCGGCGAGTTCACGATCACCGACGGATCGGTGCGCATCGCGGTGACGGCGGTGAACGTGTTCGAGACCGGTGCGTTCGAGGTCGTGAAGGTCCTCGATGGCCCGGGCGCGGCGTTCCACGCGGACGACGTGTTCGAGGTGACGGCCTCCTGCACCTTCGGCGGCGAGCCGTTCGACATCCCCGGCGGCGCGGTCCGCACCATCTCGGCCGCCACGTCGGCCGTGTACGACGCGCTGCCGCTCGGAGCCGTCTGCGCGGTCGAGGAGACCGACGCGGGCGACGCCGACGCGACCGCCGTCGTCGATGCCGGCGGCGAGCCCGTCACGCAGTTCACGGTGACCGACGCCGACGCGACGCTCCAGGTGACCGCGGTCAACACGTTCGAGGTCGGCTCGTTCGAGGTCGTGAAGCAGCTCGACGGCGCCGCCGCGGCGTTCCACACCGACGACGTGTTCGAGGTCACGGCATCCTGCACTCTGCACGGGGCTCCGATCGAGATCCCCGGCGGCGCGACGCGCTCGCTCACGGTGGCCGAGGCCGCGGCGTTCGAGGGCCTGCCGCTGGGCGCCGAGTGCACGGTGGAGGAGACCGACGCGGGCGACGCGAATGCGACGACCATCGTCGACGCCGCGGGCGAGGAGAACGACACGGTCGTGATCGGCACCGACGGCGAGCTCGCGCTGACGGTCGTCAACACGTTCGAGGTCGGCTCGTTCCGGGTCGTGAAGACTCTGAGCGGTGAGGGCGCGGCACTCCACGAGGACGACGTCTTCGAGGTGACCGCCACCTGCACGTACCGCGACGAGCCCGTCGTGGTGCCCGGCGGAGCGACACGGTCGCTGTCGGTCGACGCCCCCGCCGTCTACGACGGCCTGCCCGACGGAGCGGTCTGCGACATCGAGGAGACGGATGCCGGCGACGCCGCGTCCACCACGATGACGCCCGCCGCCGACGCGACGGGGACGACGGCCCGCATCACGGTCGCGGTCGACGAGGTCGCCGAGATCACGGTCGACAACGCCTTCGATGCGGGGACGTCGCCCGACGACGGCGAGCTCACCCCCACGGGCGGCGACGGCACCCTCGTCCTGCTGGTCGGCGGCGCCGCGCTGCTGCTGATCGTCGCCGGCGGGATCCTGCTGATCGCCCGCCGCCGGGAGAGTTGAGCCGATCGACGCCTGACGCGACGGCGGGGATCGCCGACGACACGCGGACCGGAGCGGTCCGGCTACCGCGTGTCGGCCGGGATCCCCGCCGCCGCGCTGACCGCGGGCGCCGCCGCCGTCCGCCGCCGGCGCACCCAGACGACGCCCGCGGCGACGATCGCGATCGCCGCCGCGATCCCGGCGATGTAGGCGACGACTCCGCCCGCACCGCCCGTCATCGCCGAGCCCGGGTCGAGGAACGGATAGGGGTACCAGGGCGCGGTGCCGGTGCGGGGCGCGACCGTGAGCGGGCCGCGGACCATCGTGTACACGACCCAGACGATCGGGAACGCCAGCACGACGGCGATCGCGCTCCACTTCAGGCGGCGGACGCGCGGAGCCAGGAACAGGTCGAGCAGCAGGAAGAGGGGACCGACGACGTGGAGCACCTCGTTCGTCCACTGTGCGCCGGGGAGGGGGAATCCCCGCAGCAGCACGTTGTAGACGACGCCCGTCACGATCATGTACGTCGTGACCGATGCCAGCGCCAGTGCGAGCGACAGCGGCTCGGGCTCCGCCGTGCGACGTCCGCGCATCCAGAACCACAGGGCGCCCCACGTGAGCACGATGACCGACAGCGCGTTGGAGAGGATCGTGAAGTAGCTGAAGAAGTTCACGATGACGGTCGGCATGTGCCAGTCGCCCGCGATCGCGTTCTCGACGCTGGAGCGCAGCTGATCGACGATCGTGAACAGCAGACCGGCGGCGACGACCAGTCGCAGCGCGGTCCAGGTCTGTGCCCAGGCGGAGGTTCGCAGCATGGCACCACCCTAGCGACGGGGCCGCGGACGGGCTCGGGCGGCACCGGCTCGATAGGATGGGGTGTAACCGTCCCAACACGGGGGAGCACCCATGCCAGGCATCGTCATCGTCGGAGTCCAGTGGGGAGACGAGGGCAAGGGCAAGGCCACCGACCTCCTCGGTGACCGCACCGACTGGGTCGTGAAGTTCAACGGCGGCAACAACGCGGGCCACACCGTCGTCATCGGCGATGAGAAGTACGCGCTGCACCTGCTGCCGTCCGGCATCCTCTCCCCGGGCGTCAACGCGGTCATCGGCAACGGCGTGGTCGTCGACCTGGAGGTGCTGTTCGCCGAGCTGTCGGCGCTGGCCGCGCGGGGCGTGGACACGTCGCGCCTGAAGGTGAGCGCGAACGCCCACGTCATCACCCAGTACCACCGCACGATGGACAAGGTCACCGAGCGCTTCCTCGGCAAGCGCATGATCGGGACGACCGGGCGCGGCATCGGCCCGACCTACGCCGACAAGATCAACCGGGTCGGCATCCGCATCCAGGACCTCTTCGACGAGAACATCCTGCGGCAGAAGGTCGAGGGGGCCCTCGACCAGAAGAACCACCTGCTCGTGAAGGTGTTCAACCGCCGCGCCATCACGGTGGACGAGGTCGTGGAGGACCTGCTGTCGTACACGGAGCGGCTGCGCCCGATGGTGTGCGACACCGGCCTGCTGCTGAACGAGGCGCTGGATGCCGGTGACGTCGTCGTGTTCGAGGGCGGGCAGGCGACGATGCTCGACGTCGACCACGGCACGTACCCCTTCGTCACGTCGTCGTCTGCGACCGCCGGCGGCGCGGCGACCGGCTCGGGCGTCGGCCCCAACCGGCTCGACCGGATCGTCGGCATCGTCAAGGCCTACACGACGCGCGTGGGTTCGGGACCCTTCCCGACCGAGCTGTTCGACGAGCAGGGCGACTGGCTGCGTACGCGCGGCTTCGAGTTCGGCACCACGACGGGCCGTCCGCGCCGCGTCGGCTGGTACGACGCCCCCATCACCCGCTACGCGACCCGGGTCAACGGCATCACCGACCTCGTGCTCACGAAGCTCGACATCCTGACCGGACTCGACCGGATCCCCGTGTGCGTCGCGTACGAGGTCGACGGCGAGCGGTTCGACGAGGTGCCCGTCAACCAGTCGGACTTCCACCACGCGACCCCGATCCTGGAGTACCACCCGGGCTGGAGCGAGGACATCTCCGGAGCGCGCTCGTTCGACGAGCTGCCGCAGGAGGCCCAGGACTACGTGCTCGCGCTCGAGCGGATGAGCGGGACCCGCATCTCCGTCATCGGCGTGGGCGCGTCGCGCGACGCCGTCATCGTCCGCCACGACCTCGTCGACTGACCCCCCGCCCCGCGCCGCGCCCCCGGGCCCTCCCGCCCAGGCCCGGTCGCACCCCCTCCCCCCCCCCGGTCGTTGAGCGAGCGAAGCGAGACGAAACGCAGAGACGAAACGCAGAGACGAAACGCAGAGACGAAACGCAGAGGAGCACCCACCCGATGAGGTTCTTCCTCGGCGGATACACTGCCGACCTCGACGGTGCCGCGACAGGGATCGGGGTGGTCCGCGCAGGCGCGGCCGATGACGTGCTCGCCGGCGGGCAGCTCTCCGTCGGGGCGGAGGTCGTCGCTGCCGGGGGCTCACCGTCGTGGCTGGCCTGGCATCCGACGCTCGACGTGATGTACGCGGCGCGGGAGGGCGCCGGGACGGTGCAGGCCTTCCGCCGCACCGGCGAGGAGACGTTCGCCGCGTTCGGCGAGTCCGTGCCCGCCGGTGAGCTCGTCTGCCACGTCGCCGTCTCGCCCGACGGACGCCGGCTCGTCGCCTCGTGCTGGGGCGACGGTCGTGTCGTGAGGATGTCGGTCGGCGCGGACGGCTCGCTGTCCCGTCCCGTCCCCGCGGCTGCGGCGGAGGAGGACCATGCCGATGAGGGCATGGACCTGCCGCTGTTCGGCGCGGCGCTCGCCTTCGGCGATGCGGCGCCGGCAGGGCGCGTCTCGCATCCGCACCAGGCGCGCTTCCTGCCGAGCGGTGTCGTCGCCACGACGGACATGGGCCTGGATCTCGTGCGCTTCTGGCGGGAGGCGGACGGCGGCCTGCACGAGATCGGTCGGGTCCGGCTGCCGCGAGGGTCGGGCCCGAGGCACACGGCCTGGCATCCGAGCGGGCACCTCTACGTCGTGACCGAGCTGTCGCACGAGGTGTTCGCCCTGGCACCCGATCCGTCGAACGCGGGTTCGTGGCGGATCGTCGGCGGGACGCCGCTGTCGCCCGCGACGGTCTCCGGCTCCGACTTCGCGGCCGAGATCGCGCTCTCTCGCGACGGGGAGTACCTCTACGCCGGGATCCGAGGCTCGAACACGCTCGCGACGGTGCGTGTGCGCGGCTCGGGAGCGGACTTCACCCCCGTCGCGCTGACCGAGTCGGGGGTGGACTGGCCCCGCCACCACGTCGTCGCGCGCGACACGCTCCTGGTGGCGGGCCAGCGTTCGCACGAGGTGGCATCCCTCACGCTCGACGGACGCACCGGCGTTCCCGGACGCGTCCGGCACCGCGTCGAGACGCCTTCGCCCAGTCACCTGCTCCCGGACCGCGCCTGACGCCTCGCCGCGGCCCGGTCAGATCTTGGCGTCCTGCTTGGGGATCAGGACCTTCTTGATGATGAGCAGGATCGACGCCGTCACGGGGATCGCGACGAGCGCTCCGAGCAGACCCATCAGCGTGCCGCCGACGAGGGCGCCGATGACCACGAGCGATCCGGGGACCGAGATGGTCTTGTTCATGACGCGCGGGGTCAGCACGTATGCCTCGAGCTGCATGTACACGAGATAGCAGGCGGCGAAGGTCAGCGCCGCGAGCGGATCGCTGAAGAGCGCGACGATCGACCCGATGCCCCAGAACAGAACGGTACCGACGAGGGGGATGATCGTGATGCAGAACGCCACGACCGCCAGCAGCAGCGGGAACGGGAGGCCGAGCAGCGAGTACAGGATGAAGGTGATGAGCGAGTTGAAGAACGCGAGGATCACCATCCCGCCGAGGTAGCCGCCGACCGATGCCGTGATCTCCTCCGTGAGCTCGGCCGTCATCGGGCGGCTGCGGGCGGGCACGAGCCGGTAGAACGCCTGCTTGATCTGCGGCAGCGTCGCCAGGAAGTACAGGCTCAGGACGATCACGATGATGAGGCCCGAGATGGTCGTGCCGATCGAGATGCCGATCTGCAGCACGCCGCCTCCGATGACGGCGATGTTGCCGGGATCGGTGAGGAACTTCTGGATCTCGCTCAGGAGCGCAGGCACCTGGTCGCCGAACTGATCGCGGATCCAGCCGTAGAACTGGGTCGTCTGGAAGTCGACGATCATCGAGGGCACGTCGCGGATGAACTGCGCGATCTGGCCGATGACGGTGGGGATGATGAGCCACAGGACGCCGACCATGACGATCGCGAACGCGAAGTACACGATCACGATCGACCACGCCCGCCCGACGTTGCGTCGCTCCAGCCGCCGCACGAGGGGATCCAGGCCCAGTGCGGCGAACAGCGCGAAGGCGATGTAGATCCAGATCGTGACGAGGTCGGCGATCGCCATGCCGAGCGCGAACGCGACGAGGCCCCCGAGCGTCAGGAAGAAGCCCACCGCGAACGGCCGGGTCAGATTGGCGCCGAAGCCGCGGACGGGTGTGTCGCCCAGCGGCGCCGCCGGCGTGCCGGCATCCGCGACGGCGACGGCGGGGTCTGCGGCGCGGGCCTTGGCGCCCCGGCGCGCGGAGCGTCGCGGCGCGCGGGCGGAGTCGCTGGAGTGGTCGGTCATGGTCACACTCTAGGGCTGCGTCGCCTGCGGAAGCGCCTGCCTTCACGCGGTGCGGGTGAGGGGACGGGGCCGATAGGGTCGGACGGGGGAGGAACTCATGACGGACGCCACGGACGCCACGGCTCAGCTGCACGGCCTGCGAGCGAGCATCGACAACATCGATGCCGCGCTCATCTTCATGCTCGCGGAGCGCTTCCGCTGCACGAAGCAGGTGGGTCTGCTCAAGGCGGAGCACGGGATGCCGGCATCCGATCCGTCCCGCGAGGAGCAGCAGATCGCGCGCCTGCGGCAGCTCGCGCTCGACGCCGATCTCGACCCCGAGTTCGCGGAGAAGTGGTTCAACTTCGTCGTCGCGGAGGTCATCCGTCACCACACCGCGGCGGCGCAGGCCGACTGACCCGCGCGGGGTGAGCGCCCTGGCGGCGGCGCCGGGCGGCTCGTAGCCTGACGCGTATGGCCGCCACCCTCCCCGTCGGCACGCTCCTCGAATCCGAGGACGCCGCGCCCGCCGAAGTCCTCGCTCCGAAGCTCAACCGGCACACCTTCTGGTGCGGCCAGAGCGGATCGGGGAAGACGTACGCCCTCGGCGTGCTGCTGGAGCAGGTGCTCCTGCACACGCGGCTGCCGCTCGTGATCCTCGACCCCAACGCCGACTTCGTGCGTCTCGGCGACGTCCGCGACACGGCGCCGCCCGACGCGGCGGCCGCACTGCGAGACCGCGACGTGCGCGTGCGGCGTCCGGTCCATCCGGGCAAGGCGAGCGTCGCGGCGGGTCCGCTGCATGTGCGCCTGCTCGGTATGCCGCTGCGGTCGCGCGCGGCTGTCCTCGGCATCGACCCGATCGCCGATGCCGAGCTCTACAACGAGATGCTGCGACTGGAGGTCGAGGTGCCGCGGATCGGGCAGGGCCGCCTGCTCGAGTACCTGCGTGCGACGCGGAACGAGGCGCGCCATCGCCTCGCCCTGCGGCTGGAGAACGTCGGCGTGGCGGACTGGGAGCTGTGGGCGTGGGGCGGGCGCGCCGTCACGGACGACATCCGCGAGCGGCCCGACGCCGTCGTCGCCGACCTCAGCGGCTTCGACACCCCGGGCGAGCTGCACGCGGCGGCCCTGGCGATCCTCGACGACCTGTGGGAACACCGCGAGGACCGTCAGGGGCGTCTCATCGTGATCGACGAGGCGCACAACCTGTGCCGCCCCGATCCGGAGAACCCGGTGCAGCGGCTGCTCACCGACCGCATCGTGCAGATCGCGGCGGAGGGCCGCAAGTACGGCCTGTGGCTGCTGCTGTCGACGCAGCGGCCGTCGAAGCTCCACCCGAACGCCCTGTCGCAGTGCGACAACCTCGCCCTCATGCGGATGAGCTCGGCCCGTGACCTGGCCGAGCTGGCCGAGGTGTTCGGGTTCGCGCCGGAGTCGCTGATCGAGAGGTCGGCGTCGTTCGCGCAGGGCCAGGCGCTGTTCGCGGGCGGTTTCGTCGAGGCTCCCGTGCTGGTCCAGATGGGCGCGAGGCTCACCCACGAGGGCGGCGTGGACGTCCCGGTGCCGCTGCGCTGAGCCGGTCGCTGCGTTTCGTCTCGCTGCGCTCGCTCAACGCCCGGAAGGAGAACCCCCCGGGCGCTGAGCGAGCCGAAGGAGGGGAGTCCCCCCGGGCGTTGAGCGAGCCGAAGGAGGGGAGTCCCCCCGGGCGTTGAGCGAGCCGAAGGAGGGGAGTCCCCCCGGGCGTTGAGCGAGCCGAAGGCGAGACGAAACGCCGGCGGCGTCCCGCCGATCCCCGCTCAGGGCACCGTGCGCCGCAGCGTCAGGTAGCTCGTCCCCGCGAGCACCGCGATCAGCAGCAGCCCCCAGAGGGTCAGTCCGAGCGCGCCCTGGTCGCCGATCCACGCGAACACCTGCATCCACGCGTCGAGCCGGCCGACGAGCCACAGCAGTCCCACCAGCAGCAGCCCGATGCCGAGGATGACGATCGTCAGCACCGTGGCGCCGAACCGCTTGAAGATGGTCGCTCCCCAGAACCCGACGACGAAGAACATCGACGCGAGGGCGAAGAAGAAGAGCCCGGCGGCGGCAGGACCCGCCTCCCAGATCCACGGCAGGTAGAAGAAGTAGCCGTTCATCCCCCAGCCGTTCGTCGCCTGCTCGATCAGGCCGCCCGCGACGAAGATGATGGCGAGCAGCGCGGCGGTCGCCCCCGCCGTCAGCAGCGTGCCGAGGTAGAACTCCCGGCGCGTGACGCTCATCGCCTGCGAGAACGGGAATGTGAGGGTGAGGGCCTGCGCGCCGACGACGGCGAAGTACCACAGGGGCGCCTGCGCGCCGCCTCCGTAGATCGGCTCCGTCACTCCGGCCCCCGCGATGATGCCGTAGATCGCGAGGCTGATGACCAGCGATCCGCTCAGGATGATCACGGGGACCCACAGGTAGGTCTGCCGGTTGACCAGCTGCATGCGGATGACATTCAGGGTGCGGTTCATCGCCGTGCTCCTTCGTCGATGTCGGATGCCGGTTCGCCGGCGGTCGCGTCGGCGCTGGCGCCGGCCGCGTGCTGCGTCGTGCGCACGATGAGCTGCTGCAGCGAGACGGGGGCCACGTCGAGGCCCGCGTCGGTGAGGCGGGCGAGGTCGTCGGCGGTGAGCTCGCCGAGCACCGTGACCGACGACACCCGGCCGAGGCTCTCGCGGTGGATCACCTCGCGCCCCGCGATGAATGCGTCGACCGCCGAGGTCTCCCCGACGATGTTGGCGGCGCGGTCGCGGACGGCATCCGTCTCCTCGTCCATGATGATGCGGCCCTTGTCGATGACGATGACGCGTTCGAGCAGGTTCGACACCTCGTCGATCAGGTGGCTCGACAGGATGACCGTGCGGGGGTGTTCGGCGTAGTCCTCCAGCAGCCGGTCGTAGAAGATCTGGCGCGCGACGGCGTCCAGGCCAAGGTAGGGCTCGTCGAAGAAGGTGATCTCGGCGCGCGAGGCCAGGCCGATGATGACGCCGACGGCGCTCAGCTGGCCGCGGGAGAGCTTCTTGATCGTCTTCTTGACGGGAAGCTGGAAGTCGTCGATCAGCCGGTCCGCGAAGTCCTGATCCCAGTGCGGGTAGAACAGCCGCGCGATCCGGAACGCGTGCCGCGGCGTCGCATCCTCGGGATACTTCTGGCTCTCGCGGACGAAGCACATGCAGCTGAGGACCTTCGCGTTCTCATAGGGGTCCTCTCCGAAGATGCGGATCTCGCCGTGCGTCGCGAAGTTCTGCGCCGTGAGGATCGACATGACGGTCGTCTTGCCGGCGCCGTTGCGGCCAAGCAGGCCGTAGATCGTGTCCTTCTCGATCGTGAAGCTCACGTCATCCACGGCGAGGGTGTCGCGGTAGCGCTTGGTGAGGCTGTTCACCTCGATCACGGTGGTCATGGTGTGGTTCCTTCCGTCGTCGTGGCGGCGCGCTCCGCGAGGAGGCGGCCGAGGTCGTCCGGGCCGAGTCCGAGCTTCCGGGCCTCGGCGATGAGCGGGTCGAGGTAGCGGTCGGCGAACGCTGCCCGGCGCTCGGCCAGCAGCAGCTCCCGCGCGCCCTGCGCGACGAACATGCCGATGCCGCGGCGCTTGTACAGCACGCCCTTGTCGGTGAGCATCGTGATCCCCTTCGCCGCGGTGGCCGGGTTGATGCGATAGAAGGCGGCGAGCTCGTTCGTCGACGGGGCCTGCGCCTCTTCGGCGAGCCCCCCGTCGATGATCGAGTCCTCCACGCTCTCCGCGATCTGCAGGAAGAGCGGGCGGCCCTCTTCGATCATTCCGACCTCCGGTTTGGCTTCCATGGTTACCTACTCAACTAAGTAACCACACAACCAAAGGGTCTGTCAACCACTGCCCATGTCCCACATTCGGTTGATTCAGCGGCGCGAAACCGACCGAATGTGGGACATGCGGCACCGGGAGTGGGACATGCGGCGCCGGGGGCGCCGGGTCAGAAGGGAGATGCGGGTCAGGGGCGCGGTTCAGGGGCGGGGCGCGGTGGGGCCGCGGTCCTCGTCGCCGGGGGTCAGCTCCAGGGCGACCTTCTTCTCCAGGACGACGATCGCCTCGTCCGACACCGCGATGAGGCCGTCCAGCTCACGGCGGGCCCGCTTGTAGGCCGACTGCCGTTCGGCGGGGGTCGCGGCGGAGTCCACCGCGACGGTCAGCAGCTGCTTCGCCGTGGCGAGCCGGCGGCGTTCGGCGTCGGTGAAGCCCGAGTCGGACTGGCGGCGCGCGTCGCGCTCCGCGAGGTCGAACGCGACCTCGTAGTCGGTCACGGCGGCGCGGTACTCCGCGACCTGCTCGGCGGTCAGCTTCGCCGACGCGGATGCCGGGCGCAGCCCGTCGGCGACCTTCTTGGCCTTCAGGAACGCGGCCGTGAGGGGCTGACGCCCGTCGCTCATGGCGGGGAAGTCGATGAGCTTGGCGACGTCGAGCTCGTATTCGAGCCAGCGCGCCGTGACGGCGTCGTGCGCCGCGAACAGCTTCTCGAGCTGGTCGGGAAGCGGCGAGGGGCGCGTGATCGGCTTCGGCTCCGAGGTGTGCGCGACGGCCTTGTGCTGCGCCTGCACCGCCTTGAGCTCCCCCTTGGCCTGCAGGATCTCCAGGCGCCGCTTGTGCCGGCGCGTGGCCAGGTAGTCCCAGCGCCGCACGGCAGCGCCGGCGACCCCGATCAGCGGGAACGCGAGCCACCAGTAGTGGCCGAGGAAGTCGAAGAACGACACTCCGCCATGCTAATCGCGTCGAGCCCCGGTCCGTTCGCGGCATGGAACCACTGCTTCCAGGGGAAGACGGCCGGATTCCTGCATGGTTAGGATGAGAGCTCTTAAAAGCGTGCATGTGGCACGCCGAGATCATTCCGGGGGGAATCCATGCGTACTGGCGTGAAGGCGGTCATCACCGCGCTGACGGTCTGCTCGACCCTGCTCCTGTCCGCGCCCGCGGCGCAGGCGGCGGGCGAGTGGATGAGCAAGTCCAACCCGACCAAGGTCAGGAACAACAGCGGCACCGTTCTCGGTCACGCGTACGGGAAGGCGTCCGTCTCGACGGTGAACGTCAACAACGCGGCGTCGTACCGTCGGGTCTCGGGCGACTACAGCATCTACGTGCGGAGCACGTTCTACTTCTACTACTACGACTCGCAGAAGAAGCAGACCGGCTGGTGGTGGGCCGACAGCCAGGTTCACAACGGCACGTACACGACGAACAAATGGAAGACGAACACGCGCAGCACCAAGCTTCACCCCAAAGCGGAGAAGGTCAGGGTCTTCTCGGTGGCCTGCACGGAGGTTCCGTTCCTCGTCCCCGGCAACTGCACGGGCACCCACATCGTGACGATGTCGTACTAGGGCGTGCGGGAGAGTGGGGCGAACGTGTGTCGAGGTGCGCGGGCTCACCGTCAGCATCCAGCGCCGGACGATCCTCGAGGAGGTGTCCTTCTCGGTCTGCGATGAGGTGCTGGGCATCGCGGGACCCAACGGCAGCGGCAAGTCGACTCTGCTGCGGTCGATCGAGCGGGCGGCGTGGCGGCAGAACGACGCCGTGCGGATCGGTGACCCCGCGATGACCGCACCGCGTGTGGGATACCTCCCCCAGGGGTTCGACATGCCGAAGGGCATGACGGTGAGGGAGTTCGTCGAGTACGCCGCCTGGATCAAGAACTCCGCGACGGTGAGGGCGAGCGCGGCCGAGGCGATCGAGGCGGCCCAGCTGGGCGCGTTCGCCGATCGTCGGCTGGGCCACGTCTCCGGCGGCGTCGCGCAGCGCACAGGATTCGCGAGCGTCCTGGTCGATGCGCCGGACGTCCTGCTGCTGGACGAGCCCACGACGGGGGTCGACATCCACCAGCGCGAGGTGATGCGCGAGATCATCGCCGCGCAGAGCCCGGGGCGGACGACGATCCTGTCCAGCCATATCGCCGAGGACCTGGAGCAGCTCTGCGACCGGATCCTCGTGCTCGTGAAGGGGAGGCCGAGGTTCTTGGGAAGCGTCGATGAGGCGAGGGCCGAGACGGGTGAGGAGACCCTCTCCGGTGCCTTGCTCTCGCTGACGGCGGGGGTGGAGTGATGCGAGGTCTCAGGGGCCTGTTCTCCCGGGCATCGCTGATCTGCCTGATCGTGTTCGCCTCCGCCGACCTTCTCGTGCTGTTCACGAGAAGCACCTGGATCGGGTTCCTCGGCTACACGCCGGAGTGGGCCAACGCGGGACTCTACGTCGCCTCTCCTCTCATCGCGGGCGCCTCCGCGTTCCTCACGAGGGTCTATCTCTCCCCCGAGCTCGTCGCCATCACGAGGGGTCGCGGTCTCGGGCCGTCGATCAGGACGATCGCGTCGGCGTGGGTCCGGATGGTCGTGCTGGCGCTGATCGGGCACGCCGCCGTGATGCTCATCGCACTCCTGGTCAGCGCGTTCTTCGGCGCGTCGGGCGCGATCCCGTGGGCGCCCTTCGTCTACGCCGTGATGCCGATCTCGATGGCGTGCGCCATCGGCGTCGCGCTCGCAGCGATCTTCCCGCACGTGTGGTCGAGCGGACTGGCGATCCTCACGACCTACGGACTGTGGTACGTGGTGGTCATCAGCGACGCGGCGATCCCCGCCAACATCGGCGGCGCGACGATCAGCCTCGCCGGCCTTCAGTACCGGCTGTCGACCCTCCTGATCCTGCTCGCCGCGGCGGCCGTCGTCACCGCGACGTTCCTCACGGTCGCCGTGCTCGCGGTGCGCCGGCAGTCGTTCCCGCGCTCTCTCACTGCCTTCGCGGTCGCATGCTTCTGCCTCGTCCTGGTGGGGACGGTCGCCGGCGGGCACACGAGCGGCGCCACTTTCGAGCCCTCGCAGCAGGTGGACTTCGTGTGTGAGGGGTCGGCGCCACGGATCTGTCTCACGGTGGATCACAGCGCGCGGCTGAGCGAGGTGGCGGCGGCGGTGCAACGGGCTGCGCAACCCCTCAGAGATGCCGGCGTGGACATGGAGACGCTCACGCTGCGTGAGGGGTGGGGTGAGGGGCAGGCGCATCCAGACGGCGAGCTGCTGCTGGGATTCGGTCAGCTGAACGGGATCGGCGTCACCGAGAGCGACTACGCCCACGCATTGCTGCAGCCGGCGAGCTGCGCGGACTACTTCGTCGAGGAGCCCACGCCGCAGCTGGAGCGACTCTTCACCGCGGCTCAGCTTCTCGCCGAGTGGCTCGATGCCAAGCGCGCCGGGACGGAGCCGTCGCTGACCGACGATCGGGCGCGTGAGCTCTACGACGCGCTGCGCGCGTGCTCGGTGGATGAGGAGCTCGTAGACGATGTCGACCCGCAGTGACGGACTGCGGTCGCACGTGCGGGATCGCGGAGCGCTCCGGGTGGGCGCCGTCCGTCTCGCGCTGTGCTCCGGCATCGCCTACGCGCCGTTCCTGGTCGGGCTTCCGTCTCACCATCAGCTGGTGTCCATCGCCTACTTCATCCCGATGGTGTTCGGAGTGCTGGGGGCGATCGGTCTCCGCGAGCACGTCCAGTGGCTGCGTCCGCGCAACCGGCTCCTCTGGCTGTGCCGGGGTGCGGTCACGTCGTTGGTCGACCTGGTCTGCCTGGCCGGCCTGCTCCTGACGATCGACGGACGGCCGGAGCGGATGGGGATCCTCGCCGGAGCGCTCCTGGCGGCGACGGTCGGGATGCTGGTCGCGTGCGTCGCGCAGGACTTCGCGTGGCTCGGGGCTGCAGGGGTGGGCTTCATCTGCCTGCTGTCCTTCGACCAAGCCGTCACGCTCTCCCTTCCGATCGCCGCCGCGACGATCGCCTACGGGGTCACACTCGTCGTGTACTCCATCCGCGGGCCGTCGACGGGCTGATACTCCGGAACATTTCAGTTCAGTCACGAGCGTCACGATTTTGATATCCTCAACCTGACGGAGGAGATCGAATGGACATCGAAGACGGCGTCCGCCCGCGCGCAGAACGCCCGCTCGAAGAGGGGGTGCGCACGGACTTCCGAGACGCGATGGACTACGGCACCTATCTCGACCTGGGCACGCTGCTGTCGGCGCAGAAGCCGCTGAGCGACCCCGAGCATCACGACGAGATGCTGTTCATCATCCAGCACCAGACGACGGAGCTCTGGCTCAAGCTCATGCTGCACGAGCTGCGCGCCGCGCGTGATCTGCTCGATGCCGACAGTCTCACCCGGGCCCTGAAGACCCTCTCGCGCGTCAAGCAGATCCAGCGCACGCTCGCCGAGCAGTGGTCGGTGCTGATGACGCTCACTCCCGCCGAGTACGCGGAGTTCCGCGGCGCTCTCGGCTCGTCCAGCGGCTTCCAGTCGTATCAGTACCGGGGTGTCGAGTTCCTGCTCGGCAACAAGAACGCAGCCATGCTGCGGATGTTCGAGGACAAGCCCGAGATCCACGCGGCGCTGGAGCGGCTGCTGCACGAGCCGACGGTGTACGACGCGTTCCTGCGGCTGCTCGCGCGGCGCGGCTACGGCATCCCGCCCAGCGTGCTCGAACGCGACGTGACGCTGCCGTGGTCGGAGCGTCCCGAGCTGCTTCCGGTGCTGAAGGCGGTGTACGAAGACGTCGACGGGCACTGGGACGTCTACGAGGCCTGCGAGACGCTCGTCGACATCGAGGACGCCTTCCAGCTGTGGCGCTTCCGCCATATGCGCACGGTCCAGCGGACGATCGGGTTCAAGCCGGGAACAGGCGGATCCAGCGGGGTCGCGTTCCTGCGGCGCGCGCTCGATCTGACGTTCTTCCCCGAGCTCATCACGGTGCGGACCGAGATCGAAGGTCCGGGTGCCTGAGGTCGCGTACCTCCCCGGCGTGGTGGACCGCCACGTCCACCTGACCCTGGTCGACGCTTCTCAGCTGCGCGATTCGGCGGTGGTCGAGGTGCACGATCTCGGCGGCGACCCCGTCGTCGTGGGTGCTCTGGCCTCCGCCCTGTCGCCGGCTGTGCACGTCCGCTACGCGGGGCCGTTCCACACCGCCGTCGGCGGCTATCCCTCGGGACGGTCCTGGGCGCCCGATGCGGCCGTGCGCCAGGTGACCGACCCGGCCGATGCCGTCCGCGCCGTGACGGGGCTCCGCGACACGGGTGCGTCCGCCGTCAAGATCGCCCTCAACGCCGACATGCCCCTGCTCGATGAGGCCTGCCTCACCGCCCTCATCGCGACGGCACGCCGGTGCGGCCTCCGATCGCTCGTGCACGCCGAGGGCACGGGTCAGGCGACACGTGCGATCGCCGCCGGCGCGGACGCCCTCGTGCACACGCCGTGGAGCGACGCTCTTCCGGACGCCGTCATCCGCGAGGCCGTCGGCAGGGGGATGCCGTGGATCTCGACCCTCGCGATCCACGAGGGCGCGGCGTTCGGCGTGGCCATGGACAATGCGCGCCGGTTCGTCGCCCACGGCGGCAGGCTGCTCTACGGCACCGACATGGGCAACGGGCTCACTCCCGTCGGCGTGAGCGCCGCCGAGCTCACGCTGCTGGGCGAGGCGGGTCTGGCGGGAGATGCTCTGCGGGCGGCCGTGCTCCGGCCCGGGACGGGAGGGAGCACCGGCGACATGCTCAGGGGGGAAGGACCGCTGCCGGGCACCGCCGCCGAGCTGGCGTCGTGGCTGGCGACGGCTGAGCGGCAGGTCCCGCACCCGGCCGGCGTGCGCTCGCCGGCCGAAGGAGAGGAGTCATGATGACACCCGCCGCGTCGTCCATCGAGTGGACGGATCGGGCGACCGCGCTCGACGCCGCCGACCCGCTCGCCGCGTACCGCGACCGATTCGTCCGCCACGACGAGGTCGTCGCCTATCTCGACGGCAACTCGCTCGGCAGGCCGCTGGCTGCCACAGGCGACCGACTCGCCCGCTTCGCCTCGGAGGTGTGGGGCGCGCGGCTCATCCGCGCGTGGGACGAGGGATGGATCGACGAGGCCGTCACGCTGGGAGACCGCATCGGCGCGGTCGCGCTCGGGGCGGCGCCGGGCCAGGTCGTCGTCGCGGACTCGACGACCGTGCTCCTGTACAAGCTCGTCCGGGCCGCCGTGGATGCCCGGCCCGATCGCCGTGAGATCGTCGCCGACGTGGAGAACTTCCCGACCGACCGCTTCGTCGTGGAGGGCATCGCGGCGGAGCGGGGACTGCAGGTGCGGTGGATCACGCCCGATCCCGCCCTCGGCGTGACGCCGGACCAGGTGGACGAGGTCGCCGGCCCCGACACGGCGCTCGTGCTCCTCAGCCATGTCGCCTACAAGTCCGGCTACATCGCCGACCTGCCCGCCATCACGCGGATCGCGCACGACGCGGGCGCCCTCGTCCTCTGGGACCTCTGCCACGCCGTCGGGGCCGTGGACGTGCAGCTGGACGCGCACGGCGTGGATCTTGCCGTCGGCTGCACGTACAAGTACCTCAACGGCGGCCCCGGGGCGCCGGCGTTCGCCTACGTCGCAGAGCGCTGGCACGGACGTCTCCGTCAGCCGCTGCAGGGATGGTTCGGCGCTGCCGACCCCTTCGAGATGGGCGCGGACTACGTCCCCGCCCCCGGCATCCGGCAGATCGTGTCGGGCACGCCTCCGATCCTGGGGCTGCAGCCGATCCACGACATGATCGCGCTGATCGAGGAGGCGGGGATCGGTCGGATCCGGCAGAAGTCGATGCTGCTGACCCGGTTCGTGATCGATTACGCCGAAGACCGGCTGGCGCCGCTCGGCGTGCGGATCGCGACACCCCGCGACGCCGCACGACGCGGCAGCCACGTGACGCTGGAGCACGCCGGGTTCCGTGAGCTGACCGGCGAGCTGTGGCGCCGGGGCGTCATCCCCGACTTCCGTCCGCCGCACGGCATCCGCATCGGCCTCTCGCCCCTGAGCACGTCGTTCGCCGAGGTGGCGCGGGGCCTGGACGTGCTCACCGAGCTCGTCGGCCGATGATCGAGAAGGCCCGTCCGGATGCGGTCGACGTCCTCGACGATCTCGACGCGCGCCCGGGGAGCGCGACCTCCCTGCTGCGTACGATCGTCGGGGCCGTCCTCCGTGAGAGGGGCGGGTGGCTCCCGACCCGCGTCATCGTCGTGGCGATGGCGGCGCTGGGGGTCTCCGAGAGCCGCGCACGCACGGCGCTGACCCGCGTCAAGTCGAAGGGGCTGCTCGTGCCCGAGTCGCGGGGCGGGCGGCCCGGCTACCGGATCGCCGAGGCCGCCGTGCCGATGCTCGAGCGGGGCGATCGCCGCATCCACCATCCGCGCATCATGGACGATCAGGACCAGCGGTGGTGCCTCATCTCCTTCAGCATCCCCGAGACCCAGCGCGACGCCCGCCACCAGCTGCGCAAGCGCCTGTCGTGGATCGGTGCGGGCACCGTGACGCCGGCGCTGTGGATCACGCCCGACTTCCTCCGGGAGGAAGTCGCCGAGATCGTGGGCGGTCTGGGCCTGGACGAACGGGTGACGCTGTTCGTGACGGACGAGGTGCACAGCCGGGCGGCGCCGCGGGAGCAGCTCGTTTCCGAATGGTGGGATCTCGACGGCATCCGGGGGCTCCACGACGCCTTCCTGAGACAGCACCGCGCGGACCTCGATGCGCTGGGCCCGAGCCCGGCTCCGCGGGATGCGTTCGCGATCTGGATCGCCGCGCTCGACACGTGGCGCCCGATCCCCTACCTCGATCCGGGGCTGCCGGCCGCGCTGCTGCCGGAGGACTGGCCCGGTCGGCAGAGCGTGCCGCTGTTCCTCCGCCTGCGCGACGCGGCGCGCGGCGGGGCGAGCCTGTACATCGAGGGACTCGTCGGCGACGGCGCCTGAGCCGGGGCTCAGCTCGGGTCGGGACGGTCGGTGCTGTCGCGTCTCCCGGTCCGGGACGGGACCGGCCAGACGGGCGGAGGAGGCGTCGTGCCGGCGGTGGGGGCATCCGCAGTGCCGGCGTGTGACGGCGGCGCCTCGGGACGAGCGTCACCGGGACGGGCCGCGTCGGCGGAGGCTGCCCGCACAGAGGCGGCCGCGCGGGAGATCGCGTCGGCCGAGGTGGCGATCACGGTCTGCGCGACCGACTGCGCGACCGAGGCCCAGCCGGCGGGCTCCGGATCGGCATCCTGGCCCGGAGGGATCGTCCCGTGGGCGCGTGCGTGCCGCCACGCCTCCGCCTCTGCGTCGTCGAACGCCCTCGTCAGCAGGTGCACGGCCTCGCGATACGCCGCGAACTCCTCCGGTGTCATCCGCGCCTGCGCTGAACTAGGTCGCAGCCGCTGGGCGGCGGCGCGCCGTGCGAGGTACGCGGCCGTGCGCGGCTGCCGCCCGTCGCTCATGGTGGGGAAGGCGATGAGCTTGGCGGGGTCGGTCTCGTAGTCGAGCCATCGCGCGGTCACCGCGTCGTGTGCGGCCATGAGCCGGCCGAGCGGGAGGCTCGACGCGTCGGCGGCGGAGCGGGGAAGAGCGGCCCGGGCAGCACTGACGTGCGCGCGGCGCGACCGCACGGTCGCCGCCGCGGCCTTGGCCTCGCGCTGCGCCCGCTGAAGGTCGCGCCGGGCGGCGGCGACGTCGGCGGAGGTGGCGCGGGATGCCGTGCGCTCCGCCTGCGCGCGTGCCAGGTCCGCGCGGGCGACCCGCACCGCGACCCGCGTGGTCGTGGCCTCGCGCCGCGCGCCGCGCAGGTCGTGGCGGGCGGCGTCGTACTCCAGGCGCCGCGCGCTGACCGTCCGCTGGTGGCGCAGGCCGAACCAGCCGAGGGTGCCGGTGCCGATCACGATCGGACCGACCCACCAGAACTCGGCGATCGTCGCCCACACGAGCGGGTCCATGCGCTCATGCTAACCAGCATGCCTGAATCCCACCTCCGTTTCGTCTCGGTCGCTGCGCTCCCTCGCTCAACGCCCGGGAGTGTCACCCCCCGGGTCGCTCAACGACCGGGAGTGTCACCCCCCCCGGGCGTTGAGCGAGCGGAGCGAGACGAAACGCAGAGGCGAACCGCAGAGCGTCAGCCGAAGAGGAGGGAGAACACCGTCGCGCCGCCGCCGACGAGGATGAGCGACACGATCGCGACCCACGCCACGATGCGGGTGCGGCGGGTGCGCGCCTCGTTCATGCCCGCGTACTCGTCCTGATCGCCGGACTGCTTCGACAGACTCATGCGCCGACCTCCTCGATGACCTCGCCGAATGCGGCGGGAAGCGTGCCGCGGGAGCGGGTGCGCAGCTCCGACAGCGGCACCGTGAACACGTCCTGCACTTCGAGGGCCGGCTCGTCGCCGTCCGCCGCCGGATCGGTCACGCCGATCCGCAGCACCGGATAGCCGCGGCCTTCGCAGAGCCCTCGGAACTTGACATCCTCCTCGCGGGGCACCGACACGATGACGCGGCCGGTGGACTCGCTGAACAGTGCGGTCGCCGCATCCACGCCGTCGCGCTCCATGATCTCGCGCAGCCATACGCGCGCGCCGACGCCGAAGCGCAGCACGCCCTCGGCGAGGGCCTGGCCGAGACCGCCCTCGGAGAGGTCGTGGGCGCTGGAGACGAGCTCCTGCTGCGAGGCCGCGTGGATGAGCTCGGCGAGCTTGCGCTCCTGTGCGAGGTCGACCGCCGGCGGCCGGCCGCCCAGGTGATCGTGCACCGTGCCGGCCCACGCCGAGCCGCTGAGCTCGGTCGAGGTCACGCCGAGCAGGTAGATGTTCTCGCCGGCATCCTGCCATCCGCTCGGGATGCGGCGGGCGACGTCGTCGATGATGCCGAGCACGCCCACGACCGGGGTCGGGAAGATCGGCTGGTCGCCGGTCTGGTTGTAGAAGCTGACGTTGCCGCCCGTGACGGGGACGCCGAGCTCGAGGCAGGCATCGGCGAGACCGTCGACGGCCTGGCCGAACTGCCACATGACCTCGGGGTTCTCGGGGCTGCCGAAGTTGAGGCAGTCGGTGACGGCGGTGGGGACGGCGCCCGTGACGGCGACGTTGCGGTAGGCCTCGGCGAGGGCGAGCTGCGCACCCGCGTAGGGGTCGAGCTGGCAGAAGCGGCCGTTGGCATCCGTGGCGATCGCGAAGCCCAGGCCCGACTCCTCGTCGACGCGGATCATGCCGGCGTCGTCGGGGAAGCTGAGGGCCGTGTTGCCCATGACGAAGTAGTCGTACTGGTTGGTGATCCACGACGTGTCGGCCAGGTTCGGGCTCGACAGCAGCTGCAGGAACTGGGTGCGCAGCGTCTCGGGGTCGTCGGTGCGGGGGAGCGCGGCTGCCGAGTCGAGCTGGAGCGCGTCGATCCAGGTCGGGTAGGCGACGGGACGCTCGTACACGGGGCCGTCGACGGCGACCGTCGAGGGGTCGACGTCGACGATCTGCTCGCCGTGCCAGAAGATCTGCAGACGGCCGTCACCGGTGACCTCGCCGAGGACGCTCGTCTCGACCTGCCACTTGTCGACGACGGCGAGGAACGCGTCGAGCTTCTCGGGCGCGACGATCGCCATCATCCGTTCCTGGCTCTCGCTCATGAGGATCTCCTCGGGCGTGAGCGTGGGGTCGCGCAGCAGTACGTTCTCGAGGTCGACGCGCATGCCCGATCCGCCGT